>VFQU01001206.1_pt1 | contig 16206 bp, 14 predicted proteins | sample 3512311 | NCBI WGS metagenome assembly VFQU01 (sample SAMN10412377, study PRJNA504923) | tailings metagenome | isolation source: Relicate 3 Philex TSF3 active mining site | place: Philippines: Tuba, Benguet | collected 2017-08-29
GGGCTTCGGCTCGCTCGGCCTGATGACCTCGGTGCTGATGACGCCGGACGGCAAGACCGTCGAGGCCGAGGCCGCCCACGGCACCGTCACCCGCCACTACCGCCAGCACCAGAAGGGCGAGTCGACCTCGACCAACTCGATCGCCTCGATCTTCGCCTGGACCCGTGGCCTGGCCCACCGCGCCAAGCTCGACAACAACCAGGACCTGGCCAACTTCGCCAGCACCCTGGAGAAGGTCTGCGTGGACACCGTCGAGAGCGGCTTCATGACCAAGGACTTGGCGCTGCTGGTCGGCGACAAGCAGGGCTGGCTGACCACCGAAGGCTTCCTCGACAAGATCGACGAGAACCTCAAGGCGGCCATGGCCAAGGCCTGATCGTCCCAAAGCGGACAGATGCAGGGGCGGAGGGCAACCTCCGCCCCTTTTTCATGGCGTCCGGCAAGACTGGACAAGGCCCTGTGATCTGCCTCACATCGACAAACGTAGTTCGGCCGGATTATCCGGGAATTCAGGGACTTGGCGGCTCGCGCTGATTGTTCCCGGAAGAATTCGCGTTTCGAGTGTTTGGCTTCATGGATCGGCGCACGCCCTTCACTTCGGATCCCGGTCTGGCCGGCGCCTCGATCGAGCCGTGGCTGAACGACGCCGTGGCGCTGCAGGCGGCGATCCGCGCCGGCTCGACCGGGTTCGCCGAAGGGCTGGATGAGCCCCTCGCCGCCTACGCCCTTCTGCGCACCGAGCGCCTCGCCGGCGCGGTCCTGACCCGCGACGGCGTGGTCCTCCTGGCCACGCCCGGCTTCGAAGGCCTTCTCGATGGCGACAGCCTCGATCCCGACGCCCTCGCCGACGCCCTGGGCGGGCGCCGGCGCCTTGTGTTCGCCGAGGATGATGACGCCCGATGGACCGCAGCGGCCTATGGCTCGCTGGCGCGGGCCCGCGAGTGGACGCTGCCGGCGGCCATCGCGCCCGGCCTCGACTTGCCCCGGGCCTCGGTCGTGGTGCTCGCGACGCCCCGGGCCAGCCTGGACGACGCCCTCGCCGACGCCTGCGCCGCCTTCGGCCTTACAGAGCTCCAGACGCGTGTCTCGCGCGCCCTGATCGAGACCGGCAACGCCCGCGACGCCGCCGCCCGCGCCGGCGTCAGCTACGAGACTGCCCGTACTGTCATCGGCGAGGCCATGCGCCGGGTCGGCGCGCCCAAGACCACCGCCTTCATCGAGCGGCTCGTGCGGCTGTCGTTCGGCGTCTGGCCGGAAGGGCGCGAGGGCGCCGACATCCTGCGGGATACCTGGGGCCTGTCGCCGCGCCAGGCCGCCCTCGCCCTGCGGCTGGCGGAAGGCCAGACCCGCGCCGAGGCCGCCCGCGCATCCGGCATGTCCGACGCCACGGCCAAGAAGGAACTGGAGATCATCTATCTGGCCCTGGGCGTGCGGACAGCCGCCGCCCTGGCCGCCCGCGTGGCCGGCGCCCAGGCGCTGTCCCTGCTGACCGAGGCGACGCTCGGCGAAGCCCAGACGGGGGGCGCCGGGATCGAGCCCCTGCGCCTGATCACCCGCCCGACCGGCGGACAGGTCGCCTTCAGCGACTACGGCCCGCGCGGCGGCCGGCCCGTGCTGGTCCTGCACTCCAGCTCCGCCTCGCGCCCCGCCCCCACCATCCTGGTCGAGACGCTGCAGGCCGCCGGCTATCGCCCCCTGGCGCTGGATCGCCCCGGTTTTGGCCTGACCGATCCCATGCCCGACCCCGACTGGCGCGAGAACGCGTTCGCCTCGGCCGTCGACGACATCGTGCTGATGCTGGAAGCGCTTAAGCTGCCGCGCGTCGACGTCATCGCCCGCGGCGGCGCCCAGGTGGCGGTCGAGCTCCACCACCGCCGTCCCGACCTGATGGGCCGTGTCGTACTGGTCAATCCCGATCCGCCCACCGTGCCGGAAGCCAGCCGCCAAGGCGTGCTCGCCGCCGTCAAGGAGGCCTTCTTCCGTCACCCGCAGATGATCGAGGGCCTGGCCCGCCTGTTCGCCGCCCACCTCACGCCCGAGGCGGCGCGCCGGGTCCTGGTGCGCACGCTCGACAACAGCCCCCGCGACCTCTCTGTCATGGACGAGCCGCGCAACTACGCAGACTACCAGCGCGGGTTCCGCACCTTCTCGACGGGCCGGGTGGCCGGCTACGTCGCCGAGCAGATCGGCCTGATCCGCTGGACCACGCCCCCGCTCCAGGGCGCCGGCCACTGGCGCGTCCTGCTCGGCGCGCATGATCCGCTGCACGATCCGGCCACCGCCCTGGCCTACTGGCGGAGCGTGCTGCCAGGGGCCCGCTTCGACATGATCGAGGACGCCGCCCGCTTCATCGTCTTCAGCCACCCCGGCCTCGTCGTCGAGGCGTTGGCGACGCCCTGACTCGCCCGCCGCGCGAAGCGCTTGCGCATCGCCCCTCGCCTGATGTTCTGATGGGGCCATGAACAACGCCCTCTTCCGGCTGGTGGTGCTGGCCGCCGCCCTCTTCGCCCTCGCCTTCATGGGCGCGCCCTTCGCCGCCTACCGGGCGCTGAACGCCGCCACCGCCGCCGAGGACGTTCAGGCGGTCTCCGAGCTGGTCGACTTCCACGCCGTGCGAAAGAGCCTGGCCCAGCAGCTCGATCCGGAGATGTCCCGCTCCACCGAGCCTCCGACCATCTGGCAGGACCCCATCGGCGCCCTTCGTCGCGCCTGGAAGGATGTCGCCCCGTCGGAGCCCCGCGCCGAGGCCTATCTGACGCTGGATGGCCTCTCGGCGCTCGTGCGCGGCTACCGGCCGGGCGCGGCGCCCCCGCCTGAAAAGCCGGACGGCGGTGTCGGCGGCGCCATCGGCGCCTTCGTCGGCGGTCCCTGGCCCGGCGTCGCCTACTTCGGCTTCGACCGCGTCCGGCTGGCTGTTCGCCGCCCCGAGGAGCCGGCCACCGTTACGGTCCTGACCTTCGAGCGGCGCGACCTGTTCACCTGGAAACTGGTCCACGTCCAGCTGCCCGAATCCGAGCGCTGACACGCAATTGTTCTTGCTTTGTTCCGCTTCGATGCTAGCGTTCCCGTCCACTCAAGGGAGGCTCTCGCCATGATCGGATATGTCACTATCGGCGCGCTCGACAGCGAGGCGTCAGGCCGCTTCTACGACGCGGTGTTCGCCGCCATCGGCTCCAACCGCAAGACCGAGGGCGGCGGCTGGATCGGCTACGGTCCGGTGTCCGGCGGCGACAGCATCCAGGACTGCCACACCGCCATCTGCCCGCCGTTCGACGGCCAGGCGGCGCGCCCCGGCAATGGCATCATGGTCGCCTATGTCGCCGACTCCGCCGCCGCGGTGGACGCCGCCCATGCCGCCGGCCTCGCCAACGGGGGCTCCGACGAAGGGGCGCCCGGCCACCGGCCGCCCGGAACCCCGGGCTTCTACGGCGCCTATCTGCGCGACCCGACCGGCAACAAGATCTGCATCTTCGCCCAGGCCTGAGCCGGCCGGCGCGGGGCTGGCGTCAGGCCAGTCCCGCCTTGACCGCCGCCACGCCGTCGGCCGCCTTGGTCGCATCCGGCGCGCCGCCCTGGGCGAAGTCGGGCTTGCCGCCGGCGCCGGCGCCGCCCATGGCGATCACCGCGGCCTTGGCGAGCTCGGCGGCGTTGAAGCGGCCGACCAGGTCTGGCGTCACCGCCACCGCAACTGCCGCCTTGCCGTCGGCCGTGCCGACCAGGGCGACGACGCCCGAGCCGACCTGCTTGCGGAAGTCCTCGACAAGGCCGCGCAGGTCCTTGCCGCCGACGCCGTCCAGCACCCGGCCGATGAACTTGACCCCGCCGACCTCTTCCGGCGCGGCCGCCCCGCCCGAGCCTCCGCCGAGCGCCAGCTGCTTCTTGGCGTCGGACAGGGCCTTCTCCAGCGAGCGGCGCTGGGCTTCCAGCGCATCCACCCGGCCGAGAACCTCGGCGACCGGGGTCTTGAAGCGTTCGGCCAGTTCGCGGGCGACGCCGGCCTGGTCCTGCAGCCAGCGCCGCGCCGCCTCGCCGGTCAGCGCCTCGATGCGGCGGATGCCCGCCGCGACGCCCTGCTCGGCCACGACCTTGAACAGGCCGATGTCGCCGGTGCGCGCCACATGAGTGCCGCCGCACAGCTCGACCGAATAGGGCCCCTCGCCGTCCAGCGCCCGGCCCAGCGTCAGCACCCGGACCTCATCGCCGTACTTCTCGCCGAACAGCGCCATGGCGCCGGCCTCGATGGCCGCCTGCGGCGCCATCATCTTCGTTTCGGCGGGCAGGTTCTGCAGGACGACCGCGTTCACCTCGTCCTCGATGCGCGCGATCTCCTCGGCCGTCACCGGACCGCCGTGGCTGAAGTCGAAGCGGATCCGCTCGCCATCGACCATCTGGCCCTTCTGGCTGACGTGCGGTCCCAGCACATGGCGCAGCGCCGCGTGCAGCAGGTGGGTGGCCGAGTGGTTGGCGCGCGTCGTCTGGCGGGCCGGCGGATCGACGTGCAGCGACACTTCCGTCCCTACGGCAAGGTCGCCCGACAGGATCTCGATGTCGTGCACATGCAGGTCGCCCGCCTGCTTCTGGACATCCAGCACCCGCGCCGAACCGCCCTTCCATTCCACCACGCCGCGATCGCCGGCCTGGCCGCCGCTCTCGGCATAGAAGGGGCTGCGGTCGAAGACGACCTGCACCACCTGGCCCTCGCCGGCGCTGTCGACGCGCTCGCCGTCGAAGACCATCGCCTTGACCGCGCCCGTCCCGTCCACGCCGTCATAGCCGGTGAAGACCGACGCGCCGACCTCGTCGCGCACCGCGAACCACAGGGCCGCCGCCGCCTTCTGGCCGGAACCCTTCCAGTTTTCGCGGCTGTTTTCCCGCTGGCGCGCCATCTCGGCGTCGAAGCCCTCGAGATCGACCGTCAGCCCCTTGGCCCGCACCGCATCCTGGGTCAGGTCGAGCGGGAAGCCGTAGGTGTCGTACAGCTTGAACGCCACCGCGCCGGGCAGCACCCCGCCGTCGGCCAGGCCGCCGGTCGCCTCGTCCAGCAGGATCATCCCGCGCCCCAGCGTGCGGCGGAACCGCTCCTCCTCCTGGCGCAGGGTCTCGGCGATGGCCGCCTCGGCCCGCCGCAGCTCGCCATAGGCGCCGCCCATCTCGCCGACCAGGGTCGGCACGAGCCGGTGCATCAGCGGCTGTTCGGCGCCCAGCAGGTGGGCGTGGCGCATCGCCCGGCGCATGATGCGGCGCAGGACATAGCCGCGCCCCTCGTTCGACGGCGTGACGCCATCGGCGATCAGGAATGCGCTGCAGCGCAGGTGGTCGGCGATCACCCGGTGGCTCGGCGCCCGGTCGCCCTCGGCCTTGACGCCGGTCAGGTCGACGCTGGCGGCGATCAGGGTCTTGAACAGGTCGGTGTCGTAGTTGTCGTGCACGCCCTGCAGCACCGCCCCGATCCGCTCCAGCCCCATGCCGGTGTCGATCGAGGGCTTGGGCAGGTTGGTGCGCGTGCCGTCAGCATGCTGCTCGAACTGCATGAAGACGAGATTCCAGATCTCGACGAAGCGGTCGCCGTCCTCGTCCGGGCTGCCGGGAGGGCCGCCGAAGATGTGATCGCCGTGGTCGTAGAAGATTTCCGAGCAGGGGCCGCAGGGGCCGGTGTCGCCCATGGACCAGAAGTTGTCGCTGGTCGGGATGCGGATGATCCGCCCGTCGTCCAGCCCGGCGATCTTCTTCCACAGCTCCGCCGCCTCGTCGTCGGTGTGGTAGACGGTGACGGTCAGCTTGTCCTTGGGCAGGGCGAAGTCGCGCGTCAGCAGGGTCCAGGCGTGGTGGATCGCCTCTTCCTTGAAGTAGTCGCCGAACGAGAAGTTGCCGAGCATCTCGAAGAAGGTGTGGTGGCGGGCGGTGTAGCCGACATTGTCCAGGTCGTTGTGCTTGCCGCCGGCGCGGACGCACTTCTGCGAGCTGGCGGCGCGCGGGCTGGCCGGCGTCTCGGCGCCGGTGAAGACGTTCTTGAACGGCACCATGCCGGCGTTGACGAACAGCAGGGTCGGGTCGTCCTGCGGCACCAGCGGGGCCGAGGCCGTGACCGCATGGCCGTTCTTGCCGAAGTAGTCGAGGAAGGTGGCGCGGATGTCGTTCAGGCTTTTCATGCGCGGTTCTCTAAAGCGCGTTCGGATGCGTGGAAACCGCATATTGGATTGAACGCGCCGCTTCAAAGGGTCTGCGGCGGACCGGCGGGCGGGACCAGCGGGGATCGGCCGGTCCAGCTCCTTCGGCCCTGCCTGCTCAGATGGGGTCTCTGGCCGCCGACGGCCAGTCGTCCCTCGCCTCTCCCTCGTCGCCCTACGCCCAAACGAAAAGGACGCCCGCCAGGGCCGGCGGACGTCCTTTAGCCTCGGCTACGCCCGTGCGGGGCGAAGCGGACGCGAAGGGTGGGATCGGACGCTTCGATATCGAGCGTGGCCGAGGCTGTCCCGGTGGAAGGATCAGTCCTCGTCGCCCTCGGACGGGCCGACCAGCAGTTCTTCCTCGATGTCGGCCGACTTGCCGCGCACCTGGGCCTCGATCTCGGCGGCGATGTCGGGATTGTTCTTGAGGAACTCCCGCGCATTGTCGCGACCCTGGCCGATCCGCTGGCTGTTCCAGGAGAACCAGCTGCCCGACTTGTCGATCACCCCGGCCTTGACGCCCAGGTCGATCACCTCGCCCAGCTTGGAGATGCCCTGGCCGTACATGATGTCGAACTCGACCTCGCGGAACGGCGGGGCCACCTTGTTCTTCACCACCTTGACCCGGACGTTGTTGCCGATGATCTCGTCGCGGACCTTGACCGAGCCGGTCCGGCGGATGTCGAGGCGGACCGAGGCGTAGAACTTCAGCGCGTTGCCGCCGGTGGTCGTTTCCGGGCTGCCGTACATCACCCCGATCTTCATGCGGATCTGGTTGATGAAGATGACCAGGGTCTTGGCCTTGTTGATCGAGGCGGTCAGCTTGCGCAGCGCCTGGCTCATCAGCCGCGCCTGCAGGCCCGGCAGGCTGTCGCCCATCTCGCCCTCGATCTCGGCGCGCGGCGTCAGGGCCGCCACCGAGTCGATGACGATGACGTCCACCGCGTTCGAGCGGACCAGGGTGTCGGTGATCTCGAGCGCCTGCTCGCCGGTGTCCGGCTGGGCCACCAGCAGATCGTCCAGGTTGACGCCCAGCTTGTGGGCGTAGGACGGATCGAGCGCGTGCTCGGCGTCGACGAAGGCGGCGGTGCCGCCGGCCTTCTGCACCTCGGCCACGACGTGCAGCGCCAGGGTGGTCTTGCCCGAGCTTTCCGGCCCGTAGATCTCGACGATCCGCCCCTTGGGCAGGCCGCCGATGCCGAGCGCCATGTCCAGGCCGAGCGAGCCGGTCGAGACCGCCTCGATCTCGACGACCTTGCCCTTGTCGCCCAGCTTCATCACCGAGCCCTTGCCGAAGGCCCGATCGATCTGGCTCAGCGCCGCTTCGAGCGCCCGTTGCTTGTCGCCGTCGTCCTTGGTCACGAGTCTCAACGCTGATTGGCTCATCGAAAGCCACCCTTCTTCCACGATTCTGCCGGCCCGTCCGACGTCGTCAGAAGATGAGTATGTGCACGCTTTGTTCCTGTTCGCAATATGTTCTTTTTTGCCCTCACCCATACCGCCGGCGACAGGCTCCGCCGAACCGGCGCGTGCGGGTCGCCGCGCCCCAGCCGCTGGTGCGGAAGACGCTTTGGTAGGTGATCACCACCGCCCCGCCCGCGTCCTCGTGATAGGTGAGATCCAGCTCGGTGTAGGAATCGACGAAGTCCGGATCGCTGTTGGCCAGGATCTTCGTCCCCGTGATGTTGTTGATGATCAGCCGCTGCCCCGAGACCTGCTCGACGATCAGGTCGCTGTTCAGATCAACCCGCCAGATGCTGAAGCCGCTTCCCGTGTCGCACTGAACCGTCTGCAGGCTGCCGGGCTGGCGGTCCGGCGCGGGGGCCGAGGCGGCATAGGCCGGCGCCGGCGCCGGTTGCGGAGCAGGCTCGGGCATGACCCACTTCACGGTCGTGCGCATGGTCGAGGCCACCGGCGCGCCGGCCGCGTTCTGCGCCGGTGTGAAGCGCCCATAGCGCATCCAGACCTTGCAGGTCTCCTCCTCCAGCCCGCCGCCGAGATTGCTCACGGGCGTACAGCCGCTCACTTTTCCGGTCTCGTCTATGGCCAGCGTCACGGTGGTGACGCCCTCGATTTCCAGGTTCTGCGCCCGCATCGGATAGACGAAGCTGTCCCCCGTTGGCCGCCGCAGGATCTGTGCGCTCTTCGCCTGCGACTTGGCCTTGGGACTCGCCGTCGCCTGGGCGTTCGCCGGTCCGGCGTCCTCGATCACCCATCCGGCGACAACAGCCGCACTCAGCGCCAGCCCGACCGCCCTTTTCCCGACCATGACCTCACTCCGCCCGTCCGATGACGCGCCGATCCTTGGCGCGCCATGGCCGGCAGACCATCCCCTTTTGTGGGGTCCTACCCCCTGGCGGGATTGATCAGGTACTTTTCCCCTGTCGCCTTGCGCACGAACCCGGCGATGGCGTCCGGCGTCACCATCTCGCTCAGCGACAGCTCGGCCGTATAGTGGCTGGCGAAGGTGGTCTTCAGCTCGTCCATCACCCGCTGGCGCAGCCGCTGGGCCGTCTGCGCGCCGGCCTTCTGCATGAACCAGGTCAGCAGCCAGCCGCCGACGCCCCACGACATGCCGAAGGTGCGGTCGATCACCGTCGGCCGGGTGTCCAGCCCGCCGTAAAGATAGACCTGCTTGTGCACCGGCGAGCCGTACCGGGCGTATTCCCCCGCCCCCCGCATCAGCGCCGCCTCCATCGCCTTCAGGATCGCCCCCGCCATCTCGCCGCCGCCGATGGCGTCGAAGGCGATGGTGGCGCCGGCCTCGGCGATGGCGTCGGTCAGCGCCGCCTGGAAGTCCGGCGCGCTGCTGTCGACGGCCCAGCGGGCCCCCTCGCCCTTCAGGATCGCCGCCTGCGCCGGGCTGCGCACCACATTGACCAGCGACACCCCGTCCTTGAGGCAGATCCGGTTCAGCATCTGGCCCAGGTTCGAGGCCGCCGCGGTGTGGACCAGGGCCGTGTGCCCCTCCGCCCGCATCGTCTCCACCATGCCCAGGGCCGTCAGAGGATTGACGAAGCACGAGGCCCCGTCCGCCGCGCTTGCGCCCTCGGGCAGGACCATCACCTCCCGCGCCTTGATCAGCCGGTACTGGGCGTACATCGACCCGCCGAGCATGGCCACGGTCTTGCCGAGATAGGCTTCCGCGCCGGCCCCCGCCGCGACCACCGTCCCTGCGCCCTCGTTGCCGACCGGCAGGGGCTGGCCGATGCGGCTGGCCACGCCGGCCATATGGGTCGCGGGAATCTGCGCCGCGACCTCGGGTCGGCCGGCGTCCGCCACCGTCTCGAACCGCGCCGTATGCGCCGGGCCCAGCATCATGCCGAGGTCGGAGGGGTTGACCGGACTGGCCTCGACCCGGACCAGCAGTTCGCCCTCCTCCGGCGCCCGGAACGCCGTCTCCTCGAGATAGACCCTCAACTGACCGTCCTCGGTGACAAGCGATCGCATGGCGAGGCCGCGCACGGGGTCCTGGGTCATCTCGAAGCTCCTGCTGTTTCCCGCACCGACAGTGGCGCCCGTCCCCTGGGGTCGCCAAGTCCCCGCGTCGCGATTGACAGCCTTCCCCGACCGGGCATCCTGCGCACCGGGGGACATCGCGATGAAAACCAACTTCTGGCGGGTGCTGCTGGCGTTCGTGGCGGCCTGGATCATGGCGCCGCTGCTGGTGTCGATCGGCATCGGCCTTGCGACGGGCCTGGGTGATCCGCGCCCCGGCGAGACCCTGCTCGATCCTGTGCTCAAAATGCTGTTCTACGGGCTGATCATCGGGATCCCCTACAGCCTCGTTCTGATGCTGGTCGTCGTCTCGCCCGCCTGGTTCCTGCTGCACAGGCGCGGCGTGCGGCGGCGCGGCTTCATGATCGTCGGCGGGCTGGTCGGCGCCGGGCTTGGCCTGATCTTCGCCGCGCCAGGGGCCTTTCGCCCTGAACGGATTGATCTCCTGCTGCTGGTCCTGACCGTCCTGGTTCCCGCGCTCGCCGGCGTCCTGTGCGCCTTCGCGATCCACCGCATCGCCTACGGCCGGTCCCCGACCGGCGCTTGACCTACCCCACAAATGGGGACTGACAGCGGGTTCGTCGTCGATAGCCTCCCCGCGTCATCTCGTGGGGAAATCATCATGCTCAAGTCGCTCGCCGCCGCCGTTGGCGCCGCCGCCCTGCTGGCCTGCCTTCCGGCCGCCGCCCAGGCCCAGCCGATGGCCAAGGACCTCGTCGTCGAGGCCCTGGTCAAACAGGGCATCACCGGCTACCAGATCCACAACCAGATCGACTGGCAGACCTATCTCCATCCGGTCTCGGGCGATGGCTTCAACGGCCTCAACATCTCCATCGTCGGCGCGTCCGGCGGCGGCGTCGCCCTGCACATGGCGACCCTGCGCAACACGACGTCCAAGCCCTACTGTATCGTCCCGATCCTGACCTACTCCCTGCCCTCCCGCGTCAAGGGGATGGCCAATACGGCCCAGATCGTCGAGCCCTACAGCTACACCGTGCTGTTCAGCGCCGATGGCTGGTCGCGCGGCAGCGACGCCCGCTTCGGCTGGGGCATCGCCTACTGGCCGGCCCGCACCGATGTCAGCGAGGGCCGCTGCTGGTCCGCGGCGCCGGAGGGCCTCGACGAATGGCGCTCGAACGGCCGGGCGGTGGACTTCTGGAACAACCGCCGCTGACACCCCGGCGGATGGGGCGGGGCGCCCGGCGAAATCGCCGGAATGCCCCCCAATCTGAGGGACGCGCCTCCCGCCCCTGCGTCTAGGCTGACGGTCCCCCGCCGTAGGACCGCGTCATGCCCCTCTCTCGCCTCGCCCCTTCCCGTCTTGCCCTTTCCTGCATGGCCATGGCCGCCCTCCTGCTGCTCGGCTGGGGCGTCGCCGCCCAGCCCGCCCCGCCGGCCGGCTGGAACCTGATCAGGGAGGCCGGCTTCTGCGCGCTCGGCCGTGACCATCCCGGCGGCTATGTCGCCATGGTCAAGATCGGTCAGGCCAAGGCCGTGTTTGGCGGCGGCTATGCAACCACGCTGTCAGGCATCGCCGTCTCGGCGCCCTCATGGCCCGCCGCGGGTCCGGGCGAGACGCTCGACGTCGATTTCCTCAAGGGCGGCCGCAAGATCTGGACGGTCAAGGCCGTACGCGCCGGGAGCCTCTACATCCTGGCCCCCAACGACCGCAAAGGCATCCAGGCCATCAACGACATGATGCCGGTCAGCTTCCGGCCCTCGAAGGGCGGAACCACCATCGAGGCGCCGGTCGACCGGCGCGACGCCATGGCCGCCTACGCCTGGATCGAGCGCAACTGCCGCCTCTGACTGTCGGAGATGCCGTCATGCCCAGACGTCACCTTTCGCTGGCGCTCGCCGCCAGCCTTATGCCGGTGGCGTTCCGCCCCGCCGGCGGCCGCCTGCCGGCCGTCGAGGTCCCGCTGGCCCGCGGCGAGGCCGAAGCCGCCTTCCGCTGGCTGCCGCTCGAGTGCGGCGACTGAGCCCCCCGGGCGCCGAGACCCCCGGACCGAGGTTTCGCACGGTCGCGACGTCGCCTAGGGTCAGCCGCGCCCACCGGGAGCCCGCCGCATGTCCTCGTCACGCCTTGCCCTCGCCGCGACCGTCCTGCTGCTCCTGGTCGGATCACCCCCGGCGCATGCCCAGCCCGCGCCGCCGCCAGGCTGGGACCTGATCCGTGAACCCACCTACTGCGGCCTCGGCCGCGAGGTCCCCGGCGCCTACGTCGCCATCATGAAGTTCGGCCAGACGCCAGCCTTCTGGGGCGGCTACTCGACCAGCGTCACGGGTCTGGCCGTGATCGTCGAGGGATGGCCGACGGTTCCGGACGGAGAGGCCATCGAGGTCGACGTCCTCAAGGAAGGCCGCCGGATCTGGACCGTCGAGGCCCGCAGGGTGGGCGGGGTCTATCTGCTCGCGCCGAACGACGACAAGGGACTGGAAGCCATCACCACCATGCTGCCCGTCAGCCTCCGGCCCGCGCGCACGGCGGGGCCCCTGGTTACGTTGCCGATCGAGCGTCGCGACGGCATGGCCGCCAAGGCTTGGATGCGCGCCGGCTGCCGCTTGTAGATAGCCACGCCCTGGTGCGACAGGCGGCCGCATTCGCCTGCCAACCAAGGATTAAGCCTGGCCCCGCTATGGAGTGTGTCCAATCGGAGACCTCCCTTGGCCGCCAACCCCCGCACCCTGCTCGGCTTCGCCTTCGCCGCCGCTGACCTGCTGCTAGAGATCGACGACGCCGACATCATCCGCGAGGCCCTTGGCGCCGGCCAGACGGTGCTCGGCCAGGCCGACGGCGCGCTGGTTGGCCGCAGCTGGCGCGAACTGGTGGCCGAAGCCGACCAGCCGCTGATCGAAGCCCTGTTCGCCTGCCTCGACGACGGCCAGCGGCGCGGCCCTGCCCCGGTCCGGCTGGCCGATGCCGACCGCTGCGCCATGATCTCCGCCCGCCGCCTGCCGGGCAACGGCGACCGCATCTCCTGCGCCCTCAGCGCCGCTCCCGCCGTCCGCCAGGGGCGCGCCGCCGACGGCCTCTATGAGCGCGCCGACTTCGAATCCCTCGCCCGCAGCCTGACCGAGGCCGCCCGCGCCACCGGGGTCGAGCTGGAACTGGCCATGGTCGAACTGGCCGGCCTTGCCGAGGCCCGCGCCGGCGTCGCCGCCGACGGCCCCTCCGCGCTGGACGCCAGGGTCGCCGGCGCTCTGCGCGCCGAGGCCGGACCCCTGGGCGCCGCCACCCGCCTCGCCGAAGAGCGCTTCGCCGTGCTCCGCCAGAAGGGCGAGCCCGCCGAGGTCGTCACCCGCCGCCTCGCCCGCGCCGTGAACAGCATCGCCGGCGGCGAACTGGTCCGCTGCGCCGCCCAGGCCCTCCCGCTCGAGGCCGCCTCGCCGGGCCGGCTGGCCCGGGCCCTCCGCTACGCCCTCGACGACTTCCTGACCGAGGGCCTCAAGGACGTGCCTCCGACCTCGATGGCCGAGGCCATGAACCGTTCGGTCCGCCGCACCCTCAACCGCGCCGGCGAGCTTGGCCTGGCCGTCAGCCAGCGCCGCTTCACCCTCGCCTTCCAGCCGGTCGTGCGCCTGGCCGACGGCGTGCTGCACCACCACGAGGCGCTCGTCCGCTTCGAGGAAGGCGCCAGCCCCTTCGCCATGGTCCGCATGGCCGAGGAGTTCGACCTGATCGAGGAGCTCGACCGGGCCGTGATCGAACAGGCTGTCCGCCGCCTCAAGGGCGACCGCACCGGCAAGCTGCGCCTGGCCGTCAATGTCTCGGGCCGCAGCATCGTCTCGACGCCCTTCGTCGAATCGCTCGAGCGGCTGTTGCTCAAGGACGCGCGCCTGCCATCCCGCATCATCTTCGAGATCACCGAGAGCGCCGCCATCGACGACCTCGAGCTGGCCAACCGCCACATCCAGGCCCTGCGCCGCGCCGGCGCCCTGGTCTGCCTGGACGACTTCGGCTCCGGCGCCGCCTCGCTCAGCTATCTGCAGGCGTTGACGGTCGATGTCGTGAAGATCGACGGCCGCTACGTCCGCGACCTGGCCGCGGGCGGGCGCGACGCGGCCCTGGTCCGCCACCTGGTCAAGCTGTGCAAGGACCTGCAGGTCCGCACAGTGGCCGAAATGGTCGAGACGCCGCAGGTCGAGGAGGTCATTCTCGCCGCCGGCGTCGATCTGGCCCAGGGCTGGCTCTATGGGCGCCCCGCCGACCAGCCCGAGCCGCCGCTGGCCCGCATCACCGCCTCAAGACGGACCGGGACCACCAACGACTGGCGGTAGGGCGGCGCGGACGCCGCCCCTTTCCTCAGGCCCCTTCCTCAGGCCCTTTCCTCAGGCTTTGGCCGAGGCGATGTAGTTGTCCACCACGTTGCCCAGCACCTTCAGCGGCGTGCCGCCCGACAGCAGGGCCGCATCGTGGAACTTGCGGATGTCGAACCGGCGGCCCAGCGCCTTGCGCGCCTTGGCCCGTTCTTCCAGGAACACCAGCTTGCCGACCATGTAGCTGCAGGCCTGGCCGGGCCAGACGCTGTAGCGCTCGATCTCGGTGATGGCGCTGGCCTCCTGGTCGCCGATGGTGTCGACGTAGAACTTGATCGCCTGCTCGCGGCTCCACTTCTTGGCGTGCATGCCGCTGTCGACGACCAGCCGCACCGCGCGGAACATCGCGTCATGCAGCATGCCGATCTCGCCCAGCACGTCGTTGCGGTACATGCCCATCTCGACCGCCAGTTCCTCGGCGTACAGCGCCCAGCCCTCGCTGTAGCCCGAGAAGCCGATCACCTTGCGGATCAGCGGCAGGTCGCCCGCCTCGTTGTTCAGCGCCAGCTGCAGGTGGTGGCCCGGAATCGCCTCGTGATAGGTCAGGGTCGGCAGCACGAACTTCGGCTGCTCCTTGGTGTCGCGCAGGTTGATCCAGTAGATCCCCGGCCGCGAGCCATCCAGCGACGGCGAATTGTAGTAGCCGCCCGGCGCGCCGGCCTCGATGGCCTTGGGCACCCGGCGGATCTCGCACTTGGCCTTGGGCAGCTGGCCGAACCACTTGGGCAGCAGCGGCTCGATGTCCCGCACCTGCTGGTTCAGGCTCTCGATCAGCGCTTCCTTGCCCTCGTCGGTGTTCGGCCAGTGCTGCTTGGGATCGTCGTACATGGCGCGATAGCGCTCGCCGACGGTGCCCTTGGTGTAGCCGGCCTTCTTCATCAGCACATCGGCCCGCGCCCCCAGGCTCTTGCAGAGCTCCAGGCCCGTCTTGTGAATCTCCTCTGGCCCGATCTCGGCGGTCGTGTAGTTGCGCAGCGAGACGTCGTAGTACTCGTCCCCCTTGGGCAGCCGCCAGCAGCCGGCGTCGTGCGAGGCCTTGGGCAGCAGGCCTTCCAGCAGCGCCACCTGGCGCGCCAGGGCCGGCTTGATCTTCTCGTCGTACAGCGCCGCCGACTGGCGGGCGTAGTCGCCCTCGATCTTCTTCTCGGCCGTGCGCCGCACGATGGAGGCGACCAGGGTGGTCTCCGCCGTCGGGGTGGCCAGGAAGGCCCGCATCTGGGTCAGCGCCTTGTCCAGGGCGAAGTCGGGGGCCAGCACCCCCTTGGCCGCGTCGCTGCGGCAGGCCTCGGCCTCGTTGTCCAGCATCCGGCCGAACGCCTCCATCCGCGACAGATAGGCGTCGGCGTCATCGGCCGTCTCGATCGAGTGGGCGGTGTCCAGGAAGTCCGGCACCTGCTGGTAGCTGCCGGTCAGCTGGCTCAGCACATAGGGCGCGCCGGAGCCGCCGCCGGCGTAGTCGAACTTGGCCGCGCTCTCGACCTGGATGCCCAGCACGAAGTCGACAGTGTCGTAGTTGACCGCGTCCATGCCCTTCAGCTGGCTGCGGTCGATGGCCTTCAGCGCCGCGTAGTCCCGCTTGCCGTTGGCGCGGTTCTCGGCCTGGGCGGTGGCGGAGTTGTCGCTGAGCTGGCTCTTGGTCCAGGCCAGCGCGCCCTTGTCGATGCCCAGATAGGTGGTCAGCTCCGGCGCCCGCCGGAAGGCCTCGTCCATCGCCTTGTCGAACAGGGCGTACATCTTCGCCGCTTCGCCGGTCGGCGCGGCCGCGCCCTGGGCGGCGGCCAGCCGGGGCGCTCCCGCCAGGGCGGCCAGGGCGGTGGCGGAGGCGAGAAGATCGCGGCGGTTCATCATCGGTGGGCTCCCCAGTCCAGCAGAAGGTCCGGCTTCGGCGCGGACCGCGCTGAATGTTCCTGGGCGGAAGGGTTATGCCCCGCCGCGAGCACCGGCAACGCCCCCGGCGTTAAATCGCCGTAATGCGCATCGGTCCCATCCGCTCGCGCCCTGACCGTCGCAACCTGACCAATATTGCCTCAGCCGCCGCGAGCCGTTCCTTCTCCCCCTGCGGGAGAAGGTGGCGCGAAGCGCCGGATGAGGGGTTGAAGACTCTCGAAGCTGCGCAGTGGCGGTTGACGCCGGCATCGTCAGACGCCGGCGCGGCCCCTCATCCGACGGCCTCCGGCCGCCACCTTCTCCCGCGAGGGGAGAAGGAAACTCTGGCGGCGGC
>VFQU01001207.1_pt1 | contig 16201 bp, 10 predicted proteins | sample 3512311 | NCBI WGS metagenome assembly VFQU01 (sample SAMN10412377, study PRJNA504923) | tailings metagenome | isolation source: Relicate 3 Philex TSF3 active mining site | place: Philippines: Tuba, Benguet | collected 2017-08-29
ATGTTTTCGACCTGAGCGAGCTGGTTGGGAACGTCGTCTTCGCCATACTGCAGGTCGACGGTGTAGCCCTTGCCTTCCAGCGCGGCCTTGAGTTCGTTGCCGTCCGAGATCCAGCGCAGCGACGACGAGGTCGGCATGGCAATACCGATCAGGCCCTTGTCCTGGGCATAGGCGCCGGCAGCGGCGGTGGCCAGAACGGCGCCCGCAGCGAACAGCGTCGCAATTGATTTGAGAACCTTCACGTCTCGACTCCCTTTGATATTCGAGATGGTTTCTGTGCTGTGGTGTTCGGGGGCCGGTTCGCCTCACGCACGCAGCTGACCAGTCTCGCGGATCGACGACCAAAGGGCCGCTCCTCGCAACTGGCTCGGACACATCGAACCGGGCTTGCGCCACTTGGCGCCGCCAGTCGATTCTGCATGAAGTCCTCCGGTAAGGACGGAATATGCCGTCATGGACCCTCCCAGCCCACGCGCCAGACGCTAGATTAATCAGATACCGGTGTAAAGCACCCTCTCCGGGTTGCAGATAATTTTTTTGACTCTCGAATATTAATTAAACGCACTGATTGCAGTCCCCCAGCCACAGGGCTATAAGGCATGCCCAGGTGAGAAAGCTGCATCGACAAGAGCCGAAATGGCCACGAAAGCAGCAAAGGTATCTGATACCTTGGGGGAGACGTGACCATCCAGACGGGCGAAGTCCGCGCCGATTTGCCCAATGCGGCCGAAGCCGTTGCGGATGATCTGGCCAACCTTATCCTGACCAAGCTGACACCCGGCTCCAGCCTGCCAAGCGAGGCAGAACTGGCCGAACGCTATTCCGTTAGCCGGCTAACCATCCGGGAGGCGGTAAAACTACTTGCCGGGCGCGGCCTGCTCGAACTCTCGCGCGGCCGCCGCGCCAAGGTGCGTGAGCCCGATGGCGCCGCCTTTGCCGATTTCCTCACCGCCGTCATTCACAACAATTCCCGCGGCCTGTTCGATCTCATCGAAGTGCGCCTCGCCCTCGAAGTGCAATCGGCGACTATGGCCGCCAAGCGGGCCAGCCGCGCCGGCATTGCCGCCATCGAAAACGCACTTCAGGGCATGCGCGATGCCGCGGTCGCCACCGATGACCAGGCCGAAGCCCGTTTCCACACTTTCGATGTCGGCTTTCACGAGGCGGTGGCGTTGGCCAGCGGCAATCGCGTCATGGGCTATCTCTTCGAGGCCATGGCCGGCCCCCTGCGCGAAGGCCTCTTCATCAGCCGGCGCGGCCACGCCAATCGCGGCCATACTCTCAACGACACGATCGACGCCCATCAGGCCATTCTCGACTGTATCCGCGACGGCAATGGCCGGACCGCCGGCGAGGCCATGCGTGTGCATCTCAAAGACACTGAACGCGACATCCGCAATGCCCTGAGCAATATGGCGGTCATCTCCGGCGCACGCTAAGCAACCGGAACCGCTTGCGGCATCCGCCGCCATGGCCATAATCGCCGCACTCATTGGGACGGGGATCCATGGCAGCCCGACAGGACAATTCCGCCAATCGGCTCGACGACGCAGCCCGCGCCGGCTGGCTCTATTACGTTGCGGGCAATACCCAGGAGGAAATCGCCGCCAAGATGGGCATTTCCCGCCAGTCAGCGCAGCGCCTCGTCTCGCTTTCGGTCTCCGAGGGCCTGATCAAGGTCCGGCTCGACCACCCAATCGGCCACTGCCTCGACCTCGCCGAGCGCCTGCGCACCCGCTACGCGCTCGACCATTGCGAAGTCGTGCCTTCGGATCCGGCCAGCAATTCGACCACGATCGGGGTGGCCGAGGCCGCCGCCGCCGAGATCGAGCGATGGCTGCGCGCGCCTGAACCTATTGTCATGGCCATCGGCACTGGCCGCACCCTCAAGGCCGCCATCGAGCAGCTCCAGCCCATGGAATGCCCACACCACAAGGTGGTCTCACTCACCGGCAATATCGCGCCCGACGGTTCGGCCGCCTTCTACAACGTCATTTTCAACGTGGCCGACACGGTCAAGGCTCGCTCCTTCCCGATGCCACTGCCCGTGATCGCGTCCTCAGCCCGCGAGCGCGAACTGCTACATACCCAGCCCATGATCGCCTCGACGCTTGCCCTGGCCGCCACGGCCAACATCACCTTTGTCGGCATCGGCCATCTCGGCACCAATGCTCCGCTTCTGGTCGATGGCTTCATCACCGAGGCTGAACACAAGACCCTGCAGAAGGCTGGGGCCGCAGGCGAAATCTGCGGCTGGTGCTTTGATGCAGAAGGCCGGTTGATCGAAGGGCCGACGAATGAACGGGTCGCGTCCGCCCCGATTCCCAGCCGCGAAAAAGGCCTGGTGATCGCCATCGCCATAGGCGACGCCAAAGCCGCCGCCATTCGTGCCGCGCTCAGCCGCCGCCTCGCCAATGGCCTGATCACCAACGAGCGCACCGCCGAGCTGCTGCTCCGCTAACGCCCACGCGGCCACGATTTTTTCCTGAATTCTTGAGCAATCGCCCACTTGAACGAACAAGTGCGCAATGCACTTCGTCCCCATTTTGACGCACGTACCGCAGCAATCGTCGCAAAACCCCGCTTGACTTCGCCCGTCAAGTTGATGAACATTTGCCCATCAACAAGGCAAATGCTCGCCTTGTCCTTGGGAGGAAATACATGACACGCACACCCCTTCTCGCGGGCGCACTTCTGCTTGCCCTCAGTGGCGCCGCATCCGCGCAGACACTCACCATCGCGACCGTGAACAATGGCGACATGATCCGCATGCAGGGCCTGTCCAGCCAGTTCACCGAACAAACCGGCATTGCACTCAACTGGGTCGTGCTCGAAGAAAATACCCTGCGCCAGAACGTCACCACCGACATCGCCACCAATGGCGGCCAATACGACATCATGACCATCGGCACTTACGAAGCGCCGATCTGGGCCGGTCAGGGCTGGCTGAAGCCGCTCGATGGCCTCGCCGCTGATGCCGAATACGACGTCGACGACATCCTGCCCCCAATCCGCAATGGCCTGTCGGTTGATGGCAAGCTCTATGCCGCGCCCTTTTATGGCGAGAGCTCCTTCATCATGTATCGCACCGATCTGATGGAAGCCGCCGGCCTCGAAATGCCCGAAGCGCCGACCTGGGATTTTATCGGTGAAGCCGCCCGCGCCATGACCGATCGCGCCAATGACATCAACGGCATCTGCCTGCGCGGCAAGGCCGGCTGGGGCGAGAACATGGCCTTCCTCACCGCCATGTCGAACTCGTTCGGCGCTCGCTGGTTCGACGAAAACTGGCAGCCCCAGTTCGATCAGCCCGAATGGAAAGCGACGCTCGACACCTATCTGAGCCTGATGGCCGATGCTGGCCCGTCCGGCGCTTCCTCAAACGGCTTCAACGAGAATCTGACCCTGTTCCAGCAGGGCAAGTGCGGCATGTGGATCGACGCCACTGTAGCGGCCTCATTCGTGACCAACCCCAATGACTCCACCGTCGCCGACAAGGTCAGTTTTGCCCTGGCGCCCGATACCGGCCTGGGCAAGCGCGGTAACTGGCTCTGGGCCTGGTCACTGGCCATCCCGGCTTCCTCGCAGAATGCCGAAGCCGCCGAATCCTTCATCAACTGGGCAACCAGCAAGGACTACCTCGCCCTTGTTGCGGAAAACGAAGGCTGGGCCAATGTCCCTCCCGGCACCCGCATTTCGCTCTATGAGAACCCGGAATATCAGGCCGCCGCGCCCTTCGCGGAAATGACCCTGGGCTCCATTTACGCCGCTGATCCCAACCAGCCTTCGGTCAAGCCGGTGCCCTATGTCGGCGTGCAATTCGTGGCCATTCCCGAATTTGCCGGCATCGCCACCAATGTCGGCCAGCTCTTCTCGGCGGCACTCGCTGGCCAGATGTCGGCCGACGACGCCCTGACACAGGCCCAGGAAGCCACCCTGCGCGACATGACCCGCGCCGGCTATATCAAGTAGGGACCTCCTCCCGACTGACGCCCGGCCGGGTGACCCTCAGCTGGCCGGGCGAATTTCCGAGTTCCGAATATCCTCCGGGTCATTCCTGCGAAAGCAGGAATCCAATACCCGGACCACTCGAAAATTCCCGCTTTTGCGGGAGTGACAGGGTGGTTGAGGTCGCGCTGGAGCACGCCAACAATGGCCACGAGACAAACCCGAACCCTAGCCCGCGCCATGATGGCACCCGCCGTTATCGTGCTGCTGATCTGGATGGCCATACCCCTGGCCATGACGCTGTGGTTCTCGTTCCAGAACTATAGCCTCATCAACCCGATGATGACCGGCTTTGCCGGCTGGGGAAACTATATCTACGTCATCGGCGATCCCAGCTTCGTCCAGGCCCTGCTGAATACGCTTTTCCTTGTCGGCGGCGTGCTGCTGATCACCGTTGTCGGCGGCACCTTCCTGGCGCTCCTGCTCGATCAGCCCGTCTGGGGTCAGGGCATTTTGCGCATTCTGGTAATTTCGCCATTCTTCGTCATGCCCCCGGTCGCCGCGCTCATCTGGAAAAACGGCTTCATGCATCCCGGCTATGGCATGCTCGGTCATCTCTGGAAGGCATTCGGCCTCCAGCCGGTGGACTGGTTCAATCAGTATCCACTGTTCTCCGTGATCGTTATCGTTGCCTGGCAATGGCTCCCATTCGCGACACTGATCCTGCTGACCGCCCTGCAATCGCTTTCCGAAGAGCAGCGCGAAGCCGCAGAAATGGATGGCGCCAATGCAGTTAATCGCTTCCGCTACATCATCCTGCCGCATATGGCCCGGGCGATCACCATCGTCATCCTTATCCAGACCATATTCCTGCTCGGCATTTTCGCCGAAATCCGAGTCACCACCGGCGGCGGCCCCGGCTACGCCTCCACCAATATCGCCTTCCTGGTCTTCCGCACCGGTATTCTCAGTAATGACATCGGCGCCGGTTCCGCCGGCGGCGTCGTCGCCGTCATCATCGCCAACATCGTCGCCATCTTCCTGATGCGCGCCGTGGGGAAGAACCTCGATGCGTAACGTTCTGACACGTCGTTCCCTCTCCCCAGTTCTCCCCACAAGGATGAGAGTGCCAACCGGTGGCTATGGCGCCATGTCGCCCAAAACGCGATGCGGCACCTCCCCCCTTGCGGGGGAGGCTGGGAGGGGGGGCCTCCCGAGCTCGAACCAAAGAGGGAGCAACTAAATGGCCCGCCGCGTTCCCGTTCAAACCCGCATCGGCTTCACCGTCCTCGCCTGGCTGGTCGCGCTCACCCTGTTCTCGCCGATCCTCTGGACTATCGTCACGGCTTTCAAGACCGAGGCAGAAGCTATTGCGGCCCCGCCAACCTTGCTGCCGACAACCTTCACGCTCGAAAATTTCGGTGCCGTTCAGGATCGCTCGGACTATTTCAAGCATGCGATGAATTCGATCATCGTCTCAGTTGGCTCGACCCTGCTCGGCCTGCTCATCGCCATTCCCGCCGCCTGGTCCATGGCCTTCGCGCCGACAAAGCGCACCAAGGACATCCTGATGTGGATGCTTTCCACCAAGATGATGCCGGCGGTCGGCGTGCTGATCCCGATCTATCTGATCTTCCGCGACTTGCGCCTGCTCGACACATTGCACGGCCTGACCTTGATCATGACCCTGATCAACCTGCCGATTATCATCTGGATGCTCTACACCTACTTCAAGGAAATCCCGGTCGACATCCTCGAAGCCGCCCGCATGGACGGCGCCGAACTCTGGAACGAGATCACCCATGTTCTCGTCCCCATGGCCATTCCCGGCATTGCCTCGACGCTTTTGCTCAACGTCATCCTCGCCTGGAACGAAGCCTTCTGGACCATCACGCTGACTTCGGGCCGCGCCGGCACATTGACGGCATTCATTTCCTCCTTCTCGTCGCCGCAAGGCCTTTTCCTCGCCAAACTCTCCGCCGCCTCGCTCCTCGCCATCGCCCCCATCCTGCTGCTCGGCTGGTTCAGCCAGAAGCAATTGGTGCGTGGCTTGACCTTCGGCGCAGTGAAGTAAAGGGACCAAAAATGGGCTCCATCACCCTCGAACACGTCAACAAGTCCTTCGGCGAAGTCCAGGTCATCCCGGACATTTCTCTTGACATTCACGACGGCGAATTTGTCGTCTTTGTCGGCCCGTCCGGCTGCGGCAAGTCCACCCTGCTGCGCCTTATTGCCGGCCTCGAAGACACCACATCTGGCCACATTAAGCTTGACGGACAGGACGTCACAGACGCGCCGCCCGCAAGGCGGGGGCTTGCCATGGTGTTCCAGTCCTATGCGCTCTATCCGCACATGAGCGTGCGCGACAACATCGCCTTCCCGCTCAAAATGGCCAAGCTCCCCCAGGCCGAGATCGACCGCAAGGTCGACTACGCCGCGCGTACCCTCAACCTCGCCTCCTATCTCGATAGAAAACCCCGCGCCCTCTCCGGCGGTCAGCGCCAGCGCGTCGCCATCGGCCGCGCTATCGTGCGCGAACCCAAGGCCTTCCTCTTCGACGAGCCCCTGTCCAATCTCGACGCAGCCCTGCGCGTCAACATGCGCCTCGAGATTACTGAACTGCACCAGCAGCTCAAGACCACGATGATCTACGTCACCCACGATCAGGTGGAAGCCATGACCATGGCCGACCGCATCGTAGTGCTGAACGCAGGCAATGTCGAACAGTTCGGTTCCCCGCTCGAACTCTATAAAAAGCCCGCCAACCGCTTCGTCGCCGGCTTCATCGGCTCACCCAAAATGAATTTCGTCGATGGCCCCGAAGCGACCAAGCACAATGCCCACTCCATCGGCGTCCGGCCGGAACACTTTACCCTGTCCACCACCGAAGGCGCCGGGCAGTGGAAAGGCACTGTCAATGTCGCCGAACAGCTTGGCTCGGACACCTTCCTCCACGTCGATGTCGAAGGCCTTGGTCTGATGACAGTGCGCACCGACGGCGATCAGACCTTCGCCCATGGCGACAAGATCCACCTTACCCCCGATCCCAACCGCATCTACAAATTCGATGCGGCTGGCAAAGCGATCTAGACTATGACCACCAAACTCTCCCTCGCCGCTCTGCCCGCAATCACCGGCGCCGCTATCCCTAATTACGCGCGCGCCGGTCTCACGCCGGGCATCGTTCATTTCGGCGTCGGCAATTTCCATCGCGCCCATCAGGCTGTCTATCTCGATGCCCTATTCAACATGGGCGAAGGCCATGACTGGGCCATTATTGGCGCCGGAACGCGCGCGTCCGACGCGGCCATGCGCGATGCCTTGCGTCAGCAGGACTGGCTCACCACCGTGGTCGAGCAGGAGGCCGATAGCAGCGCCGCGCATATCACCGGCGTCATGATCGACTATCTCGAGCCCGGCGACAGCCAGGCCGTCATTGCGGCCCTTATCGACCCCGCCACTCGTATCGTATCGCTGACCATTACCGAGGGTGGTTACTATATCGATCCGGCATCGCAGAAATTCGATCCTAACCATCCCGACATCGCTCACGACGCCACACATTTCGATGCGCCGAAAACCGCCTTCGGTCTCATTCTTGCCGGACTGGCGAAACGCCGAGAGGCCGGTATCGCACCCTTCACGGTCATGAGCTGCGACAACATCCCCGGCAATGGCCATGTCACCCAGAATGCCGTCGCCGGTCTTGCTGCCCTCATCGATCCGGCGCTGGCCGAATGGGTCATTTCGTCCGTCGCCTTCCCCAATGGCATGGTCGACCGCATCACGCCTGCGACCTCAGACCGCGAAAAGGCATTTCTTGCCAGTCAGTTTGGCATCGAGGATGCCTGGCCGGTTTTTTGTGAGAGCTTCAAGCAATGGGTGCTCGAAGACAATTTCCCTGCAGGTCGCCCGGCATTGGAAAAGGTCGGCGTGCAATTCGTGGCCGATGTTGCCCCCTACGAGCACATGAAAATCCGCATCCTCAATGGCGGCCACGCGACCATCGCCTACCCGGCCGGTCTTCTCGACATTCACCCCCTCGTCTCCGCCTTCCTCAAAAAGGTTGAGACCGAAGAGATCATCCCCATCGTGCCACCGGTGCCCGATACCGACCTCAATGCCTATTTCGCGCTCTGCGAAAAACGCTTCGCCAATCCCAAGATTGGCGACACGATCCGACGCCTTGCGCTTGATGGCTCCAATCGTCAGCCGAAGTTTGTCATTCCCTCCGCTATGGACAGGGTCAACGCTAACAGTCTGTTAACCGGACTGGCTTTGGTGTCAGCCTTCTGGTGCCGTTATTGCTATGGCACGACCGAAAGCGGCGCCGTGATTGAGCCCAACGATCCGAACTGGGACCGATTGACGGCACAGGCCCGCCAAGCCAGAGAAAATCCGGCGGTCTGGCTCGAAATGACGGACATTTACGGCGACCTCGCCAAAGCACCCGCCTTTAGCGACGCCTTCGCCAAGTGCCTGAATTTCATTTGGAAAAATGGCACTGCCGTGACGCTCGAAACCTATCTGGCCGACCGCCTCTAGCCCATCGGCACCGCTTCGGCTATGGTCCGCCCCGGACCGGAAAAGAGAGGGCGGCGTGTCGCAGAACCTCCTGGTGGGAGTGGATGTCGGGACCGGCAGTGCCCGGGCCGGCGTGTTCACGCCTGACGGTAAACTATTGGGGCGACACGAAAAACCCGTCGTCATGCGCCGCAGTGACGCCAATTTCGCGGAACATGACAGCAGCCAGATATGGTCTGCCGTCTGCGCCGCCGTTCGTGGGGCCATGGCCGCAGCAGCAGCCGATCCCGCCCAGGTCGCCGGAATTGCTTTTGACGCCACCTGTTCGCTTGTCGTCCGCGACAGAAACGGCGCGCCCGTCTCCGTAGCTCTCGACGAAGAAAATCGTTGGGATACAATAGTTTGGCTTGATCACCGCGCGCTCGGTGAAGCCGAGGAATGCACCTCTACAGGCCACGAAGTCCTCGACTATATCGGTGGCGTCATGTCGCCAGAGATGGAAATTCCAAAGCTGATGTGGCTCAAGCGCCACCTGCCGGAGAGCTGGGAATGCGCCGGAAAAATCTTCGATCTTGCCGATTTCCTGTCCTGGAAGGCCACCGGCTCTTTGGCCCGTTCGCAGTGTACCCTCACCACGAAATGGACCTATATCGCGCATCAACCCATTGGCTGGAAACAAGATTTCCTGGAGAAGGTCGGGCTTGAGGACCTCGTTGAGAAGGCCGCTTTGCCCGAACGCGCCTCGCCAGTGGGCTCCGATCTCGGCCCGCTAACGCCCGATGCCGCCAGCGACCTTGGCCTCACCACCACATGCCGCGTCGGCGCGGGCGTTGTTGATGCCTATGCCGGCGCGCTGGCCGCTCTCGGGCCCTTGACCAAGGACGCCGCCAGCATGACGCGCCATTGCGCCCTGATTGCCGGAACCTCCAGCTGCGTCATGACCATGTCGCGCCAAAGCATTGGTATCAAAGGCATTTGGGGTCCGCATCTGGGCACTATTCTCGATGGGTTCTGGCAACTCGAAGGCGGCCAGTCGGCCTCCGGTGCTCTCCTCGATCATATCGTGCAATGGCATGGCGCCGGCGGCGATCCGACACCGGAACGCCATGCGGCCATTGCCGACCGCATCATGCAATTGCGCGAGGCCGAGGGTATTGCGTTGGCAAACCGCCTGCATGTCCTGCCGGACTTTCATGGCAATCGCTCGCCGCTCGCCGATCCCAATGCGCTGGGCGTGATTTCCGGACTCACCCTTGCCAGCGATTTCGACAGCCTCTGCCGGCTTTATTGGCGGACCTGCGTCGGCATTGCTTTAGGCATTCGTCACATCCTGGATTCTCTCTTGGCTGGCGGCTATGCTGTCGACACCCTGCATGTCATTGGTGGCCATACAAAAAATCCGATTTTGATGGAACTCTATGCGGATACGACGGGCTGCACGGTTATCGAGCCTGCTGCCCCGGACGCGACCCTTCTGGGAATGGCCATGATCGCGGCCAACGCTGCCGGCCTCCATAAAGGCCTGGACCAGGCCTGCCTTGCCATGCATCAGGGCGGAGCCGCACGAAAGCCAAATCCTGCTTCCCGCGCCCAGTTCGACCGCGACTATCGCGTGTTCCTCGAAATGCAGCGCCAGCGGCAGGCCATCGAGACGATGGCCTAAGCAGCGCCTGACCCCAGAATTCTGCAACCCCTATCCGCGCCTGCCGCCTATCTATCGCGGACAAAGCCCGCTAAGCTCTTTACCGGGAAGTCAAAAATCGTGGCCCGAAGCGAGCGTCGCCAACCCAATGTCGATCAAAGCCGCCATCTATCATCTCACCCATTACAGGTATGATCGGCCCGTTGTGCTGCAACCGCAGGTCATCCGGCTGCAGCCCGCGCCCCATTCGCGCACCAAGGTATTGAGCCATTCGCTGCGGGTGTCTCCATCGCTGCATTTCGTCAACGTGCAGCAAGACCCATACGGTAACTATTTGACGCGCTTCGTTTTTCCGGAACCGGTGACGGAATTGAAGATCGAAGTCGATCTCGTCGCTGATATGACCATCTATAACCCCTTCGACTTCTTCGTCGAAGAAAGCGCCGAGACCTGGCCCTTCCAATATCCCGAGGAACTGCGTCAGGACCTGGCAATCTATATGCAGCCCGAACCGGCCGGCCCGATGTTGAGCCAGTTCCTCGCCGGCATCGACCGCAGCCCGCAGAACAGTGTCAATTTCGTCACCGCGCTGAATGCGAGCATTCAAAACGCGGTCAACTACATTGTCCGCATGGAGCCGGGCGTCTGGTCGCCGGAAGAAACCTTGACCAATGCGCGCGGCTCCTGCCGCGATTCCAGTTGGTTGCTGGTCAATGCCCTGCGTCACCTAGGTTTTGCGGCCCGCTTCGTGTCCGGCTACCTGATCCAGTTAAAGCCGGACCTGGTTTCGCTCGACGGGCCCGCGGGCACCGACCATGACTTCACGGACCTTCATGCCTGGTGCGAGGTTTACCTACCCGGCGCCGGCTGGATCGGCCTCGATCCGACATCCGGCCTGCTTACAGGCGAAAGCCATGTGCCGCTTGCAGCGACGCCGCATTACCGGAATGCCGCCCCCATTTCGGGTTTTGCCTCCTATGCCGAGGTCGATTTTGCCTTCGACATGAAGGTGACCCGCGTAGCCGAGCACCCGCGCATCACCAAGCCCTTTTCCGACGAAAGCTGGCAGCGCCTCGACACGCTGGGCAAAAAGGTCGACGCCGTGCTCGCCGAGCAGGATGTCCGCCTCACCATGGGCGGCGAGCCGACCTTTGTTTCCATCGACGATTTCGAGGCCGATGAATGGAATGCCGGTGCAGTAGGCCCCACAAAGCGTCGACTGGCAGACGATCTCATCCGTCATTTGCGCAACCGCTTTGCGCCCAACGGCCTGCTTCATCATGGCCAGGGCAAGTGGTACCCTGGAGAAAGTCTGCCGCGCTGGACCTTCTCCCTCTATTGGCGCACAGACGGAAAGCCGGTCTGGACCGACGAAAGCTTCATTGCCCGCGAAGGCGAGACCTATGACGTAACACCGGCGGATGCCGAGGCGCTGACCCTCGCCATTTCGGCCAATCTCGGTGTCTCGCGGGACAATGTCCTGCCCGCGTTTGAAGACCCTGCCGAATGGATCGTCAAAGAATCCAAGCTTCCCGAAAATGTCGACCCTGCCAATTCCAAGCTCGCCGATCCGGAAGAGCGCGCCCGTATCGCTGGCGTCTTCAGCCGGGGTCTCAACAACCCCACCGGTTTCGTCCTGCCCGTCCAACGCTGGAACGCGGCAGCGAGTGGTTCGCGTTGGATTTCGGAACGCTGGAAGACCCGGCGCGGCAAGCTTTTTCTTGCACCGGGGGACAGCGCCGCTGGCTATCGACTGCCGCTTGCAAGTCTGCGCCATCTCTCGGCTACCGCCTATCCCCATATTGTGCCCATGGACCCGGGCATTCCGCGCGGCCCCTTGCCTGAGCCGGGAACACTGATCGCCGCCAAGAGCCCCGCCCCCGCCGATATTCGCCAGCAGACCGCTGCCAGCTTTACCCCGGCCAGCGAAGGCCAGACCATAAACGAACAGGTTCTTGACGAGATCGATTCTGCAGTCCGCACGGCTATTACGGTCGAGGTGCGCGATGGCCGCCTTTGCGTTTTCCTGCCCCCGGTCGCCGCGCTGGAAGATTATCTCGAACTCATCGAAGCCACCGAGGCCGCGGCGCGAGCGATCGGCAAGCCAGTTCACGTGGAAGGCTATGCACCGCCGCACGATCCTCGTCTCAACGTCATTCGTGTCGCGCCCGATCCGGGAGTGATCGAGGTCAACATCCACCCCGCCTCAGGCTGGGACGATTGCGTCGCCACCACGACGGCAATCTATGAAGAGGCCCGCCTCTGCCGCCTTGGCGCCGACAAGTTCATGATCGATGGCAGGCATACCGGCACCGGCGGCGGCAATCACGTCGTGGTCGGCGGCGCGACGCCCAGTGACAGCCCTTTCCTACGCCGACCGGACCTGTTGAAGTCCATGGTGCTGCATTGGCAGCGCCATCCCTCCATGAGCTACCTGTTTTCGGGCCTCTTCATCGGCCCGACCAGCCAGGCCCCGCGCATGGATGAAGCGCGGCATGATAGTCTCTATGAGCTTGAAATCGCCATGGCGCAGGTCCCAGCCCCGGGTGAGGGCGAGCCCCCCTTGCCATGGCTGGTGGACCGGCTGTTTCGCAATCTGCTGACCGATGTGACCGGCAACACCCACCGGTCCGAAATCTGCATCGACAAGCTCTATTCCCCGGATGGCCCGACGGGTCGGCTAGGGCTTGTAGAGTTTCGCGGCTTCGAAATGCCGCCCAATGCACGCATGAGCCTAGCCCAGCAATTGCTGATCCGTGCCCTTATTGCACGCTATTGGGCAAACCCTCTGTCCGGCGACTTTGTGCGCTGGGGCACAACGCTCCATGACCGCTTCATGCTGGGCACCTATGTCTGGCAGGATTTCCTCGGCGTCCTGGCAGACCTTAAGGAGCACGGCTTCGACTTCGAACCCGAATGGTTCGCCGCACAGCTGGAGTTCCGCTTCCCCTTTTGCGGTGAAGTCGACGTCGAAGACGTCAAGCTTGAACTGCGTCAGGCGCTCGAACCCTGGCACGTCATGGGCGAACAGGGTGCCATCGGCGGTACCGTCCGCTATGTCGACAGTTCCGTCGAACGCCTTGAAGTCAGCCTTCAATCAGCAAGCCCGGGTCGCTATGTCGTCACATGCAACAAGCGCCCCGTGCCGCTGAAGCCCTCGGCAAGCGCCGGCCATGCCGTAGCCGGTGTCCGCTACAAGGCGTGGCAACCCGCCTCGGGCATGCACCCGACCATGCCGGTTCATGCGCCACTGGTTTTCGACATTTACGACACCTGGACAGGCCGAGCCATTGGCGGCTGCACCTATCACGTCGCTCATCCGGGTGGCCGCAATTACGAAACCTTCCCGGTCAACGGCAACGAGGCCGAGGCGCGTCGGCTGGCCCGCTTCATTCCGCATAACTATACCCCCGGTCCCTATCCCCTGCGGCCAGAAAAGCCTGCGGACGAATTCCCAACTACGCTTGACCTGCGCCGGCCGCCACGGTTCACCTAGCAAATGACTTCGCGGAATCAACAAACCCGCGGCAAGCCGCCGGCCGGACCCAGCATCATCGCTGACTACAGGCTGTTGCCGGGTGTGCCGGACGAAATGATCGACCCCTCGGGCAATATTCGCCCGGGCTGGGACAAGCTGATGGCGGCGTTTGATGCGCTGGGGCCAGAAGAGCTTGCCGCACGCTTCGAGCGCGCCGACCAATACCTGCGCGATGCCGGAGTGTTTTACAGGAAATATGATGGCGCCGAAGGCAAGGAACGCGCATGGCCGCTAGCACATATTCCCCTGCTCATCGACGAGGCCGACTGGATTCGGATTTCCAGCGGACTTAAGCAGCGGGCCGATTTACTAGAGCGTATCGTCGCCGATATCTATGGGGATAACAGGCTGGTGCAGGAGGGCCTGCTGCCGCCTGAACTCGTTGCCCAGAATGGCGAATTTCTGCGTCCCATGGCAGGCATTCGGCCGGTCAGCGGCCATTTCCTCCATTTCTGCGCCTTCGAGTTGGGACGAGGCCCCGACGGATCGTGGTGGGTTCTTGGCGACCGTACACAGGCCCCTTCCGGCGCCGGCTTCGCGCTCGAAAACCGCGTCGCGACCACGAGGGCGCTGAGCGACATCTATTCGGGCCTCAACATTAACCGGCTCGCCGGCTTCTTCCGGGGTTTCCGCAACACACTCTTCGCCCAGGCGCGCCGGGATGGAGGGCGGGTGGGCATACTCACGCCCGGCCAGTTGAACGAAACCTATTTCGAACACGCCTATATCGCCCGATATCTCGGCCTCATGCTGCTGGAAGGCGAGGACCTTGTGGTTGAGGATGGGCAGGTGATGGTCCGCACCGTGGCCGGACTCAAGCCGGTCAGCGTGCTCTGGCGTCGCATGGATGCCAGCTTCGTCGATCCCCTCGAACTGCGCTATGACAGTCATATCGGCACGCCAGGCATGGTCGAGGCCCTGCGCAGCGGCTCGATTTCCATGATCAATGCACTGGGCACCGGCATTCTGGAAACGCGGGCCTTCGCCGCGTTCATGCCCCGCCTGTCCAAATATCTGCTAGGCACCGGTCTCGAACTCCCCGAAATCGCCACCTGGTGGTGCGGCCAGGGCGCCGAACGGGAATTCGTGCTCGACAATTTCGACAGCCTCATGATCGGCCCGGCCTTTGCGACCACCCTGCCCTTCGATGATCTTCGAGGCACTGCGCTCGGCGCCGGCATGACCGACGAGCAAAAGGCCCATCTGCGGGAGCGCATCGCCACGCGGGGTCGGGACTATGTCGGACAGGAACCGGTGCAACTATCCACGGCTCCTGTTTATGTCGATGGCAAGCTGGAACCGCGACCCATCACCCTACGCGTTTACGCGGCGCGCACCGATGAAGGTTGGACCATCATGCCCGGCGGCTTCGCCCGGGTCGGGTCCACACGCGACACCTCCGCCATCGCCATGCAGCGCGGCGGACAGGCCGCCGACGTCTGGGTCCTGTCCTCCAGTCCGGTGGAGGTCGTGTCGCTCCTGCCCAAGGACGGCCAGAAACTGGTGCGCAACTCGCCCGGCAGCCTGCCCAGTCGTGCAGCGGATAACCTTATCTGGCTAGGTCGCTACGCAGAGCGTTGCGAGGCCACGGTGCGTATCCTGCGGGCCTACAATGCCCGGCTGGCTGAGCTTTCGCGCCCGGAATTGCCGATCCTGGCCCATTGCGCCGAGTTCCTCGACACGATCGATGTCGACGCCGCCGAAGGCATGCCGCATGGCCTTCTCACTTCGATTGACAGCGCCGTCCATTCCGCCGGTCAAATCCGCGATCGCTTTTCTCCCGATGGATGGCTGGCGCTCAACGACCTGCAAAAGACCGCCCAGCGGTTTGCCAAAAAGGTCTCGGTCGGCGACGACGCCACCCGTGCCATGACTGTGTTGCTGCGCAAACTCGCGGGCTTTTCCGGCCTTGTGCACGAAAACATGTACCGCTTTGCCGGCTGGCGCTTTCTCGAACTGGGCCGCCGCCTTGAGCGCGCCATTCAGATCGCCCGTATCACCGGTTGGCTGACCAGGCCGGATGCACCGGACGGTTCGGTCGAAATGCTGCTGGAGATCGGCGACAGCGTCATGTCGCATCGTCGCCGCTATTCGGTGAGCGCGGGCACCCAGAGCGCCCTCGACTTATTGGTGCTCGACCCGCTCAATCCACGCTCAGTGCTGTTCCAGCTTGCCGAACTGCGCACCCAGGTCGAGACTCTGCCCGGCGGCATCGATGATGGCCAGCTTTCCCCCGTGGCAAAGGCGGCTCTGCAACTGCATACCGACCTGATGATTGCCGAGCCCGTGGACATGACACCCGAACGGCTGGATATGCTGGCCAACGATATCGGTATGCTGTCCAGCCTTGTTGCCGCGGCCTATTTCACCTGACACCCATGCTCTATGATATCCGCCTCTCGCTGGAATATGACTATGACGCTCCCGTGCATGGGGGGCGCCATCATATTCGAGTGTCACCGGCCAGCGTTCCCGGTATCCAGCGGGTCATTGCATCCTCATTGACCCTGCATCCAAAGCCCCATCGCCAGACCGCCTTCACCGACTTC
>VFQU01001208.1_pt1 | contig 16200 bp, 14 predicted proteins | sample 3512311 | NCBI WGS metagenome assembly VFQU01 (sample SAMN10412377, study PRJNA504923) | tailings metagenome | isolation source: Relicate 3 Philex TSF3 active mining site | place: Philippines: Tuba, Benguet | collected 2017-08-29
ACGACGGCTCGGGCGAGATCCCGACCTTCGGCCAGCCGATGACCGATCCTCTGGCGGCCGAGGCCGTCTCCGCGACCCGGCTGCGCACCCAGCAGGCGGGCGATCTGGTCGACGTCGCCGTTCCGATCAGGATCGGCGACATCGCCCTGGGCGGCGTGCGCGTGGGCATCTCGCTGCGCGAGCCGCTGCGGCGCGAACAGGCTGCGCTGGACGCCCTGCAAGCGCGCGCGCGCGACATCGGCCGCCGCGGGATGCTGCTGAGCGGCCTGCTCTTCGCCGCGCTGCTGGTGTTCGGCGGCGTGCTGTTCGCGCTGCTCGGCCGCGGCCTGGTGACACCGATCCGCCGACTCGCCGAGGCGGCGCGACAGGTCGGGCGAGGGGACTATGCGATCGAGCTTCCGGCGGATCGCGGCGGCGAAGTCGGCGAGCTGGAGCGATCCTTCCGCCAGATGGCCGCGGCGATCGAACGCCACGACGCCGAGATCCGGCGGCTCGCCTATCTCGATCCGCTCACTGCCCTGCCGAATCGGCTGGCCTTTCGCGAGCACCTCGACCGACGGCTGATCGCCGCCCAGGCCGAGGGCCGGGGGCTGGCGCTGATCTGCGTCGACCTGGACGACTTCAAGCGGGTCAACGACACGCTCGGCCATGATGCGGGCGACGAGGCGCTCGAGCAGGTCGCGTCGCGGCTACGCCTGTGCCTGCCGGTCGATCGCGACCCGGAGGCGATGGTCGCGCGGCTCGGCGGTGACGAGTTCGTGGCGCTGGTGACGACCGCGGACGCCCGCGATGCGGCGCACCGGATCGCCGAGGCGGTGTTCAACGCCTTGCAGCGGCCGATGCAGGTGCGCGAGCGGCAGATCTTCCTCGGCGCCTCGATCGGCGTCACCGTGCATCCCGACGACGGCAGCGACGCCCGCGCGCTGGTCAAGAACGCCGACATCGCCATGTACCAGGCCAAGCTGGCGGGGAAGAACTGCCTGCGCTTCTACAGCCGCGCGATGGACGAGGCGGTGGGCACCAGCATGGCGCTGGAACAGGCCCTGCGCGGCGCCTGGGAGCGCCAGGAGCTCAGCCTCGCCTTCCAGCCGATCTTCGGTCTCGCCGATCGCCGGCTGCTCGGCGCAGAAGCGCTGTTGCGCTGGCAGCACCCGGAGCTGGGCGAGATCCAGCCCTCGACGTTCATCGAGGTCGCCGAGCAGTCCGGGCTCATCGACGCCATCGGCCGCCGGGTCCTCGCCTCCGCGTGCGCCGCGGCGCAGTGCTGGGGCAGTGAACCGGGCGCCCCCTTCGTTTCGGTCAACGTCTCGGCGCGCCAGCTTCGCAGCGGCGAGCTGCCGGCGCTGGTCGCCGACATTCTCCGGGGCAGCGGGCTCGCGCCGCACCGCCTGCATCTCGAGCTCACCGAGACCGCCGTGCTCGGCGACGAGATCCACGCCAGCGTCCAGCTCGCGCGGCTGCGCGCAACGGGCGTGAAGGTCTGGCTGGACGACTTCGGTACGGGCTTCTCCGGCCTCAGCCACCTCCGCCGGGTGCCGGTCGACGGGTTGAAGATCGACCGCAGCTTCATCGCCGACATCCTCCGCGACCCCGATGACCTCGCCCTGACCTCGGCCATCGTCGCGATGGGTCATTCGCTGGGCATCACGGTCGTCGCCGAAGGCATCGAGAGCGAGGCGCAGTACGACCTGCTGCGCGAGCGTGGTTGCGACCAGGGGCAGGGATTCTGGCTCGGGCTGCCGATGGCGGGCGCCGACCTGCGCGCGCTGGTCGATGCAGGGCAGCCGATCGGCGGATCGGCCGGCTGACAGGGCATCGGGCGGTGCAGTTTCCGCAGGTCCTGCGGGCCGCGGGCGCGCCGCAGACGTGGATGGGTTCGGCGGTCGCGCGGCTCCGCTCTGTCCGGGCGGGTTGATCGCCGGCCCGATCGATCCGCCACCCGGACCTGCGCGAAGGGGCCCGGCAGTCGGTCGCGCGGCCGGTGGCCGAGGGCGGTCCGCCGGGCGACGAGCGGTGCATCGACCTGGCGCGGTCGACTCGGTAGAGTGGAGCTGCCCCGTGACGCCGCGGCGTGGTCGAGCCGGCCCGGCCGCGCGCCGGACGCGCGGACCGACCATCGGCGCGGAATCCGGGCGCCTCGACGACCAGGAGAGCCGACCAGCGCATGGCAGCAGATCACCGCGGCAGCAGCGAGGTCCGGCGCTGGATGATCTGCGCATCGGCGATCGCGCTGTACATCGTCCTGCTGCTCGGCGCCTACTGGGTCCACGCCCGCTGGCTGCGCGTCGACGTTGTGCTCTACGCGGCGCTCCTGGACGCCGGGGTCGCGCTGGTGGGCATCGCGCTGCTGCTGCGGCTGCCGTGGTTCCGCGCCCTCGGCCGCCTCGAGCGCGCCCAGGTCGTCGCGATCTGCGCGCTCGGCGGCTATGCGTTCGCCATCTCGCTGCCCACCGTGCTCGACCGGTCGCTGTCGTTCTACCTGCTGGAGAAGCTCGAGCAGCGCGGTGGCGGGATCCGCGCCGACGCACTCGAAAGCGTGATCACCGAGGAGTACATGAACGAATACAGGGTGGTCGATGCGCGCCTGACCGAGCAGCTCGAGTCGGGCACCATCGCCGTCCGCGGAGGCTGCGTCGTCCTCACCCCGAAGGGCAGGCGCATCGCCGCCGCCAGCAGCTTCGCCCGCCGCCACCTGCTGCCGCGGCACCGGCAGCTGATGGGCGAGTACACCGACGCTCTCACCGACCCGCTGGCGACGAGTCGGGCCGAGGTGGACTATGCGTGTCGCTGACGCGATCGATCGTCGGGATTGCCTTGCGCGTGGCGTCGGGACGGCCTGCGGCAGGGCAGCGCGGATCCGCCTGCCATGACCGGACACGATTACGCCGGCAGCGAACTCGACCTGTTCTCGGCCGCGCACAACTGGAAACGGTACTGGTCGGGTCGGGTCGCGCCCTTCGTTCGCGGGCACGTGCTCGACGTCGGCGCGGGGATCGGCGCCACCATCGACGCGCTCGGCGGCCTCGCCGGAACGCACTGGACCGCCCTGGAGCCCGATTCCGGCCTCGCCGCGCGGATCGAAGCCAGGCGTGGGCAGTTCGCCGTCCCGGTCGACGTGGTGTGTGGACGGCTCTCCGACCTGCCGACCGACCAGCGCTTCGATTCGCTGCTCTACATCGACGTGCTCGAGCACATCGAGGACGATGCGGGCGAACTGCGGAACGCCTGCGCGCTGCTCGCGTCCGGCGGGCACGTCGTCGTGCTCGCTCCTGCCCACCAGTGGCTGTACTCGCCTTTCGACCGCGCCATCGGCCACTACCGCAGGTATTCGCGGGCCGCGCTGCGCCGCTGTCTGCCCGAGGACCTGCAGCTCGTGTCCCTCGACTACCTCGACAGTGCCGGGCTGCTCGCCAGCCTCGCCAACCGGCTGCTGTTGCGCAGTGCCCAGCCGACGCCGGGTCAGATCGCGCTGTGGGATCGTGCGCTGGTGCCCGTGTCGAGGTGGCTCGACCCCTGCTTCGGCGGGGTGCTCGGCAAGTCGGTGCTGCTGGTCGCGCGCAGGCGATGAGTGCCGGCGTCGCGGCCAGCGGCAGCGACGCGAGCGCTGCCGTGCCGCGCGATCCTGATCGAGGCCTGCGCCGCGGCTATCCGGGGCTGGACGCCGCGAATCCGCGGTGTCCGAGCCTCGCGTAGCGCGGGTGCAGGCGACCGACGGCCGCGACGAGCGCCTCGACATCGCCGTCGTTGACGATGACGTCGCGGGCTACGGCCAAACGCTGCGATCGCGTGGCCTGCGCCGCCAGCGCGGCGCGCGCCTGCGCTTCGTCGACGCCGTCGCGCGCCAGCAGCCGGCGCAGCTGCACCGGCTCGGGCACGTCGATGACCAGCACGCGATCGATCCAGGGATAGCCGCCGGTTTCGACCAGCAGCGGCACGGAGAGGACCACGTAGCCCGATTCGACCGCCGAGGCGAACTCGCGCAGCGTGTCGCGTACGCGCGGATGCAGGATCGCCTCCAGTGCGCGCCGTTCCTCGGCGTCCGCGAAGATGCGCCTGCGCAGTCCGGCGCGGTCGAGCCGTCCCTCGGCGTCGAGTACCGCCGGGCCGAAGCGATCGACGATCTCGGCGAGGGCAGGCTGCCCCTTCTCCACCAGCGCGCGGGCGCAGCGATCGGCATCGGCGACCCGTGCGCCGAGGGCCGCGAAGGCCGACTCGGCAGTGCTCTTGCCGCTGGCGATGCCGCCGGTAAGGCCGATCACCGGCACGCGCGGCCGAACCTCCATGACGGCATCAGACGGGCGGCGACAGCCAGCTCAGGTAGGCGTCGATGAGATCGACGCCGGCGACCAGCTGGATCCAGCCGGCGGCGGCGAGATACGGGCCGAAGGGGATCGGCGCCGCGCGGTCGCGGCCTTGCACGGCGATCGCGATCGATCCCAGCACGGCACCCACCAGCGACGACAGCAGCAGGATCGGCAGGATCGCGCCCAGCCCGCACCAGGCGCCGAGTGCGGCGAGCAGCTTGAAGTCGCCGTAGCCCATGCCTTCCTTGCCGGTGAGCAGCTTGAAGGCCCAGTAGACCGACCAGAGGCTGAGATAGCCTGCCACGGCACCGAGGATCGCCTGCATCGGGTCGCTGAACACCGGGACCAGGCTCAGCAGCAGTCCGCCCCAGAGCAGCGGGAGCGTCAGGTCGTCGGGGAGCAGCGTGGTTCGCCAGTCGATGCCGGCGGCCGCGATCAGGACGGCGGTGCAGGCCAGCGCCGCCAGCGTCTGCACGCTGGCACCGTAGCGCCAGGCGACCACCGCGAAGGCGATGCCGGTGAGCAGTTCCACCAGCGGGTACTGGATCGAGATCGGCGTTCGACACTTGCGGCAGCGACCGCGCAGCGCCGCATAGCTCAACAGTGGAATGTTCTCCCAGGCCGAGAGCAGGTGTCCGCAGCGCGGACAGTGCGACCGCTCCACCACCAGCCCGGGCGGCGCCTTCGCCGCCGTGGCGGCCGCAGCATCGAGCGCCAGCATCTCCCGCGCGTCCTGTTCCCAGCGCCATTGCAGGCGCGGCGGCAGGCGCAGGATCACGACGTTGAGGAAGCTGCCGACCAGCAGGCCGAACAGCAGCGCCACGCCCGGCAGGAGCGCCGGGTATGCCTCCAACGCGTAAGCCACGCGACCGGCTTCGGTGGGTCAGATCGCCGCGGCCAGCTTGAAGATCGGCAGGTACATGCCGATCACCATGCTGCCCACCACGCCGCCGATGATGATCATCACCATGGGTTCGATCAGCGTCGAGAGGGCATCGACGGCGTTGTTGACTTCCTGTTCGTAGAACTCGGCGACCTTGAACAGCATGGTGTCGAGCGCGCCGGCCTCTTCGCCGATCGCCGTCATCTGCACCACCATGTGCGGAAAGATGTCGACCTGGCGCATGGCGACGTTGAGCTGGTAGCCCACCGACACGTCGTTCTTGATCTTCTGCGTGGCCACTTCGTAGACGATGTTGCCGGTCGCGCCTGCGACGGTGTCGAGGGCCTCCACCAACGGAACGCCCGCCTTGAAGGTGGTCGCCAGCGTGCGCGCGAAGCGGGCGATCGCGGCCTGCTGCATGATCATGCCGATCACCGGCACCCGCAGGATGGCGCGATCGAGGAACTGGGCGAAGCCGCGCGAGCGCTTCTTCAGTTCGACGAGGCCGATGATGCTGCCGGCCGTCAGCATGCCGATCAGCCACCACCAGGTCTGCATGAACTCGGAGGCGGCGATGATCATCAGCGTGAACGCCGGCAGGTCCGCGCCGAAGCTCTTGAACACGTTCTGGAACTGCGGCACCACGAAGATCAGCAGGATGGCGCTGACGAGGAAGGCCACGGCGATGACCACGGCCGGGTAGAAAAGCGCCTTCTTGATCTTGCCCTTCAGCGCCTCGGTGTTCTCCTTGTAGGTCGCGATGGTGTCGAGCACCGTTTCGAGCACGCCCGCCGACTCGCCGGCCTTGACCAGGTTGACGAACAGGTGGTCGAACTGGACCGGGTGGCGGCCGAGCGACTCCGCCAGGGTCGAGCCGCCCTCGATCGATGCCCGGATGTCGTCGAGCATCTCCTTCATGCGCGGATTCTGCTGGCCGCCGGAGATGATCTCGAAGGCCGTCACCAGCGGCACGCCCGACTGCATCATCGTCGCCAGTTGGCGGGCGAAGATCGCGATGTCCTTCGCCGCGATGGTCTTGCCGGCCTTGCCGAACAGCGGCTTGGGCTTGGGCTTGACCATGCCCGGGTTGATGCCCTGCTTGCGCAGCTCGGCCTTGAGCAGGTTGGCGCTCTTGGCGAGCGTCTCGCCCTTCATCCGCTGCCCGCGCTTGTCGAGGCCCTCCCAGACGAAGGGCTGGAGCTGTTCGAGCTGGCGCCCGCCCGGGGCGCGTCCCTTGACGAGGGCTTTGTTGGCGGCCATGGCGATCAGTCCTTGGTGACGCGGTTGATTTCGGCGAGGCTGGTGACGCCGGCCTTCGCCTTGAGCAGCGCGGAGCGACGCAGGTCGTTGATGCCCACCCGCTGGGCCTCGTCGGCGATCTGCAGGGCGTTGCCCCCCTTCAGCACGATCCGCTGGATGTCCTCGGACATCGGCATCACCTGGTAGATGCCGGTGCGCCCCTTGTAGCCGTCGTTGCAGCCGTCGCAACCCACGGCCTCGTAGAGCATCGTGCCGGAGGCGAGGTCCTGTTCGGTGAAGCCTTCGGCGAGCAGTGCGTTCCTCGGAAGTTCGATCGGCCGCTTGCAGTCGTGCAGGCGGCGGCCGAGGCGCTGGGCGATGACCAGGGTCACCGCCGACGTGATGTTGTAGGGCGCGATGCCCATGTTCATCAGGCGGCTGATGGTCTGCGGCGCGTCGTTGGTGTGCAGCGTCGAGAGGACCAGATGGCCGGTCTGCGCCGCCTTGATGGCGATCTCGGCGGTCTCGAGATCGCGGATCTCGCCCACCATGATGACGTCCGGGTCCTGGCGCAGGAAGCTTCTCAGCGCGGCGGCGAAGGTCATGCCGCGCTTGACGTTCATCTGCACCTGGTTGATGCCCGGGACGCGGATCTCGACCGGATCCTCGGCGGTGGAGATGTTGCGCTCTTCGGTGTTGAGGATGTTGAGGCCGGTATAGAGCGAGACGGTCTTGCCCGAGCCGGTGGGCCCGGTGACCAGGATCATCCCGTAGGGCTTCGCCAGGGCGTCGAGATAGAGCTGCTTCTGGTCGGGCTCGTAGCCGAGCATGTCGATGCCGAGCTTGGCCGCGCTGCCGTCGAGCATGCGCAGCACCACCTTCTCGCCGAACAGCGTCGGACAGGTCGAGACGCGGAAGTCCATCGCCTTCGTCTTCGACAGGTTCAGCTTGATGCGGCCGTCCTGCGGTACCCGGCGCTCGGCGATGTCGAGGCCGGACATGACCTTGAGGCGCGACGAGATGCGCGGCGTCAGCTTGACCGGCGGCTTGGCGACGGTGCGCAGGATGCCGTCCATCCGCAGGCGGACGCGGAACTCCGCCTCGTACGGCTCGAAATGGATGTCGGACGCGCCGCGCTTGATGGCATCGACCAGGATCTTGTTGACGAAACGGACTACCGGCGTGTCGTCGCCCTTGACGTCGACGCCGCCGGCCTGGTCGTTGACGTCGTCCTCGGTGTCGCCGAGTTCGAGGTTCTCCAGGCCCTCGGCGTCCTGCATCTCGTCGTCGAGACTCTGCGAGGCGTTGAGCGCCGCGTCGATCGCCCGGCGGAGCTGGTCCTCGGCGACGAGGATCGGTTCGACGGTGAGGTTCGCCTGGAACTTGATTTCGTCCAGAGCGCGAATGTTGGTGGGATCGGAGATCCCCACGCACAGCCGGTTTCCGCGCTTGAACAGCGGCAGCGCGAGATGCTGGGTGATCAGTTTGTCGTCGACCAGCTTGACCGGTGCCTGGCTGAGGTCGAGCGAGCCGACGTCGAAGATCGGCACGCCGAACTCGACCGAATTGGCCGCCGCCACCTGGCCGTGGCTGACCAGACGTTTTTCGAGGAGGTACTGCTGGATGGGCTGCTTGGCCTTGGTGGCCTCCTCCATCGCGTGGCGGGCATCCTGCTCGCCGAGATGGCCGTCCATGACCAGCCGGCGGGTGATGCCGGTGATTCCCCCGAGGTTGGCCGACGGTGCCGCGTTCATGCAGGGCTTCCCCGATTCGAAGCGTGACCACGGCAAATGTACAGCAGAAAGCAAATCGTGGGTAACTTGGGCAGCCGCCGGAAAGGCGGAGAACCGAACACGGGTGGCCGTTGCCGGAGCGGCAGCCGACCGGTCGGCGGGTTCGGCATGCGAACCGCAAGGTGCCTCGGGCGTTGCCGGCGGTCTGGGCGGAGGACCAAGCGGGGAGGCCTTGCGCCGATCGATCGCGACCGGCCCCCGACCGCCCTCTCCACGCCAGCGCCGCGCGGGGCGCGGGGCGCGACCGGCGCCGTCGGTGGGCGAGGTCGCTATGCTATGCAGCGGCCGCCGACGGGGGTGATCGATGAAGGTCCCGATGTGCTGAACAACCAGAGGATCGTGGTCGTCATGCCGGCGTACAACGCCGAGAAAACCCTTCGCCGGACCCTGGACGAGATTCCGCGCGACGTCGTCGACCACGTGATTCTCGTCGACGACTGCAGCCGCGACGACACCCAGACGCTCGCCCGGTCGCTCGGCCTGCAGACGATCCGCCACCCGTCGAACCGTGGCTACGGCGGCAACCAGAAGACGTGCTACACGGCCGCGTTGGACGCCGGGGCCGACGTGGTGGTGATGGTCCACCCCGACTACCAGTACACCCCGAAGCTCGTCACGGCGATGGCGGCGATGATCACCTCCGGCGAGTTCGATGCGGTGCTGGGTTCGCGGATTCTCGGCCGCGGGGCGCTGCGCGGCGGCATGCCGGCATGGAAGTACGTCGCCAATCGCATCCTGACGCTGGTGGAGAATCTGCTGATCAACTACAAGCTGACCGAATACCACACCGGATTCCGTGCCTGGAGCAGGGAACTCCTCCTGACCCTGCCGCTGGAGGCCAATTCGGACGATTTCGTATTCGACAACGAAATGCTGGTACAGGCGCGTTTCTTCGGTTTCCGGATCGGCGAGATTTCCTGTCCGACCCGCTATTTCGAGGATGCCTCCTCGATCGATTTCCGGCGCAGCGTGATCTACGGTTTCGGGGTGCTCCGCACGGCGCTGAAGTACCGTCTCCAGGCCTGGGGTGTGGCGCGTTTCGCGATCTTCGCCGGAAGGCCGAGGCAGCCCACCTCGTGCTGACGACATCGAACCACGGTCCTGCGTCCGCCAGCGGGCGCAGGCACCTGCTGTCGATCCTGCTGCTGGTGATCGGCACGGTCCTGGTGTACGGGCGGGTCGCCGGCTTCGGCTACGCCGGTTTCGACGACGTCGACTACGTGCTCAACAATGCCGTGGTCCGCGGCGGGCTCAGCGTGGAAGGCGTGCGCTGGGCGTTCACCGAGTTTCACCTGGGCAACTGGCACCCGCTCACCACGCTGTCGAACATGCTCGACGTGACCCTGTTCGGACTTGCGCCGGGGCCGCAGCACGTCGTGAACGTGGTGCTCCACCTCGCCAACAGCCTGCTGGTCTATGCGCTCGCCCTGGTCGTGCTCAGGCATTGGGGCGCCAGCCTCGTGGTGGCGTGGCTGTTCATGGCCCATCCGCTGCGGGTGGAGTCGGTCGCCTGGATCGCCGAGCGCAAGGATCTGCTGTGCGCCCTGTTCTTCCTGTCGTCCCTGCTGGCCTACCTGTGGCATCGCCGGGCACCCTCGCCGCGCCGATACGCGCTGGTGGTGGCCTGTTTCGTGCTGGCGCTGCTGTCCAAGCCGATGGCGGTGACCCTGCCGGTGGTGCTGTTGCTGCTCGACTGGTGGCCACTCGACCGTTTCGCGCACGCAGTCGCAGCCGGGCTCCGGCAGCGGCTCGGCGTCGCGCTCGAACTGGTGGCCGAGAAGCTGCCGCTCTTCGCCCTCGCACTGGCGTCGAGCGCCGTGACCCTGGTGGCACAGGCCGGCGCCTTGTCGACGGTCGAGAATGTTCCGCTCCACCTGCGGGTGATGAACGCCGTCTTCGCCTACGCGATCTACCTGCGCGACACCCTCATGCCGACCCGCCTGGCGGCGTTCTACCCGCATTCCGAAGTCGACTTTCTCGGGGAGTTCCTGCCGGCGCTCGCGGTGGTCGGCGGCATCTCGCTCGCCGTGTTCGTCGGCAGGCGCCGTTTCCCGTGGCTGGTGACTGCCTGGCTGTGGTACCTGGTGATGCTGGTGCCGGTGATCGGCATCGTCCAGGTGGGGAGCCAGTCGCACGCCGACCGCTACACGTATCTGCCGACGATCGGACTGCTGCTGGCGCTCGGCGCGGCGCTGGCCGGTCTGCAAGCGGAGCGCTGGCGGGTCGCGCTGCTCGGGCTCGTGCCGGTGATGGTCTTCCACGCGGGCCTGGCGTGGGTGCAGGTGGGCTACTGGTCCGGCCCCTACATGATCTTCACGCGCGTGATCGACGTGGCCGGCGACAACTACGCGGCGCGGGTCAACCTGGCGTCTCATCTGCTCGAAGTCGGCCGCATCGAGGAGGCCGAGGCCCACGCCTCCCGGGCAGTGGAGCTTCGGCCGAACCTCGCATTCGGACATGCCGTGCTCGCCTCGGTGCAACTCGCGCGGGGGATGTTCGCGGAGGCCGAGGCGGGGCTGCGCCGGGCGCTGCTGCTGTCGCCGGACGATGCGCGGCTGCTGAACAACCTGGGCTACAGCATCGAGAGGCAGGGTCGGCCAGCCGAAGCGCGAAGCTACTACGAGGCCGCGCTGGCGCGCGATCCTGCGCTGCACGGTGTCCGCCGGAACCTCGAGCGGGTGGCCGAGTGAGGCGGGCGCGATGAAGTGCCCGATCTGCTCGGCAGAGGCGCCCGAACGCCGACTGCGCGTCCGCGACGCCGATCGGGGGCAGGAGGAATTCGCCGCCGTCCAGTGCGCGGTGTGCTGCAGCGGCAGGATCCTCGATCCGCCTGCCGCCGCCTCGCTGGCGCGCTGGTACGGCGTCGAGTACTACGGTCGCGGCGAGTCGAAGTTCGCCGCGCCGCTGCAGGCCATCGTCGACTGGTCGGTGCGCCGCCGGGCGAGGCGGATCCTTGCCGGTCTGGGCCCACGCCGGAGTCCGCGGATTCTCGACATCGGCTGCGGGCGGGGAGCGCTGCTTTCCCGGCTGGCTGCCGAGGGTGCCCGAGGCATCGGTCTCGAGCGTGCCGCCGGCGCAGCACCCGCGCCCGGCGTGGAGATACGCGCCGGCGAGCTGACCGAGCAGCGTTTCCCCGCCGGGCATTTCGATGCCGTGATCATCTGGCACGTGCTCGAGCACCTCGCCGAGCCGGCGCCGGTACTCGACGAGGTCGCCAGGGTGTTGGCGCCCGGCGGCCTGCTGCTCGTCGCCGTGCCGAACGCGGCGAGCTGGCAGGCCCGGATGTTCGGTGCGCGCTGGTTCCACGTCGACGCGCCGCGCCACCTGCACTTCTTCGGTCACGCCGGGCTGCGGGCACTGCTCGCGGGCCGCGGGTTCGACGTCGCCGAGGCGTCGACCAGCGATCCTGCGCAGAACATCTTCGGGTTCGTGCAGAGCGCGCTGAACTGCCTGCCCCTTGCGCCGCCCAACCGGATGTACCAGCTGATGCGCAGCGGTGCTTCCGCCAGGCAGCGCGCGGAACTGTCGGCGTGGCTCCTGCCGGCCGGGCTGCTGGCGCTGCCGGCTCTGGTCGAGTTCACCCTGAGCGCGGCGTTCGGGCGCGGGGCCAGCAGAATCGTGCACGCATGGCGCCGGGCCGATTGAAGCCCTCGGACCCTGCGCCGCCACCTCGCCTCGGCCCGCTGGCGACGCGATTGAGGCGCGTGATGGTGCTCAGGTATCTCGCGGTCGCGGCGGTGGGGGCGGCGGTCGATCTCGCGCTGTTCGCCACGCTGGTCTTCATCGCCGGCGTGCACTACCTGTGGGCAGGGGTCGCGGGATTCCTGGTGGCGACCGGCGTGAACTACCTGCTGAGCATCCGCTTCGTGTTCAGGCATCGCGCCCGTTTCGGCCGGCTGCACGAGGTCGGGATCATCTACGCGGTCAGCGCGACCGGTCTGGTCTGGCATCAGCTCATCCTGTGGACGGCCGTCGAGTCGGTCGGACTGCACGTCATGTGGTCGAAGTGTCTTGCCCTCGGCATGGTCTTCGGCTGGAACTACCTGGTGCGCAAGCACTTCATCTTCGCGCAGGCGGGATGACGTCGGGAGGCCCCGCTCGCCCGGGAGCGCGCGCCCCAGCGGAAGTAGACCAGCGCTCGCGGCATGCGAGGCAGCGGCGGACACGCGGGACCGGCACGACCGGACGGCCCGGCGGCGGCCGCTGGCGCATCCGTGTGGCATGCTTTCAGGGACCGCCCCGGGGCATACTCACGCGCTGGCAGTCTCGGTGACCGAGACTGCGGAGGATCCATGCCGACGACCGAGCACCCCACGACGATGCCCGGCCAGCACGACGGCGCGACGACCGTGCCCCTGTCGATCATCCTGCCTGCCCGCAACGAGGCCGAAGGGCTGCGGCGGCTGCTGCCGCGCATCCTCGCCTGCTGCCCGCAGGCGGAGGTCCTGGTGGTCGACGATGGATCGACCGACGCCACCGCGGAGGTCGCCCGGGCGCTCGGAGTGCGGGTCATCGGTACTCCCTACCCGATGGGCAACGGCGCGGCGATCAAGCGCGGTGCCCGGGCAGCCAGAGGGCAGGTTCTCGTGTTCCTGGATGCCGACGGCCAGCATCCCCCCGAAGCCATTCCCGATCTCCTCACGCAACTGGAGAAGGGCTTCGACATGGTCGTCGGCGCGCGCTCCGCCGGCGGACAGGCCAGCATCGGTCGGGGAATGGCCAACGGGTTCTACAACCGGCTGGCGAGCCTGATGACCGGTTTTCGCGTGATGGACCTGACGTCCGGTTTCCGCGCAGTGCGGGCCGAGAAGTTCCGGGAGTTCCTCCATCTGCTGCCGAACGGATTCTCCTATCCGACCACCATCACCATGGCGTTCTTCCGCAGCGCCTACGCGGTCAGCTACCTTCCGGTCGACGTCGTTCAGCGGGTGGGCACGGTGAGCCACATCCGGCCCCTTCGTGATGGACTGCGCTTCCTGCTGATCATCTTCAAGATCGCCACGCTCTACTCTCCGCTCAAGCTGTTCCTGCCTGCCGCGGCGCTCTTCTTCGTCGTGGGGCTGGGGTACTACGGATTCACTTACGTCAACTACAACCGATTCACCAACATGAGCCTGCTGCTCTTCAGTGCCTCGGTGATCATCTTCCTGATCGGCCTGGTTTCGGAGCAGATCACCTCGCTCACGTACCGGCGCGACGGATGACGCCGCCGCGCAGGCCACATGCGGCGAAGGGGCAGGGGGGCAGGGAGCGCAAGGCCGAGAAGTTGCTCGGCGTTCTCCGCCCGCACCTGCCGGAACGCGAGTCGCTCCGGCTGCTGGAGATCGGCACGGGCGCGGGCTGGATGGCCGCGCATCTGGGTCGACAGGTTTCGCCGACCTTGTACGTCTCGTCGGTGGACGTGGTCGATCAGCGATCGACGACCGAAGGTTTCCGTTTCGTGCAGGTCGAAGGCAGTCTGCTGCCCTTCTCGGACCGCGAGTTCGACGTCGTGATCAGCAATCACGTGATCGAGCACGTGGGCGAAGCGGCGGCGCAGGAGCTGCACCTGCGCGAAATTGCGAGGGTTCTGGCGGCCGACGGCATCGTCTACCTCGCCACGCCCAAACGCTGGCAGGTCGTCGAGCCCCACTTCCGACTGGCGTTCCTGAGCTGGTTGCCGAAGTGGCTCCGCACCCCGTACCTGCATGCCCGCGGCGGTGAGGGTGAGTACGACTGCGAGCCCTTGTCCTGGGGTGAGCTCGACCGTCTGGTGCGTCGCGCCGGGTTGACGGGCCAGTCGGCGACGGCACAGGCGCTCGCGTGGATGATGCGCGCGGAGCCGCGCCCCGGCTGGGCGTTGCGGTTGGCCTCGGCGATTCCCCTTGCGCTGTTCGAGCGGTTGCTTCCCTTCGCGCCAACGCACGTGCTTCTGCTGCGTCATGCCGGATGGAGCTCTGCATGAATGGTGCTCCGGACGAGCCGCGTCCGACGCTGCTGGTGCTGGCGTCGACCTATCCGCGCTGGGCAGGCGACCACGAACCCGGCTTCGTGCACGAGCTCTGCGAGCGCCTCACCGACTGGTTCCGGGTGATCGCTCTGGTGCCGGACGCACCCGGTGCGGACCCGTCGACGCGCATGGGCAGGGTCGAAGTCCGGCGTTTCCGCTACGCGCCGCGCCCCCTGCAGTCGCTTGTTCACGGCGGAGGCATTGCGACCAACCTCGCCCGCAGCCCCTGGAAGTGGCTGCTCGTCCCGGGATTCGTGCTCGGACAGTGGTGGGTAGCCAGACGCATCCTGGGCCGTGAACGTGTCCGGGTCATCCACGCGCACTGGCTCATCCCGCAGGGAGTCGTCGCGCTGGCGCTCGGCTCGACCGTGCCCTACCTGGTCACTTCGCACGGCGGCGATCTGTTCGGCCTGCGCGGAAGGCTGGCGACCGCGCTGAAGCGCCGGGTAGCGCGGGGTTGTGCGGCGATGACCGTGGTCAGCAAGGCCATGCTCGAAGAAGCGCGCAACCAGGGGCTTCGCCCTGCGTCCGTCCAGGTGCTGCCGATGGGCGTCGATTTCGCCGGCAGGTTCCTTGCCGATGCCGGGACCGAGCGTGAAGCCGACACGCTGCTCTTCGTCGGGCGCCTGGTGCCGAAGAAGGGCCTGCCGCATCTCATCCGGGCGCTGCCGAGGGTCCTGGCGGCACGACCCGGCGCCAGGCTGAGGGTCGCCGGCTTCGGCCCCGAGGAATCGACCATCCGGGACCTGGCGGAGCGCAGTGGCGTCTCCGCGGCCGTGGAGTTCCTCGGTGCGATTCCCCAGGAGCGGCTTCCCGAACTGTACCGGCGCGCTGCCCTGGTGGTGGCGCCGTTCGTGCGCGACGATTCGGGGAATCAGGAGGGCATGCCGGTCGTGCTGATGGAAGCGATCGCCTGCGGTTGCCCGGTGCTCGCGGGTCGCGTCGAGGGCATCGAGGAACTGCTGGGCGAGGATGCCGGGTCGATCGTGGTGGACCCGCGCGATACGCACGCCTTCGCCGAGCGCATCCTGAACGTGCTGGGAAATCCCGGACAGGCGGTGGAGGCGGCGGCGCGGGTGCGACTGAGGGCGGTGGAGAGCGTTGACTGGGGGGTGATCGCCGGACGCTACGCCGGCCTCCTGGCTTCGCTGGCGGCTCCGCGGTCCACGCTGGAAGGCTCTGCGCGTGTCGGCTCGGCCACGCAAGGGGCAGGCTCCGACCGCTCACGAAGGCCGACAGGCTGAATCCCCTGCACTGGCTCTCCCTTGTCCTCATGGGGCTGAACGCGCCGGCGGCGATCCTGCTCCGACCCTTCATGCCGCGTCGGCGACGCAACTCGGTCGTCTTCTGCGAACACAAGTTCAACGGCAACCTGCTCCCAATCCATCGCTGCCTGCGCGAGGAACATGCCGATCGCGTGGATGCGCTCGCGCTGACACTGGACAGACGGCATTTCCGGGCGCTTCAAGCAGCCGGCGAGTCCGCGTTGTTGGCGACAACAACACCTGCGCGTGGCTGCTGGCGACGGCGGATGCGATCGTCACCTAGCACGGGCTGCTCGCCGTGCAACCGCTGCTGCGCTGGTCCAGCATCCGCTTCTTCGACGTCTGGCAGGCATTCCATTCCAGCGCTTCGATGCCGACGACTTCCGCGTGCAGCACCTCTGCGACTGGGTCCGGGTGGCTTCCACTGCGCCCGGCAGGCGCAGCCACCGGCGCCGGCCGCCGAAGGTGTTCGGCCTCGTTGACAGCCCAGACCTGTGGCGATCCGTGGGTGGCTCGCGCGGTCGGAGCGCGAGTCGTCCAGGTCCTGCCGCCGCTCCCCCGCGTGCGGGAGGCTGATTGCGAACGTGGGCGTCTCGCCGCTTTGAGCAGTCCGGGATAGACCAGCCGTCAGGTCTACCGGCACGGAGACGTCGGCAAGTCCGTCGTCCCCGGGTTCCGCAGCTAATCGCGCAAACCATTGATATTGCTGTCCTCGAACAGCGCAAAA
>VFQU01001209.1_pt1 | contig 16197 bp, 13 predicted proteins | sample 3512311 | NCBI WGS metagenome assembly VFQU01 (sample SAMN10412377, study PRJNA504923) | tailings metagenome | isolation source: Relicate 3 Philex TSF3 active mining site | place: Philippines: Tuba, Benguet | collected 2017-08-29
CGGAGAACAGCGCCGCGATCGCCATGCACGACAGGTAGGGCATGGTGATCTGGGTCAGGACGATGGCCAGCTTGAACTTGGCCTCGTCGTGCTGGTAGCCCCAGTTGATCAGATACATCAGCCAGGGCATCGCCAGCTGCGCGGCGATCACCAGCGCCAGGGTCATCGCCGCCAGCGTGGCCAGCGCGTCCGACGCCAGGTTGTCTGCCTTTTCCGGCCCCTCGCCGGTCAGGGTGCGGGTGTAGGCGGGCACGAAGGCCGAGGAGAAGGCCCCCTCGGCGAAGATGCGCCTGAACAGGTTCGGAAAGGCCAGGGCGGTGTTGTAGGCGTCGGCCCAGGGGCCGGCGCTGGCGCCCAGCCGGGCGTTGATCACCACGTCGCGGGCCAGGCCCATGATCCGGCTGACCATGGTCAGGCCGGAGAAGATGATCGAATTGCGGATGATCCCCGCCTTCTTCGGCGGCGGCGTGTCGGCCGGGGCCGGCTCTGGCGTTATGGGATCGCTCACGGCGCGCTTCTGCGACGCGCGCGCGGACCGGTCAAGTCAGGCTTCGGTGCAGGCCAGCGCTTCAGCGCGCCACGCTGGCCCGGGCCCGCTGCAGCCGGCTCGGCTGGGCCGGCTCCTCGTCGACCAGGACCGCCAGCAGGGCGGCCTTGAGCAGTGTCTGCCGCCGCGCGTCGGTCAGTTTTCCGCCGCCCGAGGTCTGCACATAGAAGGCGTCCACCGCCCGCTCGCCATAGCCGTCGATATGGGCCGAGACGATGCTCAGCCCCGCCTCGGTGATCACCCGCGCCAGGGCTTCGAGCAGGCCGGGCCGATCGCGCCCCGACGCCTCGACCACCGTCGCCTCGGCAGAGGCCTCGTTGTCGAGCGTCACCGTCGGGGCGATGGCGAAGGCGGCCGTCCGGCCAAGATCGCTGCGGCGGCGCTCGCCCGTCGGCACCTCGCCGCGACCGGCCGCTTCCAGCGCATCGGCCAGCCGGCGCAGGGCCCGGGGATTGTCGCAGCCATAGGGCGCGCCGGCCGCGTCCTGCACATGAAACACGTCCAGCGCCTGGCCGGCGGCCGAGGTGAAGACCCGCGCCCCCATGACGTTGGCCCCCAGGCTGGACAGCGCCAGCGTCAGATCGGCGAACAGCCCGCGCCGGTCGGCGGCGGCGACCACCAGTTCGGCGGTGTTGTGGTCGGGCCGGATGCGGCCCTCGGCGGCGGCCCCGCCTTGCGCGGCCGCGCGGGCGGCGAGCTGGCCATGCTCAGCCATCTCCTCGGGCCCGAAGGCGCTGAAGTAGGCGTCTTCCATGCCCAGCGCCCAGGCGGCGGCTCCGGGATGGGAGGCCTCAAGCGTCGCGCGCGCCTCGCGGGCCACATGCTCCATGTGTCGCTGCGCCGCCGCGGCCGGGTCGGAGCCGCGCCCGCCGCGGAACACCGCCTCGGTGGCGGCGTACAGCTCGCGCATCAGCTGGCCCTTCCAGCCGTTCCACACGCCCGGACCGACGGCGCGGATGTCGGCCACGGTCAGCACCAGCAGCAGGCGCAGCCGCTCGGGATTCTCGACGATGCGGGCGAAGGCCGCCACCGTCGCCGGGTCGCTGACGTCCCGCTTCTGGGCGAAGTCGCTCATGACCAGATGGTTCTCGACCAGCCAGGCGACCAGCTCGATCTTGTTGCGGTCCAGGCCCAGCCGCTCGCACGCCTGGCGCGCCGCGCGCGCGCCGGCCTTCTCCTGGCCGCCGGCGCCGCCCTTGCCGGTGTCATGCAGCAGCATGGCCAGGAACAGCGCCTCGCGGTCGGCGATCAGCGGCATGATCGAGGTCGCCAGCGGGTGATCGTCAGCCAGCCGTCCGGCGGCGATGTCAGCGATCACCGACACGGCCTTCAGCGTGTGCTCGTCGACCGTGTAGCTGTGGTACATGTTGAACTGCATCTGGGCCACGACCCGCCCGAACTCGGGCAGGAACCGGCCCAGTGCGCCGGCCTCGTTCATCAGGCTCAGCGCGCGGAACGGGTTCTTGCCCCGCGCCAGGATGTCCAGGAACACCCGCGCCGCCTCCGGCTCCCGCCGCATCTTCGAGCCGATCAGCGGCAGCGCGCGGGTGACCGCGGTGAAGGCGTCCGGATGCAGGTCGAGGTCGCGCTGGTCGGCCAGCCGGAACAGCCGAAGGATGTTGACCGGATCGGCTTCCAGCACCTCGGGCCCGGTGATGTTCAGCCGCCCGCCATCCTCGATGAAGCCCTCGACCTCAAGCGCCTTGGCCTTGCGGCGACCAGCCCCCGGCAGGAACCGCGACAGCCCCCGGGGCGCCTGCTTGACGTGCTCGGCCTCCAGCTTGGCCGAGAAGGCCCGCGTCAGGGCGCCGACCTCGCGGGCGATGAGGAAGTAGTGGCGCATGAAGCGCTCGACGGCCGGGTTGTCGGCGCGGTCGCCATAGCCCATCCGGCGGGCGATCTCCGGCTGCACGTCGAAGGTCAGCCGCTCCTCGGGGCGACCGGTCGTGAAGTGCAGGTGGGCGCGCACCGCGTGCAGGAAGTCGAAGGCGCGGGTGAAGGCCCGAACCTCGCGCTTGTTGAAATAGGGCAGGCGGAAGATGTCGGTCGGCCGCTCGACCGGGTGCAGGTACTCGGCGATCCAGACCAAGGTGTGCAGGTCACGCAGCCCGCCCTTGCCCTCCTTGACGTTGGGCTCGACCATGTAGCGGCTGGCCCCCGCCCGCTGCTGGCGCTCGTCGCGCTCCTTCAGCTTGGCGGCGACGAACTCCGCGCCGGTCCCCTTGATCACATCGGCCCGGAAGCGGCGCTTCAGCTCCGCCGCCAGCGCCTCGTCGCCGGTCAGCTGGCGGGCCTCCAGGATCGAGGTGCGGATCGTGAAATCCGCCCGCGCCAGCTTGATGCATTCCTCGACCGTGCGGCTGGCGTGGCCGACCTTGAAGCCCAGGTCCCACAGCGCATAGAGCATGTATTCGATCACGCTTTCGACGTGGGCGGTCTCCTTCCAGGGCCGCAGGAACAACAGGTCGATGTCCGAGAAGGGCGACAGGACGCCCCGGCCGTATCCCCCCACCGCCATCAACGCCAGGCGCTCGCCCTCGGTCGGATTGCGCGCCCGGAAGACGTGGACGGTGGTGAAGTCGTAGAGGGCGGTGACCACCTGGTCGGTGACGCCGCACAGCAGGCGGGCCGTCTCGACGCCGCCGGCGCCGTTCTCCAGCCGCTCCTTGGCGATCATCCGGCCCCGGAACAGCGCCTGCTTGAGGATGTCCAGCGCCCGCCGGCGCTGCTCGACCTCGTCCCCCGCCGCATCCAGCGCCGCCGCCGACAGCCGCGCGCGCAACGCCTCGCCGTCAACGACATGTTCCAGGCGGGTCGGGCGAAGGCGAGGGGGCATGGAACCTATGTGCGCCGGGGCGCGGCGGTGTGCAATGCGGCAATGCCAAACCGCGACCGGTCACGAGCCGGCGCCGCTCAGCTCAGCCCCTTCAGCCGGTAGAGCGCCTCCAGCGCCTCTCGCGGGCTCATGCCGTCGGGATCGAGGCCTTTCAGCGCCTCCTCCACCGGGCTTGGTCCCCATTTCGGTTGCGGCGCCGGAGCCGCGACCTCGAACAGCGGCAGGCCTTCCAGCCGCGCCGGCGAATGGCTCTCGGTCTCCAGTCGCTCGAGCACCTCGCGGGCGCGGACCACGACCGCAGGCGGCACGCCCGCCAGCTTGGCCACCTGCACGCCGTAGCTGCGGTCGGCCGGTCCCGGACCGCATTCGTGCAGGAAGACCAGGTCGCCGTTCCACTCCTTGGCCCGCAAGGACAGGTTGGAGACATGGGCCAGCCGGTCCTCCAGCGTCGCCAGCTCGTGATAGTGCGTGGCGAACAGGGCCCGGCAGCGATTGGTGTCATGCAGCGCCTCGGCCGTCGCCCAGGCGATGGCCAGACCGTCCCAGGTGGCCGTGCCCCGGCCGATCTCGTCGAGAATGACAAAGCTGCGCGGTGTCGCCTGGGTCAGGATGGCGGCGGTCTCGACCATCTCGGCCATGAAGGTCGAGCGGCCCCGCGCCAGGTCGTCGCCCGCGCCCACGCGGCTGAACAGGCGATCGACGACGCCCAGCCGCAGCGCCCTGGCCGGCACATAGCAGCCGGACTGGGCCAGCACCGCCAGCAGGGCGTTCTGGCGCAGGAAGGTCGACTTGCCGGCCATGTTCGGGCCGGTGACGATCGACAGGCGCGCGCCCGCCTCGCCGGCCCCGTCCAGACAGCAGTCGTTCGGCGTATAGGGATCGCCGGCCCGGCGCACGGCGGCCTCGACCACCGGGTGGCGCGCGGCCGTGGCCTCGAAACAGAGCGAACGATCCACCTGGGGCCGGGCGGCGTCGGCGTCCTCGGCCCATTCGGCCAGGCCCGAGGCGACATCCAGCGTCGCCAGCCCGCGCGCGGCGGCGCGCAGCGGCTCGGCCATGGCGACGGCCGCCTCGCGCCAGGCCTCGAAGGTCTGGGCCTCGATGGCCAGGGCCCGCTCCGCCGCCTGGGCGATGCGCGCGTCCAGGTCGGCCAGTTCGACGGTGGTGAACCGCACCTGGTTGGCCAGGGTCTGGCGGTGGATGAAGGTGGCGTTCAGCGGCGGCTGGAACAGGGGGTCCGCCTTGGCCGCCGTCGCCTCGACATAGTAGCCGAGCACCGCGTTGTGGCGGATCTTCAGGGCGATGCCGCTCTCGTCGGACAGGCGCTGTTCCAGCGCCGCGATGACCCGCCGGCTGTCGTCGCGCAGGCCCCGCGCCTGGTCCAGCTCCGGCCGCACCCCGGCGGCGACGAAACCCCCGTCCCGCACCTGCGCCGGAAGGTCGGGACCAAGCCCGCCTTCCAGCTGGGCGAGCAGCTCGCTGAGGCCCAGCGAGGCCGAGGGCGAAATGGCCGCCAGAGCCTCGCCGATCTCCGCCGGCGGCGTCGTCAGGCCATCGCCGCTGGCCGCCAGCCCCGCCAGCGCTTCCCCGGTTCGCAAGCCGTCGCGCAATACGCCAAGATCGCGCGGCCCGCCCCGGCCAAGCGCCAGGCGCGAGAGGGCCCGCGCCATGTCGCCCGTCGCCCGCAGGCTCTCGCGCATGTCCTGGCGCAGGGGACGGCGTTCGAGGAACCACTGCACCGCGTCCAGCCGCGCCTCGATCGCCGCCGGGTCCAACAGCGGCCGGGCCAGCCGTTCGGCCAGCAGGCGTGAGCCGGCCGGCGTCACCGTCCGGTCGATCACCGACAGCAGCGAGCCTTCGCGCGACCCTTGCGTCGTCCTGTCGATTTCCAGGCTGGCGCGGGTGGCCGGGTCGATGGCCATGACGTCGGCCTCGCCCGCGCGGCGGGGCGGCGACAGGGCCGGCATCCGGCCGGCCTGGGTGATCTCCAGATGCGCGGCGATCAGGCCGAGCGCCGAGATCTCCGCCCCGGCGAGGCCCCCGAAGCCGTCCAGGGTCTCGACCCCGTACAGCCGCTTGACCCGCGTCTCCGACGCCGAGGGCTCGGCCAGAGCCTGCGCCATCGGCTGAACCAGCCCGCCGGCCAGTTTCAGGGCGGCGGCCACCTGCGGATCGGCGAACAGCCGGTCGGGAACCAGCACTTCCGACGGCGACAGCGCCGCCAGGGCGCCGGCGAGGCTGGACGGCGCCAGCAGCAGGCTTTCGACCTGGCCGGTCGAGACCTCGACGCTGGCGATCGCCGCCTGTCCGGCCCGCAAGGCGACGGCCGCCAGCCGGTTGGCGCCGCGCGCATCCAGCAGGCTGTCCTCGGTCAGGGTGCCGGGCGTGACGACCCGCACGATATCGCGGTGGACCACCGCCTTGGAGCCCCGCTTGCGCGCTTCGGCCGGGTCTTCCAGCTGCTCGCAGACCGCGACCTTGAAGCCCGACCGGATCAGCTTGGCGAGATAGGCTTCGGCCGCATGCAACGGGACGCCGGCCATGGGGATGGGCTGGCCGTTGTGATTTCCCCGGAAGGTCTGGGAAATGCCGAGCGCCGCCGCGGCGCGGATCGCGTCGTCGAAGAACAGTTCGTAGAAGTCGCCCATGCGGAAGAAGACCAGGGCGTCCGGCTGGCGCGCCTTGGCTTCGAAGAACTGGGCCATGACCGGGGTCGCGCCGACCGGGTCTGGCGGGCTGGAGGCGACCGGGGCGTTCATGGCCTCAGCGCCCGTATTCCAGTGTCGCCGACAGGACGATGATGATCGCCAGCAGGAACGGGACCTCGTTGGTCATCCGCCAGAACCGCTCTGGCCGGGTGTTGGTCCCGTTGGCGAACTTGCGCCGCGCCCCGGCGAGGAAGCCATGCCAGCCCGACAGGGTGATCACGCCCGCCAGCTTCACGACCATCCAGGGCTCCAGCAGGAAGCCCCAGCCACGAATGACGCTGTTGCCTGCGATCAGGCACAGGCCGAGAATCCAGGCGATGCCCATGGCCGGGTTGATGATGATCCGCAGGAGCTTGAGCTCCATGACCTTGAACGTCTCGTCCATCTGCGAGCCCGGCTCGGCCTGGGTGTGATAGACGTACAGCCTCGGCAGATAGAGCATCCCGGCCATCCAGGCGATGACCGCGATGATGTGCAGGCCGCGCAGCAGATCGTAGTGTTCGGCGAGGAAGGTCATGCGCCGGTTCTAGAGCGCGTTCCGATAAGTGGGAACCGGTTATCGGGCTAAACGCGCGACCTGCCAGGACTCCGCGTTCCGATAAGTGGGAACCGGTTATCGGGCTAAACGCGCGACCTGCCAGGACTCCGCGTTCCGATAAGTGGGAACCGGTTATCGGGCTAAACGCGCGACCTGCCAGGACTCCGCGTCCGATAAGTGGGAACCGGCTATCGGGCCAAACCCGCGTCCTCGCAGCGTCTGCGTTTCAACGGATGAGGCTCAGGCCGCTGCGCGCGGACAGGCCTTCCAGCCGGCGCAGCGGAACGAGCCGTCAGAGTCGGTTCCGCTCCGCCCAAGGGCGGCTGCCGCGCTGTCGGCGAGCCCGGCGATGAAACCGGCTTCCACGCCCAGGGCCGGAACACGGACGTAGGCCGGGCAGCCCTCGTGCGAGGCGACCTCGGCGTACTCGATGTCCAGCTCCACCAGTGTCTCGATATGCTCCGAGACGAAGGCGATCGGCGAGATCACCAGCGCCAGGCCCTCTCGGGCGGCGGCGCGGATCTCGTCCTCGGTGTTGGGACCGATCCACTTCAGGGGTCCGACGCGGCTCTGGTAGGTCACCCGCCAGTCCCAGTCCTGGCCCAACCGCGCGGCCACGGCCGCCGCCGTCGCCTCGACCTGGGCCTGATAGGGATCGCCCGCCTTGATGACCTTCTCCGGCAAGCCGTGCGCCGAGAACAGCAGCCGCGCGGGCCCGGGCCGTCCCGCCGCCGTCCACGCCTCTTCGATCAGCCGGGCATGGGCCTCGATGAAGGTCTCGCCCCTTGGCCAGCAGCACAGGGTCCGGCTTCGGCCCGGCCCGCGATAGGCGGCGCGCCAGGCCTTGAGCGAGGAGGCTGTCGTCGTCGTCGAGAACTGCGGATAGAGCGGCAGCAGCAGGATCTCGTCCGGCGCAAAGGCGGCGACCTCGGCTGCGGTCTCCTCGGTCAGCGGCTTCCAGTAGCGCATGGCGATGAAGCATCGCACCTCGTCGCCCGGCAGCCGGTCCGACAGGGCCTCGCCCAGCGCCTCGGCCTGCCGGTGCGTCTCGGGAAGCAAGGGCGAACCGCCGCCCATCCGCGCGTAGTTCTCCTTGGCCAGCGGCGCCCGCCGCCGCGAGATCAGCCGCGCCAGCGGCGTTCGCACCAGGCCCGGCAGACCGATGATGGCGGGATCGTTGAACAGGTTGAACAGGAACGGTTCGACCGCGTCCGGCCCGTCGGGACCGCCGAGGTTGAAGAGAACGACGGCGATCTTTCGGCTCATTTTCCCGTCACCCGGGCCACCACCTGCTCGACATGGGCGATCGGCGTATCCGGCAGGATTCCGTGGCCCAGGTTGAAGATGTAGGGCCCGCCGCCCCAGTCGGCGAGCATCTCGTCGACGCGGCGCATCAGGCCATCGCCGCCGGCGCGCAGCAGCAGCGGATCGAGAGCGCCCTGGATCGGCTTGTGCTTCTGCACCATGCGGCCGACATCGGCGGGGCAGGCTGTGTCCAGCGCCACGGCCTGGGTCGAGACCTCGCGGGCGTAGCGTTCGGCGCTGGCGGCCGCGCCCCGCGGAAAGCCGATCACGGGGGTGGTGACGCCAAGCTCGGCCAGCCGGGCGAGAATCTGTCTGTGCGGCTTGATGACCATGCGCTCGAAGAGATCCTCGGGCAGGCCTTCGGCCCAGCTCTCGAAGATCTTCAGCACCTGGGCGCCGCTCTCGGCCTGCATGGCCATGTAGCGGGCCGTGGCCTCGGCGACGATTGACAGCAGCCGGTCCATCTCGGCGGGATGAGTATAGGCGAAGGTCCGCGCCTTCGAGCGGTCGGAGGAGCCGCCCTCGATCATGTAGCTGGCCACCGTCCAGGGCGCGCCGGCAAAGCCGATCAAGGTCTTGTCGTCCGGAAGGGCGGCCCGCACCAGCGACAGGGTCTGGCCCACGGCCGACAGGTCGCCGGCGGCGGTCTCGATCCGGGCTTCCATGGCGTCCAGTGTCGGCAGCTCGCCCAGCCTCGGACCTTCGCCCGCCTCGAACCACACCTTCTGGCCAAGCCCGATCGGGATCAGCAGGATGTCTGCGAAGACAATCGCCGCGTCGAAGGGAAAGCGGCGCAGCGGCTGCAGCGTCGCCTCGGCGGCCTTTTCCGAATCCAGGCAGAAGGAGATGAAGTCCGGCGTCGTCGCGCGCAGGGCCCGGTATTCGGGAAGATAGCGGCCCGCCTGGCGCATGAACCAGATCGGCGGGCGCTCGAGCGTCTCGCCGCCGAGAACGCGGAGGAGGGGGGGCAGGGGAGCGGGGTTCATGGGCGCCTCTTTCCCGTCCCGGACGATCCCATGCAACCCCCCTTAAATCTTAATGAAAGATTAAAAAGGATGGGAGGAAGAAGGAGGGCCGTGGCATTCGGTGGATGAACGATCGGACTCATCGCTCGTCCCGGGACAGCTCCGGGACAATGCACGGGCTGTCCACATCAGGTCTTCGCTGTGGGCGGGCTGGGCGCCGTTTCGCAAGCCTCTGATCTGGCTGGCTGTTTCCGGCGCTTGATGGCCCCGGCCCTGTGAATGAACGCGAGTCTTCAGAATGTCGGTCCAGGGAACATCAAGGCGAGCGATCGGCCGTTCGCTTCTGTGGATCGCGATGGAGCCATCCTGCCGCTTGTCCCCGCGGCGCATCGCCGCCCCCGGGAGGCCGGGGATCAGTGGGGACAAGGTTAAGGATTCCTTAACGGTCCATCCACAGGCTGGTTCCGGCCGTCCGGGCGACGTATGGAACAGCCGATGACCGCGCCCCGGATCGCTACATACTTCCACGTCCACCTGGTCTCCGACTCCACCGGCGAGACCCTGAACGCCATGGCCCGCGCCGTCTGCGCGCGATTCTCCGACACACTGCCCATCGAGCACATCTACGCCCTGGTCCGCTCGCCCCGGCAGATGGAGCGCACGCTGGAAGAAGTGGCGGCCGCGCCCGGCATCGTCATGCACACCATCGTCGATCCCGAGCTGCGCACGATGCTCGAGGACGGCTGTCGGCGGCTGGAGATGCCCTGCATCGCCCCGCTCGACCCGGTCATGGCCTCGATGAGCCGCTATCTTGGCATCGCCGTCTCGGCCCGGGTCGGCGCCCAGCATGCCCTGGACAGCGAGTACTTCGAGCGGATGGAGGCGCTGAACTACGCCATCGGCCATGACGACGGCGCCGGCGGCCAGGACCTGGCCCTGGCCGATGTCGTGCTGGTCGGCGTCTCGCGGACCTCCAAGACGCCGACCTGCATCTATCTGGCCCACCGGGGCGTGCGGGCGGCCAATGTGCCGCTGGTGCCGCACATGCCGGCGCCGACCCAGCTGCTCGAGCTGAAGAACACCCTGATCGTCGGCCTGCTGATCTCGCCGGACCGCCTGATCCAGATCCGCCGCAACCGCCTGCTGGCCCTCAAGGAGGATCGCGGCAGCGACTACACCGACATCGACGCCATCCGGCAGGAGATCATCCATGCCCGCCGGCTGTTCGAGCGGCACGGCTGGCCGGTGATCGACGTCACTCGCCGTTCGGTCGAGGAGACCGCCGCGGCGATCATCAACCTGATGCACGGCGGCCGCGGCCAGGTGGAGGTGCTGTCTTGACCGCGATCGTCCTGGCCTCGACCAGCGCCGCCCGCCGCGCCCTGCTGAGCGCCGCCGGCGTGCCGCACGAGGCCATCTCGCCCGGCGTCGACGAGGACGCCGCCAAGGCCTCCCTGCTGGCCGACCGCGCCACCCCGCGCGAGGTGGCCGACGCCCTGGCCGAGCTGAAGGCGGTGCGCGCCTCGCTCAAGCGCCCGGGCGCCCTGACCATCGGCGCCGACCAGACGCTCGATCTCGACGGCCGGCTGTTCGACAAGGCTGCCAGCCTTGAGGCCGCCCGCGAGCGGCTGGCCCTGCTGCGCGGCCGCACACACCTGCTGCATTCGGCCGTGGTCGTCGCTCGCGACGGCCAGCCGATCTGGCGCGAGGTTCCCTCCGCCCGCCTGACGATGCGGCCCTTCACCGACGCCTTCCTCGACGGCTTCCTGGCGCGCCACGGCGAGGGCCTGCTGGGCTCGGTCGGCTGCTACCGGCTGGAGGACGAGGGGGTGCAGCTCTTCTCCGCCATAGAGGGCGACTACTTCACCATCCTCGGCCTGCCGATGATCGGCCTGCTCGACCTCTTGCGCCGGCATGGCGCGCTGGCGCTGTGAGGGGCGCGGCATGACCCTGACCGGCGCGGCCAGGATCGCGGGCGTCGTTGGCGCCCCGGTCACCCATTCGCTCAGCCCGCTGATCCACAATGCCTGGCTGGAGGCGGCCGGGCTCGACGGCGCCTATGTCCCGTTCGCCTGTCCGCCGGACCGCTTTGAAGCCTTCGCCTCGGGGATGCGCGGCGGGATCGTCCGTGGACTGAACGTCACCATCCCGTTCAAGGAAGCCGCGCTGGCCATGGCCGACGAGGCCGAGGCGCTCGCCCGGCTGGCCGGTGCGGCGAACCTTCTGCAGTTCGAGGCGGACGGCCGGATCCTCGCTCGCAACACCGACGGGCCCGGCATGCTGGGCGCCATCGCCGCCCAGGCGCCGGGCTTCGACGTCTCCGGCAGGCCTGCGGTGATCCTCGGCGCGGGCGGGGCGGCCCGGGGCGCGGCGGCGGCGCTGAAGCTGGCCGGGGCGCCCCGCGTGCTGATCGTCAACCGCACCCGGCAGCGGGCCGAGACCCTGGCGGCCGACCTTGGCGTCGAGGCGGCCGCCGATGCCGATGCCGCCGTCGCGACCGCCGGCCTGATCGTCAACGCCACCGCGCTTGGCCTTGGCGGCGGGGAGGGCCCCGTCGTCGACCTGACCCTGGCGCCGGCCGGCTGCGTGGTCATGGACATGGTCTACAAGCCGCTCGACACCGAATTCCTCCGCCGCGCCCGCGCGGCCGGCCTGGCCCGTGTCGACGGGCTCGAAATGCTGATCCGCCAGGCGGCGCCGAGCTTCGAGGCCTTCTTCGGCCGGCCGCCGCCCGAGACGGTCGATGTGCGGGCCCTGGCCCTAGATGCTCTTGGAGAGACGGCGCGATGAAACTGGTCGGACTGACGGGCTCGATCGGCATGGGCAAGTCGACGACGGCGCGGCTGTTTGCCGAGGCCGGCGTGCCGGTCTATGACGCCGACGCCGCCGTGCATCAGCTCTACGCTCCCGGCGGCGCGGCCGTCGAACCGCTGGAGGAGGAGTTCGGCGATGTCGTCGTCGACGGCGCCATCGACCGCGAGCGCCTGTCGGCCAAGGTGCTGGGCGATCCCGACGCCATGAAGCGGCTGGAAGCCATCGTCCATCCGCTGGTCGGCGCCAGCCGCGTGCATTTTTTCGAAAAGGCGCGGGACGCCGGCGCCGACATCGTCGTGCTCGACATCCCCCTGCTGTTCGAGACCCGGGGCGAGGGCGCCATGGGCGCGGTGGTCGTCGTCTCCGCGCCCGCCGAGATGCAGCGCGAGAGGGTCCTCGCCCGGCCCGGCATGACGACCGAAAAGTTCGAGGCCATCCTCGCCCGCCAGGTTCCCGACGCCGAAAAGCGCGCCCGCGCCGATTTCGTCATCGACACCAGCCAGGGCCTCGAGGCGGCCCGCGCCCAGGTCAATGAGGTGTTGACGACCCTCCGCGGCGGCTGGACGCGACCGGCCAAACCCACCTAGGAAAGGACATGGCGCGCCATCTCGTCCTCGATACCGAGACCACCGGACTGGATCCGAACACCGGCCACCGGCTGATCGAGATCGCCTGCGTGGAGGTGGTCGACTTCATCCCCACCGGCCGCGAGTTCCACGAGTACGTCCACCCCGACCGCGCCATCGATCCGGACGCCGAGCGGGTTCACGGCATCTCGCTGGCCAGCCTCGAGGGCAAGCCGCGCTTTCATCAGATCGCCCGGAAGTTCCTGGATTTCATCGGCGACGATGTGCTGGTCGCGCACAACGCGCCCTTCGACCGCGGCTTCGTCAACGCCGAGCTGGCCCGCTGCAATCTCCCTCCGCCGCCGGACGATCGCTGGATCGACACCCTGGCGATGGCCAAGAAGAAGTTCCCGGGGATGTACAACTCCCTGGACGCCCTCTGTAAGCGGATGAAGATCTCGCTCGCCGCGCGTGACAAGCACGGGGCGCTGATCGACGCCAATCTTCTGGCGCAGGTCTATCTGGAGCTTCAGGGCGGGGTCGAAAGGGCGCTGGACCTGACCAGCGCGGTCGCCGCGCGCGCGGCCCATGCCGCCGTCCAGGCCGCCTATGGCGCCCGGCCCCGGCCGCTGGTCTGCCGCATCACCGATGATGAACGCGCCGCGCACGAGGCCTTCGTGCGCGACGTGCTCAAGGACAAGGCCGTCTGGCTGCGCGCCTGACGGCCCGCTTTTTCGTCAGGCCTGGCCGACGACCACGCCCTGGCCTTCGGCCTGCTGGCGGCGGGCGGCGTAGATGCCGCCGAAGTCGATCGGGTCCAGCATGAACGGCGGGAAGCCGCCGTCGGTCGACAGGTCGGCGATGACCCGGCGGGCGAACGGGAACAGGAAGCGCGGCGCCTCGATCATCAGCACCGGCTCCAGCTCGGTCTCGGGCACGCCCTGGATCTGGAACAGGCCGCCGTAGACCAGCTCGATGGTGAAGGCCGCTTCGCCGGCGCGCTTGGCGTCGACGTTGAGGCGCAGGTCGACTTCGAACAGGCCGTCGGGACGGCCGCGCGCGTTCAGCTCGACGCCGATGTCGATCTGCGGCTGCTCGGCGGTGACCCGCAGCGACTCCGGCGCGCGCGGGTTTTCGAACGACAGGTCGCGGATGTACTGGGCGATGATGCGCAGGCCCGGGACGGTGAGGTCCTCAGCGCCGTTCGGGGCGGCGTCGGGCGCGCCGGCGGTATCGGTCATGGAAGGCAGTCCACATCAGGAAGGAAGGGGCGGCTGCTATCACGCAGGGTCCGGCGGTGCAACGTGGCGCAACCGGACGTAAACCGGCGGCGTTGCAGACTGGCCCTCGCGGCGCCGACGACAGCCTTACCCCTGACGCAGGCCGCTGATTGCCCTATATTGCTGACTGACCCTCGTAAACTGAACCGGTAGCGCCTTGTCCGCCCTCTCCATGATCATCCTGGCCGTGCTGGCCGGCGTCGTCCTCTACCAGCTCTATTCGGTGCTGGGCCGCCGCGTCGGCCGACAGCCCGAGGACGTTCAGCGCGACGCCGCCCTGGCCCGCGAGCGCTCGCCCGCGCCGCGCGAGGAGCCCGTCGCCGAGCCGCTGCCGGACGGCGTGGTGCTGACCGGTCTCGCCGCCCTGCGCGCCCGCGACCCGCAGTTCGACGTCGGCCATTTCCTCGCCGGGGCCAAGGGCGCATACGAGATGGTGGTCAAGGCGTTCGCCGACGGCGACCGCGACACCCTGCGCAACCTGCTTTCGTCCGAGGTCTACGAGACCTTCGCCGGCGCCATCGACCAGCGCGAGGCCGAGGGCCGCAGCGAGAGCGTCGAATTCATCCAGTCGCCGCGCGCCGACCTGGAGTCGGCCGACCTGAACGGGGATATCGCCAGCGTCGTCGTCCGCTTCCTGGCCGAGTTCCGCTCGCGCACCAAGGGCCCCGAGGGCGAGGCTGTCGACGACCGCCGCACCGCGGAGTTGTGGACCTTCGAGCGCAACGTCACCGACCGCAATCCCAACTGGACCCTGGTCCACGTCGACGCCGCCGAAGCCTGATCGCGCGCCCGGCGTTTGCCGGACGTTAGGACTTCATCACCTTTTCTTCACCATTCGAGCCGGGGGGCCGAGTTCGAAGGATATGGCATGATGGTGTTGAAGGTTCCGGCTCGCAGGGGCCCCGTGTCGGCGGCCCCGCTTCTGGCCGCCCTGCTGTTTCTGGCCGCCTGCGCCACGACGCCGCCCTCGCCGTCGCCGCAACCGCCGCCTCAGCCGACGCCCGGCCCGGTCCGGCCGGAACCCCCGCTGCCCGCGCCGCCCGTCCCCCAGGTCGAGGGCCTCTCCCTGGCCGAGCTCCCCGGCTGGGCGGCCGACGATCACGCCGCCGCCCTGACCGCTGTCGTCGCCAGCTGCCGGGGCCGCCCCCGTCCCCAGATGCGCCTGGCCTGCGCCCGGGTCCTGGCCGCCGGTCCCCTGACCGGCGAGGCGGCGCGGCTGCTGCTCGAGGACACCTTCCGCGCCGTGCCGGTCGGACAGACCGGCCTGCTGACCGCCTATTTCTCGCCGGTCTACGAGGCCCGCTTCTCGCGCACGGGTGAGTTCACCGCGCCCGTACGGCCTCGCCCGGACGATCTGGTCATCCGCGATCCGGGCCAGCCCGATCCCGCCCGCCCCGGCTGGAAGGGCGAGGGCCGTATGGTCGGCGGCGAGCTTCGGCCCTATCCGGACCGGGCCGCGATCGAGGCGCGCGAGGAGACCCGGCCCCTGGCCTGGATGCGGGCCGAGGACCTCTTCTTCCTGCAGATCCAGGGTTCGGGCGTCCTTGTCCTGCCGGACGGCCGCCGCAAGCGGGCGGTCTTCGCCGCCACCAACGGCCTGCCGTTCCGGGGCATCGCCATTCCCATGCGCGACCGGGGCCTGCTGCCGGAGAACGGCACCTCCGGCGAGGCGATCCGCGCCTGGCTCGCCGACAACCGCGGCCCGCGCGCCGACGAGATCATGCAGCTCAATCCGCGCTACGTTTTCTTCCGCATGGAAGACGACGACGGCGGCGAGCCGTCCGGCGCCGCCGGCATCCCGTTGCCCGCCGGCCGGGCCATCGCGGTCGATCCCTCGCACCACAGCTATGGCGATTTCTACTGGATCGATGGCCAGGCGCCGTCGCTCGCCGGGGCCTTCCCGCGCTACAGCCGGCTCGTCGCGGCGCTCGACACCGGCGGGGCCATTCGCGGACAGGTGCGCGCCGATCTCTATCTCGGCCGGGGCGACGCCGCCGGTCGTGAGGCGGGGCGGGTCAAGCACGACCTGCGCATGTGGCGGCTGATCCCCGCACCGGCCTACCAGGCCCTGCCGTGACACGGGCGCCGGGCCCGCCGAAGGACCAGGCCCGGCCCGGCGGCCGCGCGCCGCGCAAGCCGCGCGCCGATGAACTGGCCCTGTGGAAGCGCGTCGCCGACACCGTCACCCCCATGCCGGGACGCAAGACCCGCGCCTCGCTGCAGGCCCTCGAGCTGGCGTCCGACCCGGCTCCGCCGCATCCCCATCTCACGACCGGTGCAGCCGTTCCACACAAGGGCCCGCCGCCCCCCGGGCCCCAGCCGCTTCGTCCCAAGGGTCCCGCCCCGCGTGTGCGCCCGCCGCCGGCCGGGCCCCGCCGCGACGCCGATCCGCTGGAGCCCAACCGCGCCCGCCGCGTGGTGCGCGAGCGCGATCCCATCGACGCCCGCATCGACCTGCACGGCATGACGCTCGACCAGGCCCGCGCGGCGCTGGAGACTTTCGTCCTCGGCTGCTGGACGCGCGGCGAGCGCACCCTTCTGGTCATCACCGGCAAGGGCTCGCTGGGCGAAGGCATGATCCGCCGCCTCGCCCCCGAATGGCTGAACGCCCCCACCCTGCGCCCCGCCATCGCCGCCC
>VFQU01001210.1_pt1 | contig 16186 bp, 14 predicted proteins | sample 3512311 | NCBI WGS metagenome assembly VFQU01 (sample SAMN10412377, study PRJNA504923) | tailings metagenome | isolation source: Relicate 3 Philex TSF3 active mining site | place: Philippines: Tuba, Benguet | collected 2017-08-29
GGCGCTGGTGGGTGGTACACCTGTGGGTCGAGGGCTTCTTCGAGGTCTTCGCCACCGCGGTGATCGCCTTCCTGTTCTCCCGCCTGGGCCTGCTGCGGCCGACCACGGCGACGGTGGCGGTGCTGTTCGCCACCATCGTGTTCCTCGCCGGCGGTGTGCTCGGCACCCTGCACCATCTGTACTTCACCGGCACGCCGACCGCGGTGCTGGCGCTGGGCGCGAGCTTCTCCGCGCTCGAGGTGGTGCCGCTGGCCTTCATCGGCTTCGAGGCCTACCACACCTTCAAGCTGGGCCATGCCACGCCGTGGATGCAGCGCTACCGCTGGCCGATCCTGTTCTTCACCGCGGTGGCGTTCTGGAACCTGGTCGGCGCCGGCCTGTTCGGCTTCCTTATCAATCCGCCGCTGCCGCTATACTACATGCAGGGCCTCAACCTCACCCCGCTGCACGGCCACACCGCGCTGTTCGGCGTGTACGGCTTCCTCGGCCTGGGGCTGATGCTGTTCTGCCTGCGCGGCATCAAGCCGCATGCGGTATGGAACGAGGGCACGCTGAAGGCGGCGTTCTGGTCGCTCAACATCGGCCTGAGCGGCATGGCCCTGCTGACCCTGCTGCCGATGGGCATCATCCAGCTCGCCGCCGCCATCGAGCACGGCTACTGGTACGCCCGCTCGGCCGACCTGATGCAACAGCCGATCATCCAGATGCTGGTGTGGATGCGCGTCCCGGGCGACACGCTGTTCAGCGTCGGCGCCCTGCTGCTGGCCTGGTTCGTGCTGCGCCTGTGGGTGGCGCCGCGCGAAGCGGCCGTCGAAGCCCCGACCCAGCGGCTCCCCGCCGAGTCCCGCTGATCGACGGCGCCGCGAGGGGCGGGAAGGGCGGCTTCGGCCGCCCTTCCTCTCTCCAGAAAACGGGGACAGGTACCGTTATCCGCGGATAACGGTACCTGTCCCCGTTTTTCGGCGGTCTGCGGAGCACGGTCGCCGGGCCGACGGGTTGCGAGGGATGGTCCGTTTCCGCCGCGAATGACGTTCTTCGATGTCGAGGGCCGCCGCCGTGGCGACCCATCCGGGGAGAGTTGATCGTGAAGAAGCTTCTGTTTTCGTTCGAGGGACGCGTCGGCCGCCAGACCTGGTGGATGACCATGCTCGGCATCATCGCGCTCAGCGTGGTGGCGCAGATCCTCATCGTCGTGCTGGGGACGATGTCGGAAACCGCTGCGCTGATCGGCGCGGTGATCGTGCTGCCGGTGATGCTGGCGGCGCTGGTCGCAGGCTTCGCCGTGCAGGCCAAGCGCTGGCACGACGTCGACAAGTCCGGCTGGTGGCTGCTGATCGGACTGGTCCCGGTCATCGGCCTGTACGCGCTGGTGATGAACGGCTTCGTCAAGGGCACCGAGGGCGGCAACCAGTTCGGTCCGGATCCGCTGCAGGCGGGCTGACCTGCGGCAGCGGGACCGGTTCCGTTCTCCGGGCGCGACGGAACCGGTCCCCGCATCCGCCGCGGGGCTCGCCCTGCGGCGCACGACTGGCTATCGTGGGGACCTTCGCAGCGCGGCTTCGGGGGACTCCGCGACATGCCAGCCCGCCATCGCCACTGCCTGGCCCTGGTCGCCGCGCTGGCCTGCGGCGGCGAGTCGCAGGGACGCGCCGGCACCGAGGGTGCCTGCGGCTCGACGCGGGAACGCGCCGACCTGGCGGCCCAGGCCGAACAGGACGACCAGGTCGACGACGATGCCCGGCGCCGGCGCTGGGAACGTCTGCTCGCCGCGCACCGCGCCTGCGGCGACCTCGCGGCCGAGGCGTCGGCGATGGGCGCCTGGAGTGCCCAGGCGATGCGCCGCCTGGCGCGCGACGAGGCGCTGTCGATCGAGAACGCCCGCTACGCGCTCGCCGTCCGCGCCGGCCTCGACTATCAGCGCGCCGAGTCGGCCGCGCGGCTCGGCATCGCCCTGACCACCCGCGGCGAAACCGATCCCGGCGGACGCCGGCTGCGCGAGGCCGCCGGCATCTTCGAGAGCCTCGGCGCCTGGTCCGAGGCGGCGGACGCCCGCTCCCGACTGGCGCGCATGAGCCGGATGGCCGGCGACTATCTGGCCGCGCTCACCGACGAACAGGCGGCACTCGACCTGCGCCGGCGCATCGATCCGCCGCCCAACGTCTGGCGTTCACTGCTCAATCTGGCCGTGCTGTACGAACAGCTCGAGCTGCCCGCCGATTCCCGGCGTCGCTACGCGGAGTCGCTCGAAGAGGCCGAACGGGCCGGCGACGATGCCAGCATCGCCACGGTGCTGGCCGGCTACTCGGGCTTCCTCAACGATTTCGGCGCCGCCGACGCGGCGCAGGCGCTGGCCATGGCGCAGCGTGCGCTCGACATCGCGCGCCGCATCGGCGACACGCTGCAGACCGTCTCGGCCCTGCTGCAGAGCGGCCGCGCGCTGTCCAACCTGGGCCGGCTCGACGACGCGGGGCGGGCCTACGAGGAAGCGCTCGCGCAGGCGCGCGCCATCGCCCACGAGGGCATGCAGGCGCATATCCTGCTGCGCTTCGGCGAGCTGGCCCACCTGCAGGGTGACCCCACGCTGGCGCTGCAGCGCGTCGAGCAGGCGCGCCTGCTCTACGAGCAGCAGAACAACCGCCACCGGCTGGTCAAGGTGCACGCCGCGCTCGAGCAGATCCACGCCGCGCTCGGCGACCCGCTGAGCGCCGCGCTGGCTGGCCGCGAGCGCTTCCGGCTGCGCGACGAGCTGGTCGGGGCCAAGGCGACGGGCAAGCTCGGCGAGCTGCTGGCGCAGTTCGAGATCGGCGAGGAGCGCCGCCGCAGCGAGCGGCTGGCGCAGGAGAACGCCGTCGCCGAACTCAGGCTGGCCGCCGAGCGCCAGCAGCTGCGCCTGATCTACCTGGTGGCGGCGGCGATCGGCACCGCCTTGCTGCTGCTCGGCTGGCGCCACGCCACTGCCCGCCGGCTGTATCGCCTGCTGCATCAGCAGAACGAGCGGGTCGTGGCGCAGTCCACGGCGCTGCAGCAGGCCAACCGACAGCTCAGCGAGCAGAGCGAGCGGCTGTATCGGGCCAGCACGACCGACAGCCTCACCGGCGTGGCCAATCGCGCCCAGGGCATGCAGCGCCTGCAGGCGCTGACGCACGCGTCGCCGCCGGGCGCCCGACCGGCGGTCCTGCTGATCGACGTCGACCACTTCAAGTCGATCAACGACCGCCACGGCCACCCGGTCGGCGACCAGGTGCTGGCCACGACCGCACAGGCCCTGCAGCAGGCGCTGCCTCCGGGCGGTGAGCTCAGCCGCGTCGGCGGCGAGGAGTTCATGGTCCTGCTGCCTGACGCCGACGGCCGCAAGGCGTTCGACGTCGGCAACGCCCTGCGCGCGCAGGTGCGCGCCACCGGCATCCGTGGATCGACGCAGACGATCGGCGTCACCATCAGCGTCGGCATCTGCGCCCTCGCCGAGACTCCCGGCCTCAACGCCCACCAGGCCTATGCCCACGCCGACGCCGCGCTGTACCGCGCCAAGCGGGGCGGCCGCGACTGCGTGTGCATGCACGGGATGGCTGGGAGTGGGTTGACGGTGGAGTGATACCACGGGTTTCTTGCGACCCAAAGCGGTCGCTGCCTTATGGCGACCGCTTCGGTGGCTGCTCACCGCACGCGAGAGCGAAGCTTTTCCCACAGCCGTCGGCGAGCCTGATAGACGGTGACGCCGAACAGCAACGCCGCCAACCAGACCGTGCCTTCGGTGGTTACCGCGGCTAGGGTGGCAAGAACGAACATCGTCGAGGTGCCTGCATCGAGCACTATGCCCACCGCGAGTGCCAGCCAGGACAGCAGGCATGCAGTGGCCGCCATAGTGATCCATATCCACTTGCGGCGCTGGGTCGCATGCGAATCCGATGGCGTGACTTGACCAGGGGCGCTCATTCCGCACCTCCGCGATTCGTCGGCAGGAACGCCGCGGGCACTGGCGAGTCAGGTGTTTCCACCGTGCCCACGTTCGACACGATCCACCAGCGTTCCCCGTCGTTGAGTAGCTGGAAGTGGTTCAGGCCGCGCATCAGCGGTTCTTTGTCGGTGGTGCGCAGGCGGATCTCGTAGCTGCTCATCACCGATGCCAGCAGTCCGTGCTGCTCGACCTTCGTCACCAGGGGGATCTCGTGGAATCCGGTGGCGGCGTATGCGCTCTCGGTCTGTGCGATCAGCTCCTCGCTGTCCATGCCCATGATGCCGCTTCCGATGCTGGAACTCATGGCCACCGACAACCGGGCACCATCGAGGAACAGCGCGCGGTAGCGGTCCCAGTCGCGCGTGGCGCCGGCGTCGGCGGAGATCGCTTCGTACAGGGCGTGCACGATGGACTCGGGAGATTCCCAGTCCTCGGGGCTGGCGTGGGCGGCGCCGGCCATGCCCAGGGCCACGCTTGCGGCGACGAGGGTGCGGGTGGCGATGCAGCGGAACGCGTGTCTCATGCTCATTCTCCCTTCAGAGAGTTCAGCGCGGCGGTGGTTAGAACCACGCCGTCGAGTACGACGGCATGGATGTCGCGGGTGTGCCGGATGTCGTCCAGCGGATTGGCATCGAGCACCAGCAGGTCGGCCTCGAAACCGGGGGCAACGCACCCCAGCCGATCGCCGACGCCCAGTGCCTCGGCGGCGTTGCGGGTCGCCGCCAGCAGCAGCTGCGCGTTGGGCACGCCGGCTTCGGCTAGCAGCTCCATCTCGCGATGCAGGCTGATGCCGGGCGCGATCCACGGGTTGCTCATGTCGGTGCCCAGCGTCATGCGCGCACCGGTGGCATGCAGACGCACTGCCATGCGCTGCACCTTCGGCCACACGGCGCGCGCACGCTGGAAGTCGTCGGGCTGCCAGCCGATGGCGAAGGTGAACCATTCATTCCAGTGGGCCAGCAGCCGCGGGTGGGCATGGCGGCGAGCATCGTCCTTGTAAGGGCTGTCCTGGTCCTGCAGGAAGGCGGCATGAAAGACGACGAGCGTCGCGTCGAACACCGGTCGATGCTCGCGAAACGCGGCGACCAGTCGATCGGCCTGCGGGCCTTCGGGGTCGAAGTGCTCCCACCACTCGAAGAACGAATACGCGCCGCCACGAGCGGTGGCCTGCCAGGCCGCACGCTGCTCCGGCGTCAGCAGGTCCGGGCTCAAGGGCATCAGGTGGACGATGCCGTCGAGCCCCATCGCCAGCGCGTCCGGCCAGGCGACGCTCTCCAGATGCGCAACGGCGGGGCGGCGATGCCGGTGCGCGGCATCGATGCCGGCCTGCAGCAGTTCGGGCGAGAGACCGGTATAGAGCTTGATCCAGTCGGCGCCGGCTTCAACCTGTGCGCCGACCACCTGCTCCATCTCCTCGGCGTTTCGCGCTGCGGTGGCAAGGCCCGGCAGATCGGTGTTGTTGATGACCGGTCCCGCGTTGAAGCTCTCGGGGCCGATCAGGTCCCCGGAGGACAGGCGCGCTTCGTAGCGGGTGGCCGCCTGCAGGTCACCGCCGGGATTGCGGATGGTGGTGACGCCGAACGCCACCAGGTGCCGGGCATTGTGATCGGCGATGTCGTCATCGGGCAGGGCCTGCATCACGGCGCGACCGCGCTCGCGCTTGATCTCCAGCGGGCCCAGGGTGAGGTGAGCATGCATGTCGATCAGGCCGGGCATCAGATAGCGGCCCTGCAGGTCGACGGCGCGGGCATCGCGCAGGCAGGCGGACTCGCCGGAGGCAGTGACGGCCACGATGAGCTTGCCCTGCACGCGCACGCAACGAAGGGCGCTGAAGCGGTTGTCCTCGGCCTCGACGATGTGCACATTGTCGAGCGCAACCATGCCGTGGCTGGGTTGGGCGCTGGCCAGCGCGGGGACCAGTGCGCACAAGGCGGCCGGGAGCACCAGGCTTGCGAGATTGGAACGTCGCATCACGTGTCTCCTTTCGAGTGGAATCGCCCATTGAGTGGCTGAGAACCAGAGATTTCTTACGCCAGAAAGCAAGAATTCTTTCGATGTAAGAAATGCGCCTTCGGCGACGACTGAGGGTTTGCTGGCCATCCGCCTGGTCGACTGCCGACCCACTTCAGAGGACTGCGTGCATCCACTCTGGCCGAACGTGAGCGCCTTCCATCCACACCTGTGGCGTGCGGTGTGCGGCTACGAACTCAACCCCGCCGTGCGGGAGGAGTTGCTGCAGGAAGTGCTGTTGGCCATCTGGGAGAACCTGCCGCGCCTGCGCGAGGCGGACAGGCTGTTGCCGTTCGTGTTGCGCATCGCGCACAACCTGGGCGCCAGCCATGTGCGCGCGGAAACGCGGATGCCATCACCCGTTCCGTTCGACGACGGGTTGCACGACGTGGCCGACCCGGCCACGGCCGACGCCTGCACCCGCACGCAATGGCTGTTCGAGGCGCTGGCCACGCTGCCACTAAAGCTGCGGCAGGTGCTGATGCTGCAGCTCGAGGGTTTCGACTACCAGGAGATTGCGGACATGTTGGGTATCAGCGTTGAGAACGTGGGCGTTCGCCTGCATCGCGCCCGCGATCGGCTGAAGTCCCTGTCCAGTGGAGAGGGCGTCCGATGAAAATCGACGATCTGCTGAAGGATGCGTGGCAGGGTCATACCCACTCGGGCACGCAGCAGAACCTGACCCGTCGCGTACGCCGACGCCAGCGGCGGCTACGCCTTCTCCGCACCGTGGAAGTGCTGCTGACGGCAATCGCCTTGCTGGTGTTCGGCCAAGTGCTGCTGAGCGGCGACGTTGCGCCGGCACACTGGTTGTTGATGCCGTTCTTCCTCGTATTCCTGCCGATCGTGTGGTTCATCGTGATGCGCGCGCCGCGGCGGCATGCAACAGACGCCACGGCGAGCGCAAGCAGCTATGCACTGCATCGTCTTGCACAACTTCGTACCGGCCTGCGCGACTTGTGGCTCGCGCGGAGAACTGGATGGTTGCTGCTCGCCTATGCGGCGGTGGCCAATGCGGGCGTCTGGTTGTTTGCCGGCGATGAGTGGCGGGAGGCCGGTGCGGCACTTCTGGTCATGGCCGTCGCATTGCTGGCGGCGACCCTCTGGTTGAGCCGCGCGCTGCGCCAGCATTGGCTGCGGGAATACCGGGCGGTTCGGCGGCTCATCAGTGGCTGACGCGGCCGCGGCGGATGTCACATCGAGCATTGGTCGGGCAGAACCCGACCGGCAGATATTGGCCCAGTTCCGCCGGTGGGTCTCGCCACCTTGATTCGTCGTCGGTGGATTCCTCTTCCTGTCCACGCGATCACACCGCTCGGACCGCGCGGCGCTGCTCGGCCAGGTCGCCGGCGCGACACCCCGCCCCGCATGACCTGAATCAAGGCACCCGCCGCCCGCGCTGGCGAGACTGGCGGCCATGAACACCATTCCCGCCGACTTCCCGATCTCCCCGCGCCTGCTCGCCGCCGCGCCGCATCGCCTGCTGTTCCTGATCGGCGCGGCCAACGTGCTGGCCGCGATGGCCTGGTGGGCGCTGTGGTTGACCGCCGCGCGCTGGCCGGCGCTCGGCATCGGCGCGCCGCCGGCCATCGTCGGCACCACGCCGGCGGGCTGGATGCATGCCGTGGTGATGCCGCTGCAGGTGCTGGCGCCTTTCATCTTCGGCTTCCTGCTGACGGTGTTCCCGCGCTGGACGCAGCAGGCACCGCTGAGCGTGTGGCACTACCTGCCGGTGGGCGTCGGTCTGTTCGGCGGACAGGCGGCGACGCTGGTCGGCCTGTGGGGTTTTCCGCACCTCATCCACATGGGACTGGTGTTCACGCTGGCCGGCTGGACCGCCGGCATCGTGTTCCTGTTCGGCGTGATGTGGCGCGAGACCGGGCGTGGCGGCGCGCCGACCTGGCACGGCTGGAGCGCGCTGTTCGCGCTGGCGCTGGGCTGGCTGGCGCTGGCGCTGTTCGCGCTGTGGCTGCACCTGGCCGACGCCCGGCTCGCCTTCGTCGCGATCAAGCTGGCGATGGTCGGCTTCGCGCTGCCGGTCTACCTCACCGTCTGCCACCGCATGCTGCCGTTCTTCGCCGGCTGCGTGGTGCCGGGCTACCGCGCGTGGCGGCCGCTGTGGCTGCTCGCGGCGTGGTGGGCGCTGGCGCTGGTGCACCTCGCGCTCGAGCTGGTGCACGGCTACGCCTGGCTGTGGTGGGTCGACCTGCCGTTCGCCGCGCTGGCCGGCTACACGCTGTGGCGCTGGTGGCCGCGCGGGCGCGCGCCGGGCCTGCTGTGGGTGCTGTTCGCCGGTTTCGCCTGGCTGCCCATCGCCTTCGCGCTGTATGCCGCACAGAGCCTGTGGTTCGCCATCGACGGCGCCTTCGTGCTCGGCCGCGCGCCGGTGCATGCGCTGGCGATCGGCTTCTTCGGCAGCCTGCTGGTGGCGATGGTGACGCGGGTGACGCAGGGCCACTCCGGGCGGCCGCTGACGATGCCCGGTGTGGCCTGGTTCGCCTTCGCGCTGATCCAGCTCGTGGCCGTGCTGCGCGTCGGTGCCGAACTGCTGCCGGCCGACCTGGCCTGGCAGGCGGTGGCCGCCTTCGGCTGGCTGCTGGCCTTCCTGCCCTGGGTGCTGCGCTCGGCCCACATCTACCTGACGCCGCGCGCCGACGGCGCCGCCGGATGAGAGCCGCGACGTGATCGAGCTGTATCCGCAGATCAAGGGCTTCCACCTCCTGATGGTGCTGGCCAGCGGCGGTCTGTTCGCGCTGCGCGGGCTGTTCGTGCTCGCCGGCCAGCGCTGGCCGCTGGCGGCGCCGGTGCGCTACCTCAGCTACACCATCGACACCGCGCTGCTGACCGCGGCGCTGATGCTGCTGACCCTCCTCAAGCTCAATCCCTTCGTCGTGCCCTGGCTCGGTGTGAAGCTGCTGCTGTTGGTCGGCTACATCGTGCTGGGCGTGATGGCGCTCAAGCGCGCGCGGACCACGCCGGCGCGCATCGGCTTCTTCGTCGCCGCGCTGCTGTGCTTCGGTGCGATGTACTCGATCGCCCGCGCCCATCATCCGCTGGGCATCCTCGCCCGCCTCTTCGCATGACCGACAGCGCGCTCCTGCCCTGCTTCCTCGGCCCCTACGGCGAGAACGACGGCCTGCTGGAGAAGCTGGTCGTCGAGTTCCTGCGCGACCACGTCTACTGGCGGCGCAACGTCTACCCGGAAGACCCGCCGGCGATCCCCACCGGCGCCGCCCAGCAGCCCGAGTTCCAGGCCTTCGAAGCGCGCCTGCGCCGCGAGCTGCACGCGCTGTCGGCGGCGCTGAAGCGCTCGGTGCCTTCCCACAGCCCGCGCTACCTCGGCCACATGGTCTCCGACCTGCTGATCCCGGGGCTGGCCGCGCAGATGCTGGCGCTGCCCTACAACCCCAACAACGTCAGCGCCGAGGCCGCGCCGGTCACCATCGACCTCGAACTCAAGGCCGGCCTGCAGCTGGCCCGCATGCTCGGCTACGTCGACGACCCCGCGCGCGCCGACTGCGCCTTCGGCCACCTGACCTCCGGCGGCACGCTGGCCAACTACCAGGCGCTGCGCCTCGCGCTGGCGCTGAAGGCGTTTCCGGTGGCGCTGTTCGCGGCGCAGGTGCCGGAGGTCGCGCCGCCCGACGCCCACGCGGCGTTCGGCCTCGGACCGGCCGCATCGATCGCGCTGCACGAGCGCTGGCTCGCCTTCCTCGCCGCGCAGTCGCCGGCCGAGCGGCGGCGCTGGCGCGGGCGCGTCACCGACCAGCGGATCGAGACGCTCGGGCTGGCCGCCTTCTTCGCCCGCCATCCGACCCTGAAGCTGCCGCGCGTGCTGGCGCCGATCACCGCGCACTACTCGTGGAGCAAGGGCATGAAGCTGCTCGGCCTCGGCCGCGCCCAGCTCGAACTGCTGCCCGAGCGCGGCATGCGCCTCGATGCCGATGCGTTCTGCGCGCGGCTCGACGCGCTTGCCGCCGACGACGTGCCGGTGCTGGCCGTGGTCGGCGTGCTCGGCAGCACCGAATTCGGCACGGTCGACCCGATCGACGTCGTCGTCGCCCAGCGCGACCGCCGCGTCGCGCGCGGGCAAGGCTTCAGCGTGCACGTCGACGCCGCCTGGGGCGGCTACCTCGCGACCCTGTTCCGGCGTCCCGACGGCCGCCTTCGCGACATCGCCGAGATGCGCGCCGACTACGCCAGCTTCCCCAGCGACGACGTCCATGCGGCGTTTGCCGCGCTCGGCCGCGCCGACTCGATCACCGTCGATCCGCACAAGCTCGGCTACCTGCCCTACGGCGCCGGCGCCTTCCTCTGCCGCGACCAGCGCGCCATGGCGCTGCTCGCCGAGGACGCCGACTACGTCTTCGACGGCGGCGGCGGCGACGGCTACTTCGAGCGCTACCGCCAGCTCGGTCGCTACATCCCGGAAGGCTCGAAGTCCGGCGCGATCGCCGCGGCGGTCTACGTCACCCATCGCGTGCTGCCGCTCGACCACACCGCCTTCGGACGGCTGCCGGCTGCAAGCCTGGCCGCCACGCGCGCCTTCGTCGACGAGGCGACTGCCTTCGCCACGCGCATGGGCGACCGGCTGATCTGCCGCATGCCCTTTGCGCCGGACAGCAACCTGGTCTGCCTGGCGCTCAATCCGCGCGGCAACCGCGACATCGCAACGATGAACCGCTTCGTCCGCCGCCTGTACGCCAGGCTGCGCGCCGATCCCGCGCTGCCGCCCGCGGCGCACGCGTTCTACGGCTCGATGACCACCCTGCATCCCGACACGCTGGGCCCCGAGCACAGCGCCGAGGCCTTCGCCGCGCTCGATCTCGACCCGGCCTCGCTCGATGCCGATGCGCCCGACGCCGATCGGCTGGTCATCCTGCGCCACACGCTGATGAATCCGTTCCTGCTCGACGACGGCCACGGCAAGACCTACCTGCGGATGTATTTCGACCACCTCGCCGCACTCGTCGACGCGGCGCTGGAGCGCGGCGATGCGGCCTGATCCCGGCCAGCGCAACTGGCTGCACGCCGCCATCGCCACGCTGGAGCAGGAGGCCACGCGCTCGGCCGACACCCATCTGCTGCGGCTCGACCTGCCGGCCTTCCCCGGCATCGCGTTCTATCTGAAGGACGAGTCCGCGCACCCGACCGGCAGCCTCAAGCACCGGCTGGCCCGCTCGCTGTTCCTCTACGCGCTGTGCAACGGACGGCTGCGCGCCGGACAGGCGGCGATCGACGCTTCCAGCGGCAGCACGGCCATCTCCGAGGCCTGGTTCGCCCGCCTGCTCGGCCTGCGCTTCATCGCGGTGATGCCTGCCTGCACCGCGCCGGCGAAGATTCGCGCCATCGGCGCGCTCGGCGGCCTCTGCGACCTGCTGCCCGAGGGCGCCGACTGCGACGCCCACGCCCGCCGTCGTGCCGAGTCGGAAGGCCTGTGCTACCTCGACCAGTTCGGCCTCGCCGAGCGCGCCACCGACTGGCGCGGCAACAACAACATCGCCGAATCGATCCTCGCGCAGATGCGCCGGGAGCCTGAGCCTGAACCGGCCTGGATCGTCTGCGGCGCCGGCACCGGCGGCACCTCGGCCACGCTCGGCCGCTACCTGCGCTATCGCCGCCTGCCCACTTCGGTCTGCGTGGCCGAGCCGACCGGCGCGGCCTTCGCCCGCGGTTGGCCCAGCGGCGATCGGCATGCCGTGGCGAGCCAGCCGACGCTGATCGAAGGCATCGGCCGCAGCCGCGTCGAGCCCGGCTTCCTGTTCGATGTGGTCGATCGCGTCGAGCAGGTCGACGACGCCGAATCGATCGCCGCCACCTGGCTGCTCGAATCGCTGCTCGGCCGCCGCTACGGCGGCTCCTCGGGCACCGGCTTCGTCGCCTGCCTGCGGCTGGCCGAAGCGATGCGCGACGAGGGCCGCCGCGGCAGCATCGTCGGCCTGCTCTGCGATCGCGGCGAGCGCTACGCGGAAACGCTGTTCGACCCGCACTGGCTGGCTGCGCACGGGATCGACGCCGGCGCGGGGCGCAGCGCCCTGGCCGCGCGCATCGGCATGGCGGATCTCGCACCGGCTTGACCCCGGTCAATGCGACCGGCGGTCCCGGACGCGGACAGTAGCGGCATGGGCGGCGGACATCGCCGCTCCCTGTCCCCGACGGAGACGTTCCATGAAACGCAATCGGCACATCCTCACCGGCGCGCTGGCGCTGGCCCCGCTGGTCCTGGCGCTCAACGCCTGCGCCCAGCCGGCCTCCAACAGCGACGTCGTCAACGAGCGGGTACCCAAGCAGGGCCTCGAGATCGGCCAGGCGGCCTACCTCGCCAACTGCGCGGCCTGCCACCAGCCCGACGGCAAGGGGCTGGCCGGCGCGTTCCCGCCGCTCGCCGGCTCCGACTGGCTGAAGAACACCTCGCGCGAGGAAGTCATCGCCTCGATCCTCAAGGGCATCAGCGGCGAGATGACCGTCAACGGCGTGAAGTACAACAACGTCATGCCGGCGATGAGCCATCTGAGCGATGCCGACGTCGCCTCGATCCTGAGCTACGTGTTCGCCTCCTGGGACAACGCCGGCGGCGAGGTCAGCGCCGAGCAGGTCGCCGCGCAGCGCAAGGCGCTGGCCGTGTCCGCCGACCCGGCCCAGGGTCAGGCCCACCCCGGCACGTCGCAGGCGCAGGCCGCCTACGAAGGCGCGCCGTCGACGATCAAGGGCGAGGAGGTCAAGCAGGTCCGCACGCCGGGCGCGCCGGACATGAGCGAAGCCGAGTTCGCCCAGGCCTCGGAGATCTTCTTCCAGCGCTGCGCCGGTTGCCACGGCGTGCTGCGCAAGGGCGCCACCGGCAAGCCGCTGACCCCGGATCTCACCCAGGCCAAGGGCACCGACTACCTCAAGGCGCTGATCAACTTCGGCTCGCCCGGCGGCATGCCGAACTTCGGCACGGGCGGTGAGCTGACCGCGGCCCAGGTCGACCTGATGGCGCGCTTCCTCCAGCACACCCCGCCGAATCCGCCGGAGTGGGGCATAAAGGAGATGCGCGAGTCCTGGACCGTCTTCGTGCCGATGGAGCAGCGGCCGACGAAGAAGATGAACGACTACGACCTCGACAACATCTTCTCGGTCACCCTGCGCGACTCCGGCGAGATCGCCCTGATCGACGGCGACAGCAAGAAGATCATCAGCATCCTCAAGACCGGCTACGCGGTGCACATCTCGCGCGTCTCGCATTCGGGCCGCTACATCTACACCATCGGCCGCGACGGCAAGATCGACCTGATCGACCTGTGGATGGAGAAGCCCGAGCGCGTCGCCGAGATCAAGATCGGCCTGGAAGCGCGCTCGGTCGAGACCTCCAAGTACAAGGGCTTCGAGGACAAGCTGGCGGTCGCCGGCGCCTACTGGCCGCCGCAGTTCGTCATCATGGACGGCCCGACGCTTGAGCCGATCAAGATCGTCTCGACCCGCGGCATGACGGTCGACACCCAGGAGTTCCACCCCGAGCCGCGCGTGGCCGCGATCGTCGGTAGCCACAAGCACCCGGAGTTCATCGTCAACGTCAAGGAGACCGGCCGCATCCTGCTGGTCGACTACAGCGACATCGACGCGCTCAAGGTGACCACGCTGGACGCCGCGCGCTTCCTGCATGACGGCGGCTGGGACGTGAGCAAGCGCTACTTCCTCACCGCCGCGAACCAGAGCGACAAGATCGCCGTGGTCGACTCGCGCGAGCAGAAGATGGTCGGCCTGATCGACGTCGACAAGATCCCGCACCCGGGCCGCGGCGCCAACTTCGTGCACCCTGAGTTCGGCCCGGTCTGGGGCACCTCGGCGCTCGGCAACGCCAAGGTCACCCTGATCGGCACCGACCCCGAAGGCCACCCCGACCAGGCCTGGAAGGTGGTCGATGTGCTGGAAGGCCAGGGCGGCGGTTCGCTCTTCATCAAGACCCATCCGCAGTCGAGGAACCTGTGGGTCGACAGCCCGCTGAACCCGACCGCCGAGGTCTCGCAAAGCGTGGCGGTGTTCAGCCTCGACAACCTCGACGCGGGCTACGAGGTGCTGCCGATCGCGGAATGGGCCAATCTGGGCGAAGGCCCGAAGCGCGTGGTGCAGCCGGAGTACAACAAGGACGGCACCGAAGTCTGGTTCTCGGTGTGGAACGGCAAGGACCAGCGCTCGGCGATCGTGGTGGTTGACGACAAGACCCGCACGCTCAAGGCCGTCATCGACGACCCGCGCCTGATCACCCCGACCGGCAAGTTCAACGTCTACAACACGGCAAAGGACGTTTACTGATCTTCGCTCGCTGCAAGGTTTGAACGCACAAGGCCCGGGTTTCCCGGGCCTTGTGCGTTCTGGGGCTGCGGAGGCCGGAAGCGTCCCGAATAGAGCTGGCGAAACAGTGCAAGCCCGAGGCTGCGAGTCCGTGAGTCAGCATCCTGCAGCGTGCCAGGCGAAGCTCCGGCGGAGTCAGAGATGCCCGGCTCAAAGACCGCGTTCGCTTCAGGGGCAGTGGGTTGTCCGGATCCTGCCGTGACACCCCCGGTGATCGCAGGTCACGCTGATGATCTCGACTCCCGGCGTGCAGTTGACAGGAATGCCCCAGCGCTGCGCCTGGTCAAGGATGGACAGGATGTAGTCTTCATCGAGATGGTTGCCAGGGCGGAAGTCGCGCAGCGATTCGCGGCGATTCGGGAAGAACCGTCCGTTCAATTGCCCGGTGTCATCGATGATCTCGAACTCGTAGATGCCGACGGTGGCCGGGCTGACACGCAGCATCAGGTTGAATTCGACATCGATGCTGCCGCCGTCCTGGAAGCTCAGGGTGGCCACGAAGTTGCCGGTGCCCAACGCCTGCACGGCGCCCAGCCGCGCCAAGGCCTGCTGAACCACCGGTGTCAGGTTGGCGACCGAGATGCCCGCGAACTCGCTGGTCAGAATCTGCTCGACCCGGGACTGGACAAAGCTGCGCGTCTGGCCGAAGGCGAAGCCGTTGCTGATGAACTCCGGAAGGGTGGGCGCCACCTCGGCTGGAACGGAAATCTGCTTCAACTCCGCCTCCGTTGCCCAATAGGCGTTCGCAAAGTCACGCATCTCGGGCTCGACAGGCACGCTCAGCGCCCGAACGATGTTGGTCCCTGGTTCGCTGGTCACCTGTAGCCACACCTTCTCGACGTGCATCGCCGCGTTGTCGAACACGTAAACCGTCGCGTCATCGCGGGCGCTCGCCGCCGCTGCCAGAGCCGCGTTGCGATAGCCGCTGGGGTTGCAGGCATCGCAGCGAGCCACCAAGGGGTCGGCAGCTTGGGAGCTGCCAGCCGCAGCGAGGAGCAGGACGCAGCAAGAAAGAAGTCTGAGCATGATCGATCGCCTCCAAAGAGCAGCCCTACCATTCGAAGTGGATTGCCGAAGGCAGCTGATCGCAAGCCTTCGGTCACGGAAAATCTCCGGGAGCTCCCGGCGGATGGACAAGCTGTCATTTCTGACAGTGGGAGCAGGCTCGGCCCGCGTGGGCGGGCTCGCTGCAGAAGGTGATGCGAGACAGTCCGCCATCAACGCGCTTGTTGATGCAGGGCCGCACAGCGCTCGCTAGAGTCGCGCTCCGGGCATCCCCCGGTTTGCATGCGCGTGGAGATGCTCTGCCGATGACGATGCCCCCCTCAGAAGATAGAACCGGAGCGTCGACGGCGCCTCAAGCTCCCGATGCGTGGGGCGCGCTCGATCCCGTCCTCGCCGACGCCGCCCGCGCCGTTGCCGAACGCGCCTATGCGCCGTACTCGAACTTCCATGTCGGCTGTGCACTGCGCACGGCCGGTGGCGGCGTGTACGCGGCCTGCAACGTCGAGAACAGCGCGTATCCGCTCAGCGGCTGCGCCGAGCGGCATGCGCTGGCGGCCGCGGTGGCGGCGGAGGGTGCAGGTGTCGAGGTGGTCGAACTGGTGGTGCTGGCCTTCGATGCCGAGGGCCGTGCGCAGGAGGCCGCGCCCTGCGGCGGCTGCCGGCAGCAGATCTTCGAGCTGGGGCCGCGGGCATGCGTCGGCTTCGTCGCCGAGGGGGAGGTGCGCATGCTGCCGATCGAGGCCTTGCTGCCTTTCGGTTTCCGGCTGACGCCTTGAGCTTCGCGCAAGGCATGGGGTGGGCTTGACCGCAGGCCCGGCCGCGCGACGCTGTCCCGAATCCCGAATCCCGAATCCCGAATCCCGAATCCCGAATCCCGAATCCCGA
>VFQU01001211.1_pt1 | contig 16181 bp, 11 predicted proteins | sample 3512311 | NCBI WGS metagenome assembly VFQU01 (sample SAMN10412377, study PRJNA504923) | tailings metagenome | isolation source: Relicate 3 Philex TSF3 active mining site | place: Philippines: Tuba, Benguet | collected 2017-08-29
AGGGTGCAGGCCGCCGATGACCTGCCGGTTGCGCAGCAGCGCCCGCCACTGGTCCGGCTGGTCGGTCTCGGGCAGGGCATGATGCGCCTCGGCGCCGCGCCAGCCGTGGCGCCGGTCGTAGTCGAGCAGGCCGTTGCGGGTGGCAGTATTGGCGGCCTCCTGCATGCGTCCGTCGAGGGTGGTCCAGACGCGGTAGCCGTTGGTCAGCGCCAGTTCCCCGAAGCGTTCGACCGCATCCTGGCGGACCTGCTCGGCCAGCCACGGCGCGTCGACCTCGACCGGGGGTTCGTGCGGCGAGGCCTGGTCGGGCGTGGCCACTGCCTGCGCGTGTGCCTCGCGCGTGATGAAGTCGTTCTCGAGCATGCGGTCGAGCACGTAGTCGCGGCGCTCGCGGGCACGCGCCGGATTCACGATCGGGTTGCCGCTCGACGGAAACTTGGGGATCGAGGCGAGCATCGCCGCCTCCTCGAGCGCGAGTTCCGCCAGCGCCTTTCCGTAATAGAACTCGGCAGCCGCCGCGATCCCGTAGGCGCGATTCCCGAAGAAGCTCTTGTTGAGATAGAGCTCGAGGATCTCGTCCTTCGACAGCTCCTGCTCCATCTTCAGCGCGAGGAAGATCTCGGTGATCTTGCGCGTGTAGGAATACTCGGGACTCAGGAAGAACTGCCGCGCGACCTGCTGGGTGATGGTGCTGCCCCCCGGTACCCGCCTGTCGCTGGTGGTCGCCAGCAGCCAGATCGCGCGGGCAATGCCGCGCCAGTCGACGCCGGGATGTTCGTAGAAGCGGGCGTCCTCCACGGCGATGAAGGCCTGCTTCACCTGCTCGGGCACCTGAGCGACCTTGACCGGGTAGCGGCGCGTTTCGCCGAACTGCGCGATGAGTCTGCCGTCGGCCGTGTACACGGCGAGCGGAACCTGCAGCTTGATGTCGCGCAGCGCCTCCACCGACGGCAGGGTCGGCCAGATCAGCCAGTAGAGAACGCCCAGCGCGCTGGCTCCCAGGACGCCGACGAACAGGCCGCAGACGAGGGCCAGCCGGGCCAGCCGGCGAAGGAAACGCTTCAAGAGATATCCGATGGCTTTACTTCGGCAATGGAGCGGGAGTATAGATCGCTGACGATGCGGGGCCCCCGGCCGGGATGGCGCGGCAGGCGCGCGAGGGGTCGCTGCGGGGTGTGGAAAAGGGCAAAATGTGAGCGCCGTCACGCTTCCAGGCCGGCCGTCGGCGCGGGTCCGTGACGCACTTGTTGCGTTTTCTCTAGCAACGGGTATTTAATGTGGCTGCGTAGTAATTGCTCGTAAGAGCCCGTGGGAAGGGGAGAAACCGTGGGTCTTTTCGCATCCAGCAAGGCACCCCTGATCGGCGTGGACGTCAGCTCCACGGCCGTCAAGCTGCTCCAGCTAAGCCAGGCCGGCGGTCGCTACCGGGTCGAGCATTACGCGGTCGAGCCGCTGCCGCCCAACGCCGTCGTCGAGAAGAACATCGTCGAGGTCGACGCCGTCGGCGAGGCGATCAAGCGCGCGCTCGCGCGCTCCGGCGCCCGTGTCAAGCATGCGGCGGCGGCGGTCGCGGGCTCTGCGGTGATCACCAAGCTGATCCCGATGCCCGGCGATCTGACTGCCGAGCAGATGGAGGATCAGATCCAGGTCGACGCCGCGCAGTACATTCCCTATCCGATCGACGAGGTCAGTCTCGACTTCGAGGTGCTGGGGCCGATCAAGGACAACCCGGAAATGGTGCACGTCCTGCTCGCCGCCTCGCGCACCGAGAACGTCGACGTGCGCGTCGCCGCGCTGGATGTCGGTGGCCTGACCGCGAAGGTCATCGACGTCGAGGCCTTCGCCATGGAGAACGCCTTCAAGCTGATCGCCGATCAGCTCTCGGCGCCTCGCGATGCGCTGGTCGCGCTGGTCGACGTGGGTGCGACGATGACCACGCTCAACGTGCTTCGCAATCAGCGCAGCATCTACACCCGCGAACAGGTTTTCGGCGGTCGCCAGCTCACCGACGAGGTCATGCGCAGGTACGGCCTCAGCTACGAGGAGGCGGGGCTGGCCAAGCGTCAGGGCGGCCTGCCGGAGAGCTACGAAGTCGAAGTGCTGGAGCCCTTCAAGGAAGCAATGGTCCAGCAGGTCAGTCGACTGCTGCAGTTCTTCTACGCCGGCAGTGAGTTCAACCGGGTCGACCAGGTCGTGCTGGCCGGTGGATGCGCCTCGATCCCGGGCATCGCCCAGATGGTCGAGGAACAGCTGGGCGTGACGACGATCGTCGCCAACCCGCTGGCCAGCATGTCCCTGTCGAACAAGGTGCAGGCGCAGTCGCTGGCGCAGGATGCGCCGGCGCTGATGATCGCCTGCGGACTGGCGATGAGGAGCTTCGACTGATGGCCAAGATCAACCTATTGCCCTGGCGCCAGGAGCGCCGGCAGCAGAAGCAGAAGCAGTTCTATGCGCTGCTCGGAGTCAGCGGCGCCTTCGCCCTCGCGGTGGCGGTCGCCGGCATCATGTTCGTCGGCGGGCTGATCGACAACCAGAACCGGCGCAACGATCTCCTCACCAAGGAGATCAAGGCGCTCGAGGTGAAGATCAAGGAGATCGAGAACCTCGAGAAGCAGCGCGCCAGCCTGCTGCGCCGGAAGCAGGTGATCGAGGAGCTGCAGGCCAGTCGTTCGCAGATGGTGCATCTGTTCGACGAACTGGTCCGTACGATCCCGGACGGCGTGCGGCTGCGGTCGATCAAGCAGTCCGGTCAGCGTCTCACGCTCAATGGAACCGCCCAGTCGAATGCCCGTGTCTCCTCCTACATGAGGGCGCTGCAGCAGTCGGGCTGGATGAGCAACCCCGATCTGAACATCATCGAGGCCAAGGGCGGCGATCGCTCCATGCCCTACCAGTTCACGCTGCGCGTGGAAATGGTCAAGCCGAAGACGGGCAAGGAAGACGAAACCAAGGTCGCCATGCTGGGAGGGTCGACGCCATGAAGGACTTCGATCTCCGCAACCTCGACTTCAACAACGCCGGTGCCTTCCCGACGCCGGTCAAGGCGTTCTTCTGCGTGGTCGTCGTCGCCATCATCCTCGCCGGCGGCTGGTACTTCTTCGTTCGCGACCAGCTGCGGCAGCTCGAGACGCTCGAAGCCAAGGAGCGCACGCTCAAGACGGACTTCGAATTCAAGGCAGGCAAGGCAGCCAACCTCGAACCGCTCAAGCGCCAGTTGGCGGAGATGGAGATCCTGCTCCAGCAGATGCTCCGCCAGTTGCCCAGCAAGAACGAGATGCCGGACCTCATCGTCGACATCTCGCAGACCGCGCTGGCCAGCGGGATACAGAACGACCTGTTCCAGCCGCAGGCGGAGTCGCGCAAGGAGTTCTACGCGGAGAAGCCGATCAAGCTGCGCATGGTGGGCACCTACCACCAGTTCGGCGCCTTCGTGAGCGGCGTGGCCTCCCTCCCCCGCGTGGTGATCATGACCATGCACGACATCGCGCTGACGCCGCGCACCGAGGCCGCCGGCACTCTGCTGCTGGAAGGCACCATCAAGACGTATCGGTACCTCGATGAAGACGAGACGGCGGGAGGCAAGTGAGATGCGCCCCAACGGCTGCAACCTTTCGCTCCGTCGCCTGCGACCGCTCGTGCTGGCCCTGCTCGCCGGCGGCCTCGCCGCGTGCGGGCCGCCGATGAGCGAGCTGGAGGCCTACGTCGCGGACGTGAAGTCCCGGCCGGGTCCGCCGCTGGACCCGCTGCCGGTGATGCAGCAGTTCGAGACATTCGAGTACGGCGCGTTCGACCTCCGTGATCCGTTCAGTGTGCAGACCGAGGAACAGGTCGCGCAGGGGACGGGCGGCGGACCCAGGCCGGACCCGAATCGCCGCAAGGAACTTCTCGAGGCCTTCCCGCTGGATGGTCTCAAGATGGTGGGAACACTCGGAGAGGCAGAGTCCATGGTCGCGCTGGTCATCGATCCGACACGGGTCGTGCATCGCGTGGTCGCGGGGAACTACCTGGGGCAGAACGAGGGGCGGGTGATCGCCATCTCGGAGGGTCAGATCGACCTCGAGGAACTGGTTTCGGACGGCGCCGGCGGCTGGATCAGGCGCCAGGCTTCCGTGGCGCTGAAAGAAAAATAGGCCGTTTGGGGGACACATGATGATTGCGACCACGCCGAACACCGCCCGCGCACCGCGTGGGTCCATGGGCTCGGGACTGCTCTTCGGACTGCTCGCTGCCGTGATGGCGACGCCGGCCTTCGGCGCCAACATCCTGCGCGAGATCACCCACGCCGCCGGTCCTGGCGGCACGGTCGACGTGATCCTGCAGCTCGACGGCCCCGCCTCCGACGCGCAGATCTTCACGACCGACGACCCGCCGCGGATCGCCATCGACCTGGTCGACACCGAGATCCGTCTCGCCGAGCGCCGGATCGCGGTGGGCAGCGGCGCGACCAGCGCCATCACTGCCGTCGAAGCGGGCGGCCGCACCCGGGTGGTGATCGACCTGTTCCACCCGGCCGGGTACGAAACCCAGGCGGAGGGAAATCGGCTGGTGGTCCGGGTCGGCGCGGGAGGCGCGACCGGATCGGCCACCGTTCCGAAGCTGGCCAGCCCGGACCCGGCCAAGCGCGTCGAGGGCGCCGCGCTGCAGGTTGCCAACGTGGACTTCCGCCGCGGCGCCGACGGGGCCGGAAAGGTGATCCTGAGCTTCAGCGGCGAGGGTGCCCTCGCCGACATGAGCGACTCCGGCAGCGGCGTGGTGGTCGACGTCTCCAACGTCGCGTTGCCGGACGCGCTGGCGCAGCGGCTCGACGTCACCGACTTCGCGACGCCGGTCGAATCCATCGAACTGCGCGCCGTCACCAACGGCGCACGCCTGCGGATTGCCGCGACGGGCGACTACCAGAGCATGGCCTACCAGACCGGCACCGAGTACGTCGTGGAGATCGTCCCGGTGGCCGAAGAGGACGAGGCGGCCATCGGACTCGGCGCCGATGGAGCGCCGGTCGGCTACCAGGGCGCGCCGGTGACCTTCAACTTCCAGGACATCCCGGTGCGCACCGTGCTGCAACTGGTCGCCGAGGAGTCCGGCCGCAACGTCGTCGCTGCCGATTCGGTGAGCGGCAACGTCACCCTGCGCCTCATCAACGTGCCCTGGGACCAGGCGCTGGAGATCGTCCTTCGTGCCAAGGGACTCGACAAGCGCGAGGAAGGCAACGTGATCTGGGTCGCGCCGCAGTCCGAGATCGCCTCGTACGAGCAGGCGCTGGCCGACGCGCGGCTGGCGATCGAACAGCGCGCCAAGACCATCACCGAGTACATCCCCATCAACTACGGCAGTGCCGAGGACATCTCCAAGCTGCTCACATCGGATGCCAAGCAGGGAACCGGTGGCGGCGGCCAGGTGTCCCAGAACCAGGGCCGCGGCTTCCTCTCGCCGCGCGGCAGCGTCTCCTTCGACCGCCGTACCAATACCCTGCTGGTCAACGATTCGGCCGAGAAGATCCGGGAGATCAAGGCGCTCATCGCGGTCCTCGACCGGCCGGTGGACCAGGTGCTGATCGAAGCCCGGATCGTGATCGCTTCGGAGAACTTCCGTCGCGAGTTGGGCGCCAAGTTCGGCGTCAGCGCGGCCGACCAGGACGCCAACGGCAACGTGATCACCACCACCGGATCGGCCTCCGGCGCCGACCGGATGGCCAACATCGCGCTGGCGAACCGGTTCGCCGGCCGGAGCGGTGGGCTGCCCGTATCGGCACCCGGCGCGACGGGCCAGGGCATCCTCGTGCCGTCGCAGCTCGAGCGCCTCAACGTCAACCTGCCGGTTTCGAGCCCGGCCGGCGCGATCGGCTTCGCCATCCTCGGAGCCGACTACCTCATCGACCTCGAGCTGTCGGCGCTCGAGGCGGAGGGTCGTGGCGAGGTGGTGACCAGCCCGCGGGTGATCACCGCGAACCAGCGCGAAGCAATCATCCGGCAGGGTGACGAGATCGCGTACACCACGCTGCAGCAGGCGCAAGGCGGCGGCATCCCGCAGTTCACCACCGAGTTCAAGGAAGTGCTGCTCGAGCTCAAGGTGACGCCGACCATCACCCAGGATGGACGCGTGTTCCTCGCGCTGTCGGTGAGCAAGGATGAACTGACCGGATTCTTCCAGTCGCCGCAGGGTCGCGTCCCCGAGATCGCGACGCGCGAGATCAGCACGGCCGTGCTCGTCGACAATGCCCAGACCGTGGTCATCGGTGGCGTGTACGAGTTCCGTTCCGCCGATGATCTCAGAAAGGTGCCGTTCCTCGGGGATGTGCCGGTGGTCGGGAATCTGTTCAAGACCAAGTCGAAGAACACCAACAAGGCCGAGCTGCTGATCTTCGTGACGCCCAAGGTGCTGGCCGTTTCAGGGAAGAACAAATGAGAGCGTCTGACGACTACACCAACACCACCGATCGCGCCGAATCCGGAGCACGGAGAAACACGATGAATGCGAGCGCCCTTCTGAAGGCCCTGCTGCTGTCGTTCATTGCAGCCGTCCTTGCCGCATGCGGCGGCAGCAGCAGCACCGGGAACGACGGCGGCTTCACCCCGCCGGCGATCACGGTCACCGCGACGGCCCAATCCCAGAGCGTGGTCTCCGGAAGCACGACCGACATCACCGTCCGGGTGCGCGAGGGGAACGGCGCGGCGATCCGCGACGGCACGGTCGTGAACGCCACCGTCTCGCCCCCGGCCAACGGGACGATCACGGCCGTCGACGGCCAGGGTGCCGAAACGGCCCAGGGATCGACCAGCGGTGGCGTGGCCAATTTCCGCTTCCGCGGCGCCGGCCCCGGCGGCGCGGCAACGGTGACCTTCTCGGTTCCTGATCCGAATGCGCCGGCGCGCACCGTCACCGCGACCGTGAGCATCACGGTCACGCCAGCGCCTGACACGTCGCTGCGCGTGATCGTCGAGCCGCAGGCCAGCGTGGTCGCTCCGCAGGGCGTGGCCGACGTCATCGTCCGGGTGCGCCGCGCCAACGGCAGTCCGGTGGCGGACGGCACGACCGTCAACGGCATCGTCGCGCCTGCCTCCGCCGGATCGGTGCTCGGCCTGCCCGCGGGCGCCGCGCCCAGCGCTACCACCAGTGGCGGCATCGCCAATTTCCGTTTCCTGGCCGGCAACCTGCCCGCCACCGCGCAGCTCACCTTCTCCGTCACCGACGCCGAGCAAGGCAACGCGGTGGTGACGGGAACCGCCAACATCACCGTGGCCGGCGTCGATCAGAATCGTCTGCGGCTGCAGGCGACCACGACCACGCTTCCGATCAACGCCTTCAACGTCGCTCCCTTCTTCGGCTCGCCGTTCATGGCGGAAGTCACCGTGACGGTGCGCACGGCCAGCGGGCAGGCGGTGAATGCGGCCGACGGAATCCAGGTGTCGGTCAACCCGGTCGGCAACACCGGCGGGTTTACGACGCTCAATGACCCGAGCACCACCGAGGATGAGTTCCTGGTCCGGCTCGGCCAGGGTTCGGTGGACGTGGTCGCCGGTCAGGCCACGCTCTTCATGCACTCGCTGAACTTCAGCGGCACGACCACGTTGACCGTGACCACGACGGACCCTGAAACCAACCAGGTCATCGTCGCGACGCTGCCCTTCACCATCGTCAGCTCGATCTCGACCCTGCCCGCGTCGGTCTCGGTCAATCCGCTCACCACGGCCCTCTATGTACAGGGTTCGGGCGGAAACTCGTCGGCGCAGGTCCAGGTCGCGGTGAACGACGCGATCGGCCAGCCGGTGCCGAATCCGACCGCAGGCAACAACGCCTTCAACAACATCCGGGTCGAACTGGTGGGTGACGCGGCGACCGGTGGTGCACGGGTCGCCGGCATCAATGCCCAGGGCCAGAACGTCCAGGGGGCGCAGATCAATCTGCGCACGACCAGCGGCATCGGTGGCGTGCAGCTGGTCAGCGGCAACAACGTCGGCAGCGCGCTCCTGCGCGTCACCGCGGATCGCGCGGACAACAACGTCGACAACGGCATCAGTGATCCGGTCGTCGGACAGCGCTCGGTGTTCGTCTCCGACGGTGTGCTGTTCGACCTCGAGATCGCCCAGCCGATCGTCAACGCTCTGCTCGTCAATCCCGTCGATCCGACCACGACGCCTTCGCAGGGAACCACCGTCCCGGTCAGCCCGGACGGTACCTACTCGCTCACCATCGGCGTGATCGCGACGGATCGGCTGGGTAATCCCGTGCTGCCCGGAACCGCGATCAACTTCGGTCTGATCGACGAGCCGCAGGCGTCCGGTGCGGGAGACTTCCTGATCGCGGGCCTCGACGGCAACCCGGAAGAGGCGGGGCGAAGCTTCACCGCACCCACCGGGGCCTTCACCACCGCCGGCGGCGGAGTGGGACCGGGCGACGCGGTCGTGCTCCTGACCGAGGAGGATCCGGCAAATCGCGACCTCGAAGGCGCCCGCGTGGTGCAGTCGGTCAACGGTCCGACCTCGCTGACCGTCACCCGCAACTTCAATCGCAACGACGTCACCGGATCGATCTTCAACGCCGGAAACGTCATCCCCTACGTCATCGGACGGGCGGCAGACGGCAACATCAGCGCGAATGCCACGACCAACGCGCTGGGCGTGGCGCGCACGACGCTGAATTACCCGGTGTCCCGCATCGGCAAGACGGCCGTGATCTGGGCACAGGGCGACGGCGCCATCGTCGCCGGCCAGGCTCGGACCGTCGCGGACGTGGAGCTGGTTCGCTTCGCTGGTGTGGCGCCGGCGACGCTGAGCGTGTCGCCGAGCGTGATTCCCGGCAACACCCCCACCCCGGTGGCCGCCTGCGTGCTCGACGCGCTGTTCGTGCCCATCGAAGGCGTGCAGATCAGCTTCGGTTTCGCCGGCTTGAACGGCGGCCAGGGCGACGTGGACGGCCGCCCGAGCGCCGGTTCCTTCGCCAGTCTCACTGGTCGCGATGGCTGCGCTATCGGCAACGTGACCACCACCGGAATCATTGCCTCCGGCGGCACGCTGGTGGTTTCGGCTGTCGGCCAGTCGGCAACCGTCCAGATCCAGGTTGGTAGCCTGATCCTTTCCGCCAACCCGAGCGCGTTCTTCGGCAGCGGCGGTACCACTACCCTGCGACTGGTCGATGCCTCTGGCCGTCCGGTTCCGGGCGTTCAACTGCGCGGCACCTGCACGGGCGGTGGTGGCGCGGTAATCTCTACTCAACCGACTACCGGCGAGAACGGCGTCACCGATGCCAACGGTGAGGCGCGCTGGGACATCTTCGCTGACAACCTGAGCCGCGCGGGTGGCGCTGGCAGCGGTTCCTGCGTCTACACCACGGCGACCGGCTCGCCGTCGACCACGGTCACGCTGCAGGGCGTGGACCTGTGCACGATTCCGATCAGCCCGCGGCCACCGGAGTGCAGCACGACGCCGGTCTCGCTGACCCTGATCCTCGACGGCGCCCGCACCGGCGTGGTCACCACCGACCCGGCGATCATCGCCTGCACCAAGGGTGGCGTGGCGACCCAGACCTGCACGGGCAGCTTCCAGCAGGGTAGCGTCGTGGCGCTGTTCGCCCGCGGCGAGGATGGGGCCGGGGATGATCCGGTGTTCAGCCAGGAGTGCGAGCTGATCTCCATCAATCCCGACCCGAACATTTCGGCGGCGACGGGACGAGCGCTGATGGCGGCGAACCGGACCTGCCGGGTCACCTTCAACTAGGCGCGACAGGGGCGATCGTCGCGTTTCGGAGACGGGGCGGACTCGGTCCGCCCCGTCCTCGTTTCGGGCCCAGCGTCGGTTGGGGGGCGTGTGGCGTTGATACCCATCGAAGTCGAAGCCGGCAAGGTGATATTCCGCGAGGGTGATCCGCCGGATGTCGCCTATCTGATCGAGGCCGGGGAAGTGCGGGTCCTCTCCAGCCGGCACGGAGAACAGGTGCTCCTCGCGACGCTCCGCGCCGGCGACCTGCTGGGTGAGATGGCGGTCATCGACGATGCTCCGCGCACGGCGACCGCGATCGCCCATGGCCATTGCGTGCTGCTGCCGATCGATCGGGCGGCGATCGGTGAACGTCTCGAACAGACCGATCCCATCATCCGTGCGCTGCTGGAAGGACAGATCCAGCGATATCGGAGCGGACTGTCCGCCATGCAGGGCCGTCCGCTGGTCGCGCCGAAGCCCTCGGCCTTCCGGCGCTCGGGACAGGACGGCGTCGAGAGCGTGGACAAGATCCGCCTCGAATCGCAGCTCAGGGAAGCCCTGGCCACCGGCGACCTGGAGCTGCGCTTCCAGCCCCTGATCGAGATCGCCAGCGAGAAGGTTGCCGGCTACGAGGCGCTGGTGCGCTGGAACCACCCCATCCGGGGTGCCGTTTCTCCGGCCGAGTTCATCGCTCTGGCGGAAGAGACCTCACTGATCAATCCGGTCGGAGAACTGGTGCTCAACCGCGCCATCGATGCACTGGTTCGGTTGGCCGACGGAGGCGTGGATCCGCTGCCGTTCATCGCCATCAACGTCTCGCCGAAGCAGCTGATGGAGTCCGACCTGTTGAACCGCACCGTCGACCGAACGCGGGCGGCGGGGGTGCCGGTCAATCGCATCAAGCTGGAGATCACCGAAAGCCGGATGGTGGATTACCCGACCGTGCAGGCACTCCTGCTGCGCTGCCACCGCGAGGGCATCGAAGTCTCGCTCGACGACTTCGGTACAGGCTTCTCCAACCTCGGCCACCTGCACGCGCTGGAGTTCGACACCGTGAAGGTGGATCAGGCGTTCGCGCGGCACATGATGACCTCGAAGCGCGCGATGGCCCTGGCGCAATCGATCATCCGCCTGATCCATTCGCTGGATGCCGACTGCGTCGTCGAGGGGGTGGAAACGGAGGCCCAACTGGAGGTCCTGCGCGGACTCGGGGTGCGTTACGCCCAGGGTTACCTGGTCGGGCGTCCCCAGCCTTTGGGGGATGTGCTGGCGGCCTGGTCGCGGTAGTCTCGCCGCACGCGGGTGGCCGCTACCGGCCGCCGTGCCGGCTCGCCGCCGCGGTCGAAGCAACCCCTGCATCCTGAAGGGCGGCACGGATCCGGGCCGCCCGGGGAACCTGCGGCGCCCGCGCTGGTCGCAACAGCGCTTCCGGAGACGCCATCACATGGACGGACACAGCAACGGCAGCGAGGCGGCGGCCTCGGACGATCTGGCGGCGCGCTTCCGTGCGCTGCGGGACGCGCTGCAGGCTCGCGTGGTCGGCCAGCCCGCGCTGGTCGAGCGGCTGCTCATTGCGCTTCTGGCCGACGGCCACCTGCTCGTCGAGGGCGCACCCGGCCTCGCCAAGACCACGGCCATCAAGGAACTGGCGAGCCGCATCGAGGGCGATTTCCAGCGGATCCAGTTCACGCCCGACCTGCTGCCGGCCGATCTGACCGGCACCGAAGTCTATCGGCCCGAGCAGGGACGCTTCGAGTTCCAGCCGGGCCCGGTGTTCCACAACCTGCTGCTGGCCGACGAGATCAACCGAGCGCCGGCGAAGGTCCAGTCGGCGCTGCTGGAGGCAATGGGGGAGCGACAGGTCTCCGTCGGCCGCGTCACCTACCCGTTGCCGCGCCTGTTCCTCGTCATGGCGACGCAGAATCCGATCGAGCAGGAGGGCACCTATCCGCTGCCCGAAGCGCAGCTCGATCGTTTCCTGATGCACGTCCGGATCGGCTATCCCGAGGCGGGCGCGGAAGCGCGGATCCTCGAACTGGCGCGCGCGCAGGCGCGCTCGGCCGGCGTGGCGGGCGTCCCTTCCGACCGGTTCGAGGTCGACCAGGCTGACGTCTTCGCCGCGCGCTCCGCGGTTCTCGATCTGCACATGGCCCCGCAGCTCGAGCGGTATCTGATCGAGCTGGTACTGGCCACGCGCGGCGCGTCCGAGTACGGCCGATCGGTCGCCTCGCGTATCGCCTACGGAGCGAGCCCGCGCGGCTCGATCGCTCTCGATCGCTGCGCCCGCGCCCACGCCTGGTTGGCTGGTCGCGATTACGTCGGACCACAGGACATCCACGCCGTGGCGCCGGACGTGCTGCGCCACCGCGTGCTGCTGGGCTTCGAGGCCGAGGCCGAAGGCATCAGCAGCGATGCCGTGATCGCGGAGCTGCTGGCCCAGGTGCCGTTGCCCTGAGCGGGCCGCCGATGGATCGCATGAACGTCGCCCGCCCAGGCGTCGACGTCGCGCTGGACGAGCTGGTCGCGCTTCGTCTGCGTGCCGACGAGCTGAGGACGCGGGTCGGTCGGCGCAGCGCCGAGCGAACCAGCGGCATGCGTCATTCACCCTTTCGGGGCCGCGGCATGGACTACGCGGAGTCGCGACCCTACAGCGCGGGCGACGACGTCCGCCACATCGACTGGCGGGTGACCGCGCGCAGCGGCCAGGTCCACACCAAGCTGTTCCAGGCGGAACGTGAGCGCGTCACCGCCATCGCACTCGACCGATCGCCGCCGATGGATTTCGGCACGCGCGGCTGCTTCAAGCGCGTGCAGGCCGCCCGGATGGCCGCCCTGTTGGCCTGGCATGCGCGCGCCGAGGGCGATCGCCTCGCCGCGGCCAGCTTCGGGGCGGGTGCGGCGGTGCTTCCGCCGACAGGAGGACGGCGCGGCGTGTTCGAACTGCTCGGCGCGCTGGCGCGATGGAGCTCGCCCTGCACCCCGTCGGCGGGCGCCGCCCCGAGCTTCGCCGCGACGATCGATCGATTGGGACGCCTGCTTCGCCCGGGCAGTCACGTGCTTCTGCTGGTCGACCATCGCAGCATCGACCCCGAAGCCGTGCGCGGCCTCGGCCGCCTGCGTGCACATCACGACGTCGCCGCGGCGCTGATCGTCGATCCGATCGAACTGCGCGCCCTGCCCGACGGTCGATATCCCGCGATCCATCGCGGCATGCGCGCCCTGCTCAGCATCGACGGCGATGCGGCCCGGCGCGGCTGGGAGGCGCACTTCGCCGCATCGATCGCCCGCGCCCGCGAGGGACTGCGTCGCGCCGGCGTGCGCGCGCGCTGCGTGCGCACGGACGAGGACCCGGTCGATGCTCTGCGCGCGGTGCTGGCGGGCCTGCCGGAGCCGGCAGCCGCATGAGCGTCGAGACGGTGCTTCCTCTGCGCGACATCCAGCTGCCGCCCGAGCCGGGGATCTGGCCGCTGGCCCCGGGCGTCTGGATTCTCGGCCTGCTGGCGCTGTTGCTCGCGGCCGGCATGCTCCATCGCGGCGTTCGCTGGTGGCGTCGCCGCCGGCGGCGGCGCCTTGCCGATGCCGCCTACGCGGGGGTGATCGCGTCGTGGCCGCCGCAGCTTGCGCCCGCGCAACACCTCGCGGCGGCCTCGGAGCTGCTGCGTCGGCTCTGTCGCCTGCACGCTCCCCAGGCACTTCTGCTGCAGGGCGAAGCCTGGCTCGACTTTCTCGACGGGCGCGACGCGTCGCGCCCGTTCAGTCGCGGACCGGGGCGGATCCTCCTGGACGGCCCCTACCGGGTCCGGCTGCGTCCCGAAGAAGTCATCGCCGTGGTCCCGGTGCTCAGGAAGTGTGCGGTTCGGATCGCCGGGGAAGGTCATGCTTGAGTGGGCGTGGCCATGGCTGGCGTGCGCGCTGCCCCTGCCGTGGCTGGCGCGCCGTCTGCTTCCCCCGGCGCCCGTCGAGGGTGGCGGTGCGGTGGTGCTGCCCTTCCTGGCCGAGCTGATGCCCTTGAGCGACGCTGCCACGGGGGCACGCCTGCGGGTGCCGGCCTGGGCCCTCGTGGCCTGGATCGCCCTGTGCGTCGCCGCGGCCCGGCCGCAGTGGGTCGGCGAGCCGCAGGCGCTGCCCTTGACCGGCCGGGACCTCATGCTGGCGGTCGATGTCTCGGGCAGCATGGCCGCCGAGGACATGCGCGTGGGAGGGCGCGTGGTCGACCGACTGAGCGCGGTCCAGGTGGTGGTGGGCGATTTCCTGTCGCGACGTCAGGGAGACCGGGTCGGTCTGCTGCTGTTCGGCCAGCAGGCCTATCTGATGAGTCCCCTGACCTTCGACCTCGCCAGCGTCCGCTACCAGCTCGAGACGTCCACCATCGGGCTGGCCGGACGCGAGACGGCGATCGGCGATGCCATCGGCCTCGCGGTCAAGCGATTTCGCGAGGCCGGAACCGAGGAGCGCGTGCTGATCCTGCTCACCGACGGCGTGAACACGGCGGGAGCACTCAGCCCGGAACAGGCGACCGACCTGGCCGTCGCCGAAGGCGTGAGGATCTACACCATCGGCATCGGCGGCGACAGCCGTCCCAGCGGAATGCTCGGCATGATGTTCGCGCGCCCTCCGGAGATCGACGAGGCGGGGCTCCGGCGGATCGCGGAGCGTGCCGGCGGTCGCTTCTTCCGGGCGCGAGACACGCAGGAGCTCGCCGGCATCTACGCGGAGATCGAGCGGCTCGAACCCGCGGCGCAGCCCGGAGAGCAATTGCGACCGCGCCGCGAGCTGTTTCCCTGGCCGCTGGCCGCCGCCCTGTTGGCGGCGCTGCTGCCGCTGCTTGCCGCGGCGTCGCGCCTGCGCGGCGGACGAAGGACGCAGGCCGCGTGACCGGCTGGCTCGCCGAGTTCCACTTCCTGCGCCCGGCCTGGCTGGCCGGACTGGCGCTCCTGCCGCTGCTGCATCTGGGCTGGGCACGACTGGGTTCGACGCGCGAGCCCTGGACGCGCGCGGTCGATCCACACCTTCTCCCGGCGCTGCGAGCCGAGGCCGCCGACGCGGGTGATCCATGGCCGCGACGACTCGCGATCGCGGTGGCCGCCATCGCACTGCTGGCGCTGGCGGGCCCCGCCTGGCAGCGTCTGCCGGAACCGCTGGTGCGAGCCGAGTCGGCGCTGGTGGTGGCCGTCGATCTGTCGGAGCGGATGGCGGCAGCCGACCTCGCGCCCTCGAGGATCGCGCGGCTGAAGTTCAAGATCGCCGACCTGCTGGCCGCGCGCGCGGACGGCCAGACCGCGCTCGTCGCGTTCGCCGGCGACGCGTTCACCGTTGCGCCACTCACGTCCGACGCCTCGACACTGGCGAGTCTGCTCTCGGCGTTGGACACCGACACCCTGCCCGAGCCCGGGCAGCGCGCCGATCGGGCGATCCTCCGCGCCGCGCGGCTGCTCGCCGATGCCGGCTTCGCACGCGGCGATCTGCTCGTGGTCAGCGATCGCGCACGCGATGCGGACATCGCAGCGGCGCGCAGCGCCGCCGCGGCCGGACTTCGCGTGTCGGTGCTCGGCGTGGGCACCGCCGCGGGTGCGCCGATCCCGCAGCGCGGCGGCGGCTTCCTGCGGGAAGCCGGCGGAGCGCTGGCGATGGCTGCGCTCGACGACGCCAGCCTGCGCGCGCTCGCCAGAGCCGGCGGTGGTCGCTATGCGGTCATGAGCGTCGACGGCGCGGACCTTGCGGCCCTCGCGCTCGACGACGCCGCGGTCGCCGAGGGCGTGCGACTGCGCGAGGACCAGCGACACGCGAGCCGCTACCGCGACGGTGGCGTCTGGCTGCTGCTGGTGCTGCTTCCGCTGGCCGCCGTCGGCTTCCGCCGCGGCTGGCTGGCCTGCCTGCTGCCGTTGCTCTGCATCGCGCCGGCCGGGCAGGTCCAGGCATTCGATTTCGGCGCCTGGTTCAAGCGCCCCGACCAGCGCGCCTGGGAGGCGCTGCTGTCCGGAGACGCCGCGGCGGCGCGCGACCTCGCCCAGTCGCCCGCGCTGCGCGGCGCGGCGGCATTCCGTGCCGGCGATTTCGCCGCCGCTGCCGAGGCCTTCGCCGCCGACGACAGCGCAGCCGGACACTACAACCGGGGCAACGCGCTGGCGCGCGCGGGTCGACTCGAGGATGCCATCGCCGCGTACGACGAGGCGCTGCAGAGGCAGCCCGGGATGGAGGACGCCCTCGCCAACCGGGCGATCGTGGAGGACGCGCTGCGGCGTCGGCCGTCGGCTCCGTCGTCGCCGTCGCCGACCAAGCAGGCACAGGACGAACAGCCGCCCGAGCAGCGCAGTGGTCAAGACGGCTCGGGCTCCGACCCGCAACAGGACGGTGGCCCCGGTCAGCCACAGGATGCCGCGGACGCGCAGCGCGCCGACGCGCGGAACGGCAGCGACGACGGGAAGGGCGAAGCGCCTGCTGACGATGCGGACGCCGTCGCTCCGGCCTCGCCCGACGCCGACGGAG
>VFQU01001212.1_pt1 | contig 16180 bp, 16 predicted proteins | sample 3512311 | NCBI WGS metagenome assembly VFQU01 (sample SAMN10412377, study PRJNA504923) | tailings metagenome | isolation source: Relicate 3 Philex TSF3 active mining site | place: Philippines: Tuba, Benguet | collected 2017-08-29
GGCCCGCACGATGTCGAACATGGTGTTGGTGTTGGAACTCTTGACCGCCGCCCAGCCATAGCTGGCCGGCGCCGTCTCATGGATCACCAGCACGCCCAGCGCCCCCAGCCGGGCCGCTTCCTCGTACTTGTAGGTCCAGCGGCCGTAGTAGGTCATGGCCACGCCGCCGAAGTCGCCCTTGCCGGTCTCGAAGTCCGGGTCGTTGACCAGCACGACGATGATCTTGCCCTTGACGTCCAGGCCCTTGAAATCGTCCCAGTTGCGCTCAGGCGCGGTCACGCCATAGCCGACGAAGACCAGCGGCGCGTCCTTGATGCTGATGCTGTCGACGCCGGTCTGGGCGGCGCGGATGGCGATCTCCTCGCCCTGGGTCAGGGTCCGCGCCTTGCCGCCCAGGCTCACGCTGGCGGCCACCGGGCCGACGATGTCGAACTTGGCCAGGGGCACGTCCTGGGTCCACAGCCGCTTGCCGTCCTTCAGGTCGCCGCCCGGCTGCATGCCGGCGGCCTCGAACTGGCGGGACAGGTATTCGACGGTCTTGGTCTCGCCGGCGGTGGCAGGGCCGCGGCCCTCGAACTCGTCGGACGACAGGATGCGGATGTGTTCGTTCAGCTTGGCGCCGTCGATCACCGGCTCGGCCGCCATCGCCGACAGCGGCAGGACGAACAGGGCGCTGGCGAGTAGAAGTTTCTTCATGTCGGGCTTCGGGCTCCAGAGCAGGCGTCGCTTGATGGACGCTCTTTGCGGGACGTTTCTTGCGCGCCGGACCCTACAGATGCGCGGCGGCGCCCGCCAGAGGGGCCGGAGCGGATAAAGTCTTGTTCGGCGCTCCCGCGCCGCGCGCGGCGCCCTACTCCCCGAACCCCTCGCCGGGCGTCATCGGCGCCAGCCGGATCAGGCGGCTGTCCTCGACGCCGGCGGTGCGATGCTTGACCACCTCGCGGTAGCCGGGGTCCGTGACCATGGCCAGGAAGGCGCCGGCGTCGGGATATTCGGCGATGAAGGCCAGGTCCCAGCGTTCGTCCTGCGGGCCGGTGACCACCGTTTCCGGCCGGCCGGCCCAGACCTGCCGCCCGCCGACCCGGGCGAAGACCTCGGCGCTCTCGCGGCCATAGGCCCGGTAGGCGTCCAGTCCGGTTCGCCCCTTGCCGTGCTCGGGATGTCCCTCCGGATAGTCCGCCAGCGGCCGCAGCCGCACGAGGTTGAGCATCTGGATCGGCGTGTCGCGCGGCAGCGCCTTGAAGGCGTCGAACTGGGCGCGGCTGGGGTCGATGCTTCCGGTCATGGTTCTCCCTCCCTGGGGCGCCCAGCCTAGACCGGCCCGGGTCCGGCGAGAACCGCCTCGCATTGTCGATAATCGACAACAATCGTCGCCCTCACGGCGACAACGCCGCCTCGGGTCGTTTCCGGCCGCTACAGGCGACTACAACAACGTGGGGATATGCACCCCCACTCTGACCACGGTCTGTAACAGACCGCCCCACCCGCAACCTACAATATCCCCCCATCCGGCCCACGGCTGTATAGCCACAGTTCCCACGGATTCCGGGCGTTTTCGCCCTAAACCCCTGTCATCGCTTTTCTTTTCCCGTGGGGGACCCCCGCAACAGCTAGTCGCGCAGCGGATCGGCCGCGTCCGGCGAGGCGTAGGTCAGGGCCATGAACACGTCCTCGAGGTCGGGGTCCTCGGTGGCGATGTCGCGGATGTGCAGCCCCTGGCCCCGCACCGCCGCCAGCACCTGCTCGACGCTGGACTGGCCGGTCTTGTAGGTCACCGCGAAGGCCCCGCCCGGCCGCAGCCGCGTCTCGAACCCCGCCAGCTGAGGCGCGTTCTCGACCGGATTGTCCGGCGTGACGATGACGTTCCGCGTATCCAGCCGCCGCAGCAGCACCTCGGTCGGCTCGCTGGCCACGACCTCGCCCCGGTTGATGATGGCGATGCGGTCGCACAGCTCCTGGGCCTCTTCCAGGTAGTGGGTCGTCAGCACGATGGTCACGCCCTGGCGGTTCAGCTCCAGCACATAGCTCCACAGCTGCCGGCGCAGCTCGACATCGACCCCGGCCGTCGGCTCGTCGAGGATCAGGACCGGCGGGTTGTGGACCATGGCCTTGGCCACCATCAGCCGTCGCTTCATCCCGCCCGACAGCTGCCGCACATAGGATTTCGCCTTGTCCGACAGGCCCAGCGCCGCCAGCAGCTCGGCCGTCCGCCGCTGGCCCTTGGGCACGCCGTAAAGCCCGGCCTGGACCTCCAGCGATTCCTGCGGCGTGAAGAAGACGTCGGCCGCCAGCTCCTGGGGCACCACGCCGATGGCGGCGCGGGCGTCGCGCGGCCGGGCGTCGATGTCGCGGTCCCAGATCCGCACCGTGCCGGACGTCTTCTGGGTCAGGCCGGCCAGGATGTTGATAAACGTGGACTTTCCCGCGCCGTTCGGCCCCAGCAGGCCGAAGATCGAGCCCCGCGGGACCTTCAGGTCGATCCCGTTCAGCGCCCGCTTCTCGGGCGTGGTCTTGGTGGCGGCGTAGGTCTTGAAGACCCCTTCGGCCTCGATCGCGTACTGCGGCAATTCCATGCTTGTCTGCCCGGATCGGCGGCGTCCCGATTGACGCAAGCCCGACCCCCCGCCTAGGTAGGCGCGCCGAGGCCGCGCGCCAAGGCGCAAGACCGATCAGGGGACCCCTCGCCCGCCATGGCCCGCAAGACCGCCGCCACCCGCCCGACCGCCACGCCCAAGGCCGCGATCGGCTCCGAAGCGCCCGAGACGGTGATCGTGCACAGCCACCGCGTCGCCTGCGAAGGCGTCGGCGGCGCGCTTGGCCACCCGCGCGTCTGGCTGGAGCTGGGCGAGGCCGGCTGGGTCGACTGCCCCTATTGCGACCGCCGCTTCGTGGCCGCCACCGCGCCCGGCGACGAGGACGAGCGCACCGCCCCCGGCGTCTACGAGGGCGCGGCCGGCCACTGACCGCCGACCCGGTCCGATTTCCGCCAGCAGGCCCCGCCGCCGCGCGCTAGAACCCTTGCAGCAAGGGAGCGCGCCATGAGCCAAGCCGAGACTTTCCACGCCCTGCACGCCGGACCGGACGTGCTGGTCCTGCCCAATGCCTGGGACGCGGCCAGCGCCGCCCTGATGCAGTCCGCCGGCGCGCGGGCGGTGGCGACCTCCAGCGCCGCCGTGGCCTGGGCCCGCGGCTGGCCAGACGGCGACGCCCTGCCGATCGACCTGGTGATCGAGGCGGTGGCGCGGATGGCGCCGGTCCTGTCGGTCCCTCTCACCGCCGACTTCGAGGGCGGCTTCACCGACGACCTGGACGCCCTGGCCGAGAACATTCGCCGCGTCGTCGGCGCCGGCGCCGTGGGGATCAACCTGGAGGACGGCGGCCGCGATCCGGACCTGGCGGCCCGCAAGATCGCCGCGGCCCGCGCCGCCGCCGAGGCCGCCGGCGTCCGCCTGTTCATCAACGCCCGCACCGATGTCTACCTGCGCGGGCTGGCGCAGGGCGAGGCGGCCGAGGCCGAGACCCTGAGGCGGGCCGCCCTCTACGCCGGGGCCGGCGCCAGCGGCGTGTTCGTCCCCGGGCCCGTGGACGAGGCGCTGATCGGCAGACTGGCGGCCGGGGTGGCCCTGCCGCTGAACATCATGGGACGGGCCGGCGCGTCGGACGCCGCCCGGCTGGGCGCGCTCGGCGTGCGGCGGCTGAGCTCGGCGACGGGCCCGTTCCGCGCCGCCTACGCCACCCTGGCCCGGCTCACGGCCGACTATCTGGCCAGCGGCGACGCCAACGTCTTCGCCGGCCCCGGCCAGGGGCTGGAAGACCTCAACGCCCGCTTCAGCCGATAGTCCCGCTACTGGCCGCCGGCGTAGTTCAGGTCGATCGGCAGCTTGATACGGGCCCCGGCGGCGGGGCGGCCGTCGTCGGTCCAGGGATTCATCTGCATCAGCCCGGCGATGGCCAGAGCCGACTGGCCAAAGCCCAGGTTGACCGGCCGCTCGCGCGTCACCTGGCAGTCGGTCAGCCTGCCGTCCGCCCCGACCAGGCAGTCGACCGTGGCGCGCCCGGCCTCGACGCCGGCGTCGGCGGCCTGCGCCGGATAGACGGCGACCACGGCCTCGGGCCGCAGGGCGGTGATCCAGCGCGGCTTTTCCACGGTGCGGGCCCGGGCGGCGCTACTGGCAGGGTTGAGGAACCGGAAGCTGACCAGCACGTCGGACTGGGCGTAGCGCGCCGATTCCTGGGGCGTCAGCTTCATGCGGAACTTGCCGCTGAGGGACAGGGCCGCGCGGCCAAACTCCGAGGCTGACGGCCTGGCCGAGGCGACGATGCAGCGATCGAGCGAGCCGTCCGCGCCCAGGGCGCAGCGCAGCACCGCCACCCCCTCCTCGAGCGAGCCGGCGCTGGCCGGCCAGGCGGCCGCCATGTCCTCGAAGCTCGGCGCCCGCTCCCAGACCGGCTCGAGAATCACATAGCGGGCGCTGGGCGTGGGCGAGCTGATCCTGACCGGGATGGTCACCTGGCCGCCGGCTACAGGCTTGCCCTCGACCGTCATCGGCCTGAAGCGGGCGGTGTCCGTCAGCATCCGGATCGAGGCCTCGCCAAAGCCCATGCCCCAGGGCGCCTCATCCAGGACGACGCAGTTCTCGATCCGGGTGTCGAGGCGAACCGTGCAGCGGATCGTCGCCTGCCCGCTGATGCTGCGGTCCATCACATCGGCCGGGTAGTAGCGGATCATCTCCGAGCCGGACGGCCGTTTCAGCCACCCCGGCTTCCCGACCTCACCGGCGTCCTGCGCGCCCGCGGCGCCCCCCGCCATGCAGGCGGCAAGGGCCGCCGCCATCATCACTCCACGCACCGAAACATCCTCCCCACAACTCTGGGGCAATGTGGCAGAGCCGCCGGACCGACGCAAAGGCATGGCGCGCAAGACCGGCGCAATCGCCTGCTGACCCCGCGCGCGGCAGCCACTATCTTCGCGCCATGACCGACGCCGAAGCCCCCGCCGAAGACCGCCCGCTGACCCAGGACGGCCCGCCGATCCGGCTCTATCTGATCGACGGCTCGGGCTACATCTTCCGCGCCTATCACGCGCTGCCGCCGCTGACCCGCAAGTCGGACGGCCTGCCCATCGGCGCCGTCTCGGGCTTCTGCAACATGCTGTTCAAGCTGTTGCGGGACACCAAGGAAGAGGCGCCGACCCATCTGGCCGTGGTCTTCGACCATTCGGAGAAGACATTCCGCAACCAGCTCTATGACGGCTACAAGGCGCACCGCCCGCCGGCGCCGGAGGACCTGGTGCCGCAGTTCCCCCTGGTGCGCGAGGCCACCCGCGCCTTCGGCGTGCCCAGCCTGGAGCTGCCGGGCTACGAGGCCGACGACATCATCGCCGCATACGCCTGCCGCGTCGCCGAACTGGGCGGCGAAGTGGTGATCATCAGCTCCGACAAGGACCTGATGCAGCTGGTCAACGACCAGGTGTCGATGCTCGACACCATGAAGAACCTCAAGATCGGCCGCGAGCAGGTGATCGAGAAGTTCGGCGTGCCGCCCGAGAAGGTCATCGACGTCCAGGCCCTGTGCGGCGACAGCGTCGACAACGTGCCTGGCGCGCCGGGCATCGGCGTCAAGACCGCCGCCCTGCTGATCAACGAGTACGGCGACCTGGAAACCCTGCTGGCCCGCGCCGGCGAGATCAAGCAGCCCAAGCGGCGCGAGACCCTGATCGAGTTCGCCGACCAGATCCGCATGTCCAAGGCGCTGGTGACGCTGGACTGCGACACGCCGCTGCCCGAGCCCATCGACGCGCTGAAGGTGCGGGACCCCGACAAGGAGGAGCTCGGCGCCTTCCTTTCGAAGATGGAGTTCACCAGCCTGACCCGCCGCGTCGGCGAGGCGGCCAATGGCGGGGGCATGCCGCCCCAGAAGCTGGGAACGGGCAAGCTGCCCACGGCGCCGGTGACCACCGCGCGCTTCGCCCCCGCCATGCCGGCCCAGGCCAGCGACATCGCCGCGCGCCACCCGCCGATCGACACGGCCGCCTACGCCTGTGTGCGCGATCTCGAGACGCTGGACGCCTGGATCGCCCGCGCCCGCGCGGCGGGCATCGTCGCCTTCGACACCGAGACCGATGCGCTGTCGTCAGCCACGGCCGGGCTGTGCGGGGTGTCGCTGGCGGTGGCGCCCGGCGAGGCCTGCTACATCCCGGTCGGCCATTGCGAAAAGGACGGCCTGGCGCTGGAAGCCGCCGCCGACCTCGAGCAGATCCCGCTGGAGGCCGTGATCGCCCGGCTGAAGCCTCTGCTTGAGGATCCCGCCGTCCTGAAGGTGGCCCAGAACGCCAAGTACGACCTGGCGGTCCTGTCGCGGCACGGGATCGCGGTGGCCCCGATCGAGGACACCATGCTGATCAGCTACGTCCTCGAGGCCGGGCTCCACAGCCATGGCATGGACGAGCTGGCCAGGCTCTGGCTCGAACACAGCCCGATCCCGTTCAAGCAGGTGGCCGGATCCGGCAAGTCCGAGATCAGCTTCAAGCATGTCGCCCTCAAGGAGGCCACCGCCTACGCGGCGGAGGACGCCGACGTCACCCTGCGCCTGTACGAGGTCCTGCGGCCGCGGCTGGCGCAGGAGCGGCTGCTGACCGTCTACGAGACGCTGGAGCGACATCTGCCGCCCGTGCTGGCGCGGATGGAGAACGCCGGGGTCAAGGTCGACCCCGAGTACCTGCGGCTGCTCAGCCACGACTTCTCGATGCGGATGAGCGAGTACGAGGCCGAGGCGCATCGTCTCGTCGGCCGGCCGTTCAACCTGGGCAGCCCCAAGCAGATCGGCGAGGTGCTGTTCGACGAGATGAAGCTGGAGGGCGGCAAGAAGACCGCCACCGGCCAGTGGGCCACCGACTCCGACGTGCTGGAGACCCTGGCGGCTCAGGGCGAGACCCTGCCGCGCGTCCTGCTCGACTGGCGCCAGCTGTCCAAGCTCAAGGGCACCTATACCGACAATCTCGTGGCGGCGATCGCGCCCTCGACGGGCCGCATCCACACCGCCTACGCCCTGGCGGCGACCACGACCGGCCGGCTGTCGTCGTCCGACCCCAACCTGCAGAACATCCCGATCCGCACCGAGGAAGGGCGCAAGATCCGCAAGGCGTTCATCGCCGAGCCGGGGCATGTGCTGATCAGCGCCGACTACAGCCAGATCGAACTGCGGCTGCTGGCCCATGTCGGCGACATCCCGCAGCTGAAGGCGGCCTTCCGCGAAGGCCTGGACATCCACGCCATGACGGCGTCCGAGATGTTCGACACCCCGATCGAGGGCATGCCCAGCGAGGTTCGCCGCCGCGCCAAGGCGATCAACTTCGGCATCATCTACGGCATCAGCGCCTTCGGCCTGGCCAACCAGCTTTCGATCCCCCAGTCCGAGGCGGGGGCCTATATCAAGACCTACTTCGAGCGCTTCCCGGGCATCGGCGCCTACATGGATGCAATGCGCGCCCAGGTGCGCGAGCACGGCTTTGTCACCACCATCTTCGGCCGCAAGATCCACATCCCGGACATCAAGGGAAAGAGCGTCGGCCAGCGCCAGTTCGCCGAACGGGCGGCCATCAACGCCCCGCTGCAGGGCGCGGCGGCCGACATCATCCGCCGGGCGATGATCCGCATGCCGGCGGCCCTGGAAGCCGAAGGCCTGGCGGCGCGCATGCTGCTGCAGGTGCACGACGAACTGGTGTTCGAGGCGCCGGAAGCCGAGGCGGAGCGCACCGCCCAGGTTGTCCGCACGGTGATGGAATCGGCCGCCGAGCCGGCCGTGGCGCTGAGCGTGCCGCTGGTCGTCGAGGCCCGCGCCGCCGCCAACTGGGACGAGGCGCACTGAGGCCTGTCTAGAACCGGTCCTCGTGGACCTGGCGCATGAAGCGTCCGGCGACGTAGGCGAAGGCCCAGCCATAGCCTTCCTCGGTGTCCGGAAGGCCGACCAGGCTGCGGAACTGTTCCGCCATGGGCTGGATCTCGCGGGCTGCGGCGTCCGACTCCCCGTCCACGCCCAGCTTGGCGACATAGTCGCCATCGGCTGTCCGCAGCTGCTTCCAGGCCGCCTCGCGCCGCTCGGGCGTGACGCCATGCTGCTTCAGCATCCATCGCTCGGACTGCAGCTGCAGTTCGTAGGCGCGATAGGCGAAGATGGCGTCATTGTTGACCTGGCCGTCCCGCGTGCAGGCGCGCACGGCGGCGCCCAGGAGCGTGGCGTCGACCTCCTCGCTGTCGAGAGCCGTGCGCAGGCTCTCGCCATAGGCCGCGTCGAGACGGGCGATTTCGGCGGCGGGCAGATTGCGCCGCACGCAGGTCGCATCCCCGGCGAAGGCCGCCGCCGGGACCATGAGTGCTGCGAGGACCGCCATGGCGGCAAGACGCTGGATCATGTTGGTCAGAACCTCGGCTCGAAATATTCGACCAGCAGACGGCCGATGACATAGCCCCCGACATAGTTGCCGGCCTTGCCGTTGGGCGGCACGCCGAGCGCGCGAGCCATGGACTCGATGGCCTCGCCGAGGGGGCCGGGCGCCGGGTCGCCGTTGGCGAACACCCTGGACGGGATGGAGGGGTCCTTGCCGGGACCGTCGCGCCAGGCGCGGTCTAGCCGGGCCTTGTCGAAGCCCATGTTGCGCTCGAGCCAGAGGGCCGAGCCGTCCATCAGCTCATAGCCGCCCAGGGCCGGGCCGGCGGCCGCCATGGCCGCATCCTCGATCGGGGCGCAGGCCTCGAACGCGACGTTCAGTTCGTCCTGGGTGTAGGGGTTGAGCCGCCTGCCCTCGTCGAAGTCGCGCAGGAAGGCCGCCCGGACAAGCTCGCGCTTCTCCTTGGGCAGCTTGCCCCAGATACAGGCCGCCTCGCCGGCCGCCGCCGGGGCGGCCGAAAGGGCCAAGGCGGCGGCAGCCGCCAGTCCGATGAGCAGACCGCGCATCACGCCCCGACCTGCACCAGCACCCAGACCGCTCGACCAAGGGCGCCGAACAGCAGCACCGCCGTGGCCAGCGCCTGGATCATGAAGCCAAGCTCGCGCTTGGACGGATCGCGCACGTAGCCGAGCGCGTAGAGGATCCGGCCGAGGATCCAGACAGCGCCGACGATGGCGGCGATCAGGTCCGTCCAGAGGTAGGCGAAGAGCCAGAGGGAGGGCAGGTAGATGACCAGCCATTCCAGGGTGTTGGCCTGGACGCGGATGTGGCGTTCGAGATCGGCGTCCCCGACCATGGCCGGCGCGGCGATGCCGCTGCGACGGCGGGCGCCGCCGACCCGCAGGATCATCCAGACATAGACGAGAAGCGAAACGCAGGTGACGATGACGACCCAGCTGTGCGGCTGCATCGCGGACCTCCCAGGATGTTTGCGGCGGTCTGCTCGCCGCCCCCGAGGGGGCAAGCTGTCACGCTTCCGGATTTTTCGCCATGGGGTGAGTGACGCCGCCGCGTGGTTGGGGCTTGAGGCAGGCGCGCGCGGGGTCTAGACCGCCCGCGACCGTTATCCACATCGACCCTTTTCGGAGACTTCCATGGCCCGAGCCAAGATCGCCCTCATCGGCGCCGGCATGATCGGCGGCACCCTGGCCCATATCGCCGCGCGCGAAGAGCTGGGCGACGTCATCCTGTTCGACATCGCCGAGGGCACCCCGCAGGGCAAGGGCCTGGACATCGCCGAAGCCAGCGCCGTGTTCGGCAAGGACGTGACGCTGAAGGGCGCCAACGACTACGCCGACATCGCCGGGGCCGACGTCTGCATCGTCACCGCCGGCGTGCCGCGCAAGCCCGGCATGAGCCGCGATGACCTGCTGGGCATCAACCTGAAGGTCATGAAGGCCGTCGGCGAGGGCATCAAGCAGTACGCTCCCAACGCCTTCGTCATCTGCATCACCAATCCGCTGGACGCCATGGTCTGGGCCCTGCGTGAGTTCAGCGGCCTGCCGCACGAGAAGGTGGTCGGCATGGCCGGCGTCCTGGACAGCGCCCGCTTCGCCTACTTCCTGGCCGAGAGGACCGGCGTGTCGGTCGAGGACATCCACGCCTGGACCCTGGGCGGCCACGGCGACGACATGGTGCCGATGGTGCGCCACTCGACGGTCGGCGGCCTGCCGCTGCCCGACCTGGTGGCCCAGGGCTGGATGACCCAGGAAGAGCTCGACGGCATCGTCAAGCGCACCCGCGGCGGCGGCGGCGAGATTGTCGCCCTGCTGAAGACCGGCAGCGCCTATTACGCCCCTGCCGAGAGCGCCATCGCCATGGCGACCAGCTACCTCAAGGACAAGAAGCGCGTCCTGCCCTGCGCCGTCTATCTGAACGGCCAGTACGGCCTGAAGGACCTGTACGTCGGCGTCCCGGCGCTGATCGGCGCGGCCGGCGTCGAGCGGATCATCGAGTTCTCCACCAATGACGAGGAGAAGGCGATGTTCAAGAAGTCGGTCGAGTCCGTCCAGGGCCTGATCGAAGCCTGCAAGCAGATCGAGCCCTCGCTGGCCTGATCGGGCGAAATCCTCTCCCCTCCGCCGGTTCCGGACGGAGGGGAGCCGGGGATCCATTGATGACCAACACCGCCTTTCCCCCTCCGGCGCTGGTCACCGTGCCCGTCGAAGGCGGCGCGCCGTTCCCGGTGCGCCGTATCCTCTGCGTGGGGCGCAACTACGCCGCTCACCGCGCCGAAATGGGCGGCGATGACCGGGACCCGCCCTTCTTCTTCGCCAAGCCCGCGGACGCCATCGTGGCGCCCGGCGAGAATGTCCCATATCCGACCGCGACGGCGGACCTGCATCACGAGATCGAGCTGGTCGTGGCCATCGGGCCGGACGGCGTCTTCGGCTACGCGGTCGGCGTCGACCTGACCCGCCGCGATCTGCAGGCGGCCGCCAAGGCCAAGGGCCAGCCCTGGGACGCGGCCAAGGGCTTCGACCGTTCGGCCCCGATCAGCGCCATCCGCAAGCTGGACCGGCTCGGCGACGCGGCCATCAGCCTGTCGGTCAACGGCGAGACGCGCCAGAAGGCCCGCATTGGCGACATGATCTGGTCTGTGGCGGAGATCGTCGAGCAGGCCGGAAAGCTGTGGGACATCCAGGCCGGCGACCTGATCTTCACCGGAACGCCGGAGGGCGTCGGCCCTCTCTCGAGGGGCGACCTGGTCAAGGGGTCGGTCGAGGGGGTCGGCTCGCTCAGCTTCGAGATCGTCTGATGAAGCTCTACAGCGCCTGGCGCGCCTCGGCGCCCTATCGGGTCCGCATCGCGCTGAACCTCAAGGGCCTGCCCTTCGAGATCATTCCCATCGACCTGGTGGCGAACGAGCAGGGCGGCGAGGCCTATCGCGCCCACAACAGACAGGCCCTGGTGCCGACCCTGGACATCGGCACGACCGAACTGACCCAGTCGCTGGCCATCCTGGAATGGCTGGAAGAGACCCACCCGGAGCCGGCCCTGCTGCCCCGGGACCCCATCGCCCGGGCGCGGGTGCGGGCGATGTGCGGCATCATCGCCTGCGACATCCATCCGCTGAACAACCTGCGCGTCCTCAAGACCCTGGTAGGTCTCGGCGTCGAGGAGATGGTCCGCAACGACTGGGTTCAACGCTGGATCGGCGAGGGATTCACGGCCCTTGAGGCGATGATCGCCGAACACGGCGGCCAGTTCGCTTTCGGCGATACGCCGACCCTGGCCGATTGCGTGATCGTGCCGCAGATCTACAACGCCAGGCGCTTCAGCACCGACCTCGCGCCCTATCCGCGCCTGCTGGCCGCCGCGACGCGCGCCGGCGAGCATTCGGCCATCGCGGCCGCCCATCCCAACCACCATCCCGACGCCAAGGAGATCATCTGAAGTGCTCGATGACCTGAAGGCCAACAACCGCGCCTGGTCCGCCCGCAAGACTCAGGTCGACCCGGAGTTCTTCCGCCGCCTCGAGAACCAGCAGAGTCCCAAGTACCTCTGGATCGGCTGCGCCGACAGCCGCGTCCCGGCCAACGAGATCGTCGGCCTCGACCCGGGCGAACTGTTCGTCCACCGCAATGTGGCCAACCTCGCCCCGCCCCAGGACGCCAACTATCTGTCGGTGCTGCAGTACTCCGTGGATGTGCTGAAGGTTCGCCACATCCTGGTGGTCGGCCACTACGGTTGCGGCGGGGTGGCGGCGGCGGTCGATGGCCAGCGACGGGGGCTGATCGACCACTGGCTGCATCCGATCCGCGAGGTTCACGCCCATCACCGGTGCGAGCTGGAAGCCATCGAGGACGATCGGGCGCGCTGGGACCGGCTGGTTGAGCTGAACGTGGTCCGCCAGGTGAAGAACGTCGCCAGCGACATCTTCGTCCAGGACGCCTGGGCGCGGGGCCAGGCCCTGTCCGTGCACGGCTGGGTCTATTCGCTGAGCAATGGCATCGCCAACGACCTCAACGTCACCGTCCGCAAGATCGACGACGTGGCCGAAGTGCTGGGGGACTTCTAGCCGCCCCGGGGTTCAGGGGCCGCCTCCGCGCCCGCCCCTACTCGCCGCCGCGCAAGCGGGCGAACAGGGTCTTGAAGTCCACCTTGCCGCTCGACATCGCCCCGGCGCGGAACGCGCGGCCGGCGATCCAGACGACCACCGCCACGGTGGCCAGCATGACCGCGCCGGTGCCGATCACCTGCCAGAGGGGCGGGTTGGACGCGGCGCGGGCTGTCATCATGAAGGGCGTGAAGGGCGGGATCCAGGACAGAATCTCCAGCGCAGGCGTATCGGGTCGGCGCAGCGCCTGGCTGAGGAACAGCACCGGGATCGTCAGCACGATCATGATCGGACCCAGCAGGGTCTGTGCCTCGCGCGTCGTCTCGCAGAACGAGCCGATGGCGGTGAAGATGGCGGCGTACATCAGGTAGCCTGCCACCAGATAAAAGATGAAATAGAACAGCAGGCCGTTGCCGAGCAGCAGGCTGGACACGCCGGCCGCCATCTGCGGCGCGGCGCTGGCGAGGCCGAAGGCCCCGATGCCGCCCCATACGCCGAGGACCGTGAACGTCACCGCCGCGACCCCGAGGATCTTGCCGAACAGGATTTCGGGCACGGTCGCCGAGGACAGCAGCACCTCCAGGACCTTGGACGACTTCTCCTCGATGACGCCGTTGAGCAGGATGCCGGCGCCGGTGAAGATCACGCTCCACAGCAGCATGGCGGCCCCGAAACCGACGATGCCGGGCAGGCGATTGGCGATCGAGGCGCGCTCGGCGGTCTTGGGTGCGAAGTCGGTGACGCGGGGCTTGAGGGCCGCGGCCTCGGCCAGAAGGCGGCGATCGACCCCGGCCGCCTCGAGCTTGCGGCGCTCCATCTCCTGGCGCACCGCGGAAGTCACCTGCGATGAAACGCCAAGAAGCGGATTGTCGGTCCAGACGTCGACGGCGATGTCATCGCCGGACCCATGGATGACGAAGGCGCCGGCCAGGCGGCGATCACCGTCCAGGCGCTCGTCCCCGGACAGCCAGGGCCGCAGCGCCTGACCAATGGCGGCGGGTTCGGACGGCAGGGCCAGGGGCGGATCAACAATGCGCGCCTGTTCGCGCCGCAAGGCGCGTGGGGAGCCCGGCCGCGAGACGCCTTCGAGCGCCTCGCGCACGGCCGGCGTGAAGGCCTGGCCCGGCGTCTGGTCGACGACGACCACGGCGGGCGCCGGCGTCGTCGCCTCCATCATGCCGGTGACGCCCAGCACCAGGCCCATGCCCAGCGGGACGGCGATCATCGACAGCCAGAAGCCGACGGTGCGCACATAGGCGAGGTACTCGCGGCGGGCGATGACGAACAGACGACGCATCAGGCGGCCTCTTCCGGCTGGTCGGCGGGACCGGGGTCCTGACCGGTGAGGACGATGAAGGCGTCGTGCAGGGTCGGCTCGCGCAGTTCGAAGCGCTGGATGTCCAGCCCCCGCGCGAAAGCCGTCTTCAACGCCTCCTGGCCAGCCGCGCCCGAGCCGAGCGCGCAGGTCCGGCGACTGCCGCCGGTCTCAAGCGCCTCGCTGGTCACCTGGCCGACGCCAGGGAGGGCGGCGGCATCCTCGGCCGAGAGCGCCCCTTCGAGGATCAGGGCGCGGGGCGCCTTTGCCTTGGCCTCGGCGACCGTGCCGTCGAACGCCTTGCGCCCGCGCGCCAAGAGGACAACCTGGTCGCAGAGGCGTTCGGCGTGCTGCATGACATGGGTGGAGAAGACCACCGTGGCGCCGCGCTCGGCCAGCCCCCGGATCATGGCTTCCAGAGCCTGCTGGTTCACCGGGTCGAGGCCGCTGAACGGCTCGTCGAGGATCACCAGTTCGGGCTGGTGGGCGATGGCCGCGATGAGCTGGACCTTCTGGGCCATGCCCTTGGACAGCTGGCGGATCTGGCGGTTCTGGGCTTCCGCCAGGCCTTGCTGCTCCAGGAGCATCCTGGCGCGCTTTCGGGCTTCAGCGGGCGCGACGCCCTTCAGTCCCGCCAGAAAGACGATGGCTTCGACGGCCGTCATGCGGCGGTAGAGGCCGCGCTCCTCGGGCAGGAAGCCGATGCGGTCGCGGACGCTGCGGCCATCCGGAGCGCCCAGAACCGAAAGCCGGCCGGACGTCGGTTCGCTGAGACCAAGGACCATGCGGAGGGTCGAGGTCTTGCCGGCGCCGTTGGGGCCCAGGAAGCCGAGAATCCGGCCCTGCCGCGCCGAAAAGGACAGATCGTCGACCGCCGTGAAGGCGCCGTAGCGCTTGGTCACCTGGTCGAGGGTCAGAGCGGCGTCCATTGGAACTCCCGGATTGTTCCGGCCACCATCGGGGCCGGACCTGCACAGGCGGTTAACCGCCCGAGGCCAGCCGGTGAAGGCGCAGGATGGCGTCGACGATCACATCCCGGTGCTTGAGCCCCAGCATGTCGGCGTGACCTGCTTCGGCGATGTTGAGCACCGAGCCCTGGCGGCTGAGCTTGCCCGGCCGCGACTGGAACTCCTTCCAGCCCGACAGCGGGCCCTCGCGAACGGGCCCGGCCGTGACCACGGCGACCGGCAGGTCCGGATCGTAGGGGGCCGTCGCCTTGCCCTGTTCCGAGCTCGCCAGCCATCCGGCGACTTCCTCGGCGGCCCAGCGATTGTGGCGACCCGAACCGAAGGCGCGCTTCTTTTCGCCCTGGGCGGCAGGCGGCAGGCCGATGCGATCACCGATGAACGGCGCCAGGGGCTTCATCAAACCGAGGGAAGCGAAGACGCCGCCCAGACGCGAGATCGAGGCGAAACGGCCGATCCAAAGCTTGGCGACAGGTAGGTCCGCCGCCTCGGGCGGGGCCGCGTCGAGCAGCACCAGGCCGGCGACCCGGTCGCGATTGCGGGCGGTGAACATCCGCAAGTGCAGGCCGGCCATCGAGTGGCCGACGACGATGTAGGGGCCTTGCTCGCCCGAAGCCTTCAGGAGGGCCTCAAGGTCGCCGACGATGGCCTCGCTGAGGCGCGGCCGGGGCCCGGGATCGGAGCGGCCAAGACCGGCCCGATCATACGCGCAGCTGCGGACGCCCCGGGCCGCCAGCCCTTCCTGCACCGCGCCGAAGTCTGCGGAAAGGCCAAAGGCGCCCGCCTCGAAGACCACGAGAGGCCCGGCGGCGTCAGACGGGCCGGCGCAGACCATGTGCAGGCGGCGACCGCCGATATCGACCATGCGACCGGGCGGGTCGGCGGGGGCGAACAGCGACATCAGGCCTCCGAAGGCGATGAGCAGGACGAGGAGCAGGGCAAGGAAGGCCGCTCCGCGACCCGCCGCCCCCAGGATGGCCTTGAGCATGGCGGCAATCTAGCCCAGCCTGCGCACAGGTCGAGAGCGGGGAGGCTTTCGCGATGATCAGATTGATACTGGCGGTCGTTGTCGGCGTCGTGGCCGGCGCATCCGTCGTGGCCCTGGGACAATGGATCGGGCACCGGATCGTGCCGCCGCCGTCGATTCCCGATCCAAGCGACATGGAGGCGGTCAAGGCGATGATCGCCGCGTTGCCGCCCCAGGCCTTCATTCCGGTGCTGGCGTCCTACTTCGCCGGCGCCCTGCTGGGTCCCGCGGCGGCGCTGGCGGTGGCTCGGGGACGGCGGCTCGCGGGCTGGACCTGCCTGGCGATCCTGTTCCTGTTCGCCGTGGCGAACATGGTCATGCTGCCGCATCCGCTCTGGTTCACAGCGGGCGTGGTGGTGGTCTACGC
>VFQU01001213.1_pt1 | contig 16172 bp, 10 predicted proteins | sample 3512311 | NCBI WGS metagenome assembly VFQU01 (sample SAMN10412377, study PRJNA504923) | tailings metagenome | isolation source: Relicate 3 Philex TSF3 active mining site | place: Philippines: Tuba, Benguet | collected 2017-08-29
GTCATCGTGCTGATCGGCGCAGGGGTCTTCATCAGGCGGATCGCGGCCGGGGGCGGCGTGTCGGCCAGCGCCAGCAGGGCCGCGGGGCCGGCCCCCGCGGCCTCGTCCTTGTGCCGGGCCCACAGCAGCAGGTCCGGGCGCAGCGGCGCCGGCGGCGGGTTGGCCGGATCGGGCCGGAAGGTGAAGCCTTCCAGCGCCGGGCGGATATCGAAATTGGCGGTGAAACCCGGTCCTCCGCCCGGGCCGTGCAGGGGCGGGCAGTCGGCGATCGGACGGGCGACTGGCGGCGACAGGTCGATATCGTCGATGCTGCTGGTTCGCGCCGCGCCGAAGGTCAGGATCGCCCGGCAGGCCAGGCCCGCCTCTCCGTGCAGGTCAGCCTGGACAAAGACCGTCGACTTGCCGCGCCGGAGAATTTCGGTCGACAGCCTCAACGGGCCCGAGGCGGGCCCGACAAAGGCGAACTGGCCCGATCGAAGCGGCGGCGGCGGCCCATCCAGCCCCTCGCCAGCGGCCCGCTCTCCGGCGACCGCACAGAAGGCCGCAGAGATGCCGCCAAACAGGGTGCGCCCCTGGGTCCAGTCATCGGTGACGGCCAGACGCGAGCCGTCAGGCGCCTCGGCCAGCTGGGCGAGCAAGGTCGTGAAAGGTGTCGGCATGCACAGGTCCGGATGGGGGAGGAACGCGTTCAGGTAGCGAAAAGAAACGTACGCGCCAAGCCTGACCCGGCGCCACGATACCGGCGCCGTCAGGCGGCTTCTTCGGCGACGAAGCCCTTCCACCCGGCCATGTAGTCGCGGAAAGCCGGCCCAAGACCCTCGGCTTCGAGATGGGCGCGTGTCACGGGCAGGCTGACGGGCGTGAAATCGGGGTCGGCCTGGACGCGGCGCGGCCAGTCATGATGCAGGATCGCGGCCCGGCCCAGCAGGACAAAGTCGCAACCGCTGGCCAGGGCGCCGGCGGCCGTCGCGGGCGTCATGATCTTGCCGGCCACGCCAAGACGGCACTGGCCGCGCGGCAGGTCGGTGAACCAGTCCAGCAGGGAGCGTTCCTGGTAGGCTTCATCGGCCGGCGCCTTGGCGATGTCCCACAGGCTCATGTCGAGGTAGTCGATCGCGCCGCCGACCATCAGCCCGCCGGCGAACCGCCGGACCTCCGGCAGGTCCATGTCGAACCGTTCGGGCGACAGGCGCAGTCCGATCTGGAAGTCCGGGCCGCATTCGCCACGCACCGCCGTCAGAATCTCGGTGATCATTCGGCTGCGGTTCTCCAACGAGCCGCCCCAGCCGTCGGTGCGGCGATTGATGCCCCCGCTTAGGAACTGGCAGAGGATGTAGCCGTGGGCGCCGTGGATCTCGACCCCATCGAAACCGGCCTTGCGGGCGCGGACGGCGGCGGCGATGAAGTCGTCACGCAGACGTTCGACCTCGCCCTCGGACAGCGCCCGGGCGCCGAATTCCTCGTTGTCGGACGGGCAGACGGGCGCCTCGCCGATCAGTTCCCGGGGTGAGCGCATGCCGGCATGGTGGAGCTGGATCACCGCGATGCTGTCATTGGCCTTGATCGCCGCGGCAAGGCGGGAAAGACCCGGCAGGTGGTCGTCCGACCAGATGCCCAGCTGACCCGGAAAGCCCTGGCCGATCCGCTGCACATGCGCCGCGCAGGTCATCGTCAGGCCAAAACCGCCCTGCGCGCGCTTGACCAGCCAGTGGAACTCATCCTCCGACAGGGTCCCGTCGGCATGGCTCTGGAGATTGGTCAGCGGGGCCAGCATCAGCCGGTTCTTCATGGTCGGGCCATGGGCGAAGGACAGCGGCTGGAACAGGGCGGAGACGTCGGTCATGGCGGTCCTTCTCGAAGCGCGGACCGGCAGACTAGTGCGGCGCCCCGACGGCAGGGAACTCAGGAATTCTGCGATCGCCCGGACGTCGGCTCCACGGCGCCGCCCTTTCCGAGCGCCTCCAGCAGGGCGTTCTGGCGCGTCAGCAGCTCGGCCACCTCATGATAGCGCAGGGCGTCCAGCTTCTCGTGGAGCGCCATGATCTCGAGCTCGGCCTTGAGATTGACCTCGTAGTCGTGCCGCGCCGCCTCGCGGTCCTTCTCGGCCTGCCGGTTCTGACTCATCATGATGATCGGCGCCTGCACGGCCGCCAGCATCGACAGCATCAGGTTCAGGAAAATGAAGGGGTAGGGGTCGAAGGGCCTCAGCCCGGCGCGGCTCAGGGCCCAGACGTTGAGCACCACCCAGGTCGCCAGCACGACGCCAAAGGCGATGATGAAGCCCCAAGACCCGCCGACGGCCGCCACGCGGTCGGCCAGGCGCTGGCCGAAGGTCTGGTCGTCCTCGCCGGGCAGGCTGAGGTCGCGCGAGATGGCGCTGCGATCGACGATCCGCTGGATCACCTCGCGCTCCTGCGCCGTCAGCTCGGCGGGCGGGCGGCCCAGCAGGCGATCGGCGGCCTGCTCGAATGTCAGATGCATGGTGTGGCGCCTTCCGGCCGGTCCTGGACCCGGGACCGGAGGCTAGCGCTCGGCGCGAAGAGAGCAAGCGGGAGCCTCCGTCGCGGCGCCGGAGGTTCCCGCCAGACCCCTTAGTCGCGCAGCGGGCGGATGATGATCTCGACGCGCCGGTTGGCGGCCTTGCCGGCAGCCGTGGCGTTGGAGGCGATGGGCCGGCTCTCGCCATAGCCGGCCAGGGCGATCCGCTGGGGCCGGATGCGGCCGTTGCGCACCAGATAGTCGGCGACAGAGCGCGCCCGGCGTTCGGACAGGGCCTGATTGTAGTCGTCGGGGCCGTCGCTGTCGGCGTGGCCGACGACGTCGATCAGGGTCGAGGGATAGGCGTTCAGCACCCGGCCAACGGCGTCGAGGGTGTCGTAGAATTGCGGCTGCAGCGCCTCGCTGTTGGTCGCGAAGGTGATGTCGCCCGGCATGTTGAGGATGAGGTTGTCGCCGTCGCGCGTGACGCTGACGCCGGTGCCGGCCAGTTCGCGGCGGAGCTCGGCCTGCTGGCGGTCCATGTAGTTGCCGACCGCGCCGCCGGCCAATGCGCCGACGCCCGCGCCGATGAGGGCGTTCTTGCGGCCCTGTTCGCTGTCGGAGGTGTTGGTCAGGTAGCCCAGTAGAGCGCCGCCCAGAGCGCCGGCGATGACCCCGGTGCCGGTGTTGTTGCGCACGGTCTCGCCCGTATAGGGGTCGACGGTGGTGCAGGCGGCCAGGGTGGCGAAGGCGCCGAGGCAGGCGCCCGTGGCGAGCATGCGGGCCATGCGGCTGCGGATCATGAGAGTCCTCGTCAGGTGTGTTGTCGTTGGTCGTCCCTTGGTGTGGACAAACTCTCGCGCCGTGTCGGGGTTCCGACATTGGGCCTCCGCGCCCCTGCGGCGCAGCGCCGCACGGTTTCGCTCGCGCGCGCCAGGGTGTAGAACGCGCCGCCCCAGAGCCGCGCGCTCCGCCACGCCAGACCCGATCCCCGACCATGACCAAGTCCGCCATCGCGCCCGTCTCCTTCGGCCGCTACGAGAGCGATTTCGAAGGCTTCTCCAAGGATCTCGGCGACAGCTTCCGCCGCTATGGATTCGCCGTCGTCTCCGATCACGGCATGGGGCAGGAGAAGATCGACAGCGCGATCGATCGGGCGAAGGCCTTCTTCGCCCTGCCCGAGGATGTGAAGCGCCGCTACTTCGTCGAGGGCGGCAAGGGCCAGCGGGGCTACACCCCCTTCGGCGTCGAGACCGCCAAGGGGGCCCAGCACTTCGACCTCAAGGAGTTCTGGCATGTCGGCCGCGAGCTGCCGCCCGGCCATCGCTATGCCGCGCAGATGCCGGAAAACCTCTGGGTCAACGAGGTGCCCGGCTTCCGGGATGAGCTGCTCTGGCTGTTCAACACCCTGGACGCGATGGGGGTGAAGATCCTGCAGGCCATCGCCAGCTATCTCGACCTCGACCGCCACACCTTCGATACCCAGGTGAAGGACGGAAACTCCATCCTGCGCCTGCTGCACTACCCGCCGGCCCCGTTCGATGGCCCCAACGAGCGGGCCGGGGCGCATGAGGACATCAACGCCATCACCCTTCTGCTGGGCGCCGAGGAAGGCGGCCTGGAAGTGCTCGACCGGGACGGCCAGTGGCTGCCGATCAATCCGCCGCCCGGCTCGCTGGTCATCAACATCGGCGACATGCTGTCGCGCGCGACCAATGACGTGCTGCCCTCGACCACCCACCGGGTCGTCAATCCGCCGCCCGAGCGCCGGGGCGTGCCGCGCTATTCGACGCCCTTCTTCCTGCACTATGCGCCCGACCACCTGATCGAGACCCTGCCAGGCTGCGCCACCGCCGAGCGGCCAAACCGCTATCCGGAGCCGATCACGGCCGACGCCTTTCTCGCCCAGCGGCTGGCGGAGATCAAACTGGGCTAAGGTCCGGCTCCCGACACGCGCCACGCAATCTTAACCACGGACGCGGCATGCTCACCCCGGAATTGGGGGAGCGAGCATGGCGGACCAACCGCCGGTCCAGGACAACCAGGCCAGGCTGCGCGAAGTCCGCGCCCTGGATGTCGAGGCCCTGCGCCCGACCATCGATCGTGTCTGCCGCCTGGCGCGCCACCTGTCGGGCGCCGCCCATGCCTATGTGGTTCTGGTCGATGAGGACCGCGTCTGGCAGTCGGGCTTCGAGGGTGTGGCCGAGGGCTATGGGCCCGCCGAAGCCTCGACCAGCGCCCGGACGATCGGGGCCGCAGAGCCTGTGTGGGGCGAGGACGTCCGCCGAGACTGGCCTGACCACGAGTGGGTCGCGGCCGGCCCGCGCTTCCGGTTCTACGCCAACGCCCCTCTGGTGCTCAGCGATGGCGTGGTCATCGGCGCCCTTTGCCTTGCGGACCCCGTCCCCCGCGCGCGGGATGACGCGCTGCTGGCGAGGATCGTGGACTTCGCCGAGTTGCTGTCCGAAGCGATCGAACGGCAACGGGCCGAACGGCGTCGCAAGGACGCGGACCGGGAAACCCGCGCGGCCGTGGCGCTGAAGGAAGCCATCATGCGATCGGCGCCGGTGGCCCTGGCCATGGTCGATCGCGACATGCGCTACGTCTACGTGAACCAGCGGTGGTCTCACGACACCGGCGTGCCGGTGGAACAGGCTATCGGCGCTCATGTCGGCGAGTTGTTCCCCGAGTCCTTCGCCCAGCTGCGCCATGTCTACGAGCGTTGTCTGGAGGGCGAAAAGGCCTGGTCGGACAAGGTGCATGTGCCGACGCCGGCGCGGCCGGATCGCTGGCTGCGGGCCGAGGTCGGGCCCTGGCATGACGCCGACGGCCAGGTCGCCGGGCTCATCGCCATGAGCCACGACATCACCGACGTGATCAGCTCGCTGCAACAGTCTGAACGCTCCGAACAGAGGCTCAAGCTGGCGCTCGAGATCGCCGACGTGCTGGTCTACGAGGTCGACTACGAGGCTCGCGAGCTTCGGGTAGACGGGGCCGAGGACACCTTCTTCGGCGGCGAGGTCACCTATGACATGATCTCGCGGGACGCCTGGGCCGTCGTCCATCCCGATGACAAGCCGGTCGCCATCGAGGCCTGGAACCGGCACCTGGCCGAAGGCGCGCCCTTCCGCACCGAGTATCGAATGGTCAGTCCCGACGGCCGGGAGGTCTGGGCCTTCTCGGGCGCCGAGCTGACGATGAGGGACGATGGCCGGCCAGCCCGCCTGCTCGGCGTCCTCAAGAACATCACCGATCGCAAGCGGTCCGAGGCCCAGGTCGCCCATGCTCGCGACGTCGCGGAGGCCGCCAGCCGGGCCAAGAGCGAGTTCCTGGCCAACATGAGTCACGAGATCCGCACGCCGTTGAACGGGGTGATGGGTGTCGCCTCGGCCCTGGCCCGCACGGGGCTGAGCGAGGCCCAGACCGAGATGGTCGACCTGATCCGGACGTCGGGCCAGACGCTGGAGGTCATCCTCTCGGACCTGCTCGACCTGGCGCGGATCGAGTCCGGGCGTCTGGACCTGGCGCGCGAGCCCTTCCATCTGGCCACCAGCCTGCGCGCGGCGGCCGAGATCTTCCGGCCTCAGGCCCTCGAGAAGGGACTGGCGTTCGCCGTCGAGGTGGACCCGGCGACCGAGGCCTGGTTCGAGGGCGATGCGGCCCGGCTGCGCCAGATCGTCGGCAACCTGCTGTCCAACGCGGTGAAGTTCACCGCCGGCGGGCGCGTGGCGCTCACGGCGAGGTCGGACGGACAGCGGCTGATCGTGGCGGTCAGCGACACCGGCATCGGGTTCGACGAGACCGTCCTCGCCCGCCTCTTCGAGCGGTTCGAGCAGGCCGACGGGTCGATCACGCGCCGTTTCGGGGGCACGGGCCTGGGGCTCGCCATCTCGCGGCAGCTGGCCGCGGCCCTTGGCGGATCCCTCGAGGCTTCGTCTCACCCTGGCGTCGGATCGACATTCACCCTGACCGTGCCCCTCGAGGCCTGCGAGGCGCCGGGGGCTGATGGCCGGCAGGCGCCGGCGGGCGATGGCGAGGGCCGGGCGCTGCGCGTCCTTCTGGCCGAAGACCACCCCACAAACCGCCGCGTCGTCGCGCTGCTGCTGGAGCCGCTGGGCGTTGAGCTGACCATGGTCGAGAACGGGGCCGAGGCGGTCGAGGCCGCCGGCGCGGGGCGCTACGATCTCATCCTGATGGACATGCAGATGCCGGTGATGGACGGGCTGACGGCCATCCGGCGCATCCGGGGGCTTGAGACAGAACGCGGCCTTGCGCGCACGCCGGTCTGGGGCCTGTCCGCCAACGCCCTGGCCGAACACGCCGAAGCCTCGCGACAGGCGGGCGCCGACGGCCATCTGACCAAGCCGATCTCAGCCGAGGCGCTGTTCGCGGTGCTGGAGACGGCCTGCGCGGGCGGCGGCGAGGATCAGGCGGCGGCCTGAGCCTCGATTACTTGGATATATAGAGTGATCGCATCGACAGGGCGATCTGCTCGAAGGCCGTTACAAGATCGCCCGCGCTGGAGGCATCGTAGTAATTGGCCTCGCTGCTGGCGCATCCCTTGAGGATCGACTTGATCTTGGCGTCGGTGACCTGGAAGGCTACCGTATAGATCTCGATGTTCTGGGCCTTGATGTTGCGGCAAAGCTCGGCGGTGTAGTCGTTCGCTTGGGTGGCGACGCCATTCGGCGCCTTGTCGTGCCGGCCGTTGGCAGGGTTCATCAGCCGGGTGTTCTCGCCGTCGGTCATCAGGACCAGGGCCTTGCGGGGCTTACGGTTCGAGGGGTCGTAGGCGGCGCCCTCGGTGAACGGCTGGGCCGGCGACAACAGGTTGAAGCCCCAGGCCAGGCCGGCGGGGATGTAGGTCAGGCCGTTGGCCTTCAAGCTACTGATTCCAGAGCGAATCTGGCCGAAGTTGCCGGTCAGCGGCGTCAGCTCAGATCCGCAGGTCAGGTCGAGGAATCCGGGGTAGCGGCGGGCCGGGTCGCTGTCCCGCACGTTGGCCGGGTAGGCCGGCGAGCCGGTGCAGCCGTGGTAGACGTGCTTGACCTGATTGCTGGCCGGGCAGACCGTCTTGGCCGGGACGACCGGGGTGGTGACGCAGTTATACTCCTCGGTGCAGGTGGTCTGGTACGGGGCGCCGTCGTTGTAGCGGGTGCAGCTGTAGGTCCGCTTCTGGCATGTCTTCGTCGTTGTAGTTTTATAACAGGCCGGCGTGACCGTCTCGGTGTAGTCGGCTGGCACATTCATCCACGGCATGTTGCGGCGGGAGACGCCGGTGTTGACGTACTGGCCGAAAGGCACCAGCCCCAGCTTCACGTCGGCGTCCGGGTCGGCGGACATGACGTCGACAAGCTTGGTCGCCGCGGTCTTCAGGGCGGTGAGCTTGGAGCCGGCCATGGAGCCGGTGGTGTCGACCACGAGCACCATCTCGACCGCGGTGCTCTGGCCGCGACGGACGGTCGTCTCGGCGCCGACCAGGAGCTTGTCGTCGAGGAACAGCCCGATGATGATCGGGTCCAGCGTGCCGCGGGCCGTGCCGACGACCGCGCCGTCCGGACCGAACGTGAAACTGGCCGTCACGCCCCGGGCGTCGCCCGAGGCGCCCTCGAGTTGGGCCCGCATGGCCTGCTCGCCGTAGGCCTGGAGCGCGTCGGGGGTCATGTCGCCGGCGCGCGCGGCCATCAGGGTGGCGGCGTCCAGGGCGCCCTGCAGCCGGGTCTTCTCGGCCATGGCGCGGCTGACGTCGATGGCGCCGAACACCAAGACGGCGAGCATCAGGGCGGCGACGCCGAACCAAACGGCCGTCGCTCCCCGGCGGTCGCCGGCGAGCCGGGACAGAAGGTCGAGCAGAGGCTGGGTCACTGGCGGCTTCCCTGACTGGACGCGGCCGGAATCCTAGCGCCAAAGGCCCTAAGGATGCCTTGACCGGCCTATTTCGAGATCCGCAGGTTGGTGATGTCCTGGCCGATGGCCTTGAACGCCTTCTTCAGGTCGGTGCCGCTGTTGGGCAGGAAGTAGTGCCCTGGCGAGGTGGCGCAGCCGCTCAGGAGGTCGGTGACCGCCTTGCTGTCGGAGATGTTGAAGCCGACCGTGTAGACGATGATGTCCTTGGCCTTCATCGCCGTGCAGAGCGCGGCGGCCTGGTCATAGGGCGAACCATTGGTGGCGTCGCAGTTGATCTTGTCGTTGTTCGAGCCGGAGCCGTCGCCGGAGGTCTGGGCGGTGACGCCGTTGCAGTAGCCGGTGTTGAACTCGCCGTCGGTCATCAGCACCACGACCTTGATCAGGTCCTTGGTCCCGTAGGCCGCGGGCGTGCTGGAGCCGGTGAAGATGCTCGAGAAGTTCGGCGACACCGAATACCAGCCCCAGGCCAGACCGATATGGCCGGCCGTCGAGCCTTCGGCCTCGTAGCCCTCGATGGTCGCCTTCAGGCTGGTCTTGTTCGACGACAGGGCGGTGATCTGGCTGCCCAGGCAGCCGGAGCCGCCGCTGCGATAGTTGCGGCCGACATAGGCGGTGGCCGGCGAGGCGTCGGTATAGAGCTCGCCGCTCACGCGCTCGGTGACGCAGTCGGTGATCTCGAAGACCTTCTGCGAGCCATACATGTTGTTGAAGGCGTAGTACTTGCACCCGGGGGTCGTGCACCAGATCGAGCCGCCCGAGCTGTAGCTCGAATAGTCAGGCCCGAAGCTGTCGTCGAGAACGAAGGTGTTGGTCGCCTTGCTCTTCACCGTCCAGAGGCTGTTGTTCAGGTCGGTCATGCCACTGACGCCGGTGATGTAGACGGCGTCGCCGTTCGAAAAGCCGTGACCGTTGCTGGTGACCACCACCTCGCAGTTCGACTGCTGGCACTTGGTGATCTTTCCCGAGCTCGAGTAGGTGCTGTAGTTGCGCCCGTCGACGCCCTGCAGCTGGAACGAATTGTTCTGCTTGTTGGCGACGGTGTAGACCTTGCCGTTCAGCTGGGTCATGCCCTTGACGCCGCTGATGTAGACGCGGTCGCCGTTGGCGAAGCCGTGACCGTTCGACGAGATCACCACCGGATTGGCCTTGGTGGCGCCCGAGATGTTCTTTGAGCTGCCGGTCGACCAGGAGGCGCCGCTCATCGACTTTGCCGCGGCGACCGGGCCCCGGGCCGTTCCGGCGCTGGAGCCCATGTTGACGCCCATCGAGTAGGGCACCAGCGAGACCTTGGAGTAGAAAGGCGTCTGCACGTCCTGGACGACGAGATCGACCAGGTCCTTGGCGGCCAGCTTGAGGTCGGCGAGCGGCGTGCCCTTCATCGAGCCGGTGACGTCGAGCACCAGGGCCACTTCCAGGTTGGCGGACGAGCGCATCACCTCGCTCTTGGCGCCGACGGTCATGTTTCCCTGCAGCCAGAGGTCGGCCACGACCGGATCGACGGCGACGCTGGCCTGGGCGATGACCTTGGAATTGCCGGTTCCGCCCAGGGTGAAGGTCGAACTGATGAGCGAGCCTTCGCCGCTGGCCGACAGCTGAGCGGCGAGCGCGGCGGCGCCGATGGTCTGGGCCTCGGCGTTGGTGTCGGCGTCGGATCGGGCGACGATCAGGGCGGCGGCGTCGAGGGCGTCCTGCAGCGTGCGCTTGGACATGCTGGCGCGGTTGACGTCGATCAGGCCCAGCGACAGGACCGCCAGGGGCAGGGCGATGATGGCGAACTGGACCGCCACCGCGCCTTCCTCGCGCTTGAGCAGGCGCGCGATGAAGCGCAGCACCCCGCCCGTCTTTGCCTTGTTGCCGTGAGCCGACATGGATTCCCCGCGATCTTTCAGCGCGGAAACTAGCGGCGGGAGGGTAAAGGAAGGCGCCAACGGATGTGGTGAACGAACGCTTTAATCCCTTGTCGCAAAAGCCCAAATTGAGGTTACTTGAGGATCCTCAGGTTCTCGATTTCGCCGGCGATGGCGTTGAACACGCTGTCCAGTTCGTCGGCGTCCTGGACGTCGTAGAACTTGCTGGCCGACGAGGCGCAGTTCTTGAGCACCGTGTTGGTCCCGGTCGTGACCTCGACCCGCACGGTGTAGATGATGATGCCCTGGGCCTTCATGTTGGCGCAGAGGGTCGACAGCCGGCCGTCCATGGCCTCGCGCCGCTGGCTGGTGTTGCCCGAGGTGATCCCGAGCCGGCCCTGCCAGACATAGCCCAGGCCGTTGTAGAGCGAGGCGTTGTTGTTGCCGGTCGAGCCCATGGTGTTCTCGCCATCGGTCATCAGCACGACGATCTTCTGGGACTTCGGCGTGCCATAGGGGCGGCCGTCGCCGAACGGGGCGTTGGGCGAGATCAGGTGCCAGCCCCACATCAGGCCCAGCGGGATGTTGGTGTCCCCGACAGCGGTCATGCCATCGACGGCGGTCTTGAGGCCGTCCCAGTCCATGCTCAGCCGGCTGATCGGCGCCAGGGCGCAGCCGGCGTTGGGTCCCCATTCGTAGCCGGTGCTGGAGTTGATGCCGGTCTTGGTCGGCGCCTGGTTGTACTTGGGAACGTACCCCTGGCGCGTCTTCCAGTTGGAACTGGTCGTCACATCCGGGAGGTAGCTGTTGTAGTAGCCGTTGCTGCTGGGCTCGTCCGGCGCGAAGAACGGGGTGAACAGGGTCGCCGGCGTGGCGGCGTCCGGGGCGGTGTCCTGAACGTCGTAGGGCGCCTGCCGGGCCTCGACGCAACCGCCCCAGGCCACGCCCATCTGGTCGAGCAGGGTGAAGCGGTTGGCGGCGCTGGAGAAGATCTGGTTGTTGATCGGCGAGGCGCCGTTCTGGTCCATCCAGCTGGAATTGCGGTAGTCGGCCCCGACCTTCACGGTCATGGCGAACGGGGCGATGGCGATCTTGACCGCGTCGGGTTCGCTGCTGCGGGCGGCGGCGGCCGACAGGGTGTCGATCAGGTTCTTCGAGGCCGTCTGAAGGTTTTCGAGCTTGTCGCCCTTCATCGAGCCGGTGTTGTCGAGGACGAGGACGAGCTCGATCTTGTTGACCTTGCGGCTGATCTCGCTCTTGGCGCCGATCTCCATGTCGCCCTGCAGCCAGAGATTGGCGATCACCGGCTTCAGCTTGACCTTGGCCGAGGCGATGACCTTGGTCCCCTCGCCCTTGAAGCTGGAGGAGACGACCACGCCCGGCGAGCCGGTCATGTTCGCCGCGAGGGCTGGCTCGCCCACGGCCTGGAGCCCGGCGTCGCTGAAGGCATTGGAGCGGGCGGCGGCAAGGGCGGCGGCGTCGAGCGCGTCCTGAAGCCGGGTCTTGGCGGCCATGCCGTTGGCGACATCGACCGCGCCGAAGGTCAGCACCGACATCGGCAGGGCCATGAAGGCGACCTGGATGGCCACCGCGCCGTCCCGGCGTGCGCCGAAGGTCCTGATCCGCGCAACAGCCGCGCGCGCTGCGTTCCTCAAGTTCATCGGCCAGCCCCGACCCATGGACCCGGACCGTTCCGACCGCGCGAGGACCCCCTGGCGGCTACGCTCCGGTGGCGGATCTTCCGCCCGCCGACCGTGCAGGTTGCCGGGTCAGGGTGAACGGACCTCCCACCAGGCAGGGTGAAAGCCCGGCAACCATGTGTGGGAGGGCGCTCGTGGACGGGTGCGTGCGTGCGTGTTCGACACGCGATCCCTTGGGGGATCGCTGCTCAGCATGACGTGGAGGGGTGAGGGCGTGGGGTGTTCGTCATCCTGAGCAGCGCGGAGCGCGTGTCGAAGGACGCAGGGGATCCCCCTCAGTCGGCTTCGCCGACAGCTCCCCCTGTTCGCTGCTTCGCAGCGGGGGAGCATCTTGCACAGGTGCGATGGCTGGCGCTGAAGATCCTCCCCCGCCCGCTTTGCGGGCGACCAGGGGGAGGGGGACCGCGGCGCCATCGGCGACGGGGTGGAGGGGGTTTGCGCCGGCGGGTGGCGACCGCGCCCTCTTTGAACTCTCCGGTTCCACCAAGGATACACCCCCAACCCTGCCCTTCCCCCATTGAGGGGGAAGGGGCTCAGTTGGCTACCAGCCGCACTTGCGGCCGCGGTTCTGCCTGGTCAGCCAGGTGTTCAGCGGCTTGAAGTACTCGGTGACCGCCGTGGCGTCGGCCTGTTTTTCGCCGGTGAAGGCTTCCAGGGCTTCGGGCCAGGGGCGGGACTGGCCCATCTCCATCATGGCGTTGAAGCGGGCGCCGACCTCCTTGTTTCCGTAGACGGAGCAGCGGTGCAGCGGACCCTTCCAGCCGGCCTGCCGACAGGCGGCGCGGTGGAACTGGAACTGGTAGACGTGGGCCAGGAAGTAGCGGGTATAGGGCACGTTGGCCGGCACGTGGTACTTGGCGCCGGGGTCAAACGCGTTGTCGGGGCGCGGGCCCGGCGGGACGATGCCCTGGTACTGGGTGCGCAGCTTCCACCAGCCGGCGTTGTAGGTCTCGGGCGTCAGCGTGCCGTCGTAGACCTGCCAGCGCCAGCGGTCGACCAGCAGGCCGAACGGCATGAAGGCGATCTTGTCGAGCGCCATCCTGAGCAGGAACGGATTGTCCCCCTCGGCGCCGGGCACCGTATCCAGCAGGCCGATCTGGTTGAGGTAGGTCGGAGTCAGGGCCGAAAGGCCGACGAAGTCGCCGATGGCCTCGTGGAAGCCGTCGTTGGCGCCGCCCTTGAAGATGTAGGGCTGATCCTTGTAGGCGCGCTGGTAGTAGTTGTGACCCAGCTCGTGGTGGACGGTGTAGAAGTCGTCGCCGGTGACGCGGGTGCACATCTTGATGCGGATGTCGTCGCGGTCGTCGAGGTCCCAGGCCGAGGCGTGGCAGACCACCTCGCGGCCCTCGGGACGAGTGATCTGGCTGCGGGTCCAGAAGGTCTCGGGCAGGGCCGGCAGGCCCATCGAGACGTAGAAGTTCTCGCCCGTGCGGACCATCTTGGTGGCGTCATAGCCCTTGGTCTGCAGCAGGTTGTCGAGGTCGTAGCCCTGGGCGTCCTCGGCGGGTTTGACGATGTCGTAGATGTTGCCCCATTGCTGGGCCCACATGTTGCCGAGCAGGTCGGCGCGGATCGGGCCGGTCTTGGGCTGGACCTCGTCGCCGTACTTCTCGTTCAGCTCGGCGCGCACATAGCAGTGCAGGTTCTTGTAGAAGGGCTCGATCTGCTTCCACAGCCGGTCCGTCTCGGCGGCGAAGGCATCGGGGCTCATGTCGTAGCCGGACCGCCACAGGGCGCCGGTGTCCTTGTAGCCCAGGGCCTGCGAGCCCTCGTTGGCCAGGGTCACGAGCTTGGCGTAGTCGTCCTTGATGGGCGGGGCGATCGAATGCCAGCCCTCCCACAGCGCCTTGAGTTCGGCCGGGTCGCGGCTGGACGCCATCAGGGCGCTGGCGTCGTCCAGGGTGATCGGCTTGCCCTTGTGGTCGAATTTGCCGGTCGAATAGACGCTGTCCATCCGCGAGCCGATGGTCGCCATCTCCTCGGCCGCGCCGGGGCGCTGCGGCGCGGGCAGGACCAGGGCGCGCTTGAGGATGTCGAGCTTGCGGCGGGTGGCCGGATCGACCTCGACCTTGTCGAACTTCGCCGCCTCCATGGCCAGGCGGGTCGACAGCGTCGTGTACTCGGCCGTGGCCTTGGCCTCGAGCCACATGGTGTCTTCGGTGATGTAGGTCGCCCGCACCCAGGCCGACTTGTTCACATATTCGGACAGGGCGGCCATGTCGGCTTCGGCCTTGGCGACGAAGGCGACGGCGTCCTCGGCGGTCGGGACGGCGGCGGCGGTCGCGGCGGCCGAGACCTTTGGCGGGCTGTCCTGGCCGGCGGCCACGGCCGCAACGGTGACGCCCATGGTCAGGGCGAGGGCGGCGCCGGCCGCCATCAGGGTGGATTTCCTCATCGAGCGATCCTCTCTTGGTTTCGAGGTTGCGCGAAGGGGACCCCCGGGGCGCTGTCGCGTCAAGGGCGAGGTCGGACCCTGATCGGGCAAGGCCTCAGTTGAGGCAGGCGGCCAAGCCCTCGCGCCGGACCGTGCCGCTGGCCGCGCCAATGCGTCGCGAGCGCTTCTGGACGTAGGGGCCGGGCCGGGCCGCGCGCCACTTGAGCGGACTGGGCAGGATGGCCGCCAGCCGCGCCGACTGGGTGGCGGTGAGTTGGTCGGCGCCGACGCCGAAATATCGCCGGGCGGCCGCGTCGGCGCCATAGACGCCGGGGCCCCACTCGGCGGTGTTGAGATAGACCTCCATGATCCGCTTCTTGCCCCAGAGCGTCTCGATCAGGACGGTGAAATAGGCCTCCAGCCCCTTGCGGACGTAGGAGCGCTGCGGCCAGAGGAAGACGTTCTTGGCCGTCTGCTGGCTGATGGTCGAGCCGCCCCGAATGCGCGTCGGCCGGCGCTTGTTGTTCTTGAGAGCCTTTTCCATGGCCTCGAAGTCAAAGCCGTAGTGGCTGCAGTAGCGGGCGTCCTCGGCCGCGATGACCGCCAGCGGCAGGCGGGGCGACATGCGGTCGATGGAGACCCAGCGGCGGTCCAGTCCCTTGCCCTCGAACAGGCGCTGGATCATCAGGATGGTCACCGGCGGCGGCACGAAGCGGTAGATCACGGTCAGGCCGACGGGCAGCACGACGCCGATGATCAGGGCGATCATCACCAGCCGCCGCAGCAGCCGGCCAAACCCCCCGGTCCCGCGCGGGGGGCGGGCCGCCCGCCTGGGCGGCGGCGGCGGGACGACGGGCGGTATCGGCGGCGAAACAGGCGGCGGGGCGGCGGCCGGCGGGTCGAGCGTCAGCGGCGGCTCTTCGGCGGGAAGCATCGCCTCATCGCGCGGCGCACCCTCGAAGGTGTCATCCGGCAGCTGCGGATCGGCGACGATCGCATCCTCGGGAACCGCGTCCGGATCGACGGTCGGCGGCGCGGCGTCCGGCCCGGCGGCAAAGCCGTCGCCCGGTCCCGCCTCCGGGCCGGGTTGCGGCCCGGGCGCTCCGGCGGCCTCTTCGTCGTCGCGCGGCGTCTGGTCCGCCATTGCCGATTCCCCCGGGGCCGGGCGTGCGCCCTCGGCCCTTGCCATGACCTAGCGGCCGCATGCTAACGGCCGCTGCGGCGATTGTCGCCCCGCCCGCCAATCGCTTCCGCCGCCAGAGGAGCCGCCCATGACCGTCGAAGAGGCCGTCGCCGCCCGAGTTTCCGTCCGCGCCTTTCGCCCCGACCCGGTGCCGGGCGAGCTGTTGCGCGGCATCCTGGAGGCGGCGCACCGCGCGCCCAGCGGCGGCAACCTGCAGCCCTGGCGCGTCTACGCCCTGACCGGCGCGCCGCTGGAGGACCTCAAGGCGCGGGTCGGCGCCAACCTGTCCGGCGAGGAGCCGGAGTATGACGTTTATCCGCCCAACCTCTGGGACCCCTTCCGCACCCGGCGCTTCGAGTGCGGCGAGGACCTCTACGCCACCATCGGCATTCCCCGCGACGACAAGCCGGCCCGGCTGCGGCAGCTGTTCCGCAACACCCAGTTCTTCGGGGCGCCGGTGGGGCTGTTCTTCTGTCTCGACCGCAAGCTCGGCCCGCCGCAATGGGCCGACGTCGGGATGTACATGCAGACGGTGATGCTGCTGGCGGTGGAAAACGGGCTGGCCACCTGCGCCCAGGAGTTCTGGGCGCGGTATCCCAGGACCGTCGGCGAGGTGCTGGACCTGCCGGAGGATCACATGCTGTTTTCGGGCATGGCGCTCGGCTATCCGGACGAGGCGGCGC
>VFQU01001214.1_pt1 | contig 16149 bp, 16 predicted proteins | sample 3512311 | NCBI WGS metagenome assembly VFQU01 (sample SAMN10412377, study PRJNA504923) | tailings metagenome | isolation source: Relicate 3 Philex TSF3 active mining site | place: Philippines: Tuba, Benguet | collected 2017-08-29
CGCGTGCCGCTGGACTGCCGGCGAGGATGTGGTGCAGCGCTACGAATCATCGCCGGGGAACGCCCGCTGCTTCTGCGGGCGCTGCGGCTCGTCGCTGGCCAGCGCGCACGACGGCGTGGTCGGCGAGGTGGCGATCGGCACGGTCGACGGCGACCCGGGCGCGAGGCCAGCCGAGCACATCTTCGTCGGATCCAGGGCGCCCTGGCACGAGATCACCGACGCGCTGCCGCAGCACGCGGCGTGGCCGCCCGGGTTCGCGCCGTGAGACTCCCCCTCGAAGTTCGGTCGGGGTTTGCATGGTCAGGCCTTCGATCGGGCCGCGGCCAGGTTCCGGTTTCGCGCTCGAACGCGCGCGCCTTCAGCGTGGTCATGGGCGGACTGCTGTGCGCCGTGTGGACAATCGACTCGCGGGCCAGCGGTTTCTCCATGGTCCCGGACGACGGTGTCGTGCTGTTCGTGGCCGCCATGCCCGCGCTGGCTGGCGCGATCGTCGGCGCGTTCGCGGGTTTTCGAGGCTGGAGTCTCTGGAAGTCGCTCGGCGCGGGCGCGGCGATCGCGCTTGGGTGCCTCTTGCTCGTCTTCCTGCGCGATCGCTGGGTCTTCTTCGCCGCGGTGGCGATCCCCCTGCTGGTGGGGATCTACCTGTTCTTCCACGCCACCTGCCAGCTGGCCTGCGCCCGTTGGCGGCGACGCAGCGTTCGCGTGGACTCGTCGCTCGACGCCTAGTGCAGCATCAGGAGCGATCGAGCGCGCGGAGGCCTGCCGGCGTCGTCATCGTGATCCAGCGCGTTCGCAGCCACGGTCGACGAAAAGCAACCGCCCGCCAGCATCCCTGCCGGCGGGCGGTGCAGCCTCCAGAGTCCGTGCGTGCTGTCGCGCCGATCAGTGCAGGTCGATGCGCGGCAGGGCGACGAGCTGGTTGAAGCGGCCGGTGTCGTCGGGACGGGCGAAGCGCGGGGCGACGAAGCTGCGTTCGCCGCGGCGGCGCTGGGCCGACTCGCGCCGACGGCTGGCCCACATGGCGCGGTCGATGCCGGACAGTTCCGGATGGCCGCGACGGAAGGCGCTGAACTCCTGCCAGGCCAGCCATTCGCGGCCGTGCACGCTGAGCGCCAGCTCGATGACGATGGCATCGTCGAGCAGGCCGAAGTGCGGGTCGGCGTCCGGAATCAGGTCGTCGGCGTCGACGAAGTAGCGCAGCGCGCGGGCGAGTCCGTCGCGGGTGGCATCGTCGGTCTGCCAGGCTGGGTCGCTGAGCAGCTCGGCGATCTCGCCGACCTGCGCGATGTGCGGGCGGACGCCGTCGGGGACGCGCGCGAGGTCGATGTGGTCGAGCGCTTCGCGCGCGGCGTCGGCGGCGCCGTCGAGTACGCCCGAGGCCGACTGCCAGGCGGCGCGGAACGGCGCCAGCGTCTGCGGGTTCAGGCTCAGGGGGATATCGATCGACATGGCGTGCTCCTCGAGTGCGTGCAACGTGTGGTGCTTGTGTGATGCGCACTGTGGGCGTTTGGTGACATGCCGATGCAGGCCCGGAAGTCACTGCATGACTTCTGGCTGCGGAAATTTTCAGCGGGCGTTGTGTTTGGTGTGACGTGGGCGCGCGCGGGGTGGGTGTCGTCGCGGTGGTGGCCCCTCACCCCAACCCTTCTCCCGGCGGGAGAGGGGATTGATTGGCGTTGGCGGGTTGAAACCCGCCCTACGGCGGTCGTTGCCGGGAGGTCAGTCGTCGGCGGGAGTCGTTGCGAACGACAGTGCGGGGGCGAGGCAGGCACGAACGGGCGCGTAGCTGCGGCGATGGGCGGGGCAGGGGCCATGCAGGGCCAACGCTGCGAGGTGGTCGGGCGAGGGGTAGCCCTTGTGCGCGGCGAATCCGTAGTGCGGGTAGGCGTCGTGCAGTTCGATCATCAGCCGGTCGCGGGTGACTTTGGCGAGGATCGAGGCGGCGCCGATGGCGGGCTCCTTGCCGTCGCCGCCGACGATGGCGCGCGCGGCGCAGGGCAGCGCGGGCGGAACACGGTTGCCGTCGATCAGCACGAGTTCGGGCCGCTGCGCCAGTGCTTCGACGCTGCGGCGCATGCCGGCGAGCGTGGCCTGCAGGATGTTGAGGCGGTCGATCTCGGCGGGCTCGACGATGATCACGGCATGGGCGCGCGCATGCGCGACGATCAGGTCGTACAGCGCCTCGCGGCGCGCCGGCGTGAGGCGCTTGGAGTCGTCGATGCCGTCGATCGGTCGGGCTGGATCGAGCTCGACGCAGGCGACGACCAGCGGGCCGGCCAGCGGTCCGCGTCCGGCCTCGTCGACGCCGGCGATGCCGGTGGCGGGCGTCAGCGCGACGTGGCGTCGCGCGGCCATGTCGATGCGAGCAGTTCGTCGACGGCGTCGGCGGCGCGCTCGGAGGCGTCGCGGCGCAGGGTGAGGTGGATGGCGCCGAAGCGCTCGACCTGGGCCAGCGTGGCCGACGGGTCCGACAGCAGGCGCGATGTCGCCGCGGCCAGCGTGTCGGCGGTGCAGTCGTCCTGCAGCAGTTCCGGCACCACGGCTTCGCCAGCCAGCGCGTTGGGCAGGCTGACGTGGTCGACCTTCAGCAGCCCGAAGGTCTTCACCAGCCAGTGGGTGAGCGCGGAGACGCGGTAGGCGACCACCATCGGCCGCTTGGCGAACAGCGCCTCGAGCGCGGCGGTGCCCGAGGCCAGCAGCACGGCGTCGGCGGCGATCAGGCAGTCGTGCGCGCGGCCGTCGACCAGCGTGGCGACGCGCTCGCCGCCGAGCGCGGTGAACGCCTCGCGGCAGGCCGGCGTCGCCATCGGCGCGATGATCTGCAGGTCGGGGTGGCCGGCGCGCAGGCGTTCGGCGGCGCCGACCATGGCCGGGCCGATGCGGCGGATCTCGCCCAGCCGCGAGCCGGGCAGCAGGGCGAGCACCTGCGCAGCGGGGGCGATGCCGAGCGCGGCACGCGCGGCGTCGCGGTCGGGCTGCAGCGGCAGCGCGTCGGCCAGCGGGTGGCCGACGAAGCGTGCGTCGACGCCGTGGCCGGCGTAGATCGGCGGCTCCATCGGAAACAGGCAGAGCACGCGGTCGGCGCTGCGGCCGAGCTTGGCCGCGCGACCGCGCCGCCACGCCCACACCGAGGGGCTGACGTAGTGCACGGTGGCGATGCCGCGCGCCTTGAGGCGGCGTTCGAGGCCGAGGTTGAAGTCGGGCGCGTCGATGCCGATGACGACGTCGGGGCGCCAGGCGACGAGGCGGTCGAACAGCTCGCGGCGCAGGCGCAGCAGGCGCGGCAGGTGGCGCAGCACTTCGGCGAGGCCCATCACCGCCAGCTCGGCGCAGTCGTGCCAGGCGTCGACGCCAGCGGTGCGCATGGCGGGACCACAGACGCCGGCGAATTCGGCGTCGGGATGGCGCCGGCGCAGCGCCTCGGCGAGGCCGGCGCCGAGCAGGTCGCCCGAGGCTTCGCCGGCGATCAGCGCAATGCGGGGGGGTGGAGCAGGTCCAGTGGCCAGTTCCAGTTCCCGACGAGCAGGTGCTGCCATTGCGGAACTGGAACTGGCCACTGATTCCTGGCGCATCGCTAACGCAGCAGCGACCGCTGGCTGCGGTCGATGAAGTCGATCATCTGCTGGATGTCGGGGGTTTCCTGCGCGGCGGCGGCGAGCTGCAGGCGGGCTTCGGCCAGTGGCAGGCCCGACTTGTACAGGGTCTTGTAGGCGCGCTTGATCGCCATCACCCGCTTGCTGTCGAAGCCGCGGCGCTTGAGGCCCTCGGAGTTGATGCCGTGCGGCTCGGCGTAGGCGCCGGCGACGGTGACGTAGGGGGGCACGTCGCGGTTGACCACGCTGCCCATCGCGGTGAAGGCGTGCGCGCCGACCTGGCAGAACTGGTGGATCAGCGAGAAGCCGCCGAGGATGGCGTAGTCGTCGACGCGGCAGTGGCCGGCCAGCGAGGCGGCGTTGGCGAAGATGGTGTGGCTGCCGACGATGCAGTCGTGGGCGATGTGGACGTAGGCCATGATCCAGTTGTCGTCGCCGATCCTGGTCAGGCTGTCGTCCTCGACGGTGCCGCGGTTGATGGTGACGAACTCGCGGATCGTGTTGCCGTCGCCGATGACGAGGCGGGTCGGCTGGTCGCGGTACTTCTTGTCCTGCGGCTCGCCGCCGAGCGCGGCGAAGGCGTGGATGCGGTTGTCGCGGCCGATCACGGTCGGCCCCTCGATGACCGCATGCGGGCCGATCGAGGTGCCGTCGCCGATCTCGACGCCGGGGCCGATCACGGCGAAGGCGCCGATGCTCACGCCGGCGCCGATCTTCGCCGCCGGGTCGACCGCGGCGCTGGGATGGATGCCTGCGCCCGCGCCGATCACGACGCGCTCCTTTCGGCGCACAGGATCTCGGCGCTGGCGACCTCGACGCCGTCGACCCAGGCGCTGCACGCGTACTGTCCCATCCGCCGGCGCATGCGCATCAGCTCGACCTGCAGGCTGAGCTGGTCGCCGGGCACCACGGTGCGCGAGAAGCGCGCCTTGTCGACCTTGACGAGGTAGAAGATCGGCCGCTCGCCGTCGGTCCGCTCGCCCTCCGACAGCGCGGTCAGCAGGCCGGCCGCCTGCGCCATGGCCTCGATCACCAGTACGCCGGGCATCACCGGATGGCCCGGGAAGTGGCCCTGGAAGAAGGGCTCGTTCATGGTGACGTTCTTCAGCGCGCGGATGCGCACGTGCGGGTCGAGCGCGACGACGCGGTCGACCAGCAGGAACGGGTAGCGATGCGGCAGCAGCGCCTGGATGCGGGTCACGTCGACCGGCAGCTGGACGGTGGATGGGGCGTTCATGTCGTCGGATCCTCGTTGGAATTCTTCCTGCCGCCGCGCGCCTGGGCATCGAGCCGGCGCAGGCGCGCCACGGTGCGCCGCCAGGCCCGGCTGTCCTGCACCGGGATGCCGGAAGCGTACTCGCCGGGGCCGCGCAGCGCGTGGCTGACCAGGCTCATCGCCTGGACGGTGACGCGGTCCTCGATCTCGATGTGGCCGGCGATGCCGACCATGCCGGCGATCAGGCAGTGGCGGCCGATGCGCGCCGAGCCCGCCACCGCGCAGCAGCCGGCCATCGCCGTGTGCGCGCCGATGCGCACGTTGTGGCCGATCTGGATCAGGTTGTCGAGCCGCACGTCCTCCTCGAGCACGGTGTCCTCGATGGCGCCGCGGTCGATGGTGGTGTTGGCGCCGATCTCGCAGTCGTCGCCGATGCGCACGCCGCCCAGCTGCGGCACCTTGATCCAGCTGCCCTGGTCGAAGGCGAGGCCGAAGCCGTCGGCGCCGATCACCGCGCCGGGATGCACCAGCACGCGCTCGCCGAGCGTCACGCGAAGGACCAGCGTGACGCGGGCGACGAGCCGGCTGCCGGCGCCGACCACGCAGTCCTCGCCGATCACGCAGCCAGGACCGAGCACCGCGCCGCGGGCGATGCGGCTGCGCGCGCCGATGCTGCACAGCGGGCCGACGGCCGCGCCGGGGTCGACCTCGGCCTCGGGATGCACCACCGCGCTCGGGTGGATGCCCGGGGCGATCGCCGGCGGCGCCTCGAACAGCGCGGCGACGCGGGCGAAGGTCGCGTAGGGATTCTTCGACACCAGCGCCGGCACCGGGCAGCCCTCGGCGTCGCCAGGCGCCAGCACGACTGCGGACAGTCGCGTGCCGGCCAGTTCGGCGCGATAGCGCGGATTGGCGAGGAAGCCGATCTGTCCGGGCGCGCCGCCGGCCAGCGTGCCGACGCCGCCCACCGCCGTCGCGGGATCACCGACGACGGTGCCACCGAAGCGCTTCGCCAGCGCGGCCAGCGTGAGCACCTCCGCGCTCACGGCGTGCCCGGGGAAATCGCGCGCAGCCGCTCCAGCACGCGGTCGGTGATGTCGATGCGGCCGGAGGCATAGAGCACCGGACCCTGCAGCACGATGTCGTAGCCCTGTTCGCGCGCGTACGCCGAAACGGCCTCTTCGATCTGCGGCCAGGCGCGATCGGTCTCCTGCTGGACGCGCGCCGCCAGCTCGTCGCTCAGGCGCTGCCTGCTGCGCTCGATCGAGCGGCGCAGCGCCATCGCCTCGACGGTGAGGGCGTCGAGCGCTTCCGGAGTCTCGTCGCCGGCCGCCACCCGCGCCTCCAGCGCCTCGAGTCGGCGCTGGTCGTCGCGCAGGCGGGCGTCGGCCTCGGAGAACTCGCGCGCCAGCCGGGCCCGACCGGCGACGATCTGCGGGGCGCTGTCGATCAGCCGCGCCATGTCGACGTAGGCCAGCCGGGCGACCTCCTGCGCGGTCGACGCGGTGATCGCCAGCAGCGGCAGCAGCGCAAGCAGGCGCAGCCAGCTCGCCCTGCGCCGCACGCCGATGCCCATGTCGGTTCCCCGCCGCCCGCCGCGCCGGCCTAGAACTGGGTTCCGAAGGTGAACTGCAGGCGTTCGATCTCGTCGCCGTCCTTCTTCTTCAGCGGTGCCGACAGGTTGAGGATGATCGGACCCACCGGTGCCTGCCACTGCAGCGCGATGCCCACCGAGGCGCGGAACTCGCCGGTGTCGAAGGCATCGACGTCCTCGAAGACATTGCCGAAATCGAGGAAGGTGGAGACCCGCGCCGTGCTCGAATCGAGCAGGTTGGGATAGATCAGCTCGAGCGTGCCGGTGGTCTTGAACGAGCCGCCCAGCGGCTGGCGGAACGTCGGGTTGAACGGCGAGACGAAGAACGGACCCAGCGTGTTGTCCTCGAAGCCGCGGATCGAGCGCACGCCGCCGGCGTAGAAGTTCTCGAAGAAGGGCAGGCCGTCGGCGGTCAGGCGGCGCAGCAGCGGGTTGCCGTCCTCGTCGATGCCCGGCACCGGATCACCATCCGGGTCGTCCGGGTTCGGCACCAGCACCGGCACGTCGCGAACCACCGAGCTGCCGTAGGAGTCGCCGTAGCCGATCTCGGCCGCGCTGAGCAGGACGACGTTGCGGTGGATCGGCCAGTAGCGGGCGAACTGGTAGTAGAGCTTGTAGTACTCGACGGTGGAACCCGGCAGGGTCAACTCGGCCGCGATGCGCTGGAAGGTGCCGCGGGTGGGGTTGAAGAAGGCGTTGCGCGAGTCGCGCGCCCAGGAGATCTCGGCGCGCCACGCATTGAAGGTGCGGCGGCCGAGCGCGTCGATGTAGTCGACGAAGGGGTCGGGCGTGATCCCCGGGAAGGCGCCGATCTGGTTGCGGTCGACGCCGAGCACCAGGCCGACGCTGTCGGTCTCGGTCAGCGGCACGCCGAACACGGCCTGGAACGCGGCGTTGTCGGTGGTGAAGCTGGCGACGTTGGCCTGCCCCGAATCGAGCTCGCGGTAGATGATGTTGTAGCCCAGCGAGACGCCGTCGTCGGTGAAGTACGGGTCGAGGTAGGAGAAGTCGAAGCGCTTGACGAAGCTGTTGTTCTGCACCGTGAAGCCGATCCGGTTGCCGGTGCCGAAGAAGTTGTTCTGGGTGACCGACACCGAGGTGATCAGGCCGGACAGCTGCGAGTAGCCGAGGCCGAAGATGAAGCTGCCGGAGGAGCGCTCCTTCATGCTGACCACGACGTCCACCTGGTCCTCGGCGCCGGGCACGTTGGGCGTCTCGATCTCGATCTCCTCGAAGAAGCCCAGCCGCTGCAGGCGGACCTTGGAGCGGTCGATCGCCGCCTGCGAGTACCACATGCCCTCGAACTGGCGCATCTCGCGGCGGATCACCTCGTCGGAGGTGCGCGAATTGCCCTTGAACACGATGCGGCGGACGTAGACGCGCTTGCCCGGCTCGACGAAGAAGTTCACCGCCACCTGGCGCTTCTCGCGGTCGATGGTCGGGATCGGGGTGACGTTGGCGAAGGCGAAGCCGATGTTGCTCAGCACCGCGGTGATCGACTCGGAGGTCAGCTCCAGCAGCTGGCGCGAGAACGTCTGGCCGGGCGCGACGAACAGCAGCGATTCGATCTGTTCCAGCGGCACCACCGTGTCGCCGGTGATCTTCACCTCGGAGATGGTGTAGATCTCGCCCTCGCGCACGTTGGCGACGAGGAACATGTCGCGGCGGTCGGGGGTGATCGAGACCTGGGTGCTCTCGATGTTGAAGTCGACGTAGCCGCGGTCGAGGTAGAACGAGCCCAGCCTCTCGAGGTCGCCGGACAGCTTCTCGCGCGAGTACTGGTCGTCGCGGCGATACCAGGAGAGCCAGTTGCTCTCGGCCGACTCCCAGCCCTCGAGGATCTCCTCGTCGGAGAACAGCTCGTTGCCGACGATGTTGATGTGCTTGATCTTCGCCGCCTTGCCTTCGGCGATGGTGATCGTCAGGTCGACCCGGTTGCGGTCGAGCTCGGTCACCTGCGGGGTGATCTTGACGTTGTACTTGCCGCGGTTGTTGTAGGCCCGGGTGAGCTCCTGCGTGACCCGCTGCAGGTTCAGGCGGTCGAAGGTCTCGCCCTCGGCCAGGCCGATCTCGGCGAGGTTCTTGGTCAGGTCCTCGGTCTTGAGGTCCTTGTTGCCGGTGAGCGTCAGCTTGTTGATCGCCGGCCGCTCCTGCACGGTGACGACCAGGATGTCGCCCTGCCGCGACAGCGCGACGTCGCTGAAGAAGCCGGTGCGGTAGAGCGCCCGGATCGCCTGCTGGGCGCGCACGCGGTCCATGCGGTCGCCGCGTTCCACCGGCAGGTAGGTGAACACCGTGCCGGTGGAGATGCGCTGCAGGCCGTCGACGCGGATGTCGGCGACGGTGAAGTCACTGAAGTCGCCGACCTGCGCGCGGGCGGTGGAGGCCAGGGCGAGCAGGGCGAACAGCAGGGTGGCGGCGATACGGTTCATCGTCACGTCCAGGGTCTTTCGGTGGGGCGCATGGCAGGCCCCGCCGCTGGGCGCGAGCGTGCGGAAGGGCATGATCGGGTCAGTTCAACAGGCGCAGGAAATCGTTGTAGAAGGCCAGTCCCATCAGGCCGGCGAGCATCGCCAGGCCGATGAACTGTCCCGTCGCCAGCGCCCGTTCGCTGACCGGGCTGCCCTTGATCATCTCGATAAGGTAATACAGCAGGTGTCCGCCGTCCAAGATCGGGATCGGCAGCAGGTTCATGATGCACAGGCTCAGGCTGAGCACGGCGAGGAAGAACAGGAACCAGGCCACGCCGAGCTGGGCCGAGGTGTTGGCGTACTGGGCGATCGAGATCGGCCCGGACAGGTTCTGCAGCGAGGCCACGCCGGTGACCATCCGCCAGAGCATGCCGAAGGTGGCTTCGGTCAGGCGCCAGGTCTCGCTCAGCGAGGCGCCGATCGCGTCGAAGGGGCCGTACTGCAGCCGGGCGTCGTAGCGCGCCGTGCCGGCCTGCGCCTGGACGCCCAGCAGCCAGCGGGTCTGGCCGTTCTCGGTGACGGCGCGCGGGGTGACCTCGAAGTCCAGTCGATCCGCACCGCGCGCCACCCGCACGGTGACCGGCGCGGACGGTTCGGCGCGTGCCTGCATCAGGCGCGGGACGGCGTCCCAGAAGTCGATCGTCTGGCCGTCGAGCGCGAGGATGCGGTCGCCGGCCTGCAGGCCGGCAGCGCGCGCAGCGCTGTCCTCGGGCAGCTCGCCGATCACCGGGTCGAGCAGGATCTGCCGCGGCACGAGGCCGATGTCGCGCAGCACGGTGGTTTCGTCGATCGTCTCGCCCAGCGCCGACAGGTCGAGGCGGAGCTGGCGGACCGAATGCCCGGGGTCGCTCACTTCGAGCTGCACCGGCCGGCGGTCCAGCGCAGCGGTGGTCAGCGCCATGCCGGCGTGGGTCCAGGTCGCCATCGACTGGCCGTCGATGGCGAGGATGCGGTCGTCGGTGCGCAGGCCGGCTTCGGCGGCGATGCCGGTGGCGCGGCCGACCAGCGGCGCGAAGTCGGCCTTGCCGATGATGAACATGCCCCACAGCAGCAGCAGGGTCAGCAGCAGGTTGAACAGCGGTCCGGCGGCGACGATGGCGAAGCGCTGGCCGAGCGGCTTGAGATTGAAGGCCTGGTGGCGATCTTCGGGGGCGACCTCGAACTCGCGCTCGTCGAGCATCTTCACGTAGCCGCCCAGCGGGATCGCGGCGACCACGTACTCGGTGCCGTCGCGGCCGATGCGGCGCCACAGCGGACGGCCGAAACCGACCGAGAAGCGCAGCACCTTCACGCCGCAGCGTCGCGCGACCCAGTAGTGCCCGAACTCGTGGAACGTGACCAGCACGCCCAGGCTGACGATCAGCCACCACACCGAGCCGAAGAAATCACCCATCGTGTCGCATGCGTCCTGAGGAGTCGTTCGAGTGACCGCGGCCGACGAGCTCGGTGGCGGTGCGGCGCACCCGCTGGTCGAGGTCGAGCCGCTCGGCGAGGCCCGCGGCGGAGTCGCCCGCGTGCCGCGCCAGGCAGGATTCGACCACCTGCGGTATGCCGAGGAAAGCGAGTTTGCCCTGAAGGAAGCCTGAAACCGCGGCCTCGTTCGCCGCGTTGAGCACGGTGGTTGCGGCGATGCCGCTGCGCAGCGCGCGGTAGGCGAGGTCGAGGCAGGGAAACGCGGCGCGGTCCGGGGGCTCGAAATCGAGCCGGCCGACGTCGGCCAGCGACAGCATCGGCACGCCGGCGTCGATGCGCTCGGGCCACGCCAGCCCGCAGGCCAGCGCGGTACGCATGTCGGGCAGGCCGAGCTGGGCCAGCGAGGATCCGTCCTCGTAGTCGACCAGCGAGTGGAGGATGCTCTGCGGGTGGACCACGACGTCGATGCGCTCGGGCGGTGCGGCGAACAGCCAGTGCGCCTCGATGACCTCGAGGCCCTTGTTCATCAGCGTCGCCGAGTCGACCGAGATCTTCTGCCCCATCGACCAGTTCGGATGGGCGCAGGCCTGCGCCGGAGTCACCGCGGCCAGCGCCTCGCGCGACCAGCCGCGGAACGGTCCGCCCGATGCGGTGAGCTGCAGGCGGCGCACGCCGGGTCGTCCGGCGGCGCCCAGCGCCGGCGCCGGCAGGCACTGGAAGATCGCGTTGTGCTCGCTGTCGATCGGCAGCAGCTCGGCGCCGCTGTCGGCCACCGCCTGCATCAGCAGGTCGCCGGCGACGACCACGGCTTCCTTGTTGGCCAGCAGCAGACGCTTGCCGGCGGCGGCGGCGGCGAGCACCGCCGGCACGCCCGCTGCGCCGACCACGGCGGCGATGACGGTGTCGCAGTCGACGCCGGCGGCGAGCGCCGCCAGGGCGTCGGGCCCGGCGTGCGGCACGCAGGCGAGGCCGGCATCGCGCAGGCCGGCGGCCAGCGCTGCATAGCCCGCGGGATCGGCGATCACCGCGTGGCGCGGACGATGGCGCCGGCACAGGGCGAGCAGGTCGTCCACCCGTGAATGCGCGCTGAGCAGGGCGACGCGGAAGCGGTCCGGATGGCGAGCGATCACGTCGAGCGCGCTGGCGCCGATCGATCCGGTGGCGCCGAGCACGGCGACCTCGCGCGGTGCGCTCACAGACCGATCCAGGCCTTGCCCAGCGCGAACACCGGCAGCGCGGCGACGATGCTGTCGATGCGGTCCATCACCCCGCCGTGGCCGGGAATCAGGTGGCCGGAATCCTTGGCGCCCGACTGGCGCTTGACCAGGCTCTCGATCAGGTCGCCGTGCACCGAGGCCAGCGCCGTCACCATCACCAGCGCGGCCAGCGCGGGCCACTGCGGCCATGCGAGGCCCAGCAGCGGAACCGCCGCCACCGAGACCAGCGCCGCGCCGACCAGGCCGCCCCAGAAACCGGCCCAGGTCTTGCCCGGGCTGATCCGCGGGGCGAGCTTGGGGCCGCCGATCCGGCTGCCGGCGAAGTAGGCGAACGTGTCCGCCGCCCACACGATCACCAGCCCGAACAGCACCCAGCGCGGTCCGTGCGGTGCATCGGCATGCAGCAGCACCATGGCGCACCAGCTCGGCAGCACGAACAGCGTACCGGTGGCGATGCGCGCCGGTCGCCAGGCCGGGCCGGCGCCGAAGCCGGGGCGGCGCAGCCAGGCCAGCGCGATCAGCCACCAGGCGACGCCGGCCGCGATGACGATCGGGAACACCGACGCCCAGTCGCTGAGCGTGAGCAGCACGAGGGCGGCCGCATGCAGCGCGAGCAGGCCGACGCGCGCCGGCCGCGAGCCGACGCCGCACAGCCGCAGCCACTCCCACAGCCCGGCGAGCAGGATGATCGCCAGTCCGGGCAGGAACCAGCGGGTCGGCGCGAACAGCACCGCGGCGACGGCCAGCGGGGCGAGCACCAGCGCGGTGAGGACGCGCTGCATCACGGTGTGTTTCCTGCGGCGACCTGTTCGCTGGTCATGCCGAACCGGCGTTCGCGCCGGGCGAAGTCCGCCGCGGCGGCATCCATCACCGCAGCGTCGACGTCGGGCCAGAGCGTATCGATGAACAGCAGCTCCGTGTAGGCGAGCTGCCAGAGCAGGAAGTTGCTGATGCGCTGCTCGCCGCCGGTGCGGATGAACAGGTCGGGCTCGGGCAGCTCGTGCAGGCCCACGCGGGCGGCGATCGCGGCCTCGTCGATAGCGGCCGGGTCGATGCGTCCGGCGGCGGCATCGGCGGCGAGTCCACGGCAGGCCTGCGCCACGTCCCAGCGACCGCCGTAATTGGCGGCGATGGTCAGCGCCAGCCGCCCGCCCGCGGCCGTCGCCAGTTCGCCGCGCTGCATGCGCGCCTGCAGGTCGGAGGAGAAGGCGCCGCGGTCGCCGATGAAGCGCAGCCTCACGCCGCGCCGCGCCAGCTCGTCGACCTCGCGGTCGAGCGCGCGCATGAACAGCTGCATCAGCGCACCGACCTCCTCGGCGGGGCGACGCCAGTTCTCGCTGGAGAAGGCGAACAGGGTCAGGGCCTGGACGCCGCGCTCGAGGCACCAGTCGATGCAGCGGTTGACCGCACGCGCGCCGGCGCGGTGGCCGATGGTGCGCGGTCGATGCCGGGCCTTGGCCCAGCGGCCGTTGCCGTCCATGACGATGGCGATGTGGCGAGGCACCGCGCCGACCGGCGCAGGCGATGGGGCAGGGGCGTTCATGCGCGACCCGAAGGCCGGCCTCAGACCGCCATCAGCTCCTCTTCCTTGGCCTTGACCACGCCGTCGACGTCCTTGACGAAGCGATCGGTCAGCTTCTGGATGTCGTCCTCGGCCCGGTGCTCCTCGTCCTCGGTGATCTTCTTCGCCTTGAGCAGCTCCTTGACCTGGTGCATGGCATCGCGGCGGATGTTGCGGATCGCCACCTTGGCGTTCTCGCCCTCGTGGGAGACGTGCTTGGACAGCTCCTTGCGGCGCTCCTCGGTGAGCGCAGGCAGGTTGATGCGGATGATCTGGCCGGCGGTGTTCGGGGTCAGGCCGAGGTCCGAGGCGAGGATCGCCTTCTCGACCGGTCCGACCATGGCCTTCTCCCACGGCGTGATGGTCAGCGTGCGGGCGTCGGCGACGGCGATGCTGGCGACCTGCGACAACGGCATGTCGGAGCCGTAGTAGTTGACCTTGAGGTGGTCGACGAGCGCGGTGCTGGCGCGGCCGGTGCGCAGCTTGGTGAGGTCGTGGCGCAGGCCCTCGACGCTCTTCTGCATGCGGGTCTGGGCGTCCTTCTTGATGGTGTCGAGCATGGCCGGCTCCGTTCGGTGGTTCGCGGATTGAAGACTGGAATTATAGGCGCTGCGAAGACGGGGCCTCGCCGCCCGACGGGTCAGGCGGCGCCGCTGACCAGGGTGCCGATCGGCTCGCCCTGCACGATGCGCATCAGGTCGCCCTCGCGACCCATGTCGTAGATGCGCAGCGGGATGCCGTAGTCGCGACACAGGGCGAAGGCGGCGGTGTCCATGACCTTGAGGTCGCGCGAGAGGACCTCGTCGTAGCTCAGCGCGTCGTAGCGCCTGGCGTCGGGGTGGTGCTTGGGGTCGCGGTCGTAGATGCCGTCGACCTTGGTGGCCTTGAGCAGCAGGTCGGCGCCGATCTCGATCGCGCGCAGGGCGGCGGCCGAATCGGTGGTGAAGAACGGATTGCCGGTGCCGGCGGCGAAGATGCCGATGCGGCCCTTCTCGAGGTGGCGGATGGCGCGGCGGCGGATGTAGTCCTCGCAGACCTCGTTGATCTTCAGCGCGCTCATGGTGCGGGCGACGCCGCCGAGCTTCTCGATCGCGTCCTGCATGGCCAGCGCGTTCATCACCGTCGCCAGCATGCCCATGTGGTCGCCGGTGACCCGGTCCATGCCGGCAGCCGCGAGGCCCGCGCCGCGGAAGATGTTGCCGCCGCCGATGACCACGCCGACCTGCACGCCGGCCCCGGCGACGTCGAGGATCTCGCGGGCGAGCCGGAACAGCACCTTGGGATCGATGCCGTAGTCCTCCCGCCCCATCAGCGCCTCGCCGCTGAGCTTGAGGAGAATGCGGCGGTACTTCGGCGCGACGTCGGTCACTGGGCTGTTTCCGGTGGACAAAACAGCGGAAGTATACGGGAGGGTGGTGAGCAGTGAGCAGTGAGCGGTGGGTTGGTGAGCGGTGAGCGGAGGGACAGGTGCCAGGTGAGTCCTCGGCGAGTGTGGGACCGAGGATGGTGAGGCGCGCCCCGTCGCCTCGGTGCGTGGGCCGCGCGCCGATTTCCGCTCACCGCTCACCAACCAACCGCTCACCGACCCACCGCTCACCAACCCACCGCTCACCGCCCCCAGAACGCAAAAGGCCGCGGTCTCCCGCGGCCTTTCACGGAACGGCGGACGAGCCTCAGCGCATCACGCCAGGCCGGCCTGCTTCATCACTTCGGCGGCGTAGTCCTCGACGACCTTCTCGATGCCTTCGCCGACCACCAGGCGCTGGAAGCCGATCACGTCGGCGCCGGCGGCCTTGACCGCTTGCTCGACGGTCTGGTCGGTGTTGAGCACGTAGGCCTGGCCGTACAGGGTCACCTCGTTGACGATCTTCTGCATCTTGCCGCTGATGATCTTCTCGAGGATCTCGGCCGGCTTGGCGCGGTCCTTGTCGGACATCTTGGCCAGCTCGATCTCCTTCTCCTTGGCGACGAACTCGGCCGGCACGTCGGCCGCCTTGTTGTACGGCGGATTCATCGCGGCGACGTGCATGGCGATGCCGCGCGCCAGTTCGGCGTCGCCGCCCTTCATCTGCACCAGCACGCCGATCCGGCCGCCGTGGATGTAGGCGGCGACGTGGTCGCTGCCCGAGGCGCGCGCCATGCGGCGCACCTGGACGTTCTCGCCGACCTTGGCGACCAGCGCCGAGCGGGCCTCTTCGACGGTCTCGCCGCCGGGCATGCGCGCGGACTTGAGCGCCTCGACGTCGGTCGCGCCGGAGGCCAGGGCGACCTGGGCGACCGCAGCGGTGAACGCGGTGAAGTTCTCGTCCTTGGCGACGAAGTCGGTCTCGGAGTTGATCTCGACCAGGACGGCGTCACTGCCGGTCGCGGCCGAAGCGATGCGACCCTCGGCGGCGACCCGGCTGGCCTTCTTGTCGGCCTTGGCCAGGCCGGTCTTGCGCAGGAATTCCATGGCGGCCTCGATGTCGCCGCCGTTCTCGGTCAGGGCCTTCTTGCACTCCATCATGCCGGCGCCGGAGCGCTCGCGGAGTTCCTTGACCAGGCTTGCAGTGATTTCCATGGGGTTCCTCGGGATGCGTAGGCGTATCGGCCGCCGGCGGCGGCCGGCGGCGTGGGTTGCGGCGCGGGCGGCGCGGCGCGCCGGCAGTGTGGCCGGCGCGCGTTACGGGCTTGCGCGGGCTTACTCGCCGGCGTCGGCGCGGGCGCCGCGGCGCGGGGCGCCGGCGCCGCGCTTGTTGCCGGGGGCGCGGTCGCGGCGCGGGGCGGCCTTCTTGCGCTCGCCGTCGCCGGTGTCGACCACTACCGGATTGCCCTCGGCGTCCAGCTCGACGAACTCGTCGCCGGCGTTGCCCACGATCGGGGCGGCGGCCTTGCCCTCGAGCACCGCGTCGGAGACCGCGCGGGTGTACAGCTGCACGGCGCGGATGGCGTCGTCGTTGCCCGGGATGGCGTAGTCGACCAGCGCCGGGTCGTAGTTGGTGTCGACCACGGCGACCACCGGGATGCCGAGCTTCTTGGCCTCCTGCACGGCGATGTTCTCGTGGCCGATGTCGATCACGAACAGCGCGTCGGGCAGGCGGTTCA
>VFQU01001215.1_pt1 | contig 16144 bp, 13 predicted proteins | sample 3512311 | NCBI WGS metagenome assembly VFQU01 (sample SAMN10412377, study PRJNA504923) | tailings metagenome | isolation source: Relicate 3 Philex TSF3 active mining site | place: Philippines: Tuba, Benguet | collected 2017-08-29
TGACGCCGTGGCGCCGCAGGGGCCCGTTCTGGTGATCGCCCCGCACGCCCTCGACGAGGTGCTGGGCTGCGGCGGCACGATGGCCGTGCACCGCACCGGCGGCGATCCGGTCCATGTGCTGGTGCTGTGCGGCGACGGCACGGGTCACGACGGCAAGCGCCGCGAGGCCGCCACCGCCGCCGCGGCGATCCTTGGCTCGGAGCCGCCGCGCTATGCCGGCTTCCCCGAGAACCGCAGCGACACCGTCGGCATCGGCGCCGTGACCGCCGCGATCGAGGCCGCGATCCGGGAGCTTTCGCCCCGCACCGTCTATGTCAGCCACGGCGGCAACCTCAACGTCGACCACCAGACCGCGTTCCGGGCTGCGGCGACCGCGCTGCGGCCGGTGCCGGGTGCGCCGGTCCGGGACTTCCTGAGCTACGAAATCGCCTCCAGCACCGACTGGGCGCCGCCGGGCTTCGGCGCGCCCTTCCTGCCCACCCGCTTCGTCGACATCGGCGCGGTCCTGCCGCAGAAGCTCCGCGCGCTGGAGGCCTATGCGATCGACCTGCGGCCCGAGCCCCATGCACGGTCGGCCGCGGCGCTCGAACGGCTGGCCCGCGCCCGCGGAGCCACCGTGGGCCTTGCCGCAGCCGAGGCCTTCGCCGTCCTGCGGTCGGTGCAGACGCCCGGCTAGACGCGCGCATCCTGTGCGCGCCTCGCGCGGCGTTCGTTGACTTTTCGGCCGGTTTCGCCTTTCTCCGGGCGTCATGCCCGGAGCATGATCGCAAAACAGCGGACACCGGTCTTCGGCAGGGATCGGGCTCGAACAGGCAACAAGGCCGCCACGTCGAAGGGCTTGCTGGAATGCCGACCCCGCCCCGCCTGCTCTACGTGGTGACCGAGGACTGGTACTTCCTCTCGCATCGTCTGCCGATGGCGCGCGCAGCGCGCGAGGCGGGATTCGAGGTCCATGTGGCCACGCGCGTGACCGGCGGCGGAGCCGCCATCGCGGCGGAGGGATTCGCGCTTCATCCGGTCGCGTTCGAGCGCGGGCGGCTCGGCCCGGGCGCGGGATGGCGCACGGTGCGCGCGCTGCGGGCGCTGTACCGGGAGCTTGCACCGGACGTCGCGCATCACGTTTCGCTTCAATGCACGCTGCTGGGCTCGATGGCGGCGTCGGGGCTTCCGATGGGCGTGGTCAATGCGGTGACGGGCCTCGGATACGCCTTCACCTCCGGCGGAGCCAGGGCGGCCGCGCTGCGGCTCGCGATCGGCCGGCTGCTGCGCGTCCTGCTCAATCGCGGGCGCGGCGTGGCGCTGGTGCAGAACCCGGACGACCGGGCGCTGCTGGAAGGGCTTGGCGTGCGAGGCGACCGGATCGCGCTCATTCCGGGATCGGGCGTCGACGTCGAGAGCCTCCAGCCCGCGCCCGAGCCGCCCGGCGCGCCGAAGGCCGCCTTCGTCGGCCGGCTGCTCGACGACAAGGGCATCCGCACGCTTATCGAGGCGCACCGCATGCTGCGCCGGCGCGGCAGCGCGGTCGAACTCCTGATCGCCGGAACGCCGGACCCGGCCAACCGGGCCTCCGTCTCCGAGGCCGAGGCGCAATCCTGGAACGCGCTCCCCGGCGTGAGCTGGCTCGGCCATGTCGCCGACATTTCCGGGCTTTGGGCACGCGCGCATATCGCGGCCCTGCCGTCGCGCCGCGAAGGCCTGCCCAAAAGCCTGCTGGAGGCCGCGGCCTGCGGCCGCCCGATGGTCGCGACCGACGTACCCGGCTGCCGCGAGGTCGCGGTCGCGGACGAAACCGGCCTGCTGGTGCCGCCTGACGACGCCGCGGCGCTGGCGGACGCCATCGAACGGCTCGCCGGCTCGCCGGAGCTTCGCGCGCGGATGGGCGCGAACGCGCGCCGCATGGCGGTCGAGAGATTTTCGGCCGAGGCGATCGGCCGCCAGACCGTCGACCTCTACCGCCGCCTTGCCGGGGCCGCGGCATGAACGCTGCCCTCGCCTTCACGCCGCAGGGCGTGGCGCTGGCCTTCACGGTCGCTGCCGCCGCCTCGATACTTGCGTGGCTCTTGATCCGCCCGCTGCTGCCGCTGCTGCGGCGCCGGGCGATGGCCACTCCGAACGAGCGCTCCTCGCACCGCGTGCCGACGCCGCAGGGCGGCGGCATCGCCGTGGTCGCGTCGGCCATCGTCTGCGCGGCGGCGGGCGCGATGCTGGGCGCGATCGAAGCTGCGGCGCTTCCGGCGATCTTCGCCGGCGCCGTTGCGCTGGCGGTGCTGGGCGGCCTCGACGACATCTACAGCCTCGGCATCGTTCCGCGGATGCTGGTGCAGGGCCTGGCAATCGCGCTGCTGCTTTACGCGGTGCCGCAGGAGGCGCGGATCGTGCCTGCGCTGCCGTGGGAGATCGAGCGCGCGGCGCTGTTTCTCGCGCTGATGTGGTTCGTCAATCTCGCCAACTTCATGGACGGCATCGATTGGATGACGGTGGCCGAGACCGTGCCGGTGTGCGGCGCGCTCGCCATCGCCGGGTTCCTCGGCGCGCTGCCCGCGGAGGCCGCGCTGGTGGCGCTCGCGCTCGGCGGGGCGATGGCCGGCTTTGCCCCCTACAACCGGCCGGTGGCGCGGCTGTTCATCGGCGACGTCGGCAGCCTGCCGGTCGGATTCCTGCTCGGCTGGATGCTGCTGCTGCTCGCGCTCGGCGGCCACCTCGCCGCGGCGCTGCTGCTGCCGCTCTACTACGGCGCCGATGCAACGCTGACGCTGCTGCGCAGGCTGGTGTCGGGGGAACGGTTCTGGGAGGGTCACCGCTCCCACTTCTACCAGCGTGCGGTGGCCGGCGGCATGACGGTGCCTGAGGTGATACGGCTGGTGTTCGCGACCAACCTCGTCTTGGCGGCGCTGGCGCTCGTTTCGATCGCGGCTGGCTCGATGCCGGTGTCGGCCGCGGCGCTGGCGGCCGGCTGCGCCGCTGTGGGGCTGCTTCTGGCGCGGCTGAACCGCGGAGCGGCCTGAACTTGGACGCTCTCGTGATCGCTCTGATGCTGACGGCGGCGGTCACGCACGCGAGCTGGCACGCGCTGGTCAAGACCGCCGGCAACCGGCTCGAGATCCTCGCCGGCATGGGCGTCGTTGCCGGCGGCATCGCCGTCTGCGCCCTGCCCTTCGTGCAGGCGCCGCCGCCCCGGATCTGGCCGATCCTCGCCCTCTCGGTGCTGCTGCACAGCAGCTACAAGCTCTGCCTCGCCGCGGCCTACGCGCGCGCCGATCTCGGCCAGGCGTTTCCGCTGGCGCGCGGAATGGTGCCGCCGTTCGCGACCTTGCTCGCGCTCGTGTTCCTCTTTCAGGCGCCGAGCCTGCCGCAGCTTCTCGGTATCGTTCTGATCGCCTGCGGACTCCTGCTGCTGGCGCAGGAGCGCTCAGCCGGCCGGATCAACGCGCCGCTGCTGCTGGTGACGGCAACCGCGGGCCTCCTGGTCGCCGGCTATTCGGTGCTCGACGCCTACGGAATGCGGCAGATGGGCGACTGGCTCGGGTTCACCGCGTGGCTGGTGGCGATCGACAGCGTCGCATTCCTTCTCTACTGCCGATGGAGCGCGGGCGCGGCGTTCTGGACGGGCCTCGCCGCCGCGCGCTCGCGTGTCGCCGCCTCCGGACTGCTTGGCGTCGCCTCGTTCGGCGTGTTCATGTGGGCCATCAGCTTCAACCCGATCGGGCCGGTGGTGGCGCTGCGCGAAACCAACGTCCTGTTCGCGGTCCTGATCGGCGTCGTGCTCTATGGCGAGCCGCTGTCGACGAGCCGCATCGCCGCCGCCTGCGCGATCCTGGCCGGGATCGCCACGATCGCCGCGACCTGACCCGGCACGCCCCCGCTTGCGGCCTTAACGGCATGATTTTTCAGCAGAATCGACAAGGGCGCGCCGGTCCCGGCGATTGCTGGCGGGCAATGCGCGTGCTAGCAACCGGCGCATGAGCATGAGCGCCGCCCAGCAGGACAAGCGCAAGGAGATCGCCTTCTTCGACAGCCACGCGGCCGTCGACGCCTATGACGTCTTCACGCCCGATTCCAGCGCCCGGCTGATCGACGCCTTCCGCCGCCTTAGCGGCCTGCCGGCGGGCGCGCGGGTGGCCGATCTCGGCTGCGGCTCCGGCGTGTTCACCGCGCTGCTGCGGGATGCCGGCTATCGCGCCTGCGGCCTCGACCTGAGCCCGCGCCTGATCGACCTCGCGCGCGCCAAATACCCGGGCATCGAGTTCCTGGTGGGAGACGTCGAGCAGCTTCCGTTTGAACCCGGTTCGCTCGACGGCATTCTGCTGAGCGGCCTCGTTCATCACCTGCCCGATCCGTCGTGCTGCGCCGCCGAGGCACACCGGGTGCTGCGCGGCGGCGGGCGCTTCGTCGCTTTCGATCCCAACCGGATGAACCCGTTCATGTATCTGTATCGGGACCGCTCCTCCCCGTTCTACAGTTCCAAGGGCGTGACCGAGAACGAACGGCCGGTGCTGGCCCGCGAGGTCGCCGGCACCTTTGCGCGTGCCGGCTTCTCCACCGGCACCGACTATCTGTCGAACTTGCGTTACCGCTACATCGCATCGGGCGCCGTGCGCTGGCTGCTGCCGGCCTACAACGCGATCGACGCCATCGCCTTCACGCCGCCCTTCATGCGCCGGTTCCGCGCCTTCGTCCTGACCTACGGGGAAAAGCCTTGAGCATTGCCGAGCAGCATTCGTCCGCAGGCGCTTCCGCAGGCGCACCGTCCGCAGACCTCACCGTGGTCGGCGGCGCGGGCCATGTCGGCGTGCCGCTGGTGCTGTCGTTCGCGGCACAGGGCTTCACCGTCAACATCAACGACCTCAATCGCGACGCGCTCGACACGCTCAGGTCCGGCCGCCTGCCGTTCATCGAATACGGCGCCGACGAGGTGCTCGCGCGCGCGCTGGCCGACCGGCGCCTGGTGTTCACCGACCGTCCCGGACAGATTTCCGCGCCGGGACCGGTGATCGTCACCATCGGCACGCCGGTCGACGAGTTCCTCAACCCGGTCCGCAAGGTTGTGCAGGACTGCATCGATGGGCTCGAGCCGCACCTGCGCGACGGTCAGCTTGTCGTGCTGCGCTCGACGCTGTTCCCCGGCACCACGGAATGGATCGATGCCCATCTCAAGCGCAAAGGCCGCAAGATCAAGGTCGCATTCTGTCCGGAGCGGATCGTGCAGGGCCACGGCATCGCCGAGCTCAAGTCGATGCCGCAGATCGTCAGCGGCACCTCGCCCGAGGCCGAGGAGGAGGCAGCCAGGCTGTTCCAGCCGATCGCGCCAGAGCTGGTTCGCCTCGAGCCCACCGAGGCGGAATTCGCCAAGCTGTTCAACAACGCCTACCGCTACATCGAATTCGCGGTGACGAACCAGTTTTATCTGATCGCAAAGTCGGCGGGCCTCGACTACAGCCGCATCCTTCAGGGAATGAAGCACAATTATCCGCGCGCCAAGAACATCCCGACCCCGGGCTTCGCGGCGGGCCCCTGCCTGGTCAAGGACACGATGCAGCTTCTGGCCTTCGCGCGGAACGAGTTCGGGCTGGGCAATGCCGCGATCATGGTCAACGAGGGGCTGCCGCTGCACATCATGGACGACCTGCGCCGGCGTTACGACCTGCCGTCGATGACCGTGGGGCTGCTCGGTATGGCCTTCAAATCCGAGGTCGACGACGTGCGCGCCTCGCTGAGCTACAAGCTCAAGAACGCGCTGCTCGGCCACTGCAAGGCGGTGCTGACCACCGATCCGTTTGTCGTCACAGATCCGGCGCTGCTCCCGCTCGACGAGGTCGTGCGCCGCAGCGACGTGCTGGTGCTGTGCACACCGCACCGCAGCTACAAGACCGCCGACCTAGGCGGCAAGCCGGTAATCGACGTCTGGGGCTTTCTCGGCGCGGGCTCGCCCGCGGCCTGACGATGCCCGCGCGCCTCGACATCGTCATTCCGGTCTACAACGAAGGCAGAAACATCCTGGGCACGCTGTCGGCGCTGGCCCGCGAGGTCGGCACGCCGGCGCGGGTGCTGATCTGCTACGACCGCGACGACGACGACACGCTCGCGGCCGTGCGCGGCAGCCCCGAATCCCATCCCGGCCTCCCCATAGAATTCGTCCGCAACCGCGGCCGCGGCGCGCATGGCGCGGTGATGAGCGGCATGGCCGAAAGCGATGCGCCGTTCGTGCTGGTGCTCCCCGCCGACGACGACTTCAATGCGGGCATCCTCGACCGCATGGTCGGGCTCGCGGAATCGGGCTGCGACGTGGTCTGCGCCAGCCGCTTCATGCCGGGCGGCCGGATGGAGGGCTGCCCGTGGCTCAAGGCGGCGCTGGTGCGCGGCGCGGCCTTCACGCTGCACCGGCTGGCCCGGCTGCCGACGCACGACCCAACCAGCGGCTTCCGGCTGTTCTCGCGGCGGCTTGTGGATACGGTGGCCGTCGAGTCCGGCGAGGGATTCTGTTACAGCATCGAGCTGCTGGTGAAGGCGCACCGGCTCGGGTGGCGGATCGGCGAGGTGCCGGCGCTCTGGTTCGAGCGCAAGCACGGCGCGAGCCGCTTCCGGGTGCTCAAGTGGCTGCCCGCCTATCTGCGCTGGTACGGCTACGCCTTCGCCACGACCTACCTGCGGCGCGGGCCGGAGACGGTTACGATGCGGCCCGGGAGATGACCGATGCCCGATGATCCGCGCGAGCGTGACTGGCCGAAGATCAGGTCGCGGACGGCGACGCGGTTGTCGCCGTGGATCGAACTCATCGCCCGCGAGGTGGAATTCGCGCCTGGCGCGGAGCCGCAGATCTATCACGCGGTCGGTCAGGCCGACTATCTGGCGATCGTCGCGGTCGCGCCGGACGGGCGGCTGCCGCTGGTGCGGCAGTATCGTCCGGCGGTCGAGACTTTCACCTGGGAGCTTCCGGCCGGACTGGTCGATGCGGGCGAGGACCCGATCGAGTCCTGCCGGCGGGAACTGCTGGAGGAGACCGGCCTGCCGGCGGTCGAAATCCATCCGCTCGGAATCAACGCGCCCTGCACCGGGCGCTTGAGCAACCGCATCCATGTCTTCCACGTCGCCGCGGGCGAGCCCGCCGCAGACTTCCGGCCCGAGGCTGGCATCGAGGTGCGGCTGATTGCTCCGGCTGAGCTGGTGCGGATGATCCGAAGCGGCGAGTTCAGCCAGCAGCTTCACCTCGGCGCGCTGATGCAGGCCGAGCTGTCCGGCCGCCTCGCGCTGCCGCGCTGAGCGCTGAGCGCATCCATACGACCACCGGATGCCCGGCCACACGGGCGGCGAGTTCGGGATGGCGCCGCCGCAGCCAGGGCGCCGCCTCTTCGCGTATCCACACGGCGTTGACGAGGCCGGTCAGGAGCCAGGCGAGATAATAATAGCGCGCAATCGGCACATGCGTCATGCCGACCAGATGCTGCGCCAGCGACGCGGCCGCGATCAGCCGCAGCCAGGGATCGTATCCGCGCCGCAGCATCACGCGCACCAGCACGGCCACCGCGAGCGCATGCAGCGGGACCATGGCGTAGTGCTCGCTCGGGCCGGCAAGCCAGTCGGCAAGTTGCCGAAGCACGCGGACGACATTCCCGCCGGCCAGATTCAGCGTGACGATTTCGCCGAGCGCGGCGAGATAGACCGGGAACGGCGTGACATAGACCCAGGGGTGCCCGGCATTGGCGCTGAACAGCACGAACACGCCGCCGAACACCCAGTTGTGCAGCGCCATGCCGAACGTCGGCAGGAAGCCGACGCAAAGCCCGGCAAAGCGCACCCACTGCCGCTGCCAGAGCGCGGCGAGCCCGGCGCCGAGCAGCAGCACCGCGGCTGCTGGCGCAACGATCGGACGCATGAACAGCGCCAGCGCAAACAGCAATCCTGCGGCCAGCGCCGGCGCGAGGCGAGGACCCGGTCCCGCGGACGAGCGGCCGGCCAGCACCAGCAGCCCGGCCGCGAACAAGATATAGGCCGCGGGATCCGCAAACCCCCGCGCTGTCCACTTGGCGTACTGGAAGAACGCCGTGCCGAACAGGCCGCCCAGCGGCAGCGCGACGAAGGCGAGCGTCAGCGCGAGCGCGATCCGCACCGGCAGGAACCGCCGCAGCAGCGCCGCGACGACAAAGGGCATCGCCAGCAGCAGCGACAGATAGCCGAGGAAGCTTTCGCCGAAAAGGAAGCGCTCCAGCGCGCGGAAGTACCTCAGGCCCGGGCCGCCGTAATAGAACACGGCCTCCCCGCCCTCGAGCGCGGCGCGCCACTCGCCCGCAATCAGGTGACCCGCGATGATACGTCCCACGCCTTCGTAGAACAGACCGTCGTCGCCGCCGTCGAACGGCCGAACGCCGCCGATCAGGCTCGAGTCCGTCAGAAACACGATCGCAACCGAAAGCGACGCAAAGCAAGCTGCGAGCGCGAGACGCCGCCTGCGCCAGTTCACGAGAATGAGCAGCAGCGCCGCGACCCCGGCGCCGGCGGCGGCATCGGCCGCAAGCTGCCGCACCCGCACCGGCGCCGGCGGATCAAGCCGCATGGCAAGGCGCGCATCGGCCGCGACCGACAGGCCGAAGATCATCCGTCCGGTGTCGGTCGCAGCGATAACGCGGCAGTTCATGGTCTCGTGGCGCAGCGTCTCGAACCGGCCGCCGTCGTGCTCCCACATCAGGTCGCCGCGCCAGCACAATCGCCCGCCGGCCCGATCCGCCGGGAGCCGGTACATCACGAAGAACGGCATGACAACGCGCCAGGGATGCAGCAGCGCGCGCAAGCCGCGCTCGCGCTCGACGCGCTGCACGTCGCTTGCACCGACGTACCAGTTGTACTGCCGCTCGTTGAACGCGCCGATACGCAGCCACACCGGGTCGGAGAAGCCGATGCCGTCGACGCGCCGCGAAAACACCGGCCGGCCGGGCAGCCCATCGGCGGAGAAGGCGTAGGCGCGCGCCGGTCCGGCGCCGCTCCTCCAGCAGCCGGCCGCGGCCGGATCGCAGCGCCGGCCCGCTGGATAGCGCGCGTCGAAGTCGCGCAACATCCGCTCATGAACCGGCGCGGGAAGGCCCTCTTGCAGCGCCCGCCCCTGCGCGCCGCCGAGAAAGACGTTGTGGCCCTCCTCGATCCGGGGAACCGCAAGCAGGGCCTGGATCAGCACCGCAAGGGCGGCGACCGCCACCGCTGCGATCCAGGCGCGCGGGCTCCGCGTCATGCGGCCGGCGAACACCGCCACCGCCGCCGCCAGCAGCAGCGCATAGCCGAACAGATCGCTGACCGGCAGGCCCACCGCGGCGGCGGCGAGCGCCATCGCCGCGAGGCGCAGCCAGACGCTTCCCTTGTCGGCCGCTCGATCCAATGGCGAATCCGCTTGCTGTCCGCGCGCGTAGCGTTACGCGATTGCGGGCCGGCGCGCGAGCCCGCACCCGCGCTTGACCCCGGACGGCGTGCCGACCACATTGCCGCCGCACCGCCCGAAAAGGCCCGCCAGACCGGACCCGCGCCTTGATCCGAGTAGGAATCGTCGGAAGCAACTACGGCCTGAACGTGCTGGCGCCGGCGTTCCGGCTCGATCCGCGCTGCGCGGTCGCGGCGCTCGCAGGCGGCGCCGCCGAACGCACGGCCGCCCGCGCGCGGCAGGCGGATATCCCGCGCGCGGCCGCCGACTGGACCGAACTCACCGACGACGACGGCATCGACCTCATAGCGGTCGCCACGCCTCCGGCGCTGCAGCCCGGCATCGCAATCCGCGCGCTCCGCCACGGCAAGCCGGTGCTGGCCGAGAAGCCGATGGCGGCCGATCTCGCCGGCGCCGTGGCGATGCTCGGGGCCGCGGGACGCACGCCGACGGCGATCGATTTCGGCTTCACCGAGCTTCCGGCCTTTCGCAAGGCGCACGAGATGATCGCGGGCGGCGCGCTCGGGCGGATGCGTCACGTCAGCGTGCTGTGGCATGTCGAGAACGCAGCGACCCGGCTTCGCCTCAAGCACTGGAAGACCAGCGATACGGACGGCGGCGGCGCGTTGGGCAATCTCGCAAGCCACGCGCTGCACTATCTCGAATGGTTCTGCGGCCCGATTGCGGGCCTCTCGGCCCGATTGTCCGGCCTGCCGGACGACCCCGCGATCGGCACCGGCGTCACGCTTTCGCTGGCCTTCGCATCGGGCGCGGCCGGAAGCTTCACGCTGCACTGCGGCTCGGCGCCCGGCAGCGGCCACCGGATCGAGTTTTACGGCGCCGACGGTGCGCTCGTGCTCGCCAATCCGACGCTGGACTACATGAAGGGCTTCGCGCTCGCGCACGCCCGGCGGCCGGCCGAGGCGCTGTCTCCGGTCGCGCTCGCGGACGATCCGCGCGCCGGGCTATTTCCGGCCGACTCCCGGATCGCGCCGGTCTCGCGGCTCATCTCGCGCCTGATCGACGCGGTCGAGGGCGCGCCGCCGGCCGCGCCCGGCTTTGCCGAGGGCCACCGGGTGCAGGTGCTGATCGACGCGGTGCGCCGCGCGCACGAGCAGGGCCGCTGGCTCGATGTGGCGCCCGCAACGGAGCGCCGCGCATGAGCCGTATCCTCGTCACCGGCGGGTCCGGCTTCATCGGCTCGGCGCTGGTGCGCGCGCTGGTGCACGGCGGACACCGCGTGCGGGTGCTCGACGACAATTCGCGCGGCGCGCCGCGGCGGCTGGCCGAGGTCGCCGCCGACATCGAATTCGTGGCGGGCGACATCCGCGATCCGGCGGCGGTCCTCGACGCCGCGCGTGGGGTCGAGGAGGTGCACCACCTCGCCTACGTCAACGGCACGGAATTCTTCTACAGCGCGCCGGAGCTGGTGCTCGACGTCGGCGTCAAGGGCATGGTCAACGTGATCGACGCGTGCCGGGCGCACGGCATCGGCACGCTGGTGCTGGCCTCGAGCTCCGAGGTCTACCAGACGCCGCCGGCCGTGCCGACCGACGAGTCCGCGCCTCTCGTGGTGCCCGACCCGTCCAACCCGCGCTACTCCTACGGCGGCGGCAAGATCATCAGCGAGCTGCTGGCGATCAATTTCGGGCGCAAGCACTTCGAGCGCGTGCTGATCTTTCGGCCGCACAACGTCTACGGCCCCGACATGGGGTTCGAGCACGTGATCCCGCAATTCGCGCTGCGGCTGCACCGCGGCATGGCCGCGGCGCCTGCCGGTCCGGTCCGGTTCGAGATCCAGGGCGACGGCAGCCAGACGCGCAGCTTCTGCCACGTCGACGACCTGGTGCGCGGCGTGCTGCTCATGCGCGAGCGCGGAGCGCACCTGGGCATCTACCACATCGGCACGTCGGACGAGATCGCGATCGGCGATCTGGCGCGGCGGGTCGCGGCCTGCGCCAGACGCGAGATCGCGCTGGTGTTCGGGCCCGAGCCGGCCGGAGCCGCGGCGCGCCGCTGCCCGGACATCGGCAAGCTCGCGGCGCTCGGCTATGTGCCGCAGGTGCCGCTGTCACAGGGCCTGCCGCCTACCGTCGACTGGTACCTCGCCAACGCCGGGCTTGCGCCGCACGCCTGACGCGGTGCATCTGTTCGCGCCCACACGCGCCGTCGACCCGAGGAGACCGCCAGCTTGTTCCCGACCAAGATCGCCCGCGGAGCCGGAACCGGGGGCAGCGTCCCGGTGGAATGCTGCCAGGTCTGCGGCCACGAGCGGCTGGAGACGGTGCTCACGCTCGGTTACATGCCGCCGGTCAACCGCATGGTTGCGATCGGCGCGGTGACGGAGCAGCAGCCATGGTTTCCAACCGCGCTCCTGTTTTGCGAACGCTGCGAGCTGGTGCAGTTGGGGCTCGCGGTCGATCCGGTCATCATCTTCCCGCCGGAATATCCCTACACCAGCGGCACGACACGCATCCTTCGCGACAATTTTTCCGACCTGTATTCCGAGTCGGCGAAGCTCCTCGGGCTGACGGCGCAGGATCTCGCCGTCGACATCGGCTCCAACGACGGCACGCTGATCGGCAATTTCCTGCGCGGCGGCCACCGCATCCTCGGCATCGAGCCGACCGACGTGGCGCAGATCGCCGCGTCTCGCGGCATTCCCACGCTGCAGCGCTATTTTTCGCGGGACGTCGCGAAGGAGGTGCGTGCCGGGCACGGCGCGGCGAAGATCGTCACCGCCGCCAACTGCTTCGCCCATATCGAGGACGTCCATGCGATCGTCGAAGGCATCCTCGAATTGCTCGCCCCCGACGGCGCTTTCGTGTCGGAATCGCATTATCTGATCGGACTGCTCGACACGCTGCAGTACGACACGGTCTATCACGAGCATCTTCGCTATTACTCGCTGGCGAGCCTGTCGAATCTTCTCGCCATGCACGGGCTCGAGGTGTTTCACGCCCGCCCGATCCCCACGCACGGCGGCTCGATCCGGGTTTACGCCGCGCGAAAGGGCCAGCGCCCCGTTCAGCCCAGCGTGCGGCAGATGCTGGACGCCGAGCCGCGCGGCGCCGACATGCGCCAGCGGCTTGCGAAGTTTCGCGACGACGTGGTGCTGTCCAAGCTGCGCCTGCACGCATTGATCCGCGACATCAAGGAGAAGGGCGGGCGGATTTGCGGCATCAGCGCGCCCTCGCGCGCCTCGACGCTGGTCAATTATGTCGGCCTCGACGAGGGCATCGTCGACTACGTCTGCGAGGTGCCGGGCTCGCTCAAGATCGGCAAGTACATGCCCGGCACGTCGATCCCGGTGGTGGACGAGCAGCGCATGTTCGAGGACCAGCCCGACTGCGCCATCATCTTTTCCTGGCACATCGCCGCGGAGCTGGTGCCGAAGCTTCGCGCCAAGGGCTATCGCGGCCGGCTGATCGTGCCGCTGCCGGTGCCGCGCGACATCTGACGCCTTCAGGCCACCGCGCCGCGAAAATCCGGGACCGCATCGCGCAGCACGCGATCAACCGCGCCGCGGTCTTCACGGACCTGCGCCTGCTCCAGCGCCGCGAGCCAGGCACGCATGGCATCGAGCGATGGATGGAACGGCTTGGCCGCGACGACGCCGTCGATCCCGACATCGCCGTCGGCCTCCTCGCGCGCGAACAGGATCTCGTTGAGCCGCTCGCCCGGCCGGATTCCGGTGAACGCGATCTCGATGTCGCGGCCGGGCTCGAGGCCCGAGAGCCGGATCAGGCGCTCGGCCAGGTCGAGAATCTTGACCGGCTGGCCCATGTTGAGAACGTAGACCGAGACGTCCGACCGTTCCGAACCGAGCGCGTGGCTCGCCGCCGTCACCACCAGATCGCAAGCCTCGCGGATGGTCATGAAGTAGCGCACCATATCCGGGTGCGTCACCGTGACCGGGCCGCCGGCCTCGATCTGCGCCTTGAATTTGGGAACCACCGAGCCGTTCGACGCCAGCACGTTGCCGAAACGCACCGCGATCAAGCGCATGGCGCTATGGTGCTGGAGACGAGCCGCGTCGAGCGCCTGGCAATACATTTCAGCGAAGCGCTTGGTCGCGCCCAGAACCGACACCGGCTCGATCGCCTTGTCGGTCGAGATCATGACCATGGCGGAGGCGGCCGAGGCGGCTGCGGCATCGGCCACGTTGACCGAGCCGAACACGTTGGTCTTGACCGCCTCGTCCCAGTCCTTTTCGAGCAGCGGCACGTGCTTGAGAGCGGCGGCGTGAAACACGATGTCCGGCTTGAACGCGGCGAACAGGCGGAACATGCGCTCGCGGTCGCGCACGCAGGCGAGCCGTCCGTCGATCTCGGCCTCGGCCTGCTTGCCCCGGAGCGTTTCCAGCACCGCATGCAGCGCGGGCTCGGAATTCTCGATCACCAGCAGCCGGCTTGCGCCGAAGGTGACGGCCCGGTCGCAGATTTCCGCGCCGATCGAGCCGCCGCCGCCGGTGACGATGATCGACTTGCCGCGGACGAACTGTTCAAGCCGCCGGTAGTCGATCTTCACGCTCGGACGCAGCAGCAGGTCCTCGACCGAGACCGGAGCAAGCTGAAGCGCCTCCGCGCCCTGATCGAGCGCCGGCAGGCGGCTGGTCGCAAGCCCGAGCCGCCGCGCCCGCATCAGCAGCGATTCTGCGCCGGTGCCGGGCTCCAGCACCGATGGGGTCAAGACCAGCCGCGACACCTTGGCGTCCCGCGCGGAAAATCCCGCAATCACCTGTTCGAGGTCGTCGGGGCCGCCCAGAACGGAGACACCGCGGACGGTGGTACCCCAGTCGGTACGTGACGGCGAAAGGATGCCGGCCGGCCAGATCTTGCGCACCGATCCGCTCTCGATCGCCCGCAGCGGCACCTCGACGTCGGCGGCGCTGCCGACCAACAGCGTCGGCGCCGAATCGTCGGCCGCGCGGCGGTGGAGCTGGGTGCGCGCATCGCGGAAGTAGCGGTAGGCGACACGCGGGGTGATCAGGAACGCGGTCTGGACGAAGAAGTAGAGCGCCAGCGTGATCTTGCCGAAATAGAACGAGCCGAAGAACTGCGGCGCGAGCAGGATGTAGTCGAGCACCAGCAGCGAGACCGCGAGAACGGCGGCCGCCGTCACCACACGGCGCAATTCGTGCAGCGAGGTGAACCGCCACTTTCCCTCGTGCAGCCGGAATCCGAAAAAGACGAAGGCGGCGTAGACCACGAATCCCGCGAGCAGCGTGGGCAGCCAGTCCAGCCGCTCCGCCAGCCGTTGATCCTCAAAGCGAATGACGAATGTCGCGACCACCGCAACTGCGGTCACCAGCAGATCGTGCAGCACGATCAGCCATTGCCGTGGCGTCAATTTAGGCATTCCGGTCATCGGCCACTCGGTTGCGCGCTATCGGCATCTTCATAGCGGCCTTTGCCTCGGCTTGCCACACCGGAGCCAAGCGCCTCATCCACCGCCGCCAGAACGTCGGCTGTGCGCAGTTCGTCGAGGCACACGCTCACGCTGTCCAGATGCCGCTCGCATCCCAAGCGTTCGCACGGCACGCACGGCAGCGGATTCTGCAGGAGCCAGACGTTGCCACGCCGCTGCACCTTCGATGCGAAGTCCCACGGCTCGGCAAGGCCTCCGACCGGCCACGGTCCGATCAGCCGGGGGCTGGTCGGGCCGTAGAGCGCGACGGTCGGGCGCCCGCAGGCCGACGCGAGGTGAGTGACCGACGTGTCGGTCCCGACATAGACGTCCGCTCCGCGGATCAGCGCCGCGAGCGCAGCCCAGTCGAGACACCCCCACGTGCGCGTGACCGGCGCGTCGTCGCCGAACACGCCGTCAACATAGGCGCGCTCGGCCGCATCCGGACCCTCGCTCACGATCACTTCGAGGCCGCGATCGCGCAGGCCTGCGGCCAGCGCGCGCCAGGCGGCGTCGTTCCAGCGCTTGTAGCGGTACATCGGATTGGGATGGAGCACGGCATAGGGCGCACGCGGCGCAATCGCCGGCGCAGCGGATCCCCGCGGCGGCACAAGCTCGCGCACCTGCGGCAGGTCCAGCGCGCCCGTCAGCGCGAACAACTGCTCCACGCGATGGATGTCGGGCTCGGCGGCGACCGGCCGGTGATGCGCGTGGCGCTTCCACCACGCTCCGTCACCCGCGACCGGCACCAGGCCGACGCGGCGGCGTCCGGCGGCCAGCGCGAGGAAGGTCGGCCGGTCGCCGGGCTGGGTCGAGACGACGAGGTCGTAGCGGCGCCAGATTCGCGCGACCAGCCGCAGCGTCTCGCCCGCAGTCGCGCGCTCGGCGACGGCCAGCACGTCGTCGATGTCGGGATTGCCTTGCAGCACGCCGGCGCTGCTGCGAAACACCAGGATGTCGATCCGGGCGTCCGGATGTCCGCGCCGCAGCGTGCGCACCAGCGGCGTGGTGAGCAGCACGTCGCCCAACCGGCGCAGCGTCAGGACCAGGATTCGCGGACGCTCCGGCAGGTTCACGGCAATGTCCCTCGCGGCCGGCCGGCAAGGCCGCTCACGCCGGCTGCGGCCGCGTGCGCAGGCGGGCTGCGCCCTGCTGCCCGAGCATCGCGCCGCCCGCAACGCCGACGCCGATCACGTAGGCCCAGCCGTGCCCGAAATCGAGGATGTGCGAATTGAACAGCGACGACACGACATTCTGCGACACCACCATCAGGCCCACCCACGCGCCGAAGCCGGGACCGGTGAACAGCAGGAGATGAGCGATCCACATCGCGAT
>VFQU01001216.1_pt1 | contig 16141 bp, 13 predicted proteins | sample 3512311 | NCBI WGS metagenome assembly VFQU01 (sample SAMN10412377, study PRJNA504923) | tailings metagenome | isolation source: Relicate 3 Philex TSF3 active mining site | place: Philippines: Tuba, Benguet | collected 2017-08-29
CGCCTTGGCAAAGTCACGCTTCTGCCGGTAGATCTGCGAAAGGCGCAGCACACTGCCGAGGTCCTTGGGTTCGTCCTCCACCAGTTCCTTGTACACCTGTATGGCTTCGTCGAGCTGATCACTCATGACGAGCGTATTGGCCAGTTGACGCTTGATCTCCGGGTTGCCGCCGCTCAGGTCGAGCGCCTTCTGCCAGGCCTTGGCGGCGTTGGGAAAATCACGCATCTGCTCATACATTTCCGCCAACTGCACCATCGCGCGCGGATTGGGGTTCTTCGCGCTGGCCTTCTCCAGCATGGAAGTGGCCGTGGTCATGTCGCCACCTTCCGCGGCGGCCATGGCCAGTCCCGTCAGAGCGTCTTCATTGTCGGGGTCGAGTTCCAGCACCTTGCGAAACGCCTTTTCGCTTTCCGCGTTTGCCTGCCCTACCTTGCTGAGCCGCCCGATCATCACCCACGCGTCCACGTCCGTCGGTTCGGCGTCGGCAATCTTCTGATACTGATCAAGAGCCCGGCGCACCATGTCCTCACGAATCCGATTCGCCTGCGGGTCGCCAATCAGCCGGGCGTAGATGCGGCCCAGGATGCGGCGTGAACTCAGGTCATTTGGGTTGGCCTTCAGCGCGGCTTCCGCTTCCGTTACCGCCCGGTTGCCCAGGCCTGCCTGAACGTAGAGATCGCTCAGTTCCGTGCTCATGAAGCCCGCCTTCGGGTCGGCCTTGATGGCGTTCTTGTAATACTCAATGGCCGGGTTCAGATACTCGCTGCGGTTGCCGTTGGCCGCCGCCAGGTCCGCGAAGATGTGCGCCATGGAGTAGTTGAAATAGGCCGCGGCCTTGTCCGGTTTCACTCCCTCGCCCGGTTTGTTGGTCCCAGCTGGCTGGGCGGCGGCAGGCAGGCTGCACAGAGCGGCCATACTCAATGCCACTATGGAGTGAATTGACTTCTTCATTCTTGTTTTCCTTCGCTGGAGGCGCTCCCCGATTTGTCTAACAGTATATCCCCGCTGCTGATTCTCGCCGGGCCTACAGCCAGCGGCAAATCAGCCTTGGCCCTGCATCTGGCGCAACGGTTTCGCGGCGAGATTGTGAACTGCGACTCCCTCCAGATTTACCGGGGTATGGATATTGGCACAGCCAAACCTTCCTTATCGGAACGTCAACTCGTCCCTCACCACCTTTTCGACGTACGAAACCCCAATCAGGTTTTCACCGCCGGCGAATACTCCCGCCTCGCCCGTCCTTTACTTCTGGAAATCAGCCAGCGCGGCCACCTACCCATCGTGACGGGCGGCGCGGGTTTCTATTTGCGCGCCTTGCTGGAAGGGCTATTTCCCGGTCCGGCGCGGGAGAATCAACTGCGGGAACGACTGGCGCGCATCGAAGATCGCCGCCCCGGTCAACTGCACCGGCTCCTGGAACGCTGGGATGCGCCTAGCGCTGCGCGCATTCATCCGCACGACCGCAACAAACTCATTCGCGCCCTCGAAGTCATTCAACTGGCGCGCATGCCGCTCAGCACGGCCCAACAACAGGCACGCCAGCCCCTCGAAGGCTTTCGCATTCTCAAGCTGGGCCTTGCCCCGCCGCGCCCCGCCCTCAGGCAGCGCATTCTGGAGCGCACGCGGCAGATCTTCGCCGCCGGGCTTCTTGAGGAAGTCGCGGCGCTGGCCGCCCAGGGTTATGGCCGGGACAGCAAGGCCATGGAAGCTGTGGGCTACCGCCAGGCCCACGCTGCGCTGGCAGGAGAGATGACGGTGGCCGAGGCCATCGCCGATACTGCTCTGCGCACCGGCCAGTATGCCAAGCGCCAGATGACCTGGTTCCGCCGCGATACCGGGATGATCTGGCTGGAAGGATTTGGTCATGAATCCACCGTCCTGGCCCACGCTGAATCCCTCTTAATCAAATTCCTTTCCGGGTCGATCAATTTTTCTTTGTCCTGACGGAACCACCGCGCGTTTTCCGCGTATTGGTATGTGAGCGCAACGGAAAGCGGCTCAAACCAGAAAGCCGCAACCGGGCGCCATGACCTGGGGACAGATCCGATAAAGGAGTAATTACTGTAATGACCAAGAAAATTATGCTCACCTTCGCCACCGCCGCACTGATGGTGGCCAGCGCTGCCGAAAAGCACAACATCACGATTTTCCAGCCTTCGGTGGTGAATGGCACCATCTTGAAGCCGGGTGACTACCGCCTGGAACTGGACGGCGAGAAAATGACCCTTTCCAAGGGTAAGGAAAAGGTGGAAGCGGCCGTGAAGACCGAAACTGCCGACAACAAGTTCAGCTCCACCTCCATCCGCTACGCCAATGCCGATGGCAAGTACAAGGTACAGGAAATCCGCCTCGGTGGCACCAACCGCAAGCTGGTGCTGGGCGATACCCAGACTGGGCTCTAAATTCTCTTCAGACCCTCCGGGAGTGGGGGCCGGAATCGCCGCTTTGCTATCTTGAGGGCAATGCGCCGCATTCCGGCCCTCATTCTTTTTCTGCTCTTCCTGCCCGGCGGCCTCCAGGCCGAAAACTGGCTGGTGGCTCCCTTCGTCAACTTGACCGGTAAACCCAACCTCGATTGGATTGGTGAATCGGTGGCCGAGTCCGTTGCCGAGGCCCTGGCAACTCACGGTGTGCTGGTGGTGGATCGGGATCTGCGTCAGGAGGCGGAATCGCGGCTGGCCTTGCGCTCCAACACCCAGTGGACCCTCGCCAGCCTGTTGAAGCTGGCCGAAACCCTCGATGCGGACCACCTCGTCTACGGCCATTACGAATGGAAGGCAGGGCCTGGCATGGGCGCGCTGCGCCTCGTGGGGGAAGTCGTCAACGTCCGCCACTTGCGGCGCCAGCCCGGCGCCGAGGCCGGTGGCCCCATGGAGAACCTCGCCCTGCTTCAAACACAACTCGCCTGGAATGTTCTGCAGGTAGCCCTCCCCGCCGGTACGCTCACTGAGGCCCAGTTCCGCGCCGCCCGGCCACGCACCCGTCTCGACGCGCTGGAAAACTATGTGCGTGGTTTGCTGGCTACCAGCCCGGAGGCACGCGAAAAGTTCTTCGTGCAGGCCCTCAAGCTCGAACCGCAATACAGTCAGGCAGCCTATCAATACGGCCGCCTCCTGACTGAGAAGCCTGACGAGGAAGCGGCGGCCCCGGTGCTCGAAAAGGTCAAAGCAGCTGACACGCATTACCTGGAAGCCCGCTTTCTGCTGGGCCGGTTACGCTACCAACTGGGAGAGGTGAGCCGCGCTGCTGCCGTACTTGGGCCACTCAGCAAGGAAGTGCCGCTGAGCGAAATCTGGAACAATCTCGGCCTGGCCGAATGGCGCAGCGGACAGCCCACTTCCCTGGATAGCTTGCGCAAGGCGAATGAGGGCGACCCCGCTGACCCCGACTACCTCTTCAATCTCGGTCTGGCCCTGCTCTCCAGTGGACAGTATGAGTTGGCCGCCGACCGCTTTCGCGATGTGCTCGCCCGCGTTCCCGATGATGCCGATGCCACCAAACTCCTCGGCCGCTGTCTGCGCCGCACCACTTCCCCCGCCGCCGAACTCGCCGGCGTCGAGCGCCTCAAGCCCAACATCGAACTGGCAGCCTACCGCCAGTTGAAGGCGCTTTTGACCCCACAAAAGAATTAGGGCCAGGCTCACGAGAAGCCTGGCCCGTCAATCGAAACCGCGAAACGTTTAGTAGCGGTAATGTTCCGGCTTGTAGGGGCCTTCCACCTTCACGCCGATGTAGTCAGCCTGAGCCTGGGTCAGCTTGGTCAGCTTCACGCCGATCTTGTCGAGGTGCAAGCGGGCCACTTCCTCATCGAGATACTTCGGCAGAATGTAGACACCCACCTCGTACTCGTCCTTTTTCTTCCAGAGGTCAATCTGGGCCAGCGTCTGGTTGGCAAAGCTGTTCGACATCACGAAGCTCGGGTGACCCGTGGCGCAGCCCAGATTCACCAGCCGGCCTTCAGCCAGCATGTAAATGCTGTTGCCCGTCGGGAAAGTGTACTTGTCCACCTGCGGCTTGATGTTCAGCCGTTCCACGCCCGGTTCCGCATTCAGCTTGTCCACCTGGATTTCGTTGTCGAAGTGGCCGATGTTGCAAACGATCGCCTGGTCCTTCATGTGCTTCATGTGGTCCAGCGTGATCACGTCCACGTTACCCGTGGTGGTCACGTAGATGTCGCCGATGCCCAGGGTTTCTTCGATCGTGGTCACTTCAAAGCCTTCCATCGCCGCCTGCAGGGCGTTGATGGGGTCAATTTCCGTCACGATCACGCGCGAACCCATGCCGCGCAGCGAATGAGCCGAGCCCTTACCCACATCGCCGTAGCCGCAAACAACGGCCACTTTGCCGGCCAGCATCACGTCGGTGGCGCGCTTGATGCCATCCGCCAGACTTTCGCGGCAGCCGTACAGGTTGTCGAACTTCGACTTCGTCACCGAGTCGTTCACATTGATGGCCGGCACCAGCAGCTTGCCGTCCTGCAGCATCTTGTACAGGCGGTGCACACCCGTCGTCGTTTCTTCGCTGACGCCGCGCCATTCGGCGACGATCGGCCGCCAGAAGTTCTGGTTTTCCGCGTAGATCTTCTTGAGCAGGTCCTTGATGACCTTTTCTTCGTGCGAACCGGAGGGCGTGTTCACCCAGTCCGACCCGTGTTCCAGCTCATAACCCTTGTGGATCAGCAGCGTCACGTCGCCGCCATCGTCCACCACCAGCTGCGGACCCAGATCCTTGCCGTGGGTGATCGCCTTCAGCGTGCAGTCCCAGTATTCTTCCAGCGTTTCACCCTTCCAGGCAAAAACCGGAACGCCCGCGGCGGCAATCGCGGCGGCGGCGTGGTCCTGCGTGGAGAAAATGTTGCAGGAGGCCCAACGCACATCGGCGCCCAGGTCTACCAGCGTTTCAATCAGCACCGCGGTCTGAATCGTCATGTGCAACGATCCCGTGATCCTCACGCCCGCGAGCGGCTTTTCTTTCGCGTATTTGGCCCGAATTGCCATCAGACCGGGCATTTCATGCTCGGCGACGGAGATCTCTTTGCGTCCCCACTCGGCCAGGCCGAGGTCGGCGACCTTGTATTCGGTCGCAATTCGTGTTGCGGTAGCAGACATACCTAGAGCATATCATGATTTATTGATAGACTGACTCTCGATGGCCACATTTCTCAAAAGTCTCAAGCTGCTTGGGGATGAATCGCGCCTGCGCATTCTTCGTCTCCTCAGCCAGGAAGAATTGAGCGTGGCCGAACTGCAGGAGATTCTGGGCATGGGCCAGAGCCGCATCTCCATGGCTCTCGCGCAACTCAAACAGGCCGGGCTGGTTGACCTGCGCAAGAGTGGCCAAAAGCATCTCTATCGCTACACCGGCCAGTCCGCGCTCACCCGCCTGATGGAACAGGTGTCCCCCGAACTCGCCGATGCCGTCGCTGACGACAAGGCCCTCGAGTTCATTCTCGATCGCCGCAAAGATCAGGTACGAGCCTATTTCGACGAACTCGCCGGCCGCTTCGGCAAGCACTACGTACCTGGCCGCTCCTGGAAGGCATTGGCCGAAATGCTGCTCCAGTTGTTGCCTCCGCAGCGTATCGTCGATATTGGCGCCGGCGAAGGCACACTCTCGCTGCTGCTCGCCCAGACGGCTCTCCAGGTGATCGCGGTCGATAATTCCCAGCAGATGGTGGCTTACGGCCGCGAGATGGTGGCCAAGGCCGGTGTGGGAAATCTCGAATACCGCCTGGGCGACCTCGAAAAGCTGCCCCTCGACAACGAATCCGTGGACCTCGCCGTCTTCAGCCAGAGCCTCCATCATGCTGTACATCCCCAGAATGCCCTCCACGAAGCCCACCGCGTCCTCACCCCGGGTGGCCGGCTGGTGATTCTTGACCTCAACCGCCACCAGTTTGAAGAAGCCCGCGAACTCTATGCCGACCTCTGGCTCGGCTTCTCGCAGCTTGAGTTGACCCAAATGACCCTCGCCGCTGGCTTCGCGGAACCGCGCATGGCGGTCGTGCACCGCGAAGAGGAACCCCCTGGGTTTGAAACCGTGCTCTTGACCGCCAAACGCGTCTGAGTCCGTTCACCGTCGAAAATCGCCCGCTCATGAGAATTTGGTGCGGGCACTATGGCGAACCATCATCTTGAAAGTAATGCGGTCATTAGTTTCTTTCGCATCTTCGCTTTTTCTGATATTGATATCTGGTTTTCTTTATGCGCAGGGCATTACCGAAACTCTGGTGAGCGGGCGCGTGCTCGACCCCCAACAACGCGCTGTACCCAATGCCGTGGTCAAGGCCACCGATGGCCTGGGACGGGTGCGCTTCAGCACCATCACCAACGAGGAAGGCCGTTATGCACTGAAGGTCATAGGAGCCGGCAGCTTTGCTTTCGTGGCGGATGTAGCCGGCTTCAGCCCTGTCACCACCGATTTGCGCGAACTCAAGGGCGAATCGCTCGAACTGGACCTGAAATTGGGCGAGCTCAGCAAAGCCGAAACCATCCTCACCATCAACGAGCGCGTAGTGGAACCCACCGTGGACCAGCGCGACGCCGCCGTCTTCAACAAGACGCTCTTCACCCGCGATGACCAGATCTTTCAAACCCTCGGCGCGGGCCTCAATTTCGGCCAGCACGCCGGCGGTGGCAAATCTCTCGAAGTGCGCCGCTTCGGTTTCAACCTCGATCACGGCGGCACGGGCGGCGGCATCCGCATGAACCTCGACGACATGCTGGTCAACCAGGTCTCCGGCGGCCACGCCCACGGCTACCTCGGGGCGCTGAAGGGCCTGAGCCCGGAAATGGTGCAGAGCGTCGACCTCATCAACGGCCCCTTCAACGCGGCCTATGGGGAATTCAGTGGCCTTGGCGTGGTCAATATCAAAACCCGCGAGGAAATGCCTGACACTCTCTATGGCCGCGTTCAGTTCGGCCAGTTCAACACCCGCCGCATCTTCGGCGCCTATAGCCCCACCTTCGGCAAAAATCGCGTCGTGCTCGCCAACGAATACAGCTATTCGGATGGTCCCTTTGAGCAACCACTCAAATACTTCCGCAACAATTTCACGGGCTCACTCTTTCGCACCATCCGCCCGGGGGAAAACATCGGCTTCCGCGTGCTCGGCGCAGTCAATGATTTCTATAGCGCCGGCCAGTTGCCCCTCGACCTCATCGAAAGTGGCCGGCTCAACCGCTTCGGCTTCATTGACCCCACCGAAGGCGGCTACTCGCAATCCGGCACCGTCACCGGTTACTACACCAAAGACCGGCCCAATGGCGACCGCTTCCAGGCTAGCGGCATGGTGAACCGCCTGCTCTTTGACCTTTACTCCAACTTCACCTTTTTCCTCAATAATCCCGAAGACGGCGATGGCTTCGGCCAGCACGATTCCCGCCTGCAGCAGCAATTGAATCTTTCCTACAACAAACCCCACCAGCTGGGCACCCGCGCCCTGGGCAATCTCACCGGTGGCTTTGGCTACCTCGGCAACCAGCTCAATCTCGGCCTCTACAGCCAGATTGCTCGCAACCCTACAGAACTGCTCACCTCCGCCAATGTCCGCATTGATAACCCCGGCTATTTCGTGCAGGAGAACCTCACTCTCGCGAACGGCAAACTCCAGTTGGGCGGCGGCCTGCGCTATGACGACTTCCGCTTTAACACACGCAACCGCATCGATATTACTGACCGCCAGGCCGTGCGCGGCGGTCTGTGGCAACCCAAGGCCAGCGTCGCCTTTACCCCCTGGCTGGGCAAGCCCCTCACGCTCCACTTCAACACCGGCCGTGCCGTCACCAGCACCGGCGCCCGCGCCTTTCTGGTGGACCCCAACAGCCCCGTTGTGGCCTCCACTGACTTCTATTCCTTCGGCACCTCGCACAACAAAGGCCGCTTCTCGTTGGCCACCAACTTCTTCCGCATTGACCGTTCCAACGAAATGATTTATGTGGCCGATGACGGCACCAATGAGTTCGTCGGCCCTTCGCGCGGCTATGGCGTCGAGGTGAAGTCCAGCATCCAGTTGACGCGGCATCTCTCCTGGAATGGCAGCCTGACCAAGATCGGCAACAGCTATTACCGCGACACCGAACCGCGCGAATATGTGGACCGCGCACCCTTCTTCACCGCCTACTCCGCCCTCACCCTCAGCCCCTGGCATGGCTGGTCGGGCTCAGTCCGTTTTCGCGCCATCAGCGGCTTCAAGGTGAATGGCGAAGAGGGCGATTACATCCGCGGACCTGGCTACAGCCTCACCGACGTCAGTGTCACCCGCCGCATCAACCGCTGGCTGGAATTCAACTTTGCCGTCGACAACATCTTCGATCGCGAGTATTACGAAACCATCAACCGTTTCACTTCGGCCATGCGGGGACAGGACCCGCTTGAGCGCCTGCACGTCACTCCCGGCTACCCCCTCACCGTGGTGGGCGGCGTCAACATCCGGCTCTTCACCAAAGACCGTTGATCAGAACTCGAAGTGCAGGAAGAGTTGCAGTTGTCGCGCGGCGCTGAACTCAATCGCTTCGCCATGATTCGCCAGCCGCGTTCCGCCAGCTGAATAGAAACCCAGCAACCGTATCGGATTCGCGCGGTTCAGCAGGTTGTAGCCTTCCACGCCCACCTGCAATCTGGTCTTGCGTTCGTCCCAGCGAATCTCCTTGAACACCCGCGCATCCAGCGACGCGTTGGCGGGTGTCAGAAACGGGTTCCGCCCCAATCCGGCCGCCCTTGCCGTCAGCGGATAGGCCGCGGTGCGAAACCGGTCAGACGTCTCCAGCGCCGGCAGCGGCCGTCCCGAACCATAGGTGAAGGTCGGCACAAAGTGTATGTGCTCCAGCTTCTCGCTCAGCTTTTCCAGCGCCTCAATCTCAAATAGTGCTGTGGCCGTCACCCGGTGCGCCTGGTGCTGACGGCTCCGGGCCCATTCGGCGCGCAGGTCCAGCGGGTTCTGCGGCTGTTCGTCAAAGTCTGAGCCATCGTCCAGCGTGCGCCCGCCCGTGTAGGAAAGCAGGTAGCCGAATTCACTCGTCATCTTCCGGCTCAGCGTCACGGTGACGCCGTCATACCGCGAACGGGCATTGTTCTCCAGCAGAAACTCCGCCGGCAAACCACCCCGCCAGTTGCGCAACCGCGGCAGATGCAGGCCGCGTGTGTGGCTGTATTCCAGGGCCAAAGTGGTGTCGGCATTCAACTGGCGCTCCAGGCCCCCGGTCAGTTTCACGCCATAGGTGGCCCGCAACTGCTGGGCCGGCCGGTAGGCTGCACGAAAGCGAAGTTCCGGATATTCGTATTCCTCCCAGGCCCGCACCCCATCCTTCTGCAGCGCCTCGTTCAGAAAGGCCAGCGGATACCGGTCAAAGAATAGCCCCGCGCCCAGCCGGAACACTGTCTTCGAGTCGCCTCCCGGGTTCCAGGCCAGCCCCATCCGCGGCGCCACATTCGTCTTCGCCGTGGGTATGCCACCCGGCAAAAACTGGTAGTCATAACGCAGACCTGCCTCCAGGCTCAGGCCGCGGCGCACCCGCCAGCGGTCATTCACCCACAGGCCCACCGGAGTGGTGGAATACTGCGTGGCAGGCTCGCCCATCGCGCGCACCCGGAAGTCGTAAGCCCCGGCCTCAAACGCCGCCAGCGTCGGAAATACAGTGATGCCGCCAAAACGGTTGGCCAGCCTTCCGTCAAAACGCACATGGTGCAGGCTCCCCCCGAAAGACACCGTGTGCCGCCCGGCAATCCATGTCAGCCCGTCCACGAACTCGGTATGCGTCTCCGTGCGCGCCTGGTCCAGCCGCCAGTTCTGCCCAAAGCTCATTACACCGGGAATCTCCACAAACGGGTCGCGCGAGTTGGGGTTCAGCGCCGCCCCGCGCCGCCCGTATTGAAAGGTGAGGTTGTGGATCAGCGCGCTGCTCAAGGCGCTGGTGAGCGTACCCACCACGGCATGGTCCGCAATCCGTGAACTGCCCCGCGCCGAGTAGTCGGAATGATTCTCGATACCCTGCACCCCGTCTCGCACTCGCCCCAGCGAATACGCATAGCGCAACGTGCCACTGTGCACGGCGTTGAACAAATGCTGCACCTTCCCGGAGTATTGATAATCCCGCTCCCCGGCCCGAAAGGCGTAGCCCTCGCGCAAGCGGGCAAAGGATTCCGACCACTCATCGCAGTCTTCCCGGTAAATCTCCATGGCGGCGGCAAAGAAGGTCTGGTCGCGCTTCACCGGCCCACTGGCGCTGGCTCCCGGTTGCCAGCGGCGCAGCCGCGGCCGGCCTGCAATACCAAACTCCGGGTTCCGCGCATTCAACGCTTCGTTCTGAAACAGAAACTCCCCGTGCCCATGCAGTTGGTTGGACCCCGACCGCGTCACCACATTCACCACCCCACCCGCTGCTCCCCCCAACTCGGCCGAAACGGTCGTGCCCGCAATCCGCAATTCCTGCACCATCTCGAGCGGCACCGATACGCGTATGGCCCCCGTCGTTTCATCGCGATTGTCCGTGCCGTCAATCGAAACCGAGTTATTGCGCGACCGCATCCCGTTCGACACAAATCCTGAATCATTATTCGCGTTCCACATCGCCGCCGGGCTGCGGCCCGTGCTCTGTCCCGCTGCCGGCGCCATGCCCGGCGCCGTCAGCACGAAATTGACGTAGTTGCGCCCCTGCGCGGATGAATGTTCCATGCGTTCATAGCCAAACGTCACCGCGGCATTGGGACTGCTCGTGTCCAATACCGGCGCCTCCTCGGTGACTTCCATTTTTTCTGCCACCGCCGCCACTCGTATCTCCACTTTCAACGACAGCGTCTGCCCCGCCCCCACCAGCAACTCCTCATAGCGGCGTTCGGCAAAGCCTGCCGCCCGCACCTCCACCTCGTACTCGCCTGCCGGCAGGTTGGCCAGCAGATACTCCCCGCGCTCATTCGTCTGTGTTTCCCGCTGCTGGTTGGTGGCCGAAACTTTCGCCACCACCAGGGCGGCGGCGACCGGCGCGCCCTGGGGGTCCACTACCACGCCCGTCAGCGCTCCGGTGCGGTTCGAAACCTGCGCCGCCAGATGAGTCTGCAAATAAATTACTAATATCACTTGAATAACTGATGAAGTGAATCGCACTCTCTGACCCTAGCGCATTCACGCCTCAGGCCGCAAGCTATACTGCCCCTTGTACATGGAACCCAGCTACCTCGATCTCGCCAAAATGATTGATCATTCCCTGCTGAACCCCACCCTCACGGAAGAAGCACTGGACCGCGGCATCGCCCTCGCGCTGGCCTACGACGCCGCCAGCGTCTGCATCATGCCCTACGCGCTAGCCCGTTGCGCCGCGGCGCTCAAGGGTTCCACCGTCAAGGCCAGCACCACCATCGGGTTCCCCCATGGCGGCCACACCACGGCCATCAAGGTGGCCGAAGCCGGGCAGGCCTTGCGGGATGGTGGCGAAGAACTCGATATGGTCGTCAACATTTCGAAAGTCCTGTCCGGTGACTGGGCCTATGTCGAAGCTGACATCCGCGCCGTGGTCGAGGTCACTCACGCCGCCGGCCAGAAGGTGAAGGTCATTTTCGAGAACTGCTATCTGAATGACGAACAGAAAATCCGCCTTTGCCAGATCTGTTCCGGGCTCAATGCCGACTGGGTAAAGACCTCGACGGGCTACGGCACGGGCGGGGCCACCGATGCGGACCTGATCCTCATGCGCCAGCACGCCGCGCCTCACATACAGGTGAAGGCCGCGGGAGGCGTGCGCGACCTCGACGCCCTGCTGCGCGTGCGCGGCCTGGGCGTCACCCGCGTCGGCGCCACCGCCACCGCCGTCATTCTCGACGAGTACCGCCGCCGCCACGGCTTGCCGCCCATTCACGGCGCCACCCAGCCTGCCACCCCTGGCTACTGATGCGTCGTGCCGGCAGCAGCGCCAACATTTTCAGCAGCGTAGCCTGACGCGAGATGCCCAGCCGGTTGAAGATAGACCGTAACTGGCTCTTCCCGGTATTGATCGATATTCCCAGTTCCGCGCACGCCTCGGCTAGCGTCTCCACCTCCCACAGGGCCCTTGCCAGTTTTGCCTCAGCATCAGTCAATCGCAGGCAACTCCGGATCATGTTCAGCTCGGGCGTCCACTGTGCACCGCGCTGCAAAAGAATCACGATGGCCTGGCCTGACCCCGCCGGATAGACTTGCGCGATCCACTCCTCTCCGTACCTGGTTCGGAGAGGGCAGACCGCAACTTCTTTCGCCCACAATCCGCGAACCGCTTGTCTGCCTACCGTTCGTTTGAATGCGCCCCACCCTTGCAAAGAGGAAGTCTTGAGGACGCCTCCCGGGCAGGCGACGATGTCCTGGGTTTCCATCAGCTTCATTGCCGGTGCGTTGGCAAACTTCAACTCCATCCTGCCCGTTAGCAACAACACCGCAGTCTCTTCGCCATTCAGTGCCAGGTCGTGGGATGACATGGCAGGCCAACTCCGGTTGACTCTCTCCATGCAGGGTGCCCTTTACCTGCTAAGCGAAGCCAATGAAATTTCCCTGCCAACTGTCTCCGCAGGTTTTTGAGCTCTACGATTTTGTACTAACCCCGAAGGGTGAAAAATTGCGCTGTCCCGGAATGCTTCAAAGCAGGCGTCCTCCCTTGCAAGTCCTTGTGTTTAGGCGCCAAAGTCCCATTCCGTCTGACCCACCCTCAATGTTCGTCGGCTTCTGGCAAACGCCGCTCCCTGGTACAAGCGGGCCTTGCTTGCTGACTTGCGTCCCGCTAGAACAGCATTGGCGCCAAATCACTCTCGCTTCAAATGGCCTGCGCGACAGCAATCAAGCAGGCAAAGGAAAGGATGCTACATGCAACGACTATGGATTGCCCTGCTACTGTGCGGCCTCACCAGCGGCTTGGGCGCGGCTACTGTCACAACCTTCGGCCCAGCCTCCTGGGGTGTCTCGGACGCCACACTGGGCTTTACCGGCAGCTATGAAACGGAAGACTTCGAAGATCTGGCGCTTGCCAACCGACTTCTCTTCAGCATCACCGCGGACAATGGCGCCTATGGCCCCTCCAACACTCTGAACCAGCTCTTTAACCCGGCCACCGGCGACCCAAACGGCGCCAACTGGTCCTTTACCACCTGGGACGGTACCCGCTCCCTGTTGAACCGCCTGGACCAGATTCCCGTCGGTTACTACGGCCCACCGGGCTTTAGCGGCTACGGAAGTGTCACTTTCACCTTCACGGGCGGCGCCAGCAAGGTCGGCTTCGCCTTCTCGAACAACGAGGTTGCCGCAACCGTCCTGGTGAACGGAGTTTCCTTGGGCTCGCTGACGCAAGGCAATATCGCTGGCGGTTCAGGTCGCAACGGCTACTTCGTCATCAGCGCCGATGCCACCACCCCGTCCATCAACACCGTCACCATCAGCAGCAACGTGATCGATGCCATCTTCTATGACCATCTGCTTTATCAACTGCTGCCCATGACCAACCCGCCCACCGGTGGCGAAGTCCCCGAACCGGGCACCTGGGCTCTCCTGGGCACCAGTCTGGGTGTCGTTTGGTTCAAGCGCCGCCGCTAGCAAACAGGGCTGCCAGTCGCTAGTTCAGGCGGGCAGCCCCTCCACCAGCTTCATCATGCTCTGCGTGGGCATCACCCGCCCCAGCCTGAACCCGCTGGCCTCGAACAGCGCGCTGAATTCCTCCGCTGTTCTTTCCCGCCCGCCCGTCATGGCCAGCATGTTGACGTCCATGAACTTGCCGGGCTCCGGTTCATTGGCCGGCCCCACCATCACCTCCACCAACAACAGCCTCCCGTCGGCCGGAATCACCGCCCGGATGTTCCGCAAAATCTTCAGCGACTTTTCATCGTCCCAGTCGTGGATGATGTTCTTGGCCACATACAGATCCGCCCCGGCGGCCACACTGGTGAAAAAATCACCGCCCACACAGGCTGTGCGCGCCGCCAAACCCGCCTCCGCCAGTATCTTCCGCGCCCCGGCAGCCACATACTCCTGGTCAAACACAATTCCCTCCAGCCCCGGGTTCGCCTCCAGAATCGCCTTCACCAGCAGTCCGTGCCCGCCCCCCACATCGCAAATCTTACGGTGCTGGCTGAAATCGAAAGCCCGCACCACGGCCGCATTCGCGGAAACCGTGAAGTCGGTCATCGCATCGTCGAAAATCTCCGCCCGGTCAGGATGCTGGCGGAAGTATTCCCAAATGTCGCAACCCTCGGCGATGTCAGTGGCGATGCCTCCGCTCCGTACGACGTCCAGAACGCGGTCCCACGCGTTCCAGTGCTCCCCGAACATGCACATCCGCACGGCATTCCGCATCCCTTCCGGATGATTCCGGCTCAGATGCGCACTCAGCGGCGTCTGCTCAAAGGAACGCCCAGGCAATTCCCGAAACACCCCCACCGCCGCCAGCATCCGCAGCACCCGGTACAGCCCATCCTCCTGCGTACTCGTTGCCCGGGCCAACTCGCCAACCGGCCGCGGTCCACCCTCCAGCTGCTCGGCGACCCCCAATTCCGTGGCAACCCCCATGCACTTGGCCACCCAGGCCCCGGTCATCATCTGGAAAAGGATCTCGTTCGGATGTCGTTCAGTCATAATCGTCTCGTGGAGTAACGCGACGCCAAGCATATCAGTTGGCGCATTCTCGAAAAATTCTGTGGCCCGCACCAACTTTCCAGCCACCCACCCCGTCTTTTCTAACGGAGTCCGATATTGATCTTCCGCGAAGTGGAGGACCGCGATCTCGTCATCAAGGCGGCCGGGGGCAGCGTTGACGCTTTCAACCTGCTCGTTTCCCGCCACGAGAAACGTGTGTTCAATTACTTGCTGCGGATCGTCGGCCAGCGGGAAGACGCGCTCGACCTCACCCAGGACGTCTTTCTCAAGGCTTATCAGAACCTGAAGAAACTGAGCGATGTGGACCGGTTCTCTCCTTGGCTGTTCCGCATCGCTCACAACGAGGCCTACTCGCTGCTGCGCCGCAACCGGCCCGATAACGCCGAAATGGCCTTCGAGCCTCCCACCGGCGACAGCCGCAAAGGCCTCTACCCCCTCGAGTTGAATCTCGCGGTGGAACGGGCCCTCACCCGGCTCACCCCCGAGCAGCGCGAGGCAGTGGTGCTGAAGGTTTTTCAGGGCTTCAAATTTGAAGAAATGGCGGAGATTCTCGATCTGCCGCTTTCCACCATCAAGTCGCGGTTGTACTCCGCGCTCGATTTGTTGAAGGGCGTTTTGGCGCCAGTGAAGGGATAGTTAGCACACCATGCCGGAATCGAATCCAGATTTGCATGCCTACGCTCTCGGTGAGGGCAGCGCCACGGAGCGCGCCGCCACGGCTGCGGCGTTGGCCGAGTCCGCGGAATTGCGCGAAGAGTTGGAGCGCCTGGAAATCACCCTCGCCGCGCTTCAAGCCCTGCCCCAGGAAGAAATTCCCCGCCGCATCGCTTTCGTTTCTGACCCCGTCTTCCAGCCCTCCCTCTGGCAGCGCTTCTGGAATTCGGGCCCCCGGCTGGCCTTTGCCGGCGCGGGGCTCCTGAGCTGCGCCATCCTCCTGCATGGCGTCATGCAGCAGCAAACGCCTCCGCCCGTCCCCGTCGCGAGCAGCATCACGCCCGCCGAAGTGCAAACCATCGTCAGCCAGGCCGTCTCCCAGGCGGTTGCCGAAGTCGAAACCCGGGCCGAGGCGCGCACCCGTCAGGAAGTTGCCGCCGCCGTCACCGCTACCGAAAAGCGTTTTGACCGCGAGATGCAATTGCTCTCGGCCACCATCCAGGAAAACGAAACCATCCTGCGCAAACAGATGAATCGCCTCTATGTCAGCAATGCTGGCCTCACCATCGGAGCTCCCCAGGAATAATCCATGAAACTGTTCACCACCCTGACGCTCACCGCCTGCCTGCTGCTGGCCGCCGCCGTCGATCCCATACTCACCCGCGCCATGTTGGCCCCGGTGGAAAAACGCATGGACCAACGCTTCGAAACCCTCTTCGATGAGCCCTTCCTCCTGCTCGGCATGACCCGCGGCCTCTACCTCGACAAATTCGGCGTCGTCTTCAGCGCCGAACTCCAGCTCGTCTCCAACCCCGGCGTCGGCACCTTCGGCTTCACCGCCCCCACCAAGGAAATGATCGACAACACCCGCCAGAAGAAGCTCAC
>VFQU01001218.1_pt1 | contig 16127 bp, 13 predicted proteins | sample 3512311 | NCBI WGS metagenome assembly VFQU01 (sample SAMN10412377, study PRJNA504923) | tailings metagenome | isolation source: Relicate 3 Philex TSF3 active mining site | place: Philippines: Tuba, Benguet | collected 2017-08-29
CGGCAGGGCGTGCTGTTGCTCAACGCGGTGCTGACGGTCGAGGACGGGCGCCCCGGCAGTCATGCGAACCGTGGCTGGGAGGCGTTCACCGACGCCATCGTGCAGCGCCTCGCCGCCGAGCGCGAAGGCCTGGTCTTCATGCTCTGGGGGGCCTACGCACAGCGCAAGGGCGGCTTCATCGACCGCCGCCACTGCGTGCTTCGGGCGCCGCACCCATCGCCGCTGTCGGCCCATCGCGGGTTCATCGGCTGCGGCCACTTCGGCGCCGCCAACCGCTGGCTGGCCGGGCGCGGCGCGCGACCGATCGAATGGCGGCTGCCGCCGCGCGCCGAGGTCGAGGCACTGTACGCGGCCGTCGGCTGAGCCACGCGGCGGGCGCGTATGCTTGCGGACATGACTCGACGCTGCTTACGCCGATGCCTGCTGCTCTTCGCCGGTGTGGCGCTGTCGCTGACGGCCGGGGCTGCTGAGATCCCGAAAGCCCTTCTCGATGAAGCCCGCGCCGCGGGCAGTATCGAGATCCTGATCGAACCGGAGCGTGACGCCGCGCCGCTGGCGCTGCCGGACCACCTCGGCTTCGAGGCACGCGTCGCCGCCGCAGTCGCCGAACTGCGCGCCCGCGCGAAGCGCAGCCAGGCCCCGCTGCGCGAGCGCCTGGCCCAGGCCGGCATCCGACACCGCGCCTTCTGGGTCGCCGACGCGATCTGGGCTCGGGTGGATGGCGCGCAGCTGGCCGCGCTGGCCGAATGGCCGGAAGTGCGGGCCGTCCGTCCCAACCTGCTGCTGCGAACCGCGCTGCCGGCAGTCCGGCCCACCGCCATCAAGCAGACGACCGCCGTCGAGTGGGGCGTCCAGCGCGTCAACGCGCCGGCGGCGTGGGCGCGCGGCGCGTTCGGCCAGGGCGTGGTGGTGGCCGGCCAGGACACCGGCTACCAGTGGGACCATCCCGCGCTGCGCGAGCGCTACCGCGGCTGGGACGGCAGTGCCGCCAGCCACGACCACCACTGGCACGACGCCATCCGCGCCCTGATCGGCGGCGGCAGCAATCCGTGCGGGCTCGATGCCATCGCGCCGTGCGACGACGACAACCACGGCACCCACACCATGGGCACCATGGTCGGCGACGACGGGGGCGCCAACCAGATCGGCGTCGCGCCGCAGGCGAAGTGGATCGGCTGCCGCAACATGGAGCGCGGCAACGGCACGCCTGCGACCTACCTCGAGTGCTTCCAGTGGTTCATGGCGCCGACCGACCTCTCGGGCGGCAACGCCGATCCGAGCCTGGCCCCGCACATCATCAACAACTCCTGGGGCTGCCCGCCCGCGGAGGGCTGCACCCAGGTCGCCATGCTGCAGCAGGCGGTCGACAACCTGCGCGCCGCCGGTATCCTGGTGGTGGTCTCGGCCGGCAACAGCGGTCCGGGCTGCGGCAGCATCGACACGGCCCCGGCACCGTATCCGTCGAGCTTCACCGTCGGCGCCAGCAACGGCAGCGACCTCATCGCCAGCTTTTCCAGCCGCGGTCCGGCGACGGTCGACGGCGTCGACTTCCTGCTGAAGCCGGACATCACCGGTCCCGGCGTGATCATCCGCTCGAGCATCCGCGGCGGCGGCTACGGCAATGCCAGCGGTACCAGCATGGCCGGACCGCACGTCGCCGGCGTCGCCGCCCTGCTGCTCAGTGCCCATCCCTGGCTCAAGGGGCGACCGGCCCAGGTCGAGGCGATCCTGCGTCAGTCGGCCCGGCCGCTGTTCAGCGCCCTGACCTGCGGAGGCTTCGCCGGCAACCTCTCGCCCAACGCGGTGTTCGGCCACGGGCTGGTCGATGCCTGGGCTGCGATCGCGCTGGCTGGCCCGTTCTTCGCCGACGGCTTCGACAGCGAGTCCGCCGCGCCTCCCTGAAGCCAACCCAACGGGCTGTGGGCCATCCGCTTGGTCCAGCGGGAACTTGGCCGGCATTTAGCACTCTCATGCGGCGACTGCTAGACTCTTGCCCATGGAGACCCCGATGACGCACGCCCTGGTGGCCAACAACCTGCCGATCCCGAGCGCGGTCGGCTCGCTGGACGCCTACATCGCCGCGGTGAACCGCATTCCGGTACTGACCCTCGAAGAGGAACAGCACCTGGCGCGCAGCTTCAGCCTGCGCGAGGACCTGGAAGCCGCCCGCAAACTGGTGCTGGCACACCTGCGGTTCGTCGTCCACGTGGCCCGCGGCTACAACGGGTACGGGCTGCAGATGGGCGACCTGATCCAGGAAGGCAACATCGGCCTGATGAAGGCGGTGAAGCGCTTCGATCCCGAGCAGGGCGTGCGGCTGGTGAGCTTCGCCGTGCACTGGATCCGCGCCGAGATGCACGAATTCATCCTGCGCAACTGGCGGATCGTGAAGGTCGCCACCACCAAGGCGCAGCGCAAGCTGTTCTTCAACCTGCGCAAGAGCAAGAAGCGGCTGGGCTGGATGAACCACGACGAGGTGCAGGCCGTCGCCCGCGACCTCAACGTTCCGGTGGCCGAGGTGCTGGAGATGGAGTCGCGGCTGTCCGGCCGCGACATCGGCTTCGACGCGCCTGACGACGCCGACGACGACGCCCCGCCCGCGCCGACCGCCTACCTGCAGTCGCACAATGCCGACCCGTCCCTGGTCTACGCCCGCGACGACGAGGAGCACAACCAGCTCGAGCTTCTGCGCGAGGGCCTGGCGCGACTCGACGCCCGCTCGCGCGACATCATCCGCCGCCGCTGGCTGGATGACGGCAGCAAGATCACCCTGCAGGAGCTGGCCGACGAGTACGGCGTCTCTGCCGAGCGCATCCGCCAGATCGAGGCCAACGCGCTGAAGAAGATGAAGGCGCTGTTCGTCGCCTGAATCCAGCCGACGGCATGAGTGAATCGACGCCCGCCTCGCGCGGGCGTCGTGCTTTCCGGCCCTGCGCTTGCGCTCGTCGTGCGGAAGGCCGCGCCAGGCCCGCGCAAGGCCGGACCCGGCGCGGGCTGGCGCGTCCCGGACGGACGCGTCCAGCTCCCCGAGCGTTTCGACTCGCGGGGTGCCGACCACGGACGGTCGGCCCGCGGCCCGACGGCGTCAGCCGTCGGGAGGGCGAAGCCGGGTCCGGACCCGTGCCGGACCCGGCGCGGGCTGGCGCGTCCCGGACGGACGCGTCCAGCCCATCAATAAAGATCCAGCGGATCGACATCGATCGACCAGCGCACGCGGCGTGCCGACGCCAGCGCGCGCAGTCGGGGCAACCAGTCCGACAGCAGGGCGTGCAGGTCGCCGCGGCGCGCGGCACTGAGGAGGAGCTGCCAGCGCACCCGGCCGGCACGCCGCTCCATCGGGGCCGGCACGGGACCGAGCACCTCCACCCCGGTCCGGCCCTCGACTGCTTCGATCAGGGTCCGCGCCTCGTCGAGGAACGTGCGAACCCGCGCCGTCTCCACCGCCTCTGCGCGCAGCAGCGCCAGATGCGCATATGGCGGGAAACCGGCGTCCTTGCGTTCGGCGAGCTCGAGCTCGGCAAAGGCAGCGTAGCCGCCGGCCAGCAGGGTGAGCAGCAGCGGATGGCGCGGATGGTGGGTCTGCAGCAGCACCCTGCCCGGACGGCGCCCGCGGCCGGCGCGACCGGACACCTGGACGAGCAGCTGGGCGAGCCGCTCGCTGGCGCGGAAATCGGCCGAGTGGAGGCCTTCGTCGACGCCCACCACCCCGACCAGTTCCAGCCCGGGCAGATCGTGGCCCTTGGCGAGCATCTGCGTACCGACCAGGATGCCGGGGTCGTCGCCCAGTTTCGCCAGGAGGGCGCCGAGCCCGCCCCGGCGCTGCGTCGTGCCTCGATCGACTCGCACGATCGGCACGTCCGGAAAACACTCGGCCAGCGCGTCCTCGATGCGCTCGGTGCCGGCTCCCTGCGGTTGCAATCCCAGCGTGCCGCACTCCGGACAGGCGTCGGGGACGCGCGCGGCGGCCCCGCAGTGGTGGCACTGCAGGCGGCGGCCGCGGGCGTGCACGGTCATCGGCGCATCGCAGCGCGTGCAACGGGCGCTCCAGCCGCAATCGTGACAGAGCAGCACCGGCGCGTAGCCCCTTCGATTGCGGAACACGAGGGCCTGGCCGCCCGCCTCGAGGCAGTTTCGCAATGCGTCGAGGAGGACATCGGAAAGCCCCGCGCGCAGCGCGCGTCGGCGTACGTCGACGATCTCGACGCGCGGCGCGCGCGCGCCGCCGGCGCGACTGCCCAGATGCAGGCTTCGATACCGTCCGGCGCGCGCAGCGGCCAACGACTCCATCGCCGGCGTCGCGCTGCCCAGCACCACCGGCACGCCTAGGGCCTGTCCGCGCAGCAGCGCGAGGTCTCGCGCCGAATAGCGCACCCCGTCCTGCTGCTTGTAGGACGCGTCGTGTTCCTCGTCGACCACGATCAATCCGGCCGCAGGCAGCGGTGTGAACACCGCCGATCGGGTGCCGACCAGCACCCGCCCCTCGGCGCGCGCCATCGACATCCACACCTTTGCCCGCTCGCCGTCCGCCAGGCCCGAGTGCAGCGCAAGCACCGGGACACCGAGTCGCTCGGTGAAGCGCCGCAGCATCTGCGGCGTCAGGCCGATCTCCGGCACCAGCACCAACGCCTGGCGCCCGCCGGCGAGGCACGCCGCTATCGCCTCGAGATAGACCTCGGTCTTGCCGCTCCCGGTCACGCCATCGAGCAGGAAGGGCGCGAAACCGCCCAGGGCGGCGCGAACGGCGGCAGCGGCGACCGACTGCTCGGCAGTGAGTTCGATGGCCCTGACCGGCACCGGTGTGGCTTGCGGCGACCGATCCACCCGGGCGACCAGGCCCCGGGACGCCAGCGCGCGCATGGCCGGGCGCCAGCGCGGCAGCAGTACGTCGAGCGTTGCTTCGTCGCGCGGCGCAGCGCGCAGCAGTTCGAGGAGAGCCCGGGTGCGCGTCCCTGGCCTTGGCGTGCCGACGCCCTCCGCCACGGACTCGCGCGATGCCCACGCCATGTCGCGCGTTTCCGGCAGGGGGCCGCCGTTGCGCAGCGCCGTCGGAAGCGCTGTCGCGAGCAGTTCACCGAGCGGCGCATGGTAGTAGGCAGAGGCTCGCCTGAGACTGACCAGCAGCTCCGCATCGACCAGCGCACCCGCGTCGAGTCGCGCCTCGATCGGCCGAAGGCGGTCGACGTCGACGTCAGGCGGACCGACATCGACGACGATGCCGACGACCGAGCGCGTGCCGACCCGCACCGACACGCGACACCCCACCGCGCCCGCCAGGTCACCCGGCGAGCGCGGGAGATAGTCCAGGGCGCCGGGGAAGGGCAAGGGAACGGCGACGCGGAGTACGGCCATTTGCATCCGCGCAGTGTAGCCAGCCGCATGCACTGCCTCGCCGGGCCGGCCACAACACCCCGCCACAGGCAAGCGCAGCTTGCCGAGCATTCCTGCGTCCCGACTGATGATTCGTTGCTAACTGCATGCCCTGGAAGTGGATTCCGGCTTATCCACACGAACTGTGGATAACTCTGTGGACGCCGGCCCGGATTGGTGCCGGCAAAGCCCTTCGCCACGCGCTTGGAGGCCCGCTGGCGAAGATTTCGCCAATTTGTCACAAGTCTTGAAATTCAATGACTTGCGATACATGCGAGGCCGTGCCCCGACGTCATGGCGGGGACCCGAGGCGAGCCAACGGCGACTTCCGTGGCGCTGTGCACAACCCTTGCCGGGAAGCCCTTGCGCAGCGCGGGAGAGAGATCGATCGAGCTGCTGTCAAGTCCCGTGCACGAGGCGGCGGGAGCAGACAGAATGCAGCCTGTCCGCGCCGCCACGCCGCCCTGCCGATTGCCGATGCCTCCCGCCAGCGACACGCCCAGCGGCCCCCTCGAACGCGCCCGGGTGCACGCCCGCCTAGCGGGATTCGCCGATGCCGACGCCTGCCGACTGACGGCCTCGGCGCGACGCGAAGCGGACCCTAGCGCCGATCCGGTGAGATTCTGGCGCGCGCTCTACCGGGCGATCGCCTCGAGCAGCCGCCATCCTGTCGTCGGCTCGGACGCGATCGCGGCTGCCCTGGTATCGCTGCCGATCGAAGCGCGCACCTCGCTGCTGCTGCGCGTCGCCGAGTCGCTGCAGACCACCGAGATCGCCGCGGCGCTGGACGAGCCCGAGCCGCGCGCGCGCCGCCATCTCGCCGATGCCGTGGCCGGAACACGCCGGACCCTCGGTCGCGGCCGAGCCGACGCCGACTGGGTCGCCGACCTGCGCCGATGGCTGGATTCCCGCCCGCGCTTCGAGCCGCCGCCCGAACCGCCGCCGCGGCGCGCGCCCGCCGCGGCGCCGGCGAACGGCCGGGCAACCGCCGGCGGCGCGCCGGGCGCATGGCGATTGTGGCTCGCGCTGGCCCTGGGCCTGGCGGCATTCGGCGCGCTGCGGCTGTGGATGGAAAGAGGCCCGGGCGGCAGCGCAGCCGCTCCGCCGGAGCCGGCGCCGATGCCGCCGGTCGGCACCCTGTTGAACCTGCCGGAGGAGGACCATGCGCTGATCGCCGACGAGGTCGATCTCGACGCGCTGGCACGCCTCGACTTCCTGCTCTGGGACGAGCGCAGCGATGGGCGCTGAACCGGGACGGCGTGCGCGCCACCTGGCGTGGGCGACGCTGCTGGCGTTCGGCGGCGCGATCGCTTCCGGCAATTGGCTCGACGTCCCCGAACGGCTGCGGCCGCCCCTTTCCCCGTTCGCCGAGCGCTGGGCGCAGATCGACGACTCGACGCGGGCGCGGCTGCTGGCCCGGGCCGAGCGGTGGCAGGCGCTGCCGCCCGCCGAGCAGGCGCGCCGCCTCGATCGGCTGGCGCGCTGGCAGGCCCTGAGTCCGGCGCAGCGCGCCGCGCTTCGTCTCAACCTGCCCTACTGGCGGGCGCTCGCCCCCGACCGTCAGCGAGCCCTGGTCGAGCGGCTTGCCGGGCATGCTGCGCGCAGTCCCAGCGAGCGAGCGCGCCGCGAGGCCGAGTTCGAGGCGCTGTCACCCGCCGAGCGGCGGGCCTTGCTGCCGAGCCCCGGCCGCTCCGAGCTCGAGGCGCTGGCGCGGCGCAGCTTCGCGTTCGTGCCTCCCGAAGCGCAGGAGGCGACGCTGGAGATGCTGGCTTCGCTCGGTCCACAGGCGCGACAGGATCTGGAGACGCTCTCGCGCCGCCTCGCGCCCTGGCAACGGGAGGCGCTGCGCGAAGAGCTGCTCGCCCTGCCGGCTGCGGAGAGGGCGGCCTGGCTCAGGGAGCGCGCGCGGTCGCGCTGACCGTGCGTGCCGCGAGGATCCGCCGAGACGCCGTGAAGCGGCCTCCGAACCTGCGCGCCCCGTCGCCGCGCATGCGCGGCGCGTGCTCGCCGAGGTAGCGCTCCAGCGCCTCCCGATCGACCAGGCGGTAGCGGACGCTGAAGCTGCGCCGTCCGGCCGGGGGATCCTCGACCTCGAACAGCTCCGCGGAGAGAAATCCGGGCAGCGCCAGCATCTCCCGGACGTGGCCGTCCAGCCATCCGGCGAAGGCATCCGCCAGCTCCGCGTCGACCTCGAGGTTGACTTCGTAGAAGGTCACATCGCCACCAGGTTGAAGGCGAGGTTGAGCAGCGCACCGACGACTATGAGCAGGCCGTAGGCCGCGCCGATGAAGGCGAAGCTGATCGTCGCCCAGAACCAGCCCTGGCGGTAGACCCGCTTCTGGGTCAGGAACAGGTAGATCGGCATCCACACGAGCAGAACGCGCTCGGCCCCCGTCAGCATGGCCTGCACGACGCCCGGTTCGAGTGCCCCGCGCAGCGAATCCAGCCCGACCAGCAGCAGCAGGCACACGCACAGGAAGGCGTGGCTGTGCAGGGCGACGATCAGGTGCTCCATGTACAGCCGCCGCTTGAAGAAGAAGACCACCTTCAGCAGCAGCGCGAACAACGGCAGCAGGACGAAGAAGGTCTGCGGCAAGGTCTGCAGGAAGGTCTCGACGAGGAGCCGCGGTTGCTCCTGCACCTTCTGCATGTTGTCCTCGGCGCGGCCGATCATCCGGTTGACCCAGGCGTTGGCGGCGGCGGGCAGGAAGGCGAAGGCCACCGGATTGGTCTCCGGATGCCACTCGCCGGAATCGAAACGGAACTTGAAGGGCGGCTTGGGCGGCGGGGCACCGGTCGGTGCGGCCGCGATCTGCTCGATCCGCGCCTGCGCCGAGGCGCGCACGGCCGCCATGCCTGTCTCGAGGCCGGCGCGGGCCGGCCCGCTCTCCAGGCCGTCCAGCGATGCCTGCATCCTCTGCAGTGCGGCGTCGCGTCGCGCCTCGACCTCGGAGATGCTGGTGACGGAGGCGAACTCGTCCTCGCCCACCTGCACGGCCCCGTCGAGGTCGGGGTCGACCCAGATCTGCAGCACGAAGAAGCTGACGATGCACAGGAACACGAACAGCCGCACCGGGCTGACGTAGCGCACCCTGCGTCCGGCGAAGTACTCGTTGCTGAGGTGGCCGGGGCGGTAGAGCAGCGGTCCCAGCGTCCTGAGCGTGCGCGAGTCGAAGTCGAAGACGCTGTCGAGGAAGTCGCCGATGATGCTGCCGAAGTGCCGCACCAGCCCCTTGACCGGCTGGCCGCAGCGATAGCAGTGGTCGCCCAGCATCGGTGTCCCGCAGTTGCTGCAGGGGCGGGTTCCGGGCGCGGCGGCGGCGTCGGATTGCATGCACGTGTCTAGCTGGAAGCCCGCGTTAGCGTAACGCGACGCGCGCGCGGCGTTGCGGCCCGCTGCGCCGCGACGACGGCAGCCCTACACTGCGCGGTCGCTTGGCCCCCGTGCACGCACATGGCACCGCCCGCCCTTCCTCGCCTGCGTCGCGAGATGCGTCTCTCCTTCGCGCTGGCCTTGCCGCTGGTGCTCGGGCAGCTGTCGTCGATCGCCATGAACGTGGTGGACACCCTGATCGCCGGTCGGCACAGCGCCCAGGCGCTGGCCGCAGTCGCCGTGGGCAGCGCGGTCTGGTCGCTGGTGATCCTGGTGCTGATCGGCGTGCTGATGGCCGTGCCGCCCTCGGTGAGCCAGCTCAACGGCGCGGGTCGACGCGGCGAGATCGGGGCGCTGTTCCGGCAGTCGCTGTGGCTGGCCCTGATCATGGGATCGGGCCTGTTCGTGCTGGTCCGGCAGAGCGGGCCGCTGCTGGCGGCGATGGGCATCGATGCCGAGGTGAGACCCGGCGCCGAGGCCTTTCTCGACGGCATCTCCTGGGGCGCGCCGGCGCTCGGGCTGTACTTCGCGTTCCGCTACCTCAGCGAAGGCGTCGCGTTGACGCGGCCGACGATGGTGCTGGGCATCGCCGGCCTCGTCCTGCTGGTGCCGCTGGGCGTGCTGCTGATGCACGGCGGCGGCGGCGTTCCGGCGCTCGGGCCCTACGGACTGGGGTTGGCGACGACCCTGGTGCTGTGGACGCAGGCGGCGGCGTTCGCAGTGCACCTGGTCCGCTCGCCGCGCTACCGCGACCTGGGACTCTTCACCCGCTTCGATCCGCCGCGCTGGCTGCCGATCGCGGGGCTGCTGCGGATCGGCTTGCCGATGGGCGTGGCGATCTTCATGGAGGGCAGCCTGTTCGTCGCCACCGCGCTGGTGATCGGCAGCATGGGGCTGGTCGCCGTGGCTGCCCATCAGGTGGCCATCAACATCGCTTCGGTCTGCTTCATGGTGCCGCTGGGCATCGCCATGGCGACGACGGTGCGGGTCGGCTACGCCGTCGGCGCCGGCGACGCGGCCGGCGTGCGCTGGGCGGCCGGCGGCGGCTATGCACTGACCGCCATCGCCCAGCTGCTTTCGGCTGCGCTGCTGGTGTGCGGCGCCGAACTGATCGCGTCGCTCTACACCCGCGACGCCGCCGTGGCGGCGCTGGCGGCGCAGCTGATGGGGTTCGCCGCGCTGTTCCAGATCTCCGACGGACTGCAGGCGGCCTCCGGAGGTGCCCTGCGCGGACTGAAGGACACCCGCGTGCCGATGGTGGTGACGGTGCTGTCGTACTGGGGTGTGGGCATGCCGCTCGGCTGGTATCTCGGCCTCCCGGGAGGCGGTGGCGCGCCGGGGATGTGGATCGGGCTGATCGCCGGACTCAGTGCGGCCGCGATACTCCTGACGTGGCGCTTCTTCCGCCTCAGTCGCGGCGAGCGTCCGCTGGCCAGGTCGCGCCAGGAAGCAGCCTCGCGCGGCTGACCCGAGACTTGAACTCGAACCGGCCGGCCCAAACTCACACGGTGCGCATGGCGTCGACGGGTATGCTTGTCGGCCTCGCACGTTGCGCGCCGCGGACTCCGCGACACGCGGCCCACCCCCGGATAGGCACCGCATGACCCAACGCACCCCTGGCCTGTTCTCCCGCGCCCTGCGCGGCACCTGGAACGGACTCAATTTCGCCCGTCGCCTCCTGCTCAACCTGATCTTCCTCGCGCTGGTCGCGGTCGTGCTCGTCGCCCTGTTCAGCCCCGGCCCCAGGCTGGACGCGCGGACGACCCTCCTTGTCGAGCCCGTCGGCGACATCGTCGAGCAGTTCACCGTCGAGCCGCTGGCGCGCGCCGTCGCCCGAGCGCAGGGTGAGGCGATTCCCGAGGTGCGCTTGCGCGACCTGCTGGAGGCGCTGGACGGCGCCGCCGACGATCCGCGGATCGAGCGGGTTGCGCTGCGCACCGACGGCATCGGCTACGTCGGCTTCGCCGCCCTGCGCGAACTGGCAAGCGCGCTCGGCCGCGTGCGGGCGGCAGGCAAGCAGGTGGTGGCCTATGCCGACTCGATGGACCAGAAGCAGTATTACCTGGCCGCGCACGCCGACGAGGTCTACCTGCACCCGGAGGGGCTGGTCTGGCTCGAAGGTCTGTCCAACTACCGCAGCTACTACCGCGAAGCGCTGCAGGACAAGCTCGGACTGCAGGTTCACCTGTTCCGCGTGGGCGAGTTCAAGAGCTTCGGCGAGCCCTTCATCCTCGACGCGCCCTCGGAGGCCGCCATCGCTGCCGATCGCTTCTGGATGGACGACATCTGGCAGCGCTGGCTGGACGACGTTGCGGCTGCACGCGGCATCGACGCCGGGGAACTGCAGGCCCGGATCGCGCGCAGCGACGAAGAACTCGCCGCGAATGCCGGCGATACCGCCCGGCTGGCCGAAGCCTGGGGGCTGATCGACGGTATCCTCAGCGAGGACGAGGTCTACGACCTGTTGCTCGAGCGGGGAGCGGCGAACGCCGAAGGCGACCTCGTCGCCACCGGGGTCGACGAGTTCCTCGACCTGCGCGCGCGCGAGCGCAGCCCGATCGACCAGCGGCCGCAGGTGGCCGTGGTGGTGGCCCAGGGCGAGATCCTCGACGGCGAACAGCCGCCGGGCACCGTCGGCGGTCCGTCCACCGCCGCGCTGATCCGCGAGGCGAGGGAAGACGACGAGGTCAAGGCGCTGGTGCTGCGGGTGGACTCGCCCGGCGGCTCGGTGTTCGCCTCCGAGCAGATCCGCCGCGAGGTCGAACTGACGCGCGAGGCCGGCAAGCCGGTCATCGCCTCGATGGCGAACGTCGCAGCCTCCGGCGGCTACTGGATCTCGATGAACGCCGACCAGATCTTCGCCGACCCGAGCACGCTCACCGGCTCGATCGGCATCTTCGGCCTTCTGTTCACGGCGCCCGACACACTGGCCAAGATCGGCGTGCGCGTCGGCGGCAGCGGCACCACGCCGCTGGCCGGCGCGCTCGACCTGCGCAAGCCGCTCGAACCCATGCTCGGCCGGATGATCCAGTCGCTGATCGACAAGGGCTACCGCGACTTCATCGGCAAGGTGGCACAGGCGCGTGAGCGCGACGAGGGCGACATCGACCAGGTGGCGCGCGGCCGCGTCTGGAGCGGCCAGCAGGCGCTCGACCGCGGCCTGGTGGACGCGCTGGGCGGGCTGAAGGACTCGATCGCCGCGGCCGCCTCGCGCGCCGGACTGGCCGAGGGCAGCTATCGCGTGCGCTACGTCGAGACCGAGCCCTCCGCCCTCGAACGGTTCGTCGATTCGATGAGCCGCGACGCCACTGCCCGGCGGGCGGTCGCACACCTCGCGCCGCTGGCAGGCCCCCTGCCGCTGCTGCCCCTGGATCCGGCCAGCCGCGCACAGCTGGCGCGTGAACTGCCGTGGCTGACGCCGCCGCCGGCCGGCAGCCGGCCGATGCGCAGCCTCGCGCACTGTTTCTGCCGTCTTTGAAGTGCGATTGCGCGCGGCCATCGGCGGCGCCCACGGCGCGGTTCAGCGGACTGTCTCGCTCCAGCCTTCGATCACCGCCAGACCGCGGATCGCCTCGATGTCGATGTCGATCTGGCGCTGCCGACGACGCAGCACGGGCGCCTGGTCGGGCTCGGCGATGATGCGGCGGTCGAGTGCGGCGCGTTCCTGGAGCAGGTCGTGCAGACTGCGGCCCAGTTCGTGCGCCTCACGGTAGGGCGCGCCCACGCATCCGGGCAACGCAACGCCGCCCGTCAGGCCTTGACGCCATCCGTCGACGGCGCGGCAGTCGGCCCCCGGGGACCTGCAGCCGGTCAGCACGAGAAGCAGCAGGGCAGGCAACGCGCGCCGTAGGATCATCATGAGTGGGCTGTGCATGGATTGACCTCTATCCTAGCCTGCGCACGTACCCGAGGAGCGCAGGCATGACCGATCCCCGCTGGCGGCTGGATGGACGCGTCGCGCTGGTGACCGGCGCCAGTGTCGGCATCGGACGGGCCATCGCCGCGGAGCTGCTGGCGTTCGGCGCCGACGTGATGCTGACGGCTCGCGAGGAGGGCCCGCTGGAGTCGGCGCGTGAGGAGCTGGCCGAACGATGGCCCGATCGTGAGGTGCTCGCGTTTCCCGGCGACATGGTCGACGCCGAGACGCGACAGGCCCTGATCGACTGGCTCGTCGACCTCGATTGCGGCCTGCACGTCCTGGTCAACAATGTCGGCGGCAATCGCACTCAGGCCGCGCTCGATTACGACGAGGCGACCTGGCGCGGCATCTTCGAGACCAACCTGTTCTGCGCATGGGAGCTCAGTCGCGGCCTGTATCCGCTGCTGGCCGCCCACGGTGCCGCGGCGATCGTCAATCTCGGCTCGGTCTCCGGCGAGGTGCACGTGCGCAGCGGGGCGCCCTACGGCATGAGCAAGGCGGCCCTCCACCAGATGACCCGCAACCTCGCCGTCGAATGGGCCGGCGACGGCATCCGCGTCAACGCGGTGCTGCCCTGGTACATCCGGACACGTCGGACCTCGGACGTGCTGTCCGACCCGGACTATCTCGATGCCGTCATCGACCGCACGCCGCTGGGTCGGATCGGATCGCCGGAGGAAGTCGCTGCCGCCGTCGCCTTCCTTTGCCTGCCGGCGGCGGGCTACGTCACCGGACAGTGCCTGTCGGTCGACGGCGGCTTCCTCGCCGCGGGGTTCTGAGCGACGCGCGGGCTAGCCACCACAGCTCTCCGCGAGCGCCGCGCGTAACGCGTCGGAGACTTTCGCCAGCTCGGCGCGTTCGGTCGGCTGGGCGTTGAAGCGTCGCCGCTCGATCGCCTCGTGCCTTTCGCGCAGCCGGATGCAGCGCGCCTCCGGACTGAGCAGGAAGCAACGCTCCTCGACGTAGACCATCGGCTGCGCACCGCCGATCCGAGAGTAGGTCGTGCGCGGACCGCCGCCCGGCGTCGTCGCCGGGCGCGGCGGCGGCGCGCCGATTCGTCCGAACAGCTGCGCTGGCGCATCCGGGTCACGCCCCACGACCCACAGCGGCACATAGCGGCCGTGCGGCCGTCCGTCCTCCGACTCGCGCTCGCTGCCGTCGAAGTCGATGCAGCGCCACAGCGGCGGTGGTTCCCGACGAGCCGCTTCAACCGCCGTGGCGTCGGGCAGTTCCTCCGTCGCAGGCACCGGCGCACTCGGAGCTGCGGTGTGCCTGGCCGGTGCATCGGGTTCGCGGATCACTTCGCGCTTCGTCGACGCGTGTCCCGGGGGACACGGCCGGTCCTGCAGGCTTACGGCACCGTCCTCGTCGACGCAGCGAAAGACTTCCACGGTGGGTTGTGCGCGACTCGCGCCCGCGACCAGCAGGAGCATCGCTATGCTTGCCAGACGGCAGCCAGCACACGCCAACCCGTACGACATTGCCCGACGTCCGAAACACGGAGAATCCGATGGCCGCATTCTCGCGCACCCTGTGCCTGATGGCCGCCTGCGCGCTCCTGTGCAGCGCGGCGGCGGCCGCACCGATCGCGCCGGCGCCTGAGCGCAGCGAGGGAGAGGGACCCTTTCCGCAGCTCATCCTGCGCGGCCTGACGGTCGTGACCGGCACCGGCGCACCTGCCTACGGGCCGGTGGACATCGTCATCGAAGGCAATCGGATCGTCGATCTGAAGATGGTCGGCAACCCCGGCGTGCCGATCGACGCGACGCGCCGCCCGAGACTGGCCGAGGGCGGTCGCGAGCTCGACCTGAGCGGCCACATGGCGCTTCCCGGTCTGGTCGACATGCATGGTCACATCGGCGGCAGCGAGCAGGGCGTCGACGCCGAATACGTCTACAAGCTCTGGCTGGCGCACGGCGTGACCACCGTGCGTGACCCGGGCTGCGGCAACGGGATCGATTGGTGCGTCTCGGAAATGCGCCGCAGCGAGTCGAACCGGATCACCGCCCCGCGGATCTTTCCCTATGCGTTCTTCGGCATGGGTCGCGACTCACCGATGACCCGTCCGGAGGAAGCGCGCGAATGGGTCCGCGACATGAAGCGTCGTGGTGCCGTCGGAATGAAGTGCTTCGGACACCGCCCCGACATCCTCGAGGCCGCTTTCGACGAGCTGCGCAAACAGGGCATGCGCAGCGCCTGCCACCATGCCCAGCTCGACGTCGCCCGGGTCGACGTGCTGACCACGGCGCGCTGGGGCCTGACCACCATGGAGCACTGGTACGGTCTACCGGAGGCGTTGTTCGATGGCCGGACCGTCCAGGACTATCCGGCCGACTACAACTATCTCGACGAGCAGCACCGCTTCGGCGAAGCGGGAAAATTGTGGGCACAAGCCGCCGCACCTGGTTCGGAGCGATACGAGGCCGTGATGAAGGAGCTGCTCGCGCTGGACTTCACCCTCGATCCTACCTTCAACATCTATCAGGCCAGCCGCGACTGGATGCGTGCCCGCACGGCCGACTGGCACGCCGAATACACGCATCCCGCCCTGTGGGACTTCTTTCGTCCCGGCCGCGACCGCCACGGCAGCTTCTTCTTCGACTGGGGCACCGAGCAGGAAGTCGCCTGGCGCGACAACTACCGGCGCTGGATGCACTTCGTGAACGACTACAAGAACCGCGGCGGGCGGGTCACGGTGGGCAGCGATTCCGGGTACATCTACAAGATCTACGGCTTCGGCACGATCGAAGAGCTCGAACTTCTTCGTGAGGCCGGATTCCATCCGCTCGAAGTCATTCGCGCGGCCACGCTGAGTGGGGCCGAGGCGCTCGGTGCAGCCGACCGCATCGGCAGCCTCGAACCGGGCAAGCTCGCCGACCTGGTGATCGTGCGTGGCAACCCCTTGGCGAACCTGAAGCTGCTGTACGGGACCGGTCACCCCTCGCTCGACGGCGAGGGCGCCATGGTGCGCAGCGAGGGTATTCGCTACACCATCAAGGACGGCATCGTGTTCGATGCCTCGAGACTTCGTTCCGACGTGCGCAGAATCGTATCGAAGGCCAAGGCGCAGCGGCCCGATTGGCGGCCGACGGTGGAATAGTCGACCCGCTGCGAATCCGGAATTCGCCCCCGATGCGAGGGTAGCCCTTTTCGTTCCGGCCGTGGCTATTCACGCCCACGACCCGCGCCTCAGGGGATCGCAGGCGGCAAGGCATGCGGCGCAGCTCGAGTGCGACGCACTCCTGGCCTCAGCCAGCGCCGCCGAGTCGGGCCCAGGGAATTCGCGATATCGCCCGGACTCTAGATCGCTCCGCTACTGAAAGCGGGGGACGACGCGCGGACCACAAAACCCGGGCAGGCTTTTCGATCCTGGTCGTTCGATGTTCGCGCACAAAGAAAAACCCCCAGCCTGTTGGCTGGGGGTTTTGGATGAAGCCCCTGGCGATGACCTACTCTTGCATGCGCGAA
>VFQU01001219.1_pt1 | contig 16100 bp, 18 predicted proteins | sample 3512311 | NCBI WGS metagenome assembly VFQU01 (sample SAMN10412377, study PRJNA504923) | tailings metagenome | isolation source: Relicate 3 Philex TSF3 active mining site | place: Philippines: Tuba, Benguet | collected 2017-08-29
CTCATCGACACCGCCGAGGCGTACGGCGGCGGGAGCAACGAGGAGCTGGTGGGGCGGGCGATCGCCGGCCGGCGCGACGCGGTCGTGCTGGCCACGAAGGCGAGCCGCGGGGCGCCCGGCTACCTGCGGGACGCCGCCGAGGCGAGCCTGCGCCGCCTCGGGGTCGACCACATCGACGTCTACTACCTGCACCGCGTCGACGCGGACGTGCCGATCGAGGAGTCCGTCGGGGCCATGTCGCGCCTCGTCGAGGAGGGCCGGGTGCGGCACATCGGGTTGTCGGAGGCGGGCCCCGGCACGATCCGCCGCGCCCACGCGGTCCACCCGGTCGCGGCCCTGCAGAGCGAGTGGTCGCTCCTTTACCGCGACCCCGAGCGGGACGTCCTGCCGGTGCTGCGCGAGCTCGGCATCGCCTACGTCGCCTACAGCCCCCTGTCGCGGGGGCTCCTGACGGGCCGCATCCGCACGCCCGACGACCTCGCCCCCGACGACTGGCGGCGGCAGGTCCCCCGCTTCCAGGGCGACCACCTCGCCCGCAACCTCGAGGTGGTGGGCGCGCTCGCGGAGATCGCGGAGGGCCGCGGCATCGACCTGGCGACGCTGTCGCTCGCGTGGCTGCTCGCCCAGGGCGACGACGTCGTCCCCCTGGTCGGGACGAGCCGGGCGTCGCGCCTCGACGAGGTCGCCGCGGCGGCCGACGTGACGCTGACCGCCGACGAGCTCGCCGCCATCGGCGCCGCCGCCCCGGTCGGGTCGGCGTCAGGCGACCGCTACCCCTCCGACTACATGCCGCGCCTCGGCCTCTGAGGCCGCGCGCGTCGCCGGCCCGGCCGGGCGAGGGTCGCGGGGGGCGGCGTCGAACCCATCCCCCGTGGACGATGCGGAGCACACGACCCCGGCCCGCGCGACGGTGCTCGGCACCGGGGCGATGGGGCCCGAGATCGCCGCGGCCCTCGCGGCCGCGGGGGTGGCGGTCACGCTCGCGGGACGCGACGCGGGGGCGGCGGCCCGCGCCGCGGGCCGTGCCCGCGAGATGGCCGGCGACGGCGCGCCGATCGCGGCGGCGGGCATCGACGCCGCCGCGTTCGCGGGCTCGGGGCTCGTGGTCGAGACGATCTCGGAGGACCTCGGCGCGAAGCGCGACCTGCTGGCGCGCGTCGCGCCGTGGCTGGAGCCGGGCGCGCGGGTCGTCACGAACACGTCGAGCCTGCGCATCGGCGACCTCGCCGGCGCGCTCCCCGACCCGGGCCGGTTCGCGGGCCTCCACTTCCTGAAGCCCGCGCACCTGACGGCCGTCGTCGAGGTCGTGCCGGGGCCGGACACGACGCCGGACACCACGGCGGCGCTGGTGGAGCTGGCGGGCCGCATGGGCAAGACGCCGCTCGTCGTGCGCGCCGACGTCCCGGGGTTCATCTGGAACCGCATCCAGTTCGCCGTGCTGCGGGAGTGCCTGCACATGCTGGAGGCGGGCGTGGCGGACGCGGCCGACATCGACGCCGCCGTCGCCGACGGCCTCGCCCCCCGGTGGATGGCCGCCGGCCCGCTCGCCACGGCCGACCTCGGGGGCCTGAGGACGTTCGCGCTGGTCTCGGAGCAGCTCTTCCCCGAGCTGTCCGCCGCCCGGGAGGTGCCGGACGCCCTGGCGCGCCCGGCGCGCGAGGGCGGCGCCCTTGCGCCGTGGACGGCGGGGGCGGGCGAGGCGGTGGCGGACCTGCGGGCGGACGCGCTGGCCGCGGGGCGCGGCATCACCGCCCGCCGGCGGGGGCTCGGGGCGTGATCGCCCTCTCCGCCCACCTGGGGACGCTCTTCGGGGAGCTCCCGCCGCTGGAGCGGCCGGCGGCGGCCGCGGCGTGCGGGTTCGACGCGGTGGAGGCGTGGTGGCCGCCCGCGCCCGACCCCGGCGAGTGGATCGCCGCGGTCCGCGAGGCGGGGGTGCGGGCGGTGCTGGTCAACGCCGACGGCGGCGACCTGGCGGCGGGGGAGCGCGGCTACTGCAACGTGCGGGGGCGCGGGGACGACGCCGTGCGCGCGGCGGTCGCCGCCGCCCGCGTCGTGCGTGCCTGCGGCGGTGAGGTCGTGAACCTGCTGGTCGGCCGCGACACCGGGGGGCGTCCGCTCCGGGAGCAGCTCGACCTGGCACGCGGCGTCGTGCGCGAGGCCGCCGACGAGGTCGGGCGCCTCGGCGCGCGCATCGTGGTGGAGCACCTGAACGACCGCGACGTGGACCGCCCCCTGATCGCGACCCCCGGTGCGGCCGCCGCCTTCGTCCGCGACGTCCGGCACGACGGCGTGCGGGTCCTCCTCGACGCCTACCACGCGGCCCGCGCCGGGCTCGATCCGCTCGTGGAGGTGCAGGCCGTCGGCGACCTGATCGGCCACGCCCAGTTCGCGGACCACCCCGGCCGTGGCGCGCCCGGGACGGGCGACCTCGACCTCGACGCGTTCATCGCCCGGCTCGACGCGGTGGGCTACTCGGGCCACGTGGGGCTCGAGTTCGTCCCCGACGGCCCCACGGCGGCGGTCCTCACCCCCCTGGCGTCCCGGGCCTGACCCGTCCGGGGGCGCTCAGCCGGGCGCCCGCGCGAAGACGATCCGTGCGGGGCGCCCGCGCCCGGCCCTCAGGCTCGCGTCGAGGGTGAGCCCCTCCACGTCCAGCCGGGCGATCGACGCGGGGTCGCGTGCCCCCGCCTCGAGGATCGCCCGCGCGAGCCTCCCCTTCACCGCCTTGCCGTCGTGGCCGGCGGCGTGGCGGCCGTCGGGGCCCTCGTCGACGATCTCGACGCGGAGGAGGCGGGCCGGGGCCAGGAGGTCGGGATCGATCGCGGCGGCGTGCTCACCCGGAAGCAGGTCGATCACCCACCCGGCGCCGGCGCGTGCGGCGATCACCGGCGTGATCCGGGGGCGCCAGAACGCGGCCAGGCCGCCGAGGGGCGGCACCCGCGCGGCCATCTTGAGGCGGTAGGCGGGGAGCGGGTCGGTCGCCGCGCTGACCCCCCAGAGCCCCGACGGCACGAGCACCCAGGCGCGGAGGCGGCGCCGGGCGGCCGGGGTGAGGGTCGCGGGGTCGAGGGCGCCCCACACCACCCCGGCGTAGCGGGAGGCCGCCGCCATCGTGGGGGCGTCGTCGAGCTCGTCCCACTCCGCGAGGGCGCGCGCGAGGTGCGGGCCGCGGACCCCGAGCAGGCGGCCCGCCGCCGCCTCCCCCTCCCCCAGCGCGGCGCGGACGGCGTCACGCACCCGGGCCCGGTCGGCGGCGAGGGCGGGGAACGCCGTCGCGGCGGTCGGCCGGGCGGGGCCACGTCCCCCGGGGGCCTTGCCCTCGGAGGGGGGCAGCAGGAGGACGGTCGCCACGGCGCGCGATCATGCCCGCGCGCCCCGGCGTGGTCAATCCGGTCGGCTCACCCCGCCGGCAGGCCGGGGTCGGCGGGGTGGTCGGCGTCCACCGCCGGGTCGGCGTGGGCGAACCCCTCCCCCTCCGGGACCACGGGGGTCGCGCACCGCCGGCAGGTGAGGGCGCCGTGGGCCGCCCAGTCGACGACGACGCGGTGGTCGGAGTCGAGGTCGCAGGCCGCCACGAGCCGTGCACGGTGCCCGTAGGCGCCGGTCCGCCCCCGCCGCACCGCCTCACCGCAGATGGCGCACCGCAACGGCCCCGTCGTCCCCATCTCCCCCGCCCTCCATTCGCCTGACCCGACGCTACCGCACCGGGCGCCGGCGCTCAGACCCAGCGGGGCGGCCCCTCACCGGGCGCGGCCGCGCCCGCGCCCTGGTCGCGGCGGGGCAGCTCCAGGACGTGGGGCAGCAGGTCGGTGAGGGTGACGGCGTACAGGTCCCGGAGTGCGGCGACCGGGTCGTCGGCCCGGTCGATGCGGAGGTCCCACAACGGGTACGCCTCGGCGTCGACGACGACGAGGGCCGCGGACAGGGCGCCCTCGCGGTCGGCCCCTGCGGCCTCCGCCGCCTCGAGGGCGCCGAGGAGGCGGGCGGCGAGGGCGACGTCCGGGCCGGAGGCCTCGTAGGCCGCCAGCATCACGTCGAGCACCTCCGGGCCGACGAGCCGGTTGCCCTGCACCGACACCCCCGGGCGGCTCGTGTGCCCCGACCAGGACAGGGTGCCCGAACCGGTCCACGCCGCCGACCCGCCGCGCGCGTCGACCATCGCCGTCTGGCGGCGCTCCCGGTCGGGATCCACCGCGATCACCCGGTCGAGCGCCTCCCGCGCGGACAGGCCCTCCCCCATGAGCCGCAGGCCGTCGACGCCGTGGTACGGGTTCACGAGCGCCTGCGTCGCGACAGCGCCGGCGCCCGCCTCGGCGCGGGGGACGAGCTTGCCGACCCCGAGGCCGGCCGTCACCGCGGCGACGCCGAGCTGCGCGGTGCGCGGGCACCGCGCGACGATCGAGACGGTGGTGGCGATCACCGGCGCCCCCCTCCCTGTCACCCTGCGGCCGTCGCGGGGCCGCTCCGCGGGCGGGAGGATAGGCCCTTCCACCCGGGTCAGTCCCCGGGCAGGAACACCCACAGCGCCGGCCGGCCGCTGTTGCAGTGCACCGCGCGCGACACCAGGCCGAGACCCGCCCACGAGAGGTAGAGGGTCGTGCGCGCCGCGTTCCATGCCTGCGGCAGCCCGGGACCGTCCGGCGCGTCGAGCGCGGCAAGGCGCCGCTCGAGCGACGGGACCGGGTGGAAGACCGTCTCCACGAGCCGGCCGCGGCGGGGCTCGTCGTCGCCGACGGCGTCGAGGGCCCGCAGCACCCCCGCGGGCTCGACCGGGTCGACCCCGCCGGCGACGGCGGCACGGTCCGCGGCGAGGACGGCCCGCCGCGACGGCGTCGGCAGAACCAGCAACCCGAGGAACGACCACAGGGTCATCCCGAGCGACAACGTCGCGACCCCCGCCACCGACGTCACCTCGGCGCCGAGCCCCATCACGAGCGCCATCCCGGCGAGGGTCCCGGCGACCGCGACCCCCACCCCGAGCGCGCGCGAGCCGCTGCGGCGGACGGCCTCCCGGCGCGCCCGCTGCACCCGGGCGACGGGCCCGTCCCACGCGGCGGACAGCAGGGTCCGGTCGCGTCCGGGAAGGCCGGCGATGCCGCCCGCGAACGCGGGGTCATCGGCACGCAGCCGGTCCCCCTCGCGGCGGACCCCGCCGACGAGGCGGGCGACCGGGACCTGGGCGGCGAGCATCACGACCACCACCGCGGCGGCCGCGGCGAGCACCACGGGCGCGCCGCCGGCGCGCCCCGCGGCGAGCAGCACGAGCGCGACCACCGCGAGGATGCCGGCGTGGGCGGCGACACCCCGCAGCCAGGTGCGCGCGAACCCCGCGTCGCCGCCGGCGGGCGCGCGACCGTGGCGCACGGGCAGCACCCTCCCACCGAGCACGTCGAAGGGCGCCGAGACGGCCGCGTGGACCCCGACCAGCAGGAGGATCCACGCCGGGTCGCTCCACGCCCACGTCGTCGCGTCGGGCAGCAGCGCCGACGGCGCCCCCGTCGCGAGCAGCACGGCGGCGAGGGTGGTGAACGTCCCGACACCCGCGATGCCGAGGCGGAGGCGGGCGCGCGCGTACGTCGTCGCCGGCGGGGCGCCGGTCGTGGGGGTTCCCGCGAGCACCTCGGTCATGCCAGGCCTCCGTCGTGTCGTACCGGAGGTACGCGCGGGACGGCCCGCGCGGTTGCGCGACGAGCCCGCGGCTCCCGGGGCCGCCGCGATCGGCGCGCCGGACCTGAGCCCCGCCACCGCTGACCGGGGGGTCACGGCCCCGCCGCGGCCCGCGCCACGGCGACGCCCGCCCCCCACCCGGGCGCGCGGCCCCCGTCCGGGGGGTGGACCGCGTCGATGTCGAGACCGGCCCGCGCGATCAGCCACGCGGTCAGGGAGTTCGAGTTCCACATCTCGCCCGTCCGCAGCTCGTCGCGTCCCCACACCGGCGTCGGCACGGACGGGGCGAGGCCGAGGACGCGCCGGGCGACCCCGGCGTCCCGCGTGAGCGTCCGCGGGCTGTCCACCGCCTCCCCCGCGTCGGGGATCACGCCATCCCGCCAGCACCGGACCTCGTACCGGAAGATCCGCAGCCGGCCCGCGGCGCGCACGCCGACCGGTCCCCCCGCCACGACCCCGCGCGCCGCGCCGTCCCCGTCCACGACGGGGGTCATCTCGATCACGTGGGCCGCGCCACCGGACCGCACGACGAGGGCCGAGTGGTAGAGGTCGCACGCCGGCCGCCGCGCCACCCGGGAGGCGACGGCCTCGAACACCCTCCCGTTCAGCCGGACGCTGTGACCGCCGGCGCCGAGGGGCAGCCACCACAGGTCCACCGCGTCCGTCGTCCCCGTCTCCATGGCGGCACGTTCGCCGCAGCCGCGGGGCGCCGCATCCGGGGATCCCCGGGGGACGTCATCGCGCCCGTCGACCTCGCTCGGCGCCGTCGGGACGTGGAACGACTCAGGGGGAGGCTCCCACACCTTCGTGGGAACCTCCCCCTGAGTGAAACAGTGGACCCGGCCGGCACTGCCCCGGCGTCCGAAAGCGTTTCCCCAACGGCTTCTCCGAGCGCAGTCGCTGATGAGTTTCTCACGAGGGGCGTCATCACCGACGAACCGCTCCCCCGCCAGGTTCTCCTGTGATCTCACCCGACGACCGAGGACCTCTGTCGCCGAGCCAGGGTCGCTAGCTGACACCGGTGATCTCCCTCACGACCCGAAGGGAGGCCGATGGCTCTCATTTACTGCTGTTTAGGCAGCGAGAGCGAGCTTGGGAGAGTTCTCCGCAGCTCCGTTGTTTCCCGGTTGTTAACGCGGTCCACCGGGTCCGCGGCTCGCTGACCGTTGCGGTTCCGCTCCGTCGAAACTGGATCGGGCCCGTGTTCACCAGTGAGGGTAGCACCACGGGGGGCCGGTTCCCACGACGAGGACCGAGGCGGGAGGGACCCGGCGCGGGCCGGGTGCGGCCTGACCCCCCGGAGGGTGCTCTAGGATCACTCGATGCGCGTGATGCTCATGCGGACCTGCCTGTCCGACATCGTCGCCCCGTCCGTCGCCGCGGCGACGGTCACGGTGCTGCAGCGCGCCGGTGTCGAGGTGACGATCCCCCGCCGCCAGACCTGCTGCGGCCAGCCCGGCTGGAGCTCCGGCCACCCCGAGCAGGCGCGCCCTGTCGCGCGCCAGGCGCTCCGGGCCTTCCGCGGCGACGACCCGATCGTCGTCCCCTCCGGCTCGTGCGCGGCGATGGTCACCCACGGCTACGCGGAGCTGTTCGCGGGACAGCCGGAGGAGGCCGAGGCCCGCGAGATGGCGGACCGCACGCTGGAGCTCACCCAGTTCCTCTCCCGCAACGGCCTCCGCCCGAAACCGACGGGGTCGGGGTCGGTGACCCACCACGACTCGTGCCACATGCTCCGCCTGCTCGGTGAGCGCGAGAGCTCCCGCGCCGTCATCGCCGGCGTCGACGGGCTCGAGCTGAAGGAGATGGAGCAGACCGACGTCTGCTGCGGCTTCGGCGGCACCTTCAGCATGAACTTCCCCGAGGTCTCCGGGAAGCTCGGCGAGGAGAAGGCCCGCAACGCCGCCGCCGCGGGGGCGGACGAGCTCGTCGCCTGCGACCTCTCCTGCCTGCTGCACATCGCCGGCCGGGCGCGGCGCTGCGGGATCGACCTCAAGGTGCGCCACCTGGCGGAGGTGCTCGCCGAGTGAGCACCGAGGCGAAGCGCCCCGTCGTCTACCCCGACGCGACCACCACCTTGCGCGAGCGGACCACCGAGGCCCTGCTCGACACCGAGCTCGGCGGCAACCTCCGCACCGCGGCGGCGTCGTGGGCGGCGGGACGCGCGAAGGTCGGCACCGAGCAGCCGTTCGCCGAGATGCGCCTCCGCACCCGCGAGATCCGCCGCGGCAACATCGCGAACCTCCCGCGGCTGCTCGACACCCTCCAGGCGCGCGTCACGGAGGCCGGCGGCCACGTGGCGCGGGTCTCCGACTCGGAGGCCGCCTGCCGCTACATCACCGACCTCGCGGCGGCACGGGGCGCGACCCTGCTCGCGAAGTCGAAGTCGATGGCCTCCGAGGAGATCAAGCTGAACGAGGCCCTCGAGGACGCCGAGCTGCGCGTCGTCGAGACGGACCTCGGCGAGTGGATCCTCCAGCTCGCCGGCCAGCACCCGAGCCACATCATCGCCCCCGCCGTGCACCTCAACCGGGGACAGGTCCGGGAGCTCTTCGAGAAGGAGAGCGGGACGGAGCTGCCGCACGACCGCGAGGCCCTCGTCGCGCACGCCCGCAAGCGGCTGCGGGAGGTGTTCGCGAGCGCCGACATCGGGGTCTCCGGCGTGAACCTCGCGATCGCGGAGACCGGCACGATCTGCGTCGTCGAGAACGAGGGCAACGGCCGGCTCGTCACCGCCCTCCCCCGCATCCACGTCGCGGTGATGGGCATGGAGCGGATCGTCGAGAACTGGGAGGAGGGCTCCCACATCCTCCAGATCCTCCCGATGGCGGCGATCGGCGACGACGCCGCGACGTACGTCAACCTCATCACCGGACCCCGGCGCGAGGACGAGGCCGACGGGCCCGAGGAGTTCCACCTCGTGATCCTCGACGGCGGCCGCTCGGCGCTCCGCGGCACCGAGTTCGAGGAGGCGCTCGACTGCATCCGCTGCGGCGCCTGCCTCTACTCGTGCCCCATGTGGCGCAGCGTCGGCGGGCAGGCCTACGGGTCCCCGTACTCGGGGCCGATCGGCGCGGTGCTCACCCCCCTGCTGGAGGGCATCAAGGGCGAGCGGTCCAGCGAGATGCCGTTCCTGTCGTCGCTGTGCGGCTCCTGCCACGAGGCGTGCCCCGCGGGGATCCCCCTGCACGACCTGCTGGTGAAGGTGCGCGCCCGCGTCACCACCCCCGCCCACCGCGCCGACCGCCGGCGCTTCCGCGCCTGGAGCGCCGCGTGGCGCCACCCCCTGCTCTACGGGGCGTCGCGGCGGATGGCCCGCATCGGGCTGCGCGTGATCGGGCGCCGCGGCTGGGTGACGAAGCTGCCGGGACCGGGGTCGCCGTGGACGGACCAGCGCGACCTGCCGACGCGGTGGCCGCCCCGCTGACCGAGCTCATCGACGGGGTGATCGCCGGGATCACGAAGCGCCGGGGCAGCGGCTCCGCGCACCCCGGGGACGAGATCGCCGCCGCCGCCGTCGCGCAGGCCGGGACCTGGGGCGTCACGCGGGCCCTCGTGGCGGGCGACCCGCTGCTCGCCGAGCTGGGCGTGACCGACGCGCTGGCGTCGGCCGGGGTCGAGATCCTCGGCTGGCCGGAGGGCCGCGGCCACGGCTGGCGGGAGCTGCTCGGCCTCGAGGGCCCCGACCGCACGATGGGCATCACCATCCCGACGCTCGGCGTCGCCCAGCGGGGGACCCTCGTCATCGAGACGAGCCCCTCCCACGGCCGCTCCATCGACGCCGTCAGCATGTTCCACCTGCCGGTGCTGCTCGCCTCGCGGATCCGCTGGAGCCTCGGCGAGGCGCTCGCCGAGACGTACGCCCCCGGTCGCCGGCGCCCCGCCGCGGTGTCGCTCGTCTCCGGTCCGAGCCGCACCTCGGACATCGAGAAGATTTCCACCCTCGGAGCGCACGGCGCCGTCGGCATCCACCTCCTGGTGGCCGAGGACCTCTAGCCCGCGGTCACGCCGCCGGGGCCATCCGGGGGGCGTCGCCGAGCAACGGGATCCGGGCGCCCCGGCTGCGGACCTCGACGACGGGCCCCTCCGGCCCCACCGCCACCACGTGCACGCGGTCGCCGCAGGCGAGCGGCCCGCCGCGCAGCGCCGTCACGACCGTCGTCCGTCCGTCGATGAGCGCCGCCGCGCGCTCGCCGTCCACGATCCTGGTGACCCGCCCCTGCCGGCCTCGTCTGGTGTCCGGGGACATGCCGCACCTCCTCGTCGCGGGGATGGCACCCCCTCCTTCGCTCCCCGGGCCCGCGGTGTCACGCCCGTCCCGCGACCGGCGACCGAAGCCGCGGATCGACCGTGGAGGCGTGGGCGCCCGTCCCCCGGAGGGGTGATCTTCGGACGCGTCGCCCACGGCGGCGTGACACGGGACGGCCGGCGGGCGAATCATCCCTGCAGCCCCTGCGATGCCCAGACGACACCTACGGGGCGAGAAGGATGGGCCGATGGGACCACCGACGAGGGTTTCACTGGTCGACGTCCTCCGCGAGGAGGACATCCACATGATCCACCGCGCGATGGTGCGGCGGCTCGGCGACCGCGAGCTGGCGGCCGACGCGACGATGGACCTGTTCGTGCGCGTGACGGCGCGGTTCCACCGCTACGACCCGGAGCGCTGCCCCTTCGCGGGCTGGATCTGGGGCTTCGTGGAGACGGTCGCGGCGGACACGCGGCGGCGGGAGGCCCGGCGCCTCCGCGACCAGGCGCGCGCGCAGGCCGCCGCCGACGCGGAGCGGCACACCGACGAGGAGGAGGCGACGATGCACCTGCCGCAGGAGTGGAGGGACGCGTTCGCGCGGCTCGACCCGCGCGACCGGACGTTGATCGTGCTCCGGGCGATCGGCGGCTGGTCGGCGGCCGACGTGGCGGCGCGCCTCGGGATGACGGTCACCGGGGTCAACACCGCGTACCACCGCGCGTGCGGCCGGCTCGCGACGAGCCTCCGGCTCGGGACGGCGTGAGCCGATGAGGGACCACCGGACCCCACGCCCCGACACGCGCGATCGCGTCCCCGCCGCCGGCCCGGCCCCGGCGGCGGGCGACGACGACGTCATCCCCTACGGCGGCCCCTGCGCGCTGCCGCCGGAGGTGGAGGCCGACATGCGCGACCGCCGCCGCGGCGCCGGCGCCGACGACGCGCCCCCCGACCTCGTCGCCGCCGTCATGGCGTTGGCGGGTCGCGCCACCACCACTCCTCGAACGCCGCGCAGCGGCCGTCCGGGGCGAAGCGCATGACCCAGAGGTCGAGGTAGCGGACCACCTCGGGCGCCGTGTACCGCACCTCGACGCGGGCCACCGCGCGGTCGCCGTCGACGGCGAGCACCTCCCACGACATCACCCACCGCTCCGTCGCGTCCGTGGCGGACGCCCACCACGACGTGATCGCGGCGCGGCCCGAGATGGTGTCCCCGAGGGGCGACGGCCGGTAGGTGGCGTCCTCGGTGAAGAGCGCGACCGCCGCCGCGGCGTCGCCCCACGCCCACGCCCGCCGGTACCCCTCGATCCAGACCTCGACGCGGGCGCGGTCCACGGCGGGGTCGCGTCCCCGGACGCTCAGCGGCGGCGGACGGCCTTCACGGCACGGTCCGCGTCGCGGCGCGCGTCGCGCTCGGCGATCGAGCGGCGCTTGTCGTAGAGGGTCTTGCCGCGGCCGAGGCCGAGCTCGAGCTTCGCGCGGCCCTCCTTGAAGTAGAGGCGCAGCGGGACGACCGACAGGCCCTTCTCCGCGAGCGCCTGGGCGATCCGCTCGATCTCCTTGCGGTGCAGCAGCAGCTTGCGGGTGCGGCGGGGGTCGTGCCCCGCGTACCCGGCGTTCTCGTAGTCGGAGAAGTGGGCGCCGACGAGCCACGCCTCCCCGTTGCGGATCTGGACGTAGGCGTCCGAGATCGTCGCACCGCTCTCGCGGATGCCCTTCACCTCGCTGCCCTGCAGCACGATGCCAGCCTCGAAGCGGTCGGTGATCGCGTACTCGTGCAGCGCGCGGCGGTTCTGCGCGACGTCCCGGAACCGGGCGTCGTTCTTGGAGTTCTTGGAGGCCATGGGGCCGGACAGGTTAGCGCGGTCGCGCGCCCGCCCGTGTGCGGCGGGCGCGCGACGTGCCGGGGCGGGGGACGCCGTGGCGCGGCGCGGCGTCGACCGGCTCCAGCTCGATGCGGCCGCGGAGCGGCTCGATCCGGACGACCCGGGCGCTGACGGGGTCGCCGACGCGGATCCTCCGTCCGCTCACGCGGCCGATCAGCTGCACGCCGAGCGGGTCGGCGCGGTAGTGGTCGTCCTCGATCCGCCGGGTCGGCAGGAACCCCGTGTAGACGTCGTCGAACGTCACGAAGATCCCGGCGTCGATGAGGCCGTTGACGTGCCCCTCCACGACGGTGTCCCACCCCTCGGCGGTCAGGCGGTCCTGGAGCAGGAACGCGGCGCAGAGGTCGTCGGCCCGGCGCTCCGTCGCGGACGCGTCGCGCTCGGTGCGCGAGCAGTGGTCGGCGGCCTGGGCGAGCTCGACCGCCTCCGGGCCGGGGTCGCCGATCCCGAGCGCGTCGAGCAGGCCGCGGTGCACCAGCAGGTCGGGGTACCGGCGGATCGGAGACGTGAAGTGCAGGTACGCGGCGCTCGCGAGGCCCGAGTGGCCCACCTCGCCCGGCGAGTAGTGCGCCTGGCGGAGGGACCGCAGCACCAGCGACCACAGGGCCGGGCCGCCGGTGCCGCCGCTCTCCAGGTGGACGGCGACGGCGTGGGCGGCGGCCGTCGCGGCGGCGCGGCGCTCCGTCGCCCCCATCGGGCCGTCGGGGAGGGGCGGCGTCGCGACGCCGAGCTCGTCGAGCTGCGCGTAGAGCAGCTCGATCCGGCTCTGGGAGGGGTCCTCGTGGTGGCGGAAGACCGTCGGCCGCCCACGGGCGATCAGGAACCGCGCGACCGCCTCGTTCGCCGCGATCATGCACTCCTCCACCAGCGAGTGCGCCGGCGTCTGCCCCTCGAGGTGCACCGACGCGACGCGGTCGCCGTCGAACGTGACGACGGGTTCCCCCGTCGAGGCCTCGAGCGCGCCCCGGGCCATGCGCCGGTCGCGCAGCAGCGCGGCGACCTCCGCCGCGAGGAGCACCCCCTCCTCGAGGCCGGGGTCGCCGAGGGACCCGCCGCCGAGCACCCGGTCGGCGTCGGCGTAGGTGAGGCGCCGCTGGGATCGGATCATCGACCGCGAGAACCGGGTCTCCCCCACCTCCCCGCGGGCGTCGATCACCATCTCCGCGGTGACCGCCGCCCGGTCGACGCCGGGACGCAGGCTGCAGAGGTCCGACGACAGCCGCGGGGGGAGCATCGGGACGACGGTCCCCGGGACGTACACGGAGTTGCCGCGGCGGGCGGCCTCCCGGTCGAGCGGGCCCCCGGCCGCGACGAAGCGGGCGACGTCGGCGATGTGGACCCACAGGCGCACGCCCCCGCCGGGCTCCCGGGCGACGGCGATGGCGTCGTCGTGGTCCTTCGCGCCCTCCGGGTCGATGGTGATGACGCGCTGGTCGCGCAGGTCGCGGCGGCCGCGGTCGGCGAGGACGTCGCCGTCGTCGAGCTCCTCCGCCTCCTCGAGGGCGGCCCGCGGGAACGGGCGGCCGAGTCCCTCGGCGACGAGCAACGCCCGGAGCGCCGCCCGCGGGGAGCGCTCGGAGCCGTGGACCTCGGTGACGCGTCCCGCGCGTCCCCGCATCGAGACGGTGACGAGGTCGCCGATGTCGGCGCCGCCGCGGGCGCCCTTGCCGAGCGGGATCCGCGGGCCGGGCTCGAACGCCGGCTCGGCGGCGGCGCCCCTCCCCGCGGAGACCATGCGGGCGACCAGCACCGCGTCGGGTCCTCCCCGGCTCACCCCGCCGCCGCCGCCAGCGCGAGCCCGCGCCGGAGGGCCTCGTCGCGCGGCGTCGCCGGGTCGTCCACGACCCTCACGTCGGGGGGCAGGCCCCGCTCCGCGAGGTCGAAGCCGCTCGGGGTGAGGTAGCGGGCGGTCGTCAGCTTGAGGGCGCCGCCGTCGCGCAGGGGGATCGTGCTCTGCACGAGCGCCTTCCCGAAGGTTCGCTCCCCCACGAGCGTCGCGCGGTCCGCGTCGCGGAGGGCCCCCGCGACGATCTCGCTCGCGCTGGCACTCCCGCGGTTGACGAGCACGACGAGCGGCAGGTCGCCGGTGGCGGGGTCGCCGTCGGTGCGCAGCTCCTGGCGCGGTGAGTGGAGGCCCTCCGTCACGACGACCTCGGTGTCGTCCGGCAGGAACACGCCGGACACGCCGACGGCCTCGGTGACGAGGCCGCCCGGGTCGCCGCGCAGGTCGAGCACCAGCGCGGTGACACCCGTGTCCCGGAGGTCCTCGACGGCCTCGCGGAGGGCGTCGGAGGCGCCCCGCGTGAACTGGGCGAGGGCGACGTAGCCGACCTTCTCGCCGTCCACCGTCTCGACGCGGGAGGTGACGGCGGACACGCGGATGCGGGCGCGCTCCAGGTCGAGGATCCGCTCCGGCGCGTCCCCGGTGACGACCCCGACGCGCACCGGTGTCCCCTCGGGCCCGCGGATCGTGCCGACGACCTCCTCGAGGGTCTTCCCGGCCGCACTCTTCCCGTCGATGGAGCTGATCCGGTCGCCGACCCGCACGTCGGTGCGCGACGCGGGGCTGTCGGGGAAGACCTTCGTGACGACGACGGCCGCCCCGCGCTGGGCGACCTGCAGGCCGACGCCGAAGTACGCCCCGTCGTTGCGGGCGCGCAGGGCCTCGAGCTCGTCGGGGTCGAGGTAGTCGGTGTAGGGGTCGCCGAGCGCCTCCACCACGGCGTCCGCGGAGGCCCGCTGGAGCTTCTCGACGTCGACCGGCTCGTAGTAGTCGCGGCGGAGCGCGTCGAGCACCTGCGACGGGAGGTCCTCGCCGCTGTCGCCGAGGACGACGCTCCGGAGGGGGTCGTCGAGCCGGGTGAGGCCCGTGTCCTCCGGGTGGCCGCCGACGATGACGCCGGCGACGAACACGGCGAGGACGGCGACGACGGCGCCCACCACGACCAGGACCCGGCGGATGCTCATGGGCGGGGGCGGGCTCGCACGGGCGTCATCCGATGATAGCCACGCGTGGCGCCGATCCGGCCCGGGCGGGTCGGACCGGCGCGCGGCGCCGCGCTAGACCTTGAGGAAGCGGCGGAGCGTGATGCCGCTGCCGAGGGCCCCGACGATCGCGCCGGACGCGATCAGCAGGAGGCCGAGCAGCGGGAAGCTGATCGTCGTCGCCGAGTCGCGCGTGAGGGCGCTGTCGGCGTCGCGGATCCAGGTGTCGACCACCCCGACCTTCACGGCGAACAGCAGCCCCACGGAGAGGGCGGCGCCGATGAGGCCGCAGATGACGCCCTCGATCACGAACGGCCAGCGGATGAACCAGTTCGTCGCGCCGACGAGCTTCATCACCTCGACCTCACGGCGGCGGGCGAAGATCGACAGGCGGATGGTGTTGCCGATCAGGAGGATCGACGCGACGAGCAGGATGGAGATGAGGCCGAGGCCGGCCCACTGGATGAAGCGGGCGACCGAGAGCAACCGGTCGGCCGTCTCCTTCCCGTACGAGATGCCGAGCTCCGGGTCGATCGCCGGGCTGTCCTGCAGCTGGGCGATGATCTCGTCGGACCGCTCCGGGTCGGTCGGCTTGACCTCGAAGCTCGCGGGCAGCGGGTTGCCCGGCAGCTCCTCGAGGATCGACGGGTCGTTCAGCCGGTCGCGGAGCTTGACCAGCGCCTCGTCCTTCGAGATGTACGTGAACGACTCGATCGGGCCCTGCTCCTGCAGCGCGGTGAGCTGGCTGCGGAGCCCCTCGACCTGCGGCACCGTGGCGGCGTCCGAGATGAACACGTTGATGTCGACGCGCTCCTTCTGGGAGTCCACGGTCGACTGCACGTAGAGGAACGACGGGATGAACGCGCCGAGGATGAACACGGCGATCAGCACGGTGACGGTGGCGGCGATCGAGACGGCGGCGTTCGCGCGGATCGAGCGCAGGGCCTCGGCGAGGAAGAATCGGGGGCTCACGCGGTCGTCCTAGGAGTCGGCGCGGGCGTAGGAGGCCTGGCGCTGGTCGCGGACGACCTTGCCGTTCTCCAGCGCGATCACCCGCATCTGCATCTTGTCGACCATCTCGCGGTCGTGGGTCGCCATGATCACGGTCGTGCCGGTGCGGTTGATGCGGTAGAGCAGCTGCATGATCCCGATCGAGGTCTCGGGGTCCAGGTTGCCGGTCGGCTCGTCCGCGATCAGCAGGCGCGGGTGGTTGACGAACGCGCGCGCGATCGACACGCGCTGCTGCTCGCCGCCGGAGAGCTCGTGGGCGAAGCGCTCGGCCTTCTCGGACAGCCCGACGAGGGCGAGGATCTCCG
>VFQU01001220.1_pt1 | contig 16086 bp, 18 predicted proteins | sample 3512311 | NCBI WGS metagenome assembly VFQU01 (sample SAMN10412377, study PRJNA504923) | tailings metagenome | isolation source: Relicate 3 Philex TSF3 active mining site | place: Philippines: Tuba, Benguet | collected 2017-08-29
GGGGGAGCTGTCGGCGAAGCCGACTGAGGGGGCTCTTCCACCCTGCGTCCTTCGACACGCGCTCCGCGCTGCTCAGGATGACGAACACCGCATCACCCCTCCCCGTCATGCTGAGCAGCGGCCAATGGCCGCGTGTCGAAGCACGCACCCCAAGCACGCACCCCCCTCAACCCTCTCCCAGAAAATCTCTGCTTGTGCGGCGCGGCGAAATCCTGTCTTTCGGCGGCGGGCCAGGCCTCCCCAACGAGGCCCAGTCCATCTGCAAGGATGGGAGACATCGCTATGACCACGACCCCGGCCACGCCCGGAGTGCGCCCCGCGCGCCCTGAATTTTCGTCCGGCCCCTGCGCCAAGCGCCCCGGATGGACCCCCGAAAACCTCAAGAACGCCGTGCTCGGCCGCTCGCACCGGGGCAAGCCCGGCAAGGCGGCGCTCAAGGCCGCCATCGACCAGACCCGCGAGATCCTCGAGGTTCCGCAAGGCCACCTGATCGGCATCGTCCCCGGCTCCGACACCGGCGCCGTCGAGATGGCCCTGTGGTCGCTGCTGGGCCCGCGCCCGGTACAGCTTCTGGCCTTTGAATCCTTCGGCAAGGACTGGGTGACCGACGTCACCAAGCAGTTGAAGCTGCCCGATGTCGAGGTGCTGGACGCCCCCTACGGCAAGCTGCCGGACCTGACGAAGGTGCGCCCCGACGCCGACCTGGTGTTCACCTGGAACGGCACCACTTCGGGCGTCCGCGTGCCGAACGCCGACTTCATCGCCGCGGACCGCACCGGCCTGACCATCTGCGACGCCACCAGCGCCGCCTTCGCCCAGACGCTCGACTGGGCAAAGCTCGATGTCGTCACCTTCAGCTGGCAGAAGGCGCTCGGCGGCGAGGCCGCCCATGGCGTGCTGATCCTCTCGCCCCGCGCGGTCGAGCGGCTGGAGAGCCACACCCCGGCCTGGCCGATGCCCAAGCTCTTCCGCATGACGAAGGGCGGCAAGCTCAACGCCGAGATCTTCGAGGGCGCGACGATCAACACCCCCTCCATGCTCTGCGTCGAGGACTACCTGGACGCCCTGGCCTGGTCGAAGGACGTCGGCGGTCTGAAGGGTCTGGGCGCCCGCGCCGACGCCAATTTCGCCGCCCTGGCCGCCTGGGTGGAAAAGACCCCCTGGGTCGATTTCCTGGCCGAGGTTCCGGAAACCCGCTCCAACACGTCCGTCTGCCTCAAGGTGGTCGATCCCCGCATCGCCGCCCTGCCCGCCGACGCCCAGGCCGACTTCGCCAAGAAGCTGGCTTCCCTGCTGGAGAAGGAAAAGGCGGCCTACGACATCGGCGGCTATCGCGATGCGCCTCCGGGCCTTCGCATCTGGTGCGGCTGCACCATCGAAACCGCCGACGTCGAAGCGCTGACGCCCTGGCTGGACTGGGCCTTCGCCGCCGCGTCCGCCCAGCTCGCCGACGCCTGAACCCCTTTCGAATTCCAATACGCAAACGAGGAGGCACGAATGCCCCGCGTCCTGATCGCTGACAAACTCTCGCCCGCCGCCATCGAGATCTTCGCCAAGCGCGGCGTCGAAGCCGATGTGAAGACCGGCTTGTCGAAAGACGAACTGCTGAAGATCATCGGCGACTACGACGGCCTGGCCGTGCGCAGCGCCACCAAGGCCGACAAGGAGGTCCTGGCCGCCGCGACCCGCATGAAGGTCATCGGCCGCGCCGGCATCGGCGTCGACAACGTCGACATCCCCGCCGCCACCGCCCGGGGCATCGTGGTGATGAACACCCCGTTCGGCAACTCGATCACCACCGCCGAGCACGCCATCGCCATGATGTTCGCGCTCGCCCGCGAACTGCCCGCCGCCGACGCCTCCACCCAGGCCGGCAAGTGGGAGAAGAACCGCTTCATGGGCGTGGAGCTGTTCAACAAGACGCTCGGCCTGATCGGCTGCGGCAACATCGGCTCGCTCGTCGCCGAGCGGGCGCTGGGCCTGAAGATGAAGGTCATCGCCTATGACCCCTTCCTTTCGCCCGAGCGCGCCGTCGAGCTGGGCGTCGAGAAGGTCGAGATCGACGAGCTGATCCAGCGGGCCGAGTTCATCACCCTGCACACCCCGCTGACCGACAAGACCCGCAACATCCTGTCGGCCGAAGCCCTTCAGAAGACCCGCAAGGGCGTGCGCATCATCAACTGCGCCCGCGGCGGTCTGGTCGACGAGGCTGCCCTGCGCGCCGGGCTCGACAGCGGCCATATCGGCGGGGCGGCCTTCGACGTCTTCGTGCAGGAGCCGGCGACCGACAACCCGCTGTTCGGCGCGCCCAACTTCATCGCCACCCCGCACCTGGGCGCCAGCACCGCCGAGGCGCAGGAGAACGTGGCGCTGCAGGTGGCCGAGCAGATCAGCGACTACCTGCTGACCGGGGCCATCACCAACGCCCTCAACAGCCCCTCGATCACCGCCGACGAGGCGCCCAAGCTGAAGCCCTTCGTGGCCCTGGCCGAGAAGCTCGGCCTGTTCGCCGGCCAGATGATGGACCCGGGGCTCAAGGCCATCGACGTCGCCTATGTCGGCGAGGTCGCCAACCTGAACGTCAAGCCGATGACGGCGGCCGCCCTGGCCGGCGTGCTGCGGCCGATGCTGGCCGAGATCAACATGGTCAGCGCCCCGGCCATCGCCAAGGAGCGCGGCGTCACCGTCTCGGAGAGCAAGCAGGAGCTGTCGGATGTCTATGACAGCCTGATCCGCATCACCATCACCACCGACAGGGGCGAGAAGTCCTTCGCCGGGGCGGTGATCGGCGGCGTGCCGCGCGTGATCGAGGTCAAGGGCATGGAGCTGGACGCGCCCTTCGGCCCGGCCATGCTGTACGTCAACAACCTCGACAAGCCGGGCTTCATCGGCGCCCTGGGCGGCATGCTGGGCGAGGCCCAGGTCAACATCGCCACCTTCAACCTCGGCCGGGTCGGCGCCGGCGACGACGCCATCGCCCTGGTCGGCGTCGACCAGGCCCCGGACGCCGGCCTGCTGGCCCGCATCCAGGCCCTGCCGCACGTCAAGGAAGTCCGCGCTCTCGTCTTCTGACCGCCGCCGCCAGACGTCCCTTCTCCCCTTGCGGGAGAAGGTGGCGCGAAGCGCCGGATGAGGGGTTGAAGACTCTCGAAGCTGCGATGAGGCGGTCGCCGCCGGCCTCGTCGCAGGTCGGCGACCCCCCGCCTCTATCCCCGCGCCCCGAACAGGGCCGAGCCCACCCGCACGCTGGTGGCGCCGAAGCGCACGGCCGTCTCGTAGTCGCCGCTCATCCCCATCGACAGCCGCTCCAGCCCGTTACGGGCGGCGATGGCGGCCAGCAGGGCGAAGTGCGGGCCGGGCGCCTCGGCCTCGGGCGGAATGCACATCAGCCCCTCGATCGACAGGCCATGCCGCTCGCGGCAGGCGGCGATGAAGGCGTCGGCCTCGCCGGGCGCGACGCCGGCCTTCTGCGGCTCCTCGCCGGTGTTCACCTGCACGTACAGCCTGGGGCGTCGCCCGGCCTGCGCCATGCCGGCGGCCAGGGCCGCGGCCAGCTTCTCGCGGTCCAGCGTCTCGATGACGTCGAACAAGGCGATGGCCTCGCGCGCCTTGTTGCTCTGCAGCGGCCCGATCAGTCGAAGCTCCAGCCCCGGCGCCCGGTTCGGTCCGTCCGCCGCCCAGCGTTCGGCCGCCTCCTGCACCCGGTTCTCGCCGAACACCCGCTGGCCGGCGGCCAGCATGGCGGCGATCTTCTCTTGCGGCTGCTGCTTGGACACCGCCACAAGGGTGATGTCCGCCGGCGCGCGCCCGGCGGCCCTGGCCGCGCGGGCCATGCGGTCCAGCACCGTATCCCGGGCGGCGGCGATGGAGGTCGGCATTGGGGACGGCATCGGCGATCGAGGCTCTGGCGGCATGCGCCGCCTGCTTACGTCCGCGCGCGCGCCTCGAAAAGCCCCGTGGCGGCGACCTGCCCCGGCTCTGGTTCTTCACCGACCCGGCGCGGATCGCCGATCCCCTGGCCATCGCCCGCCGCCTGCCCGCCGGCGCGGGGATCGTCTTTCGGGCCTTCGGCGCGGCTGACGCGGAGGATCAGGGCCGGGCGCTCGCGGCCATCGCCGCCTCGCGCGACCTCGTCCTGCTGGCCGGGGCGGACGCCGATCTCGCCCGCGCCATCGGCGCCGCCGGCGTCCACCTGCCCCAGCGCCTGGCGGACCAGGCGCAGGCCTTGCGCGCCGCCCATCCCGGCTGGCGGATCACCGCCGCCGCCCATGACGCCGCCGCCATCGACCGCGCCGCCCAGGCCGGCGCCGAGGCCCTGTTCGTCTCGCCGGTGTTCGCCTCCGCCAGCCCTTCGGCCGGGACGCCGCTGGGCCCCGACGCCTTCGCCCGCCTGGTCGCCCTCTCGCCGGTTCCGGTCATGGCGCTCGGCGGGGTCACGCCGACGACCGCCCCGCTGCTGGCTGACACCGGCGCCGCCGGCCTCGCCGCCGTCGAGGCCTTCCTGCAGGACTGATTGTCGATAATTGACGAAAGGGGGCGCCGGGCGGCGTCTTCAGCCGGGATTCTGTCGCCTGTAGCGACGCCTCCCGGGCGGCCGGTTTGTTGTACCTGATACAGAAATGCTGCCCCACATCCCCACTTGCCGCCCAACCTGCAACCTACATGGCAACACACATCGCCCACCGATCCGGCCCCCCTGGCCCCCCATTCTCCCCCCGCCGAGCGGCCGAAATCGCCGCAAACGCCTTGTGCGCCTGGGGTTGGTCAAAAATACAAAGTGGGGGAGGGGGCCTGTGCGGCTGTAGTCATCGCCCGAAGGCGTGCAGGCCGGCGCCGTGCTCGCGCAGCCAGCGGCGCCCCGGCTCGGGCGAGCCGAAGATGCGATCGACCAGCGCCCAGAAGCGCGGGCCGTGGTTGGCTTCAATCAGATGGGCGCACTCGTGGGCGGCCACGTACTCGGCCACCGCCAGCGGGGCCAGCGCCAGCCGCCAGCTGTAGCGCACCTGGGCCGGCCGCCCGGGCCTGGGCGGCGAGCAGCTCCCCCAGCGCCCCTTGGGATCGGCCACCGCCACCCCGGGCGTCGGGGCCCCGGCCAGGGCCGCATAGCGGGCCGTCATCTCCCCGAACCGCCGCCGCGCCTCGGTCCGGATCAGCCGCATGGCCCGGTCGGCGAAGGCCGCGTCGTCCGGCGCCCGCAGCTCCCCCGCCGCCAGGTCCAGCCGCGCCCGGCCGGGCCCCACGACCAGCCGGATGGCCTGGCCGAACAGCTCCACCGTCTCGCCGGGACGCACCTTGCGGGGCTCTGGCAGATCGGCCATCTGGGCGTCGATCCAGCCGACGCGCTCGCGGGCGAAGGCCACGGCGTCAGGCAGTCTCCGGGCGCTGGGCGCAGTGGCCACCACCTCGCGCCGCGTCCGGTCCACCCGCAGGCTGATCCGCCGGGCCCGGGCGTTGACCGACAGGCGCACGACATGGCCGCCGGCTTCCAGCCGGTCGCCATGGGCATAGCCGGGCGGACGAAACAGCGACATCGCCATCCCGCTTAGTCCGCTTCCCGCCATTGCGAAACGGGATTTTCGTTACGGAAGCGACAGGTTGGCGTCAGAAGTCCGGATCGGCCTTGCGGATGAAGGCGGCCAGCCGCGGATAGATCTCCTCGCGGAATCGCCGGCCGTTGAACACCCCGTAGTGGCCGACGCCCGGCTGGACATACAGCTCGCGCAGATCGTCCGGGATACTGGCGCAGAGGCCATGCGCCGCCTGGGTCTGGCCGACGCCCGAGATGTCGTCCAGCTCGCCCTCGACCGTCATCAGGGCGATGTCCTCGATCGCCGCCGGATTGACCCTGCGGCCCCTGTGGACCAGCTCTCCCTTGGGCAACAGGTGCTTCTGGAACACCACGTCCACCGTCTGCAGGTAGAACTCCTCGGTCAGATCCAGCACCGACAGGTACTCGTCGTAGAACACCCGGTGCTTGTCGGCGCTGTCGCCGTCGCCGTCGACCAGATGCTCGAAGTAGCGCCGGTGCGCCTCCTGGTGCTTCTCAAGGTTCATCGACATGAAGCTGGCCAGCTGCACGAAGCCTGGATAGACGCGCCGCAGCATGCCCGGGTGCGGCGCGGGCACCGTGTAGATCATGTTCGACTGGAACCAGGTGAACGGCCGCTCTTCGGCCAGCTTGTTGGTCACCGTGGGCGACAGCCGGGCGTCGATGGGCGAGCCCATGAAGGTCATGCTGCGCGGCCGGGACGGGTCCTTGTCCTCGGCCATCAGGGCGGCGGCGGCCAGCACCGGCGGACCCGGCTGGCAGACGGCGACCACATGAGCCCGCGCCCCCAGCACGCCCAGCATGGTGCGGATGTGGTCGATGAAGTCGTGGAAGTCGAACCGGCCCTCGGCCATTGGCACGTCCCGCGCGTTCGACCAGTCGGTGACGAACACCGCATGGTGCGGCGCCAGGGCTTCGACCGTGCCGCGCAGCAGGGTCGCATAGTGACCGCTCAGCGGGGCCACCAGCAGCACCGCCGGGTCCAGCTGCATCTTCCCCGCGCGGCGCATGTCGGCCATGTCGCGGTCGAACTGGATCAGCCGGCACCAGGGGCTTTCCCAGACCACCTGCTGGCGCACGCGCACCTGCACGCCGTTGACCTCGATCTGGTCGATGCCCCAGTCCGGCTTGCCGTAGCGCCGGGTGACGTTGGCGTAGAGGTCCGAGGCCGCATACAGGCTGCGGCCCAGCATCGAGTCGCGGGCGGGGTTCAGCGGCGAGGACCAGAAGTCCCGGGTCATCTGGGCCGCCAGACGCATCGGCGAGGAGGCGTAGTAGGCGGCTTCACGCAGGGTGTAGAGCATGGCGTCCTCTGGCTCCCGGATCGGGAACCTCGGTTTTTGTGCGGCGCAGCATAGCACGAGGGCGCTTAACGAAGTCCAGCCCTGAACGTTCCCCGCACGCGTGCTCTAGGCGAACGGGGTGCGACGAGCGTAAACCGGCCCGGTGAAGGACGGCGAGATCGACAGCGGCGAGTTGCGGGCCCGGCATGTGGCCCTGGTGCGGGCGATCGCCGACCGCGCCGACCGCGACGCGTTCCGAGCCCTGTTCGATCACTACGCGCCGCGCGTGAAGGGCTTCCTGGCCCGCCAGGGGCTGGACGACGCCCGCGCCGAGGAACTGGCGCAGGAGGTCATGGTCGTGGTCTGGCGCAAGGCGGCCAGCTTCGACCCGGCCAAGGCCTCGGTCTCGACCTGGATCTTCCGCATCGCCCGCAATCGCCGGATCGACGTCTTCCGCCGCGACCGCAGCGCGGTGCTCGACGGCGAGGACCCTGGCCTGCGCCCGCCCGAGGTCCCGGACCCGCAGGAAGCGGCCGACGCCGGCCAGAGGCAGGGCCTGATCGCCCGGGCGCTGGCCCAGCTTCCGGCCGAGCAGCAGGACCTGATCCGTCGCGCCTTCTACGACGAACTCAGCCACAGCGAGATCGCCGAGCGCACGGGCCTGGCGCTCGGCACCGTCAAGTCACGGCTGCGGCTGGCCTTCGCCAAGCTGCGCTCGGCCCTGGGAGACCTCGCATGATGCGCTTCCTTGACCTCCTTGCCGCCCGCTCCATATCGCCTGCCTCAGGGGCGATGATTGACGATTTGGACGTGAGACTTTGAGGAACGACGCCTTCACCGAGCGCCTGGAGCGCGCGCCGGATGCCGGACTGGCCCTGATCGCCAGGGCGGCCGCCGCCCTGCGCGACGATCGGCCGCTGCCCGCCGAAGAGGTTTCCGGCGCCCTGCTGGAGACCGAGACGCCGCGCGCCCTCTCGGCCGGCGCCGCCGACGCGGCGCTGGATCGCATCGATCGGCTCGATTCCCTGGACGGTCGCGCCGACGCCGCGCCGCGCCGCGCCGCCCGCGATCTCGGCGAACTGCTCGCCCTGCCCGACCCGGTGCGTGAAGCCGCCTTCGACAGCATCCTGGAAGGCGCCCACTGGGGCTTCGCGGGCTTCGGCATCCGTCGCCTCTCGCTGGACATGCCGGGCGAGGGCAAGGTCGACCTGCTGCGCATCGAGCCTGGCGCCGGCGTGGCCATGCACGACCACGAGGACGAGGAATACACCCTGGTGCTCACCGGGGCCTTCCACGACGGCCACGAGCTTTACCGCCCCGGCGACATCAATGTCGCCATGCCGGGCTTCCGCCATGAGCCCAAGGCCCTGCCGGGCGAGGTCTGCTTCGCCCTGGCGGTGTCCTACGGCTCCCCCGCCTTCGAGGGGCCGGTCGGCCTGCTGCAACGGCTCACAGGCTTTGGCCGGTAATCCCCGGTTGGGGGTGGTTTCGACCCCCGTCCGGCCGGTCTGGTAAATCGCCCCTTAACCCTCCGCGACCACATTGCCTGTTCAATGGTGCTGTGGGGTCAGATCGATGGCTAAGGCGGTTCGGCGTTCGGGCCTTGAGCTGCTTCTGGAGGCGGGCGCGATCGCCTGGACGCTGCCGGGCGCGGCGCGCTTCCGGGGCGGCCTGATCGCGGCCATGGGCGCCGGCCTGGCCGCCGCGCTGGCCACCTACAATCCGGCCGATCCCAGCTTCAACGTCGCCTCGGCCGAGGCGGCGACCAATATCCTGGGCGGCGCCGGCGCCAGTCTCGCCGACTTCGTCATGCAGTCGCTGGGCCTGGCCGGCTGGCTGGCGGCGGTGATCCTCACCGCCTTTGGCGTCACCCGGGCGCTGGATCCCGAGCCCGACCGCTCGCGCGCCGATCTGCGCCGCCGCGCCCTGGTGGCGTTGCTGGCCATCATGCTGCTCTCCGGCGCCCTGGCCGCGCCGCCCGCGCCGGCGGCCTGGCCCCTGGCGCTTGGCCTCGGCGGGCTTTGGGGGCAGGCGGTGTTCGAGGCGGTTCGCGCGCTGTTCGACTTCGTGCGCCTGCCGGGCGCGCCGCTGTTCGCCGGCCTGCTCCTGGCGGCGGGCGGGCTGACGGCCCTGGTCTGGTCGCTCGGACTGCACCGGCTGGCCACGGGCGCCGAAGGCGACTGGCTCGCCTCGCTGCTGCGACCCCGCCCGCGCGCCGAGCCGGAGGCCGCGCCCGCGTCGGCCCCGCGCAAGCCGCGTCCGCCGCGCCCCGCCCGCGCCGAAATGGCCTTCGCGGCCGATCCGGAGCCGGCCGCGCCGGAACCGGTCCAGCCCCGCGAGGCGACGCCGGAGCCGGCGATCCGTCAGCCCAAGCCCTCGGCTCGAGCCGGCGCCCGCGCCTCTGACCGCGAGACCCGCGAGCGCCAGCGCGCCTTCGACTTCGAGGAAGGCGACAGCGAGGGCTTCCAGCTGCCCGAACTGTCGATGCTGGCCCAGCCCAAGCCCCGCGCGGCCGCCTACGACGAGGCCGCCCTGCGCCAGAACGCCCGCCTGCTGGAAAGCGTGCTGGCCGAGTTCGGCGTCAAGGGCGCGATCGAACAGATCCGCCCCGGCCCGGTCGTGACCCTCTACGAGCTGACGCCCGCGCCGGGCGTCAAGCACGCCCGCGTGGTCGCCCTCAGCGACGATATCGCCCGCTCGATGAGTGTCGCCGCCTGCCGGGTCTCGGTGGTCCAGGGCCGCAACGCCATCGGCATCGAGCTGCCTAACGCCAAGCGCGAGACGGTCTATCTGCGCGACCTCCTGTCGAGCGCCGACTACGAAAAACAGGGCGCCATCCTGCCCATGGCCCTGGGCGAGAGCATCGGCGGCGAGCCCTATATCGCCGACCTGGCCAAGATGCCCCACCTGCTGATCGCCGGCACCACCGGCTCGGGCAAGTCGGTGGGCGTCAACGCCATGATCCTGTCGATCCTCTACAAGCTGCCGCCCGAACAGTGCCGCTTCATCATGATCGACCCCAAGATGCTGGAACTGTCGGTCTATGACGGCATCCCGCATCTGCTGGCCCCGGTCGTCACCGATCCGAAGAAGGCCATCGTCGCGCTGAAGTGGACCGTGCGCGAGATGGAGGACCGCTATCGCCGCATGTCCAAGATCGGCGTGCGCAACATCGGCGGCTTCAACGAAAAGGCCCGCGAGGCCCTGGCCAAGGGCGAGCACTTCGAGCGCACCGTCCAGACGGGCTTCGACGACGCCGGCCGGCCGATCTACGAGTCCGAGAAGATCCGCCCCGAGCCGATGCCCTATCTGGTCGTCGTCATCGACGAGGTGGCCGACCTGATGATGGTCGCCGGCAAGGACATCGAGGGCGCGGTCCAGCGCCTGGCCCAGATGGCCCGCGCCGCCGGCATCCACCTCATCATGGCGACGCAGCGTCCGTCGGTCGACGTCATCACCGGCACCATCAAGGCCAACTTCCCGACCCGGATCTCCTTCCAGGTCACCAGCAAGATCGACGCCCGCACCATCCTGGGCGAGCAGGGCGCCGAGCAGCTGCTGGGCATGGGCGACATGCTCTACATGGCCGGCGGCGGGCGCACGACGCGTCTGCATGGCCCGTTCGTCAGCGACGGCGAGGTCGAGGCGGTCGCCCGCTTCCTGCGCGACCAGGGCCTGCCCAACTACCTCGACGAGGTCACGGCCGGCGGCGACGAGGACGAGGAGGGCGGCGAGGGCGCCGTGGCCGCAGACGGCTCGGGCGGCGACCTCTACGATCATGCCGTCGCCGTGGTCACCCGCGATCGCAAGGCCTCGACCAGCTATATCCAGCGACGCCTTCAGATCGGCTACAATAGGGCCGCTTCGCTTATGGAGCGCATGGAGCGCGAGGGGGTCGTCGGCCCCGCCAACCATGCCGGCAAACGCGACATCCTGGTCGGGCCGCCGCCGTAGCAAATTTTCGGCGGCGAATGTGGGGGACGCGACATCGCCGCGCCCTCATTTCGCCCCCTCGGCGCGCGATGTTGCAACCCGAGGGCGGACAAACGACTTTAGGGCCGACATGACCCATGATCTGAACCGTCGCGGCGCCCTCGCTGGGCTTGCCGCCTTCGCTGGTGGCGGCCTGCTGGCCACGCCCGCCTTCGCCCAGCTCTCGCCCGCCGACCAGGCCCTGGTGACCAAGGCGACCGAGTATCTCCAGGGGCTGACGTCCGCCAAGGGGCGCTTCGTCCAGTACGACCCGCGCGGGGTCTCCACCGGCGGCTCCTTCTATCTGCAGCGGCCAGGCAAGGCCCGCTTCGCCTACGACGCCCCCTCCAGCAAGGTGCTGGTCTCGGACGGCTCCATCGTCGCCGAGACCGACACGCGGCTGAAGACCGTCAGCCGCTATCCGCTGGGGGCGACGCCGCTGGCGCTGTTCCTGGCGCGTAACATCCGCCTCGATAAGAGCGTGCGGGTGGTCTCGGTGGGCAGGCTCGACGGCGGGTTTTCGGTCACCGTTGCGGACGGCGGCGGCAAGGCTCGCGGACAGCTGACCCTCAATTTCGCCGATGCGCCGGTTCGCCTGCTGGGCTGGGTGATCCGCACCGCCCAAGGCTCGACGCGGGTGCAGCTGACATCCCTGGAAAGGACATCTGGCCTCGATCCCAAGCTGTTCGTCACCCCTCCGGCGCCGCGTCGTCAGGGCCGCCCCTGAGGGCTGTGCCTGTTTGGCCACACCCAAGATTTCACGGAAATGTCGTTGACGTTTCCGCGCTTTAGTTGTTCTAATGCAACACATGACGACGGGCGCATCCGACCTTGCGCACGTCGTAGACCGTGCCGGAACCTATCCCCTCCCGGCGGCGGCATGAGAGATCAACTTTGGCGCCCGGCGGTCTCCGCCGGGCGTATTCTTTTGGCCGGACAGTCACCCCGCTCTGCTATCTGACGGCCATGCGTCTTCGACTCGCCACCTGGAACATCAACTCGGTCCGCCCGCGCGGCGAACTGATCGGCCGCATGGTCGACGAGATCGCCCCTGACGTGCTGGCCCTGCAGGAGATCAAGTGTCAGGCGCACGAGTTCCCCCGCGAGATGTTCGAGGCCCTGGGCTTCCGCCACTTCCGCATCCATGGCCAGAAGGGCTGGCATGGGGTCGCCATCGCCTCGCGCCTGCCGATCGAGGACGCCCCGCCGCTCGATGTCTGCAAGGTCGGCCACGCCCGCTGTGTCGGCGCTGTCGTCGCCGGGGTCGAGATCCAGAACTTCTATATCCCGGCCGGTGGCGACATCCCCGACCGCGAGGTGAATCCCAAGTTCGACCACAAGCTGGACTTCTTCGAACAGCTCACCGCCGAGATGACCAGCCGCGATCCCAAGGCGCCGCTGATCGTCACCGGGGACCTGAACGTCGCGCCGGGCGAGAACGACGTCTGGAACCACAAGTACATGTCGAAGGTCGTCAGCCATACGCCGGTCGAGGTCGAGGCGATGGAGCGGCTGGTCGCCTCGAACGCCTTCATCGACCTGCCGCGCGAAGCCACCCCGCCCAGCGAGAAGCTGTTCAGCTGGTGGAGCTATCGGGCGGCTGACTTCCGGGCCTCGAACCGGGGCCTGCGGCTGGATCACATCCTCATCAGCCCGGGGTTGCGCGATGCGGCGTTCCACACCGGCCGGGCGATCTCGCGCGTGCATGACGACGTGCGCGGCTGGGACAAGCCCAGCGACCACGCGCCGGTCACCGCCGACTTCATGGTCTGAGGCCTAGGCGGGCGCGGCCAGCATCACCTGAACGGTGATGCCCGATGCGACAAGGGCGCGAAGCTGGTCGGGGTCCGGGGCGCGGGTGATCAACCGGACGACCTGGCGATTGGCGCGGGCCAGCGCCGAAAGCGCATCGGCGCCGGCCTCGGACGGGATCAGCCGCGCTGCATCGCGCCGCACCAGCGCCAGAACGGCCGGGTCGACATCGAGATCCGGCGCGACGACATCGGCCTCGGCCAGAACCCGCGCCGCCCGCAGGGTCAGCAGGTCGGGCGGGCCCTCGCCCGAGACGAACACGATCCGGCCGGCGGCCGCGGCGCCCCGGTCGATCGCCGCCCGCAGCAGGGTCTCGGCCCGCTCCATGTCGCCGTCCAGGGCTGCCTGGGCCGCATCGCCATCCAGCACGGACCGGAGGAAGGCGCGGCGCTGGGCAAGGTCCGGAAAGGCCTTGCGCACCGGCTCCTGCAGGCGGCGCAGCAGCACCGCCACCCGGCCGGTCCCGGGCGGGACCCGGGCTTCCAGATCGCTGCGCAGCAGGCTGGCCAGCATCGGCGCGGCGCCGGCGGTGCCGACGGCCGCGACCACGGCGCCCCGGTCCACCAGGGCGGGGGTATGGAAGTCGGACAGTTCGGGGCGGTCGACGACATTGACCAGGCATCGGGCGGCCCGCGCCGCGCCCGCCGCCTGCTGCACGAACAGGTCGTCGCCGGCGACAAAGGCCAGCAGGGCGCCGCCATAGGCGCCGACCAGGAAGGCCGAAGGGCCGTCCAGTCGCATCACCTGGGCCGGCGAGCCCTCGAACAGCCGCGCCTTGGCGTCGGCCGCCTCGCCGGAGCCGGCGATCACGACCCTGCGGCCCTCAAGCGGGAAGAATGCGGGAAAGGCGTCCACTATCCGGTCCTGCAACCCTTGTAGGGCCCGCCTGGAAAGCCGCTGAGGGTGGCTTCGTCGCCCTTGCCCCAGATCTCGTAGGCGCCGTCGCTGTAGCGTGCGCCCGAGCCGCTGGGCGCATGGGGCAGGGTCTTGCTCAGCCCGCCGGCCGTGACCCTGACGCGGTCGCCGGCAAGGCCCCAGGCGGCGGTGAACCGCTTGCCGCCGGAGCAGACATAGGTCAGGGCGGCGCTGGTGGCTCCGGGCGCCGCCATGGCGGGCGGGACGATGGGCCGCAGCGGCTTGGGCGCCGGCGCGGCGGGGGTCGGCTTCGAAGCCGGCGGCGGCGGCCCCGCCTCGCGATCGCCGAGGCTGGCGCACGCCGCCAGGCTGAGGCCGGCGAGGGCGACGAAAAGAGAACGCATGGCGGGGGCTCCGTGCGGTGCGGCTATCAGGGCTGGGTCTTCAGATAGGCGATGATCGCCGCCCGCGCCTTGGGATCGGGCACCTTGTTGAACATTTTTCCGCCGGGCGCGTAGCCGCCGGGATTGGCGAGGTAGGCGTCCAGGGCGGCGTCGGTCCAGGTTCCGCCCTTGGCGGTGAGACCCTTGGAGTACTTGTAGTCGCCCAGGCTCGCGACCTTGCGGCCCGCAACCCCCTTGAGACTGGGGCCGGCTGGCCCGCTCTTGCCGCTGAGGGCATGGCAGCTCTTGCACTGGGCGTTGTAGAGCGCCGCTCCGTTGGGGGCCTGGGCGTGGGCCGACGGCGCAACGGCGACAGGCGTTAGGACGGCGAGGCCAAGGACGACAGCGGCCGAGAGGCCGAGGGTCACGAGCGAAGAGTGGAGCGGGCGCATCGAGGGTCTCGCGAGTTGGCCTTGGGACATCACGGAATCTAGCCCCTTTCCCCATGTCGTAAAGCGAATGCAACCAGCGGGAGCCCGCCGGGCCATGGTTGTCTCATGCTGCGCCGCATTACGGCGAGGTAACGACATTACATGAGTTTAATATCGTTAAACGATATGTAATTTGATCGAAAAGCGATGCGCGCCTATCCATCATCACAAGGACGGCGACATCGCCGGCCCCGAAGCGGCCCCGAAAACAGACGCTTCCTTCGCACTGCAATATCAAGGGACGAACAATGACCTTCGCCAAGATGACCGCCACCGTCGACCGCCTCGCCGTCGCCGTGGTCTACACCGCCTTCGTGATCGCCATGCCGGTCGCGGCCTGGGCGCTCGTGGCTCAGCCCCTGTAATCGGCGGACCTTTCGTGAGGACCGCCGCCGGGGCATGCTCGCCGGCCTTTCCCGATGCGCCTTGCGCTGAAGGGGCCGGCGGGCCAAAGCCCGGCGGAGACTGATTTTTCCAGGGGGACACTGTCATGCGGACTTTGGGACCGGGGTCGATCTCCAGCTTCCTGAAGATCATCCTCGATGTGACATGGTACGCCCTGTGGGCCCTGATCGCCGTCCTGGCGCTCACCGCCGTCGCCAGCCTGCTGCTGGCCTTCAATCCCGAAATTCTCTCGAAGCTGGCCTTCGAATCCGGTTCGCGGCGCATCGAGCTGTCGCCGCCCACCCTGGCTGCCGGCCTGGTCGCCATCGCTCTCTACATGGCTGGCGTCGTGCTGATCGTCGGCACTCTGCGCAAGCTGTTCACCACCCTGACCGCCGGCGATCCCTTCCATCCCGACAATGTGGCGCGGCTGCGCCTGATCGGGCTGATCCTGGCCGGGCTGGAGCTGGGCCGCTATCTGTTCTGGATCATGGCGGCGGTCATCATGCCCGGCGTCAACCGCGCCGAAGTCGGGCTCAACCTCACCACCTGGTTCTCGGTCATGGTCGTGTTCGTCCTGGCCGAGGTGTTCCGCGAGGGCGCGCGACTGCGCCGCGACGCGGAACTGACCATCTGATCGCGCGAGGGAAACCGCCATGGCCATCCGCGTCCGTCTCGACCGCGTGCTGCTTGAGCGCCGCATGTCGCTGACCGAACTCGCCGACCGGGTCGGCGTGACCATCGCCAACCTGTCGATCCTGAAGACCGGCAAGGCCCGGGCGATCCGCTTCTCCACCCTGGATGCCCTGTGCCGCGAACTGGGCTGCCAGCCGGGCGACATCATCTCGTTCGACCCAGGCCCCGCCGACTACGACGACGAGGACGACGCTGGCTACGGCGGCGCCTGACGCCGATCAGGCGACGGCGTGGTCCTTGAGCACGCCCAGCGGAATGATGGCCAGGGTCTCTTCGTGGGTGGCTTCCAGCACCACGCGCGGCGGCGCGCCGGCGTCCAGCGCCTCCTTCCAGCGCGGCGCACAGAGGCACCACCGGTCGCCGGGCTTGAGGCCCGGAAACGCGTACTCCGGACGCGGCGTGGTCAGGTCGTTGCCGACCGCGCGGCTGTAGTCGAGGAACTCGGTCGTCATCACAGCACAGACGGTGTGCAGGCCCAGGTCCTCGGGCCCGGTCTCGCAGCAGCCGTTGCGGAAAAAGCCGGTCACGGGGTCCAGGCCGCAGGGAACAAGCTCGCCGCCGAGGACATTGCGCGCCGTGGGATCGTAACGGGTGGTCATGACCCCATCCTGCCGTTTATGAAATCGGCGTCCAGACCCGCCAACGACATCAGACCGGAAAGG
>VFQU01001221.1_pt1 | contig 16073 bp, 13 predicted proteins | sample 3512311 | NCBI WGS metagenome assembly VFQU01 (sample SAMN10412377, study PRJNA504923) | tailings metagenome | isolation source: Relicate 3 Philex TSF3 active mining site | place: Philippines: Tuba, Benguet | collected 2017-08-29
TCAACCCCTCATCCGGCGCTTCGCGCCACCTTCTCCCGCAGGGGGAGAAGGAACGGCTCGCGGCGGCCGGGCCATCCTTGGCCATATGCGATAGCCCTGCCATCGAGGGGGAGGGCTTTGCAGGTGGCGTCCTTCGACACGTGCCGCGCGCCGCTCAGGATGACGAACATCCGGGCGCGCGCGCTCCCTCCCCGGCCGCGAAGGCCCGGGATCAGCTTTCGGCGCCGTCCCGGGTGGCGCCGACGCGTTGGGCCAGGGAGGCGGCCATGAAGGCGTCGAGGTCGCCGTCGAGGACGCCGTCGGTGTCGCTGGTCTCGACGTTGGTGCGCAGGTCCTTGACCATCTGGTAGGGCTGCAGGACGTAGCTGCGGATCTGGTGGCCCCAGCCGATGTCGGTCTTCTGGTCCTCCATCGCCTGCTTGGCGGCTTCCCGCTTCTGCAGTTCGGCCTCGTACAGTCGGGCGCGCAGCATCTTCCAGGCTTCCTCGCGGTTCTGGTGCTGCGAACGGCCGGCCTGACAGGCGACGACGATGTTGGTCGGGATGTGCGTCAGGCGCACGGCCGAGTCGGTCTTGTTGATGTGCTGGCCGCCGGCGCCGCTGGCGCGATAAGTGTCGGTGCGCACGTCGGCCGGATTGATGTCGATCTCGATGGTGTCGTCGATGACCGGATAGACCCAGGCCGAAGCAAAGCTGGTGTGGCGCTTGGCGGCCGCGTCATAGGGGCTGATGCGCACGAGGCGGTGCACGCCGGCCTCGGTCTTCAGCCAGCCATAGGCGTTGTGGCCCTTGACCTGGAGGGTGGCCGACTTGATGCCGACGCTGTCGCCGGGCGTCTCCTCGACCAGCTCGACGCTGTAGCCATGGGCCGAGGCCCAGCGGCTGTACATGCGCAGCAGCATGCCCGCCCAGTCGTTCGACTCGGTGCCGCCGGCGCCGGAGTTGATCTCGATATAGGCGTCGTTGCCGTCGGCCTCGCCGGACAGCAGGGCCTCGAGCTGGGCGCGGTCGCCCCGCTCGCGCAGGGCCTTGAGCTGGCCGCGCGCGTCTTCCAGCAGTTCGGCGTCGCCCTCGGCGTCGGCCAGCTCGGCATATTCCAGCGCATCGCCAAGCTCGCTTTCCAGCGCGCGCACGGTGGCGACGCGGTCCGCCAGTTGCTGGCGCTCGCGCATCAGGGCCTGGGCCTCGGTCGGGCGATCCCAGAGCGTGGGGTCCTCGGCCCGGGCGTCGAGCTCGTCGAGGCGTCTTAGAGCGACATCCCAGTCAAAGTCGCCTCCTGAGCAGGCTGATCGCCTGCTCGATGTCGGCCTTTGCGGCCTCGACATCCGGTCTCATGCAAATACTCCAATCGGCGTCCCTGCAGCTCATATGGGCGCAGGGAGGGCGGAATTACAGGCTGGCCGGCCTCAATACAATCCGGAGAGGTCGTCCGGCACCTTGGGCTTGGGCGCGGGCCTCTGTTCGGGCGGCGCGGCCGGGATGCGGCCATCGGGGAAGGCCTGGTCGTAGGGCACGGGACCTTCGGGCTTGGGAAGGACAGGGCCAACGGGGCCGCGCGGCTCGGTGCCCGGGCGGAAGGCCTCGCGCTGGCCGCCGACCATGATGAACTTGGCCTGCTTGGGCGCCTTGAACGGCGTCGGCGGGACGTCCTTCATCGCCTCCTTCATGAAGTCGATGAAGATCGGCAGGGCCGCGACGCCGCCGGTTTCGCCCTGGCCCAGCGGGCGGTTGTCGTCGAAGCCGACGAAGACGCCGACGACGATCTGGGGCGTGTAGCCGACGAACCAGGCGCTGCGGTACTCGTTGGTGGTGCCGGTCTTGCCGGCCACCGGGCGGCCCAGGACGCGGGCCTGGGTGGCGGTGCCGCGCAGGACGACCCCTTCGAGCATCGAGGTGATCTGGTAGGCGGTGATGGGATCGATGACCTGCTCGCCGCCGGGGGCGATGCGCGGGCTCTCGTCGCCGCTGAAGTTGGCGTCGCAGCGCGGGCAGTCGCGCTTGTCGGCGCGGAAGATGACCTTGCCTTCGCGGTCCTGGATCAGCTCGATCAGGTGCGGCTCGACCTTGCGGCCGCCGTTGACGAAGGCGGCGTAGGCGCCGGTGATCTTCATCGGCGTGGTTTCGCCGGCGCCCAGCGCCATGGCCAGAACCGGCGCCATGCTGTCGGTGACGCCCATCTTGATGCAGAGGTCGGCGACCTTGCGCATGCCCACGCCCTGGGCCAGGCGCACGGTCATGGCGTTGCGCGACAGCTCCAGCCCGCGCCGCAGGGGCATAGAGCCGTAGTACTGTCGGTTGTAGTTTTCCGGGGTCCAGTCCTCGCCGTTGACCGCGCCCTTGAGGGTGATCTGGGCGTCGGTGACGTAGCTGGCCGGCGTGTAGTCGCCTTCGAGCGCGGCGGCGTAGACGAACGGCTTGATGGACGAGCCCGGCTGGCGCATCGCCTGGGTGGCGCGGTTGAAGCTGGACAGCGAGAAGGAATAGCCGCCGACCATGGCCAGCACCCGGCCCGATCGCGGATCGATGGCCACCAGGGCGCCGTTGACCAGCGGCACCTGGCGCAGCCGATAGCCGCCGCTGACCTTTTCGTTGGGCTCGACGAAGACGAGGTCGCCGACAGCCAGGCCCTTGCCCGCGCGGGCCCAGGACACGTCCTCGGCCGCCAGCGGGCCGGCGCCGCCGTCCTTGACCGGGCGGACGCGGACGCCGCCGTCGACAGATTCCACCACCGCGGCGCGCCACTGGCGCCGCTCGGACGGCGGGGACTTGGACAGGGCGGCCTTCTCCCAGCCCGGCGCCATGTCGGTCTTGCCCCAGGCGCCGCGCCAGCCGTGGCGGCGATCATAGGCCTCGAGCCCGTTCATGAGGGCGATGCGGGCGGCCGTCTGGAGGTTCGAGTCCAGGGTCGTGCGCATGTAGTAGCCGCCCTCGGTGAGGCGGTCGCCCATCGTCGCCAGACCCCGGCGGCGGACTTCCTCGACGAAGAAGTCGGCGTCCTTGTAGCGGGCCCGGGCGGGAGCCGCCTGGACCACCAGGTCCTCGGCCATGGCCGCCTCGGCCTCGGCCTTGCTGACCCAGCCAAGCTCGGCCATCTGGCCCAGGATCCAGTTGCGCCGGGCGATGGCGTTCGCCTTGTTGCGGATCGGGTGGTAGTTCTCCGGCCCCTTGGGCAGGGCGGCCAGATAGGCCATCTCCGACAGTGAAAGCTGTTCCAGCGACTTGCCGAAGTAGTTGTAGGCGGCGGCCGCGACGCCGTAGCTGCGATAGCCCAGCCAGATCTCGTTCAGATAGAGCTCGAGGATGTGGTCCTTGGTCAGCGTCTGCTCGAGGCGACGGGCGAGGATGGCTTCCTTCAGCTTGCGGCCCAGGGTCGCGTCGGCGGTCAGCAGGACGTTCTTGGCGACCTGCTGGGTCACGGTCGAGCCGCCTTCGAGGCGGCGGCCGCGCACGACGTTGACGACGTTCTTGAGCATGGCCCGGCCAAGGCCCTGAACGTCGACGCCGCTGTGGCGGAAGAAGTTGCGGTCCTCGGCGGCGAGGAAGGCCTGGACCATGCGCGGCGGCATCTCGTCGTAGGGCACGAAGATGCGGCGCTCGCGGCTGAACTCGCCGATCAGCAGGCCGTCCCAGCCATAGACGCGGGTGGCGGTCGGCGGGCGGTAGTCCACCAGGTCGCCGGCGTCCGGCATGTCATGGAACAGGACCGCCGCGTAGATGGCGATGGCGAAGCCGGCCACGGCGATGACGCCGAGCACGCCGATGCCGACGACAGCCACCCACCGCTCGGGCGGATTGAACACAGGCCATGCGCCCCGGGGCTTGCTCTCCGACATGGGAATCTGTCTAGCGCGCTTGGCGTCGGGCGCCAACGACGATGCCGGTCAGGGGCGAGCGGGACAGGCGGGTGTGGCGCCGGAGCCGATGGCCGGAGCTGGCGGCGGCAGCGTCAGCCGCGCGAGGCGATGCGGGCCTCGCGGTCGAACCAGCGGTCGATGGCGTCGCCGACGCGGTCCATCAGCCGGCCCCGGCCGGCGGCGCTGGTCAGGAACTTCTCGTCCTCGGGGCTGGTGATGAAGCCCATCTCCAGCAGGACGGCGGGCACGTCCGGCGCCAGCAGCACGGCGAGGTTGGCGTCGCGGTGGCTGCGCCGCAACATCGGCGAGACCTCGCAGATCTCGGACACCAGCAGTTCGGCGAACATGGCCGAGCGGTTGCGGGTCGAACGCTGGGTCAGGTCGAGCAGGATCTGGCCGACCGACTTGTCGCCGCCGGTCAGGCTGGCGTTCAGGAACCAGTCGTCCTTGTGCAGCATGCTGGCGACGCGCGACTCGCCCTTTTCCGACAGGGTGTAGACCGAGGCGCCGCTGACGTCGGCGGGACCGGCGTCGGCATGCAGGCTGATGAACAGGTCGGCCTCGGCGCGGCGGGCGATTCGCGGCCGCTCGGTCGGGTGGATGTAGACGTCGCGGTCGCGGGTCAGGATGACCGTATAGCGGCCGGTGCGCTCCAGCCGCGCCTTGAGCGACTTGGCGGCGGCGAGGGTGATGTCCTTTTCCTTGGCGATCTTGCCCAGCGCGCCCGGATCGTGCCCGCCGTGGCCGGCGTCGATGACGATGACCTTCTTGCCGGTGCGCCGCTCGGCGCGGACGGTGGTCGGGCGCGGCGGCGGCGCGGGCGCACGGCCGGCGGCGACCACGCCGTTGGACTTCAGGTCGATGACATAGCGGTAGTGCGGCACGCCGTCGGCCGGCGGCAGCAGGAAGCGGCGCGAAACCTCGGCCTTGCCGGCCAGCTCGATGGTCAGCTCGCTGGCGCCGCCCTTGCGCGCCAGGGTCCAGCGGCGGACGACGCCCTGCCCCGCCCCGCGCAGCTCGGCCGGGACATTCATCTTCGGAAAGGCGATGACGATGCGGCCGTCGCGGCTGCCGTCGGCGACGAGCTTTGCGGTGACGGAGCGGTCGAGATCGACGACGAGGCGGGTCTCGGCCGAGTCGCCGCCCAGACGCACCTTGAGCACGCCCGACGCGGCCTCGGCGGCGGCCTGTGTCACGGCCCCCGCCAGGAGGCCCGACAGCAGCAGGCCGGCGGCGATCGCCACCACCTTCATCCGTCCGCCCAACCAGCCGAAACCGCGCATTCTTCGCCCCACCAACGCCACTCCGGCGGTGAGCGGGCAGGCTTGCATGCAGATGGTAGCGATCTGGTTAAGGGCGTGCCCATTCCGGGGCGCGCCGATCGCGCCTTCCCTTGGCCTTGGCTGTCGGTCTATGATCGGGCCAGCGCGCCGCCTCCCGCGACCGACGGGAACGCTCCGCGCCAAACCGGGCCGGCGTCCGGCCTCGCCTCGGCGAAAGGACGCGCCAACAGCCGACCCCGCGCCGCATCGGCGCACCAGGGATAGATTTTCAATGGGCCGCGCGCACGCCCCGATGATGACTACGCCTTACGCCCCCGTCCAAGCGGACGAGCGGGACGGCGGCGTGCTGCGCGCCGAACAGCGAACGGGCCAGAGGCTGCGCCAAAGACGCGCCCCGCCCGCAAGGAACAGATTCGATGACCAAGAGAATGCTCATCGACGCCGCGCACGCCGAAGAAACGCGTGTCGTCGTCATGGATGGCTCCCGGATTGAGGAATTCGATTTCGAGAGCAAGAACAGGAAGCAGCTTCGCGGGAACATCTATCTCGCCAAGGTGACCCGGGTGGAGCCCAGCCTGCAGGCGGCCTTCATCGAGTACGGCGGCAACCGCCACGGCTTCCTGGCCTTCAACGAGATCCACCCCGACTACTTCCAGATCCCCGTCGCCGACCGTGAGGCGCTGATGCGCGAGGTCGCCGAGGAGGATGAAGAGGACGAGAAGCCCGCCCGGGGACGGGGCCGCGGCAAGGGTCGCGGTCGCGCCAAGCCCGCCGCCGTCGAGAGCGACGAGGGCGAGGTCCTTGAAGCCGCCGAGGACGCCGAGCCGTCCGAATCGGCCGAGGACGAGCCCGCCGGCGACGAGGGCGAGGCCCCCGAGCCGGTCACGGCGTCCGCCTCGGACGACGACGACGACATGGAAGAGGAAGTCGAGCGCCGCCGGCGCCGGCTGATGCGCAAGTACAAGATCCAGGACGTCATCCGGCGCCGGCAGATCATGCTGGTCCAGGTCGTCAAGGAAGAGCGCGGCAACAAGGGCGCGGCCCTGACCACCTACCTGTCGCTCGCCGGCCGCTACTGCGTGCTGATGCCCAACACCGACCGGGGCGGCGGCATCTCTCGCAAGATCGAGTCGACGACCGACCGCAAGCGCCTGAAGGGCGTGGTGCAGAGCCTGGACGTGCCCAAGGGGCTGGGCCTGATCGTCCGCACGGCCGGCGCCAAGCGCACCAAGGCCGAGATCAAGCGCGACTACGAATACCTGATGCGTCTGTGGGAGAACATCCGCGAGACGACGCTGGGATCGGTGGCTCCGGCCCTGATCTACGAGGAGGAAGACCTCGTGAAGCGGGCCATCCGCGACCTGTTCGACAAGGACATCGAGAGCATCCAGGTCGAGGGCGAGGCGGGCTATCGCGAAGCCCGCGACTTCATGCGGATGATCATGCCGAGCCAGTCGAAGAAGGTGTCGGCCTATCGCGAGCCGACGCCGCTGTTCGTCGCCCACCGCATCGAAGGCCAGCTTTCGCAGATCTACTCGCCGGTCGTGCCGCTGCGGTCGGGCGGCTATCTGGTGATCAACCAGACCGAGGCTCTGGTCGCCATCGACGTCAACTCGGGCAAGGCCACGCGCGAGCGGAACATCGAGGCCACGGCCCTGAAGACCAACCTGGAGGCGGCCGAGGAAGCCTGCCGCCAGCTGCGCCTGCGGGACCTTGCCGGCCTGATCGTCATCGACTTCATCGACATGGAGGAGTCGAAGAACAACCGCGCCGTCGAGAAGGTGGTCAAGGACTGCCTCAAGGACGACCGCGCCCGGGTGCAGATGGGGCGCATCTCCTCGTTCGGCCTTATGGAAATCAGCCGCCAGCGCCGCCGCACCGGCGTGCTGGAAGGCACCACCCACACCTGCCCGCACTGTGAAGGCACCGGCCGCGTCCGCTCGGTCGAGTCCAGCGCCCTGGCGGCGCTGCGCGCGGTCGAGATGGAGGCCCTGAAGGGGGGCGGCGAGGTGACCCTCAAGGCGCCGGCCGCGGTGGCCCTGTACATCCTGAACGAAAAGCGCGCCCACCTGGCCCGCATCCACCAGATCCACCACCTCTACGTCACCCTTCAGGTCGACGACGCCCTGGCCCACGCCGACTACGAGATCGAGCGGACGGCGACCGGCGAGCACTCGCTGCACGCCCTGGACGAGATCAGCGCCGCCCAGGCCTTCATCCCCACGGTCGATGACGACGACGACTTCGTCATGCCCGAGGACGAGGAGGACGAGGACGAAGACGAGATCATCGCCGAGGACGAGGCCGAGGGCGAAGCCCGTCCGGCTCGCGCCCGTGACGACGACGGCGATCGCGGCGGCCGCAACCGCCGCCGCCGCCGTCGCGGCGGTCGCCGGGACGAGGCCGAGGGCGAGGAGGCCCGCGAAGCCGCGCCACGTCCCGCCGCCGAGGACGAGGACGACGAGGATCGCGACGGCCGCCGTCGCCGCCGGGGTCGCCGGGGCGGACGCCGCAGCCGCGAGGAAGACCGTCCGCGCGACGGTTTCGCCTGGGCCCGCCCGCGCGTGCCGTTCGGCGACGATCCGTTCCAGTGGCATGACCCGGCCAACCTCGAAGGCGGCGGCGTGCTGCTGGTGAAGGAGGCCGACAACCGTCCGCCGCGTCCTGAACCGGTCGCCGCCCCCGCGCCCCAGGCGCCGGAGCCCGAGCCCGCGCCGGTCGTGCAGGCCGCCGCCCCGGCGTCCGAAGCCTCGAGCGACGAGATCTGGGTCGAGCTGCCCGCCGACGAGCCGGTCAAGAAGCCCGCCCGCAGCCGCTCGCGCGGCCGCAAGAAGGCGGACGCCGCTCCGGCCGAATCGGAAGCCGCGCCCGTCGAGGCGGTCGCGGAAGCTCCGGCCGCCCCGGAACCCGCGCCCGAACCCCAGCCCGAGGCCGAACCGGCGGCGCCCGCCGCCCCGGTCGAGCCCGATCCGACCCTGATCACCAGCCCGCCCGAGAAGCCCAAGCGGGGCTGGTGGCGTCGCTGACGCCAGGCGGTCGGCCAACCGGCGCGCGCCCTTGCGAAATCAGGGACGCGCGCCGATTTCCCCGCAGGCGCGAACGCTTTGTCCGGACGCGCCTTCGGGTCTAGAATGGGGTTCAGCGCGGGGGCGCTTTCGGAGTAGGCTTGTCGACATGAGCTCCCGCGACCGCAACGGCCCGCGCCGTTCCCTCTCCAGTCGATTCCGCGCCGCCATCGCCGCCGTCACCGGCCTGAGCCTGTTGCTCGGCCCGATGACCCCCGCCGTGGCCCAGGACAAGATCTCGCTGCTGCGCGACACCGAGATCGAGGAAATCCTGCATCGCCAGGCCGATCCGATCATCGTCGCCGCCGGGCTGGATCCGAAGGATGTCACCATCCTGCTGATCGGCGACCGGACGATGAACGCCTTCGCCACCACCGGCCAGATCATGGGCTACAACACCGGCCTGATCCTGGAGGCCGAAACCCCCAACCAGCTGAACGGCGTCATCGCCCACGAGGTCGGCCACCTGGCCGGCGCCCACCCGCTGCGGTCTGGCGACATGATGCGCGCGGGCCTTCGGCCGATGCTGCTGACCATGGGCCTGGGCGTGCTGGCCATGCTGGCGGGAGCGCCCGAGGCCGGGGCCCTGCTGCTGGGCAACTCCGGCTACTTCGGCCAGATCGGCGTGCTGGCCTACAGCCGCGAACAGGAAGGCCGGGCCGACCAGGCCGCGATCGGCTACCTCGAGACCACCGGCCAGTCCGGCCGGGGCCTCGTCGAGTTCTTCGACAAGTTCCGCTACCAGGAAGTCTTCCAGGAAGCCCGCCGCTTCCCCTACTTCCGCAGCCACCCGCTCAGTTCGCAGCGGATCGAGATGCTGCGCACCCGCGTCGAGGCGCAGAAGCACTACGACGTGGTGGATTCCCCGCAGGCCCTGCTCGACCACAGGATCATGCAGGCGAAGATCGAGGCCTTCACCACCCCGCAGGCCGCGCTGATCAAGTACGAGGAAAAGGACACCAGCTATCCGGCGCGGTACGCCCGGGCGATCGCCTACTACCGCCTGAAGGACCTGGATCGCGCGTTGAAGCTGGTCGACGCCCTGCTCGTCGAGCAACCCGAGAACGCCTACCTCTGGGAGCTCAAGGGCCAGATGCTGTTCGAGTTCGGACGGACCGCAGAGGCGGAATACCCGCAGCGCCGCTCGGTCGAGCTGAAGCCCGACGCCGCCCTGCTGCGCATCAATCTCGGCCAGACGCTGATCAACCTCGGCGACGCCAAGAAGCGGGACGAGGGCATCGCCGAGCTGCGCCGCGCGCTGCTGCACGAGGACGTGCCGGACGCCTGGCGGCTGCTGGCCCAGGCCTATGACGCGCGGGGCGACGAGGGTCTCGCCCGGCTGGCGACGGCTGAATACTACTATGGTCTTGGCGGCATGAACGAGGCGCGCATGTTCGCCATGCGGGCGCGTGAGATGCTGGACAAGGACAGCGTCGGCTGGCGCCGCGCCACGGACATCGTCCTGGCCTCCAACCCGAGCGACCAGGATCTGCGCGATCTGGCGCGCGAAGGCTCGATCCACCGACGATGATGCTCTCGTCGTCCGGGCCGGGTCTGGCGGCGTCCGCCAACCCGGCTTACATCTGACAAACCATCACTGACCCTGACCGCTGAAAGGCGCCCCGCTGCATGCGTCGCACCCTGCCCGTCCTCGCCCTCGTCGCCGCCCTCGGCGGCCTTGCCGCCTGTGAGAAGTCCGCCGGCGAACACGCCCAGGCGAGCATCGACAAGGCCAAGAACGAGGAGGTCGATCCCGCCTTCGGCCAGAAGGTTCGCGCCTATCTGATCCAGAACCCCGAGGTTCTGATCGAGGCGTCGATGGCGCTGGAGCAGAAGCAGGCGGCCGAGTCGGCGGCCAAGCGGGCCAATGTCGGCAAGATGCGGCGCGAGCTGGAGCGCGACAATCGCGACTTCGTCGTCAACCCCAAGGGGCGCGTCACCCTGGTGGTCTTCTACGACTACAACTGCGGCTTCTGTAAGAAGATCGCCCCCGAAGTGGTGCGCATCGCCCGCGAGAACCCGGAGGTGCGCGTGGTCTTCAAGGACTTCACGCTCGGCATGTTCGGCCCGACGTCGGAATACGCCGCCGCCGCCGCGCGTCTGCTGAACCAGAAGGGCGTCTTCCTCGAAGCCCACGCCGAGATGATGGATCGCCGGCCGCTGACCGACGCCATGGTCGACGACATCCTGCGCCGCAACGGCATCGACCCGGCCGACGCTCGCAAGCTGGAGCAGAGCGACTCGCAAAAGCGCTACCTGGCCGACCAGCGGGCGCTGGCCGGCTCCATCGGCCTGGAAGGCACGCCTGCGTTCGTGATCGGCGATGTCATCATCCCGGGCGCCGACGAGAACGCGCTGCACGGCGCGGTCAACGCAGCTCTGCGCAAGTAGGGCCTGCGGGGGCGGTCAGATCAGGCCGGCGAGGGGCGAGGACGGATCGGCGTACATCCGCCGGGCCATCCGTCCGGCGAGGTAGGCTTCGCGCCCGGCGATGACGGCGTGCTTCATGGCCACGGCCATGCGGATCGGGTCCCTGGCCTCGGCGATGGCGGTGTTCATCAGGATGCCGTCGCAGCCCAGCTCCATGCCGATGGCGGCGTCAGAGGCGGTGCCGACGCCGGCGTCGACCAGGACCGGCACTTTCGCCTGCTCGACGATCAGGCGCAGGTTGACCTTGTTCTGGATGCCCAGCCCCGAGCCGATCGGCGCGCCCAGCGGCATGATGGCGGCGGCGCCGGCCTCTTCCAGCTTGCGGCAATAGACCAGGTCGTCGGTGCAGTAGACCATGACATCGAAACCCTCGGCGACGAGCAGCTTGAGCGCCCGCAGGGTCTCCTCCATGTCGGGATAGAGGGTCTTGGGGTCGCTCAGGACCTCCAGCTTGACCAGGCTCCAGCCGCCCGCCTCACGCGCCAGCCGCAGGGTCCGCACGGCCTCTTCACCGGTGAAGCAGCCGGCGGTGTTGGGCAGGTAGGTGAACTCGTCGGGGCGGACGTAATCCATCAGCAGCGGCTGGTTGGGGTCGGTCAGGTTCACCCGCCGCACCGCCACGGTGACGATCTCGGCGCCGGCGGCGCGCGCGGCGTCGGCGTTGGTCTGGTAGTCCTTGTACTTGCCGGTCCCCACGATCAGGCGCGAGGAGAAGGTGCGGCCGGCGACGGTCCAGCTGTCTTGGGTCGAGCTCATGGGCGGGGATTACACCAGCGCGGCGGGCGATGGGAGGGGCGAGGTCCTGTGGAACGGTCTCTCAAGGCCGAGTGTGGCTGTTGCCGTCGCGACGAACTGCGGTTTCCTTCTCCCCTCGCGGGAGAAGGTGGCGGCCGAAGGCCGTCGGATGAGGGGCCGCGCCGGCGTCTGACGATACCAGCCTCAATCACCTCTGCGCAGCTGGAAGAATCATCAACCCCTCATCCGGCGCTTCGCGCCACCTTCTCCCGCACGGGGAGAAGGGACAGCTCGCGGCGGCGGGACGGCTTGCGTTCGCGCCGGAGGCGTCCGTAGGGAGTCAGAGCGCCATCACCCGCCACCGATGAAGGTGACGATCTCGATGCGGTCGCCGTCCATGACCGGGGTGTCGGCATAGGTGGAGCGGGGCACGATCTCGAGGTTCCGCTCGACCGCCACCTTGCGCACGTCGAGCCCGAGGCTGGCGACCAGCCCGGCCACATCCGCGACGCCCTCCAGAGCGTGATCCTCGCCGTTCAGCTGAATGCGCATGACCCCAGCCTTGTGACGCCGCCCGCGCGGCGATACAAGGCCCCCTGAATCGACGGCGGGGCGGAATGCCGAAACCGATCCATGTCTTGAGCGGGCCCAACCTCAACCTGTTGGGCGTGCGAGAGCCGGACATCTACGGTCGCGAGACCCTGGCCGACATCGAGGCCCGTTGCGTGGCGCGCGCCGCGCAATTTGCGCTGTCCGTCGTCTTCCGCCAGTCGAATCACGAGGGCCAGTTGATCGACTGGGTGCAGGAGGCGCGCGAGGCCGCCTGTGCGCTGATCATCAATCCGGCGGCCTATGGCCACACCTCCATCGCCCTGCTGGACGCCCTCAAGACCCTCGCGATCCCGGTGGTCGAGTGCCACCTGTCGAACCCTGCGGCGCGCGAGGCGTTTCGCAGACACACCTATGTGTCCCTGGCCGCGACCGGCGTGGTGTCCGGCTTCGGCGGGACCAGCTATGAACTTGCGGTCGAGGCCGCCGCCGGCCTCGCCGGCGCGACCCGCAGCTAGAACGAGATCAGGAACAAGGCGTCTTCCATGTCCAATTCCCCTGCCGACGAGTCTGGCGACAACAACGCCATCGACACCAGGACCGTCCGCAAGCTTGCCGACATCCTCAAGAGCACCGGCCTGACCGAGATCGAGGTCGAGCGCGGCGATCTGCGCATCCGCGTCGCCCGTGAAGTGACCGTCGCGGCCGCGCCCCAGGCCTTCGCCGTTCCGGCGGCTGCTCCGGCGCCAGTCGCCGCCCCGGCCGCCGCGCCGGCGGCCGCCCCTGTCGCCGAGGCCGCGCCCGCCGCGCCGGCGCGCAAGGGCGATGAGGTGAAGTCGCCGATGGTCGGCACCTGCTACCTGCAGCCCCAGCCGGGCTCGCCGCCCTTCATCAAGGTGGGCGACAAGGTCAACGAGGGTCAGACCCTGCTGATCGTCGAGGCCATGAAGACGATGAACCCGATCCCGTCGCCGCGCGCGGGCACCATTGTCGAGATCCTGGTCGGCGACGCCCAGCCGGTCGAGTTCGGCGAACCCCTCGTCGTCATCGAATAGGCGCGCCGGTGTTCGACAAGATCCTCATCGCCAATCGGGGCGAGATCGCCCTTCGGGTTCACCGCGCCTGCAAGGAAATGGGCATCGCCACGGTGGCGGTCCATTCCGAAGCCGACGCCAACGGCATGTGGGCGCGCGTCGCCGACGAGAGCGTCTGCATCGGCCCGGCCCCGGCGGCCAAGAGCTATCTGAACATTCCCTCGCTGATCGCCGCCGCCGAGATCACCGGCGCCCAGGCGATCCACCCCGGCTACGGCTTCCTGTCGGAAAACGCCCGCTTCGCCGAGATCGTCAACGCCCACGGCTTCACCTTCATCGGTCCCAAGCCCGAGCACATCCGCATGATGGGCGACAAGATCACCGCCAAGCAGGCGGTGAAGGACGCCGGCATCCCGGTGGTGCCCGGTTCCGACGGGGCGGTGACGACCGAGGAAGAGGCCTTCGAGGCGGCCAAGCACATCGGCTTCCCGGTGCTGATCAAGGCGGCCGCCGGCGGCGGCGGCCGGGGCATGAAGGTCGCCCAGACCCAGGAAGACCTCTACGAGGCGGTCTCGACCGCCCGGGCCGAGGCCCGCGCCGCCTTCGGCGACGATGCGGTCTACATGGAGCGCTACCTCCAGAAGCCGCGCCACATCGAGCTGCAGGTCGTGGCCGACAGCCATGGCAACGTCGTCCACCTGGGCGAACGCGACTGCAGCCTGCAGCGCCGCCACCAGAAGGTGCTGGAAGAGGCCCCCTCCCCGGCCCTGGACGCGGCCGGCCGCAAGAAGATCGGCGAGGTTGTCGTCGAGGCCATTCGCGCCATCGGCTACCTGGGCGTGGGCACGATCGAGTTCCTGTGGGAGGACGGCGAGTTCTTCTTCATCGAGATGAACACCCGCCTGCAGGTCGAGCATCCCGTCACCGAGGCCATCACCGGCATCGACCTGGTGCGCGAGCAGATCCGCGTCGCCGCCGGCCTGCCGCTGAGCTTCACCCAGGACGACGTGGTGTTCGAGGGCCATGCCATCGAGTGCCGCATCAACGCCGAGAACCCGAGGACCTTCACCCCCTCGCCCGGCAAGATCACCGACTTCCATGCGCCAGGCGGCCTGGGCGTGCGTCTCGATAGCGGCATCTATGCCGGCTATTCGATCCCGCCCTACTACGACAGCCTGATCGGCAAGCTGATCGTGCACGGTCGCGACCGGGCCGAATGCATCGCCCGCACCCAGCGCTGCCTGGGCGAGATGGTCGTCGCCGGGGTCGACACGACCATTCCGCTGTTCCAGGACCTGCTGCAGCAGAAGGATATCCTCAGCGGCGAGTACAACATCCACTGGCTGGAAAAGTGGATCAAGGAACAGGGCTGACCCTGCAGGCTCCCGGGCGAGGCGCCGGTCAGCCGGTCCTCGCAACGGGTCACCCGGGCGCCGGGCCGGGCTTTCGCGCCGCGCCGCCTTCGTGCTCGATGACGCGGGCCTGACGTCCGGAGCCCGCGTGGAACACACCTTCACCGCACAGGACCTGATCGCCTGCTACCGGCGCGGCGTGTTTCCGATGGCGGACAGTCGTCACGACGAGGGCGTGTTCCTGATCGATCCGCAGCGGCGCGGCGTCCTGCCTCTGTACGGGCTGCATGTCAGCCGCCGCCTTGCCCGCACCGTCCGCGCCGAGCCCTTCGAGATCCGGATCGACACTGCGTTCCCGGACGTCGTCGCGGCCTGCGCGGCGCCCGGGCCGGACCGGGAGGACACCTGGATCAACCCGGCGATCGAGGAGTTGTACGCCGACCTGTTCGACCGGGGCCTGGCCCATTCGGTGGAATGCTGGCGCGACGGGCGGCTTGTCGGCGGGCTGTACGGCGTGGCGCTGGGCGCCGCCTTCTTCGGCGAGAGCATGTTCTCGCGCGAGCGCGACGCCAGCAAGGTGGCCCTGGTGCATCTGGTCGCGCGGCTGATCGCCGGCGGCTATCGCCTGCTGGACTGCCAGTTCGTCACCGAACACCTGACCCAGTTCGGCGTCGTCGAGATTCCGCGCGCCGAATATCACCGCCGGCTGGCGGCGGCGCTGGAGAGCGAAGGCGAGTTCTCGCGGTTCAGCGGGAGCGGTCAGGCCGCCTTGCAGGCGATCAGCCAGGCGTCATAGACCGGGTGCTGCAGGGGGTTCAGCCCCGGCGAAGAGGCGTACATCCAGCCCTTGAACACCTGGCGCGACGGCGGCGCGGGGCGGCCGGGCTGGGGCTTGGGCTGGGACTCGATCAGCAGGTAGGCGGCCGATTCCGGCTGGTCCTCGTCCGGGGCGGCGCTCTCGCAGGCGCGGGCCGTGAAGATCAGCGACTTGTAGCGGACCGACTGCCCGACCGGCACCTCGAACCGCATGGTCTCGGCGGTGACCTTGTCCAGCGCCTGGACCACCACGACGCCGGACCGGACACGCTTGACCGGCTCGACCGCCTTGGCCGTCGCGGTGGAGCGCGGCCGGGGCGCCGGCTTTTCCTCGGGCACGGGCTGGATGTCCAGCGGCGGCGGCGCGGCGATGATCGGCGGCGGCGGCGCCACCTTGGCCGGCGGCGGCTCCTCGGCCGGCACGGCGGCGGGCGCCTTGGCGGCCGGGGGCGCCTTGGGCGCGGGGGCGGCGTCGGGCACGGGGACCTGCTGGGCGATCGCGCCGCCCGCGACGATCAGTCCCGCCACCACCGCGATCCGCGCCAGGGTCTTCATGGTCGCGCGCCTACTCCGGCGACCAGGGCAGGTAGTCGCCGGTGGCCTGGTCGCGCTGACCCTTGCCGGCGATGGAGCCCTTGGGCCGCCAGGCGTGGATCGTGCCGGTCAGATTGGGCAGGTGCCCCTTTTCCCAGGACCGGCGCGGCAGAGGCGCGATGGTCGGCGGCTCGTCGAAGGTGTAGCGCAGCCAGCCGTGCCAGTCCGGCGGCACCTTCGAGGCCTCGGCATAGCCGTTGTAGATCACCCAGCGGCGCTTGCGGGAATCGTAGCTGTCGCGGGCGTCGCGCGCCTCGAAGTAGCGGTTGCCGAACTCGTCCTGGCCGACCTCGACGCCGCGGCGCCAGATATGGAACCGCTGGCCGAGCGTGGCCCCGTTCCACCAAGTGAAGATCGCTTTC
>VFQU01001222.1_pt1 | contig 16070 bp, 13 predicted proteins | sample 3512311 | NCBI WGS metagenome assembly VFQU01 (sample SAMN10412377, study PRJNA504923) | tailings metagenome | isolation source: Relicate 3 Philex TSF3 active mining site | place: Philippines: Tuba, Benguet | collected 2017-08-29
GCGATCGCCGCCGAGGCGCGCGCGTTCGCGCCGGACCTGATCCTGTCGTACTGGCTATATCCCGATGCGTTCGGCGCGCAGCGCGTCGCGCGCCGGCTCGGCGTGCCGTTCGTCGCCGGCGCGCGCGGCTCGGACATCCGCGTACGCGACGCGATCAGCTGCCGGCTGACCGTGCCGGTCGTGCGCGGCGCCGACCGCCTGCTGGTCGTCAGCGCCGATCTGGGCCGGCTCGCGGTCACCGACTACGGCGCCGATCCGGCGCGGGTGCGCGTCATCGCCAACGGCTGCGACGCGGCGATCTTCCACCGCCGCGACCGCGCCCGGGCGCGCGCCGCGCTCGGCGTCGCCGCCGATGCCGAGCTGGTGCTCTATGTCGGTCGCCTGGTCGCCGAGAAAGGCCTGCGCGAGCTGGCCGAGGCGATGCGCAGCCTGCGCCGCACGCGGCCGCGCGCCGAATGGGTGCTGGTCGGCGACGGCCCGCTGCAGGCCGAGTTCGCGGCGCTCGCGGCCGATCCGCGTGCGGGCCTGCGCCTGGCCGGCGTGCAGGCCGCGCCGCAGGTCGCCGAATGGATGGCCGCCTGCGACCTGCTCGCGCTGCCGAGCTATTCGGAAGGCCATCCGAACGTGCTGGTCGAGGCCCTGGCCTGCGGCCGTCCGGTGGTCTCCACGCCGGTCGGCGGCGTGCCCGAGGTCGTCGATGCGAGCTGCGCCGTGCTGGTGCCGCCGCGCGATGCCGCTGCGCTGGCCGCCGCGCTGGCGAGCGTGCTCGACCGCGACTGGGACGAGGCCGCGCTGTCGCAGCGCTTCTCGCGCGGCTGGGACGAGGTCGCCGCCGATACCCTGACCGCCTGCCGCGAGGCGCTCGACGCGCGCGGCACCCGATCCCGATCGAAGGAGTAAGCGCCCGTGTGCGGAATCGCCGGATTCGTGGGGAACCCGCAGCGCGCCGAACCGGCGCGCGCGACGCTGGAGGCGATGATCCATACGCTGCATCACCGCGGCCCGGACGGGTACGGCTTCCACGTCGGCGAGGGCGTCGGCCTGGCCCATGCGCGGCTGTCGATCATCGACCTGGCCGGCGGCCAGCAGCCGATCCACAATCCGGCGCGCACGGTCTGGACCGTATTCAACGGCGAGATCTTCAACTACGTCGAGCTGCGCGCCGATCTGGAGGCGCGCGGCCATCGCTTCTACACGCAGTCGGACACCGAAGTGATCGTGCATCTGTACGACCGCTACGGCGACGCCTTCGTCGATCACCTGAACGGCCAGTTCGCGATCGCGCTCTGGGACCAGGTGCGCCGCCGGCTCGTGCTCGCGCGCGACCGCGCCGGCATCCGTCCGCTGTACTACACGCAGGCACGCGGCGCGCTCTGGTTCGCGTCCGAGGTCAAGGCGCTGCGCGCGGCCTTGCCCGAGCGCGCACGTCTGGATCCGGCCGGCCTCGTGCAGGCTTTCAGCTTCTGGGCGCCGCTCGATCCGGATACCGTGCATGCCGACGTCGCGAGCCTGCCGCCGGGCCATCTGCTCGCGATCGAGGACGACGGCCGGCAGACGCTGACGCAGTACTGGGACTGGACTTTCCCGGATGCGGCCGAGACTTCACCTTCGCGATTCGACGGCGTCGACGTGGCCGCCGCCGAGCTGCGCGAGCGCCTGGTCGACGCGGTGCGCCTGCAGCTACGCGCCGACGTGCCGGTCGGCGCGTACCTCAGCGGCGGACTCGATTCGTCCGGCATCGTCGCGCTGATCCGCAGCTTCACGGCGACGCCGGTGCGCACGTTCTCGGTCGCGTTCGAGGAACCCGAGTTCGACGAAAGCGCCCATCAGCTGGCGATGGTGCGCCACCTGGGCACCGAGCACACGACGCTGAAGATCGGCCGGCGCCGCATCGGCGAGGCGTTTCCGCGGCTGATCGCGCATACCGAGACGCCGGTACTGCGCACCGCGGCGGTGCCGCTGATGCTGCTGGCCGGTGCCGTGCGCGAGGCCGGCTACACGGTCGTGCTGACCGGCGAGGGCGCCGACGAGGTGTTCGCCGGCTACGACCTGTTCAAGGAAGCCAAGGTGCGCCGGTTCTGGGCGCGCCAGCCCGAATCGCGCTGGCGGCCGGCCCTGCTGGGCCGGCTCTACGGCTATCTGGCGCACTCGCCGGTCGGCAATCCGGCATTCGCGGCCGCGTTCTTCAGCCAGGGCCGCGAGCATCTGGGCCGGCCGGTGTTCGCGCATCTGCCGCGCTGGACCACGTCGCGGCGTGCGCTGACGTTCCTGTCGCCGGCGCTGCGCGCCGCGGCGGCCGAGCGCGATCCGTTGGACCTCATCGAGTCGCGCCTGCCGGCCGGCATCGGACGCTGGTCACCGCTCGCGCAGGACCAGTACGTCGAGGCCAAGACGCTGCTGGCCGGCTATCTGCTGTCCTCGCAGGGCGATCGCGTCGCGATGGCGGCCTCGATCGAGGGGCGCTTCCCGTATCTGGACCACACGCTGATCGAGTTCGCGAACCGGCTGCCGGCTTCGTACAAGATCCGCGGCCTCACCGAGAAGTACATCCTGCGCAAGGCACTGGCCGATCTGCTGCCGGCCGACATCGCGCAGCGCACCAAGCAGCCGTACCGCGCGCCGGACAGCGCCAGTTTCGTCGTCGACGGCCGGCCGCTCGACTACATCGAGGCGCTGCTCGAGGACGCCAATCTTCGCGCCAGCGGCCTGTTCGACGCCGACGCGGTCGGCCGGCTCTACGCCAAGGTCCGCGCCGGCCGCGCGACCGGCTTCGCCGACAACCAGGCCTTCGTCGGCATCGTCTCGACCCTGCTGCTCGAACGCGAGCTGCGCGGCGGCTGAGGCACGGCCCGGACGCGGCGGAGCGGTGCCGATCCGGAATCGCGGGCCGGCGCCCGCTGCGCTGGCGGGGTGAGTCCCCCGAGCGTCGCATCGGTGATCGGCACAGCACGCGACGGCGCCGGCGATCCGGACCGTCGATCGCAGGGCAGGGTGCGTCCGGCCGATACCGTCGCGCCGATCGGGTTCGGGCATAATCGCGCCGGTTCGCAACGACAGATGGGGAAGGCATGGATCACCGGCAGCAGGTCAGGCAGTTTGTGCTGAAGAACTTCCTGTTCACGGACGACGCGAACGCGCTGGCCGACGGCGACTCGCTGATCGGCACCGGCATCGTCGACTCGACCGGCATCCTCGAATTGATCGGCTTTCTCGAAGAGACCCACGGCATCCGCATCGCGCCGGAGGAGATGGTGCCGGCGAACTTCGATTCGATCGACGCGATCAGCGCGTTCCTGGCGCGCCGGCTCGCCGCCTGAGCCGCCGGCGATGATCGCGCTCGCCGATCGGGTCACGGCGATCGCGCTGTCAGAGCCGCAGCGCATCGCCCTCGTGCAGGGCGCGCAGCGCATCGACTATGCCGGCTTTATCGATGCCGCCCGGCGTTTCGCCGGCTTTCTGAGCGCGGCCGGCTGCCGGCCGGGCGACCGCGTCGCGCTGATCGTGCCCAATCGCATCGAGGCGGCGATCGCCTGGTACGGCGCCTGGATCGCCGGCGCCGCCGTCGTGCCGCTCAATGCGCAGGCGCGGGCGCGCGACTTCGCGCCGTGGCTGCGCCACGCCGGCGCGCGCGTGCTCGTGCACGAGGCGGCCGGTCGTGACGCGATCGCAGCGGCGGCCGAGCTCGATCGCCCGCCGCTGCGCGTGGTCCTCGACGCCGGCGGTGCCGACGCCAGCGCCGGCGCGATCGGCTGGGAGCAGGCGCTCGCGGCCGCGCCGCTCGCGTCCGCATCGGTCGACCCTTCCGCGCTGGCCGCGATCCTCTACACCTCCGGCACCACCGGCGCCCCGAAAGGCGTGATGCTGAGCCATGCCAATTTCGCGGCCAACGTCGAGGCGATCGTCGCGTATCTGGCGCTGACCGGCGAGGACAGCATCGTCTCGATCCTGCCGTTCTACTACTCCTACGGCGCCTCGGTGCTGCATACGCATCTGGCGGTCGGCGCGCGCCTGGTGATCGAGCCGAACCTGGTGTTTCCGCATCTGATCGTCGAGACGCTCGCGCGCGAACGCGCCAGCGGCTTCTCCGGCGTGCCCTCGACCTATGCCCTGCTGCTCGACCGCGTGCCGCTGGCCGACTACGACCTCGGCGGCCTGCGCTATCTGACCCAGGCCGGCGGCGCGATGGCGCCGGCGCTCGCCGCGCGGCTGCGCGCGGCGCTGCCCGGCACGGCGCTGTTCGTGATGTACGGCCAGACCGAGGCGACCGCGCGCCTGACCTACCTGCCGCCCGATCGCCTCGACGACAAGTCCGGCTCGGCCGGCATCGCGATTCCCGGCGTGCGCATCGCGATCCGCGACGAAGCCGGCCAATCGCTGCCGCCCGGCGCCGACGGCGAGGTCTGGGCGCAGGGTCCCGGCGTCATGAGCGGCTACTGGAACGACCCCGACGCCAGCGCCGCGGTGCTGCAGGGCGGCTGGCTGCGCACCGGCGATCTGGGCCGGCTCGACGGGGACGGCTTCCTGTTCCTGGCCGGCCGCCGCAGCGACATGATCAAGACCGGTGCACACCGCGTGCATCCGCTCGACGTCGAGGAAGCGATCGCCGAGCTGGCCGAGGTCGCCGAGGTCGCGGTCGTCGGCATCGACGACGCGACGCTCGGTCAGGCCATCAAGGCGGTGATCGTGCCGGCACCCGGCACCGCGCCCGATGCCGATCGCGTCAAGGCGCACTGCCGCGCGCGTCTGGCCGCCTACAAGATTCCCAAGCAGGTCGAGTTCGTCGCGGCCCTGCCCAAAACCGCGTCCGGCAAGATCCGGCGTGCCCTGTTGACCGAACCCGCCGCCGCGCAGGAGGCCTCGTGAGCGCTTTGAGCTTCGACGTACTGGATCTGGACTACGGCCGCGAGGCCGACCGCATCGCCGCGCGCCTGCGCGAGGTCACCGCCCGCGTATTGCACAAGCGCGGCCTGGTCGTGGCGATCTCCGGCGGCATCGATTCCTCGTGCAGCATCGCGCTGGCGGTGCGCGCGCTCGGGCCCGAGCGCGTGTTCGCGCTGATCCTGCCCGAGCGCGATTCGTCCGACGACAGCGCGGTGCGCGCGAACCTGCTGGCCGAGCACCTCGGCGTGCGCGTGGAGACCGTCGACATCGCGCCGGCGCTGGCCGCGATCGGCTGCTACGAGGCGCGCGACGCCGCGGTGCGCCGCGCCCTGCCCGAGTACGGCGAAGGCTGGCGCTTCAAGATCGTCATCGACGGCGGCATCGAAGGGCGCATCAACGTCTTCAAGCTGATCGCCGAGGCACCCGACGGCACGCCGCACGAGCGCGTGCTCGGCCTGTCGGAGTATCTGCAGATCGTCGCGGCGACCAACTTCAAGCAGCGCATCCGCAAGACGCTGGAGTACTACCACGCCGATCGCCTCAACTACGGCGTGGTCGGCACGCCGAACCGGCTCGAGTACGACCAGGGCTTCTTCGTCAAGAACGGCGACGGCTCGGCCGACGTCAAGCCGATCGCGCATCTGTACAAGACCCAGGTCTACGCGATGGCGCGGCATCTGGGCTTGCCCGAGCGCGTCTGCGCCGCGATCCCGACCACCGACACCTACAGCCTCGCGCAGGGCCAGGACGAGTTCTACTTCGCGCTGCCGTACCGCTCGATGGATCTCGCGTTGTGGGCGCTCAATCACGAGCGGCCGGCGTCCGAACTCGCCGCCGCGCTCGGCATCGGCATCGAGCAGGCCGAGGCGGTCTACGCCGACATCCGCAACAAGCGGCGCACGACGCAGTATCTGCACCGGCCGCCGGTGCTGGTCGGCGAGGTCGCGGAGCTGGACCTGCACGCGTGACCGCGCCGGCCTATGCCGGTGCCGCCGGCGACGTCGTGCAGGATCGTGACACCGTGCTCGGCATCTGGCGCGGCCATCTCGGCCAGGATGCGCGGATGCAGGCCAAGTACGACTGGTTCTATGCGCGCTGTCCGTTCGGCGCGCCGCTGCTGCGGCTGCTGCGACACGGCGCCGACGCGACCCCGGTCGGCGCCGCCGCGGCGGGCCCGCGCCGCATGCTGCGCGACGGCCGTCCGATCGAGGCCGGCGTGCTGGTCGATCTGGCGGTGCTGCCCGAGCATCGCTCGCTCGGGCCCGCGCTGATGCTGCAAGACGAGCTCGCGCGTGCCGGCGGCGAGCGCTTCGATCTGCTCTACGGCTTTCCGAACCCGAAGGCCGCCGCGGTGTTCAAGCGCGTCGGCTACGAACGGTTCGGCGACATCGTGCGGCGCGCGCGCGTGCTGCGCCATGCCCCCTACCTGGCGCGGCGCATGCCGCGGCCGCTGGCCGCGCTCGCCGGCTTCGCGCTCGATCGCGTCCGCTCGCTGAGCGACGCCGTGCGGACGCCGCGCGAACGGCTCGTCGCGAGCTGGAGCGACCGCGCCGATGCGCGTTTCGATGCCTTGTGGTCGGCTTCGCCGAGAGGCGAAGGCCTGGTCGGCGTACGCGACGCCGCGTTCGCAGGCTGGCGCTTCGACGCCTCGCCGCTCGCGAAGACGCGCTATCTGCTGCTGACCGGCAGCGACGGCCCGTTGCGCGCCTGGTTCGCATGCCAGGTCGAAGACGGCGTGCTGCACGTGCGCGACTTCTGGTCCGACGATGCCGCGACCGGTATCGGCCATGCGCGCGTGGCCGCGCTGCTGCGCGCCGCGCGCAAGGCCGGTCATGCCGCGGTATCGGTCGAGTATGCCGGCCCGGACGCTCGGCTGGCCGGCTGGACTGCCGCCGGCTTCGTCGAGCGCAGCCGGCGGCCAGTGTTCGGCCGCTGGTCCGACGGCAGCGCTGCCGCTGCGATCGCGATCCACCTGACCTCGGCGGACGAGGACGAGTAGCGGTTCGTCCGCGCGCAGAAGCGTCAGCCGGTCGCGACGCGGGCGTTTGGATTCACGGCGCCGGCGCCGCGTCCCCGCCCGCGTCCAGCAGATAGGCGAGCTTGGCCGAGCGCGGCAACTGCTTGATGCGCCATTCGGCGCGCGAGGCCGACGCACGATCCGGATACGCGCGGCAGCCGAGCAGACGCAGCGGAGGATGAGCGCGCGTGTAGCGCGCCCCGGCGCCGCGCAGATGCGCCGCGTAACGCGCCTGCACGTCGATCGCGATGCCGGCGTAGTAGGCGCCGTTGCGGCATTCGATCAGATACAGAAACCACGCGCGATGCATCGCGTCGGTCGGATTCGGCGTGTCGATCTCGGGCATGGCTGCGGTCGGCGTGCCGGTCGCGGCGTGCCGGCGCAGCCGACACGCCGCGGTCCGGGGACACCTCGATCAGGGACGACTGACCGTGATCGTATCCAGGGCAGGGCCCGCATCGGCCGGCGTCTGCGCCGCTGCATCTTCGGTGGCCGAGAAGCGGATCGGCACCACGGTCTCGCCCTCGACGGCGCGCGCGTCGCGCAGCGCCGGATTGAAGGTCCAGGTCTGCACCGCGGCGATCGCGCTGTCGACCAGGGCACGCTCGGCGCTCGCCGGCAGGCCCGTCGGTACGACGCGTGCAAGTTCGACCTGTCGCGGCTTGCCGTCGGCGCCGACGCGGACCTTCAGATACACGGTGCCTTCCGGGTAGCTGCCGTCCGCGGCGGTCGGATACGTCGGGGCGGTGAGGTTGGCATAGGTCGGTCCGTCGGCCGGTGTCTGCAGCGCCCAGGCGCTGCCGGCGGCGGCGCCGATCAGCGCCGCGACGGCGCAAGTGCCCGCGGCACGCCGCAGACGTCCGGGAAGTGCGTGATGAAGCATGGCGATTCTCTCCTCGAGTGGATGGCGGGATTGCCAGGTGCAGCCGAGCGGCAGCGCGAGGTCCGGGTGTTGCGTCTTCAGCATCGCCTCGGCGTAGCGGCGGCGCGCGCCCGGAAACCGGCGCACGACGCGCGCGTCGCAGGCCAGTTCCTGGTCGCGCCGGAAACGGCCGGCGGCGAGATGAACCAAGGGGTTGAACCATTGCAGGCAGGTCAGGCCGACCAGCACGGCGTTGTGGAACGGGTCGCCCTGGCGACGGTGTTCGCGTTCGTGCGCGACGATCAGGCGCCGCTCGCCGGGCGCATAGCGCGACGCGAAGTCGGCCGGCACGACGATGCGCGGGCGCCAGATGCCGACCAGGCATGGACCGGACGCGCCGCTGGCCGCGCGCCAGAGGCCGGCACCGCGTCGCCGCAACGGTCCGAGCCCGCGCAGAAACCGCTTCTGTCCGATCACGACCGATCCGATCGCCACGACGACGCCGGCCGCATAGACGGCCAGCAGCAGCGCGATCGCGTCCGGCCCGGCCGTCCCGGCGCCTTCGGTCGCGATCGTCGAATCCGTGAGCAGCCGCAGCGCGCCGACCTCGATCCGCAAGGCGGTCGAAGGCTGCGGCAGCAGCGGCGCGATCGCGACGACGGGAACCGTCGCCCAGGCCGCGTAGGCGGCTCGCGCACCGAACAGCCGGCGCAGCAGCGGACGCATCAGCGCGACGACGGCGATCGCCGCCGATACGCCGAGCGTCATCTGCGCGAGGATGAGAGCGGACTCAGTCATCATCGTCGAGTGTCTCGATCAGCCGTTTGAGTTCGGCGACGTCACGCTTGCTGAGCCTGCGCCGCTCCGAGAAATGCGCGACCAGCGGCGCGACGCGGCCGTCGAACAGGCGCTCGAGCAGATTCACGCTGCTGGCATGCACGTAGTCGCTGCGCGCGATCAGCGGTCGATAGCGGTAGCGCCGGCCGTCGGGCTCGGCGGCGATCGCTCCCTTGCGCAGCAGCCGGTTGATCAGGGTCTTGACGGTCGTCTCGCGCCATCCGTTCGCGACGGCGGTGAGCGCGACGATTTCTTCGGCGGTGAGCGGCTGCTCGCGCCAGAGCGCTTCCATGACGGCACTTTCGGCTTCGCTGATCTGCATGTCGATTACATCCGTAAACGACTCTTAGATTACAGATGTAAACGCTGTTGTCAAGCAGCGGATCGGCGGCGACTTGCGGCAGGTGGCGGCGGCGACGTATCACGGCGATGCGCTCGTGCAACACGGCATCGGCCGCGAATCGTCCGGCGATCCGGTGGCCGCTCGCGGAGCCGGTTCGCGGCCGCGACCGCTCAGGCCGTGTCGTCGCGCGCGGCGCCCGATCGGCCGCGCAGATGCAGCCAGCCCCAGCTCGATCCGACACAGGCCGCGGTCGCCGAGGCGAGCAGCACGCCGAGCTTGGCCGCGGCGAGCAGGGCGGCATCGTCGAACGCGAGCATCGCGACGAAGATCGACATCGTGAAGCCGATGCCGGCGAGCAGCCCGATCAGCCACAGCCCGCCCCAGGTCACGCCCGGCGGCAGGCGCGCGCCGCCGAGCCGGACCGCGACCCAGCCGACCGCGACGATACCGATCGGCTTGCCGACGACGAGTCCCAGCAGCACGCCGAGCAGCACCGACTGCGCGGCCGGCGTGCCGAGGTCGATGCCGCCGAGGCTGATGCCCGCGTTGGCGAGCGCGAACAGCGGCATCACGCCGTACGCGACCCAGGGATGCAGCGCACGCTGCACGCGCGTCACCGGCGCTTCGTCGAGCGATGCCGGCGGATCCGCGCGCCGCGCGTCGAGACCGTGGCGGCGACGCACCGGCCTTACCGGCGTCATCAGGCCGAGCACGACGCCGGACAGCGTCGGGTGTACGCCGAGCCGCAGCAGGCCGATCCAGATCACCGCGCCCGGCAGCACGTAGGACCAGGCCGAGCGCGCACCGAACGCGCGCAGCACCAGCACGAGGCCGACGCCGGCGGACGCGATCGCCAGTCCTCCCGGCTCGAGACCGCCCGAGTAGAACAGCGCGATGATCAGCACCGCGACGACGTCGTCGATGATCGCCAGCGCCAGCAGGAACACGCGCACGCCGGCCGGGACACGGCGGCCGAGCAGGGCGAGCACGCCGACCGCGAACGCGATGTCGGTCGCGGTCGGTATCGCCCAGCCCGCCTGGGTCGGCGCGGCGGTGTTGAACGCGACGTAGATCAGTGCCGGTGCCGCGACACCGCCGAGCGCGGCGGCGATCGGCAGCGCGGCGAGCCGCAGGTCGGACAGCGCCCCATCGTGCATCTCGCGGCGAATCTCCATGCCGACGACGAGGAAGAACACCGTCATCAGGCCGTCGTTGATCCAGAAATGCAGCGACTGCACGTGGACCCATTCGCCGATGCCGAGCGTCAGCGGCAGATGCCACAGCGCATGGTAGCCGCCGGCAGCCGGCGAGTTGGCCCAGAGCAGCGCAAGCGCAGCGGCGGCCAGCAGCGCGATGCCGCCGGCGGCCTCGACGTGGAGAAAGCGCGCGAGTGCGAGCGCGGCGCGCCCGGCGATGCGGCGGCTGTGCGAGAACGCGAAGGAGGGGATCGGGTCGGACATCGGGTCGGCGGCTCCGCGCGGCGGCCCGACCTGCGCTGATCCTGCCGGCGGCGACGGCCGCGGCACCCGGCGCGCAGTCTAACCGATCGTTCGTCGTCGGGCCGGCCGACGGCCCTCGTCGAGCCGGCTCGCCGTCGCGGAGCGGTCGTGCGCCGCCGGATGTGGACGCGTTCATCGAGGACATCGGCGCGCGGATCGTCCGGCGCGAACAGGCGGCGCAGGGGCCGCGCCGCGCGCGCTCGCCAGCGTGACCGATCGTGGCGCGACCGTCGAGCGTCGGCGCCGAGGCGAATGCCCGAACTTCGATCACCGACCGTCGCCGGCAGCGATCGCGGCGATGCAGCAGCGACCTCGGTCGGGACGTCCCGACGCCCGGTGCCCGGCACGCGGGTGCCGGGCACCTTGACCGATCGGGCGGATCGATCACTCCCAGCCGTTGCGGAAGATCGTGTCGCCGTAGAGTTCGTAGGCGCCGATGTCCGGCACGCCGTTCGGATTATTCGGCCACGCGAACGCACGGTGGAATCCGGGACCGCGCTGGTCGTTGAGCAGGTTGCCGGGATTGGCGCCATGGTCGACGACCGGACTGGTTCTGGCGATCGGGTGCAGCGGCACGAACCCGCGGCCGTGCGAGGTCGTCAGCGGCTGCAGCTGCGCGTCGATCGCGAACAGATTGGCCTGGTCGAGCCCGTTGATCGTGCCGGCGTCGGGCATCGTCTCGAAGCCGTTGTGGTCGGCGTCGAGCAGGCCGTTCGGATTGCCCTGAAGGCGCGTCAGGTCCGAGCGGCCGCCGAGGTTGCCGTGGGTGTTGCCGGCGAACAGCGTGCTCTGCACGGTCAGGTGCGTCGTCGCGCCGTTGCCGACCCACACGGCGCCGCCGGCATGGCCGGTCGGCGCGGTCTGCGGCCCGGTCTTGTTGTGGGCGATCGTGCTGTTGCGCAGCGTCAGGTTGCCGCTCCACAGCGCCAGCGCGCTGCCGCGGCCGCCGTCGTGCAGCGAGCGGTTGTCCGAGAACGTGGTGTTCTCGATCACGTTCTGCGGCGAGCCGGCATCGGTCACGGCGGCCAGATACAGGCCGCCGCCGTACGGCTGGCCGGTGGCGTTGCCGACGAAGGCGCTGCGCGCGATCGTCAGCTGGTTCATGCGGTCGGCGAGGATGCCGCCGCCGGTGTGCGTGGCGGTGTTGTCCTGGATCAGGCTGTCGCTGATGACCGCGCTGACGCCCGGCGAGGACAGGCGGATGCCGCCGCCATTGAGCTCGGCGGTGTTGCCGATCACGCGGCAGTGCTCGAGCTGCACCAGGCCGCGGTCGTAGTAGAGCGCGCCGCCGGACGGCTGGAAGCCGTCGCGCACGTGGTTGTCGATCAGGTCGACGCGGACCAGGCGCAGGCCGGCGCCGCTGACGCTGATCGCGCCGCCTTTGCGGCCGGCCGTGTTGGCGTTGAAGACCATGTCGCTCAGCGTGATCTGATCGCCGCCGGAGTCCTCGTAGAACAGGCCGCCGCCGCTGTCCTGGCCGCCGCCGTTGATCGCGCCGCCGCTCACCGACAGGCCCGAGATCGCGAACGTCTTCGGCTGGCCGTTCGGATTGTCGAGGTGGAATACGCGGCTGGTGCCGGCCGCGTCGATGCGCACGACGTGGCTGCCGGGGCCGGCGATCGTCACGCTGTCGTTGATCGTGATCTGGCCGCTCGCCAGCGCGATCGTGCCGGCCAGGCCCGGCTGGAAGACGATCGTGTCGGCGCCCGGTGCGGCATTGGCCTGGGCGATCGCGTCGCGCAGGCTGCCGGCGCCGCCGTCGCCGAGGTTCGACACGGTGAAGGTGGCCGCAGCGGCCATCGAGGCGCCGCCGGTCAGGGCGGCGAAGAGCACGGAACGCACGAACATGAGGGTCTCTCCCGGATGTCTTGAGGTCACCGCGCTTCGCCGAGCGGCGCGTCCTGCGCGGTTGTTTCCAGAGAACGGAATCGCGGCGTGCCCGCTATCACGGTCCACGTGCAGGAGCGGCGCGTGTTCAGTTCGATGCGCAGCGCGCACCCCGGTGCTGTGCGGACGCACACCTGCCGCGCGCGCCGTCGCGGTCGGCTTGACTTCGCCGCGGCCGGTGCCATGTTGTCGGTCCGGCCGCGACGACGCGGCGAGGCATGACGGAGACAGGTGATGGCGACCGGCTGGGCAGGCGACGGGGCCGTACAGGACCAGATCGACGCGACCGTCAAGGACGCGATCGAGCGTGCGCGCAGCCAGCTGCCGCGCGGCGCCAGCCTGCGCACCTGCGAGGCATGCGAGGTGCCGATTCCCGAGGCGCGCCGTCAGGCCGTGCCCGGCGTGCGCCTGTGCGTCGCCTGTCAGGACGCGCACGACCGCGAGCAGGCCTTCTTCAGCGGCTACAACCGGCGCGGCAGCAAGGACAGTCAGCTGCGCTGAAGCCGGCGGCGACGACGCCCGCCATCGGTTCTTCACCGAGATCGCACGACCGGACCCGCCGCGCCGGCATTTCAGGCCGGTGCGGCGCGCCCGCGTGAGCCGATCGGCCGCGTTTTCGCGCCATGGACAGCAAGCCCGCCGGCGACCCGCGCCGCGATCGGGCCATTCTTGTCCGGGGAGCGCGCATGAATCGTGGCATCGGGGTGTTGTTCGGCCTGCTGGTTGCGGCCTCCGCGCAGGCGCGGCCGCTGTTCGTCGACGGTTTCGAGCCGCCGTCGATCGCGCCGCTGTTTCCGGTCGTCGAGGGCCAGTTCCAGCTGCCGCCGGGACCGGCCGCCGACCAGTTGCGCTGGCTGATCGGCGAACTGGCCGCCGGCCAGACCACGTCGATCGCCGAGGTCAACGCGCACTTCGATCCGGCCTGGCTCGCGCAGACCTCGGCCGAGACCACACGCGCCTTCATCGACTCGGTCCGCGCCAGCTATCCGAATGCGCGCATCACCGACGTGATCGGCGTGACGCCGGTGCGCGCGACCGTCGTGATCGACTCGCCCGGCAGCGGTCCGCCGTCGGGCTTCGTCTCGTTCGGCACGCGCTACACCGACGGCGGCCGGATCACGCTGCTCGGCGTCAGCAGCTACGGCGGCAGCGTGCAGTACCCGGCCGACCGCACGCTGACGATGAGCCAGGCCGTCGCCAAGTTCGCGACGCTGTCGTCGAATCCGGCGCTGCTGGTCGGCCGCATCGGGGCCGGCGGCGTCTGCACCGCGATCGACGGCTACCAAGCGGACGCGCCGCGCGCGACCGCGTCGATCTTCAAGATCTGGGTCCTCGGCGCGCTCGGCCGCGGCATCGCGGCCGGTCCGATCGCCTCGGCCGACTCGCTGCCGATGGTCGCCACGGAGATCGCGCCGGGCGGCACGATCAATGCCGAGCCGGTCGGGACGCCGTTCACGGTCGGCGAACTGGCGACGCTGATGATCGGCATCAGCGACAACACCGCGACCGATCTGCTGCACGAGCGCGTCGGCCGTGCCGCGCTGAGCGAGGTCGTCGCTGCCTACGGCGTCGCCGAGCCGGACCTGCTGCTGCCGTTCCTCAACATCAGCGAGCAGTTCCACCTGTTCCGCTCGTTCCCGCTGGCCGAGGCGCTCGGCTACGTACAGGGCAGCCAGGCCTACAAGCAGCAGTTCCTGACCGAGCGGATCGAGCCGCTCGGCCCGAACACCGGCGGTGCGTACCTGCACACGGATCTGCTGACCAGCGGCACCTGGCGCGCCAGCCCGCTCGACGTCTGCCGCGCGTTCGGCCAGCTGCGCCGGCTGCCGCAGGGTTCCGAAGCCCTGGCGACGGTCGACGCGGCGCTCGGCGCCCAGGCCGCGCAGCCGGACGTACGGGGTGGCTGGGACCGGGTCTGGTACAAGGGCGGCAGCCTCGCCTCGACTGCCGGCGACCACGTGCTGACGCACGCCTGGATGCTCGAGAACGCCGGCGAGGATCCCTACGTCGTCATCGCGATGGCCAACAGCCAGGCCGGCGGCATCGACCCGTTCGCGGTGCAGTCGATCACCGGCCGTCTGCTCGAGCTGGTCCGGCTCGCGCGCTGAGCCGCGCCGCCGGCCGCCAGCGTCACGACCTGACAGCGGTTGCGCGGCGGCGCGGCCGCGCCGGCTGCCGAGATCGCCGCAGAGCCGCGGCCGCTCACGCTTTCTCATGTTGGCGTGTGCCTTGCATGGCCGAGCGCAAGGCCGACCTGAAGCGGCCAGGCTCCTCGGGGGCGATCGATGGTTCTACGGGCCGGCGCGTCGCTGGCGTGCGCATGCCTGGCCGGCAGTCTCGGCACGGCGGTCGCGAGCGATTGGGACAGCAGCAACATCCAGCTGCTTTACGGTCACGGATTCGACGATCGCTACGCCGGCGCGAACTCGGGCGGCGGCGGCCTCGCCACGTTCACGTTCGAGACGCTCAGCGTCCGCGATTGGGGTGACAGCTTCCTGTTCGTCGACGTCAACGGCGGCCGGCTGGTCGATTTCGACGGCGACCGCCGCGACCGCTCGACCCAGGTCTACGCCGAATGGCAGCCGCGGCTGCGACTCGGGCGCGGCGACATCGGCCACGGCGCGCTGCGCGCGGTCTACCTGGCCAGCCAGGTCAACGCCGGCGACGACGGCTTCCGCGCCGGCCTGATCGGCTTCGGCGCCGACCTCGCGCTGCCCGGATTCACCGCGTTCGGCGCCAACCTCTACTGGCGCGACGACACCGTCAACCGCCCGACCGCGCAGCTGACCGTGTTCTGGAGCGCGTTGCTCGGCGATGCCGATTCGGGCTGGTCGAGCGAAGGCTTCCTCGACCTGGCCGGCACCGACCGCGACGGCACCGACGTGGTGTTCCAGCCGCGTCTGCTCAACGACGTCGGCCGCGGCCTCGGCGGCCGGCCCGGCCGCTGGTACGCGGGCCTGGAGTGGTACTACCACCGCAACGATGCGCTCGCGGTCAGCGTGCCGCAGCTGATGCTCAAGCGGGTGCTGCCGTGAGCGCGGCGCGGTTCTCGAGCTTGCGCGGCCGCTTCCTGCTGCTGGTCGTCGGCGTGTTTCTCGGCGTCGGCGCGCTGTCGGTGGCCGGCTTCCTGCGCGTCGCCGACGGCATCATCGAAAGCCTCGGCGCCGGCTACGCCAAGCAGTACGCGAGCCAGTCGCGCGGGCGCATCCTGGCGCGCATCCAGCGCGAGCTGGTGCTCGCGCAGAAGCTGGTCGCCTCGCCGCTGCTGCGGCAGTGGGCGGCCGACGAGGAGAATCCCGAACTGCGCCGCCTGGCGCTGGCCGAGCTCGACAGCTATCGCGAGCTGTTCGCCGACCACAGCTACTTCTTCGCGATCGACCGCTCGCGCAACTACTACTTCAACAACGCCGAGAACGAGTTCGCCGGCCGCGAGCTGCGCTACCGGCTCGATCCGGCCGATCCGACGCTGGCCTGGTACTTCGCGACGATCGAGAAGGTCGACCGCTTCGACCTGCACGTCGACAACAACCCGCAGTTGGGCGTCACCAAGCTCTGGATCAACGCGATCGTCCACGGCGAGGACGGCGCCAAGCTCGGCGTCGGCGGCAGCGGCCTGGATCTGTCGGAGTTCCTGCGCGAGATCGTGCGCAGCGCCGATCCCGGCGTGGAGGTCTGGCTGACCGACGAGGGCGGCACGCTGCAGGGCCATCCCGTCGATGCGCTGATCGAGAGCAATGCGACCAC
>VFQU01001226.1_pt1 | contig 16012 bp, 13 predicted proteins | sample 3512311 | NCBI WGS metagenome assembly VFQU01 (sample SAMN10412377, study PRJNA504923) | tailings metagenome | isolation source: Relicate 3 Philex TSF3 active mining site | place: Philippines: Tuba, Benguet | collected 2017-08-29
GTTCCGCAAGCGGCTGGAGGAGCAGCAGGGCCGGCATCAGGGCGGCAATCGCTGGATCGGCACCGGCGGCACCAGCCCGTTCGGCGCCGGCGGCTACAACCCCGAGGGCATCCGGGTCGGGCCGAAGGGCGGCGGTCGACGTGCGGTGAAGGTCTGGGAGCAGCGCCAGTTCCGCAACCTCGACGAGGAGGCCGAGCTGGGCCCGCGCACGCTGCAGGTCGCGCTGCGTCGCCTGCGCCGTTTCGCCCGCGAGGGCTCGCCCGACGAGCTCGATCTCGACGGCACGATCAGCGCGACGGCGCGCGAGGCCGGCATGCTCGACATCCGCATGCGCCCCGAGCGCCACAACGCGGTCAAGGTGCTGCTGTTCCTCGACATCGGCGGCTCGATGGACGAGCACGTCTACGCCTGCGAGTCGCTGTTCGCCGCCTGCCGCAGCGAGTTCAGGCGGCTCGAGCACTACTACTTCCACAACTTCGTCTACGAGTCGGTGTGGAAGGACAACCGCAGGCGCTTCTCCGAGCGCACGCCGATCCACGAGATCCTGCGTCGCTACAACCCGGACCACCGGATCGTGTTCGTCGGCGACGCGGCGATGGCGCCCTACGAGATCACCCATCCCGGCGGCAGCATCGAGCACTGGAACGAGGAGGCCGGCGAGGCCTGGTTCAGGCGCATCGCCGAGCGCTACCGCAAGCTGGTGTGGATCAACCCGAGCCCGCGGCGCAGCTGGGACTACACGATGTCGACCGGCATCATCCGCCAGCTGGTCGAGGAGCGGATGTTCCCGCTGACGGTCGAGGGGCTCACCGACGCGATGCGGGTGCTGGCGAAGTAGCACGTCGCGCCCGAGCGACGGGTCTACAATCTCCGTTGACTTCCAAAACCGAGATCAGCGCCATGTCGACGCCCCGCGCCCAGCCAGTCGGCGCTCCTTCGTGGTTCGAGCTGGGTACCACCGATCCGAGTGCGGCGGTGCGCTTCTACACCGAGCTGCTCGGCTGGCACGCGGTCAATACGCCGCTGCCCGACGGCAGCGTCTACACTATCTTCGTCCACGACGACTGCGAGGTCGGTGCCTGCTTCGGGCTGATGCCCGAGCAACTGGCGCAGGGCGTGCGCCCGCACTGGGGCGTGTACTTTCGCGTCGCCGACGTCGACGCCAGCGTCGCGCGGGCGCTCAGCGCCGGCGGCAGCGTCATCGTCGAGCCCTTCGACGTGATGCAGCACCTGCGCATGGCCGTGCTCACCGACCCTGCGGGCGCGGTGTTCAGCCTCGCCGAGCCGCGCGAGCACCCCGGCGTCGGCCTGTTCGGCGGCCGCCACAGCGTCACCTGGGTCGAGCTGGCAACGCCCGACGTGGCGGCCGTGGAGCCGTTCTACGCCGGGCTGCTGGGCTGGTCGTGCAGCGACCATCCGGGCGCGCCCACGGTCTACCGCAAGTACGCGGTCGACGGCGTCGACTACGGCGGCCTGCTGCAGATGACGGCGGAGTGGGGCGACATTCCGCCGCACTGGGCGATCTATCTGAGGGTCGACGACGTCGATGCCATCCTCGCCCGCGCGGTCGAACTCGGCGGCAGCATCTGCGTGCCGGCCTTCGACGCGCCGGGCGTCGGGCGGATCGGCATGTTCGGCGATCCGACCGGGGCGATGGCCTACGTGATCTCGTTCGCAGCCTGAGCCTCCCGCGGTAGCCCATGAACCTGGCGGGCGTGCTGAAGGCGATCTGGTCGGCGCTGCGCGCATCCGGCGCCGAGGCGCCCGCTGCGGGGTCGCCCCCGGCGCTTCCGGACGCCGGGCCCGCGCCCGCGGTCAGCTCGGTCTACGACCTGCAGCCGGGCCGCCGCTACCGGGTGCTGCGCGACTTCAGCGACCACTACGGCAACCGTTTCGAGACCGGCGAGCGACTCACCTTCCGCGGCCGCAGCTTCCTGCCGTATCACGGCGGCCACACCCTGCAATTCGAGGAGCGCGGGATCTGGCTGCAGGAGGAGGACAACGCCGACATCCTCGGACGGTTCGGCGAATTCCTCGCGCTCGCGGAGCCGTGAGCGACGCGCCGGCCTCGCTGGAGGCGATCTGGCTTTGCCAAGACGCGGAATGCGCGTGTGCGCGGTGGGGAAGAGATCGCCCGCCGTGCGCGAACGAGGGTGGGTGCCTTACTGTCGGGGCACTACCGTCGCGACAGTGACTCGCGCAGCGCGTTCACGTAGGGCAGGTCGTCCAGCGATACATCGGCGCCATCCGGGATTGCCAGGGCGCGCAGCGGTCCGTCGAGCAGCGCGCCAGCTTCAGCGTCGCGGCCCTCGCGCAGCAGCGCCTGGCGCAGCAGCCAGCCGACGACGATCGGGTAGGGGCTGCCCTCGCTGAAGACGCCGTCGATGTCGGCCCAAAGCTTCGCGAGTCGCTCGCTCGGCCAGGCAGCCGGATCCCGTCCGGCGCGGTCGCGCGCCAATGCGATTGGGTAAAGGTGGCAGTCCGCATACGCTGCACCGAGAATCGACACGCAAGAAGCGTGCGCGCGCTCCACGGCTTCTTCGGCTTCCGCCGAGCGGTCGATTCGGGCGAGGGCCATGCCCAGATAGCCGGCGACCATCATGGCGGCGACCGGGTGTACGTCGGGCATCGCCGGCAGACGTCGGTCGAGGTCCCGCAGCAGCGCCAGCGCTTCTTCATGGCGGCCCAGGCGCGACAGCAGCTCACCCCGGGCGATTCGCGGGAAGACGGCGTAGGTGGTTTCGGCGCCGACCAGCCGGGCCGCACGTTCCTCCGCGTCGAGCAACTCGGATTCGAGGTCCGCGCCGGGCTCGCCGGAGATCGCGTGCAGCAACAGGTTCATGCCGCGCTGCATCTGCACGCCGGGATCCTCGTCGCCGCTGATCCTGCGTTGCATCGCAACGAAAGCGCCGTGGTTCCTCGCCGCCGCGCGGATGGCGCCTCGCGCCATGTCGCACAGCGCCACCGCGCGCACCAGGCTCGGCAGCCGATCCATGTCGAGCGCGGCCGCCCTGGCTTCGTCGGCGAGTCGGCGGGTCTGCGCCTGATCGGCGAGGTTGCAGCGCGAAGTCGCGACCAAGGCGTATATGAGGCCCGTGGCCTCGGTTTCGACGGCGCGCTGGACGAGTCCCCGGGCGCGGAAGCCGCTCGCGGCCGCGGCGAAGTCCACGAGGCTGGCCTGCGGGAGACCGCGGTCGGCGGCGACCAGCGCCCGGACCAGTCGGAACTCGGACTGCAGCGGATCGTCGTCGGCAACCTCCTCGGCCATCCTGTCCTCGAGCGCTGCCAGTCGCTGCTCGGCCTCGCCGACGCGGTCCGCGGCCCGGTCGAGTGCGGCCCGGGCGATCTCGGCTTCGATGCGCGCGCGGGACTGCCGATCGCCGAGCGCGTCGAAGGTCGCGAGTGCCGAGTCAAGCTCACGCTCGGCATCGGCGAAAAGCGCGAGCCCGGTCAGGGTGTCGCCGAGCGAGGTGCTCAGGCGGGCCGCAATGCGCGGTGAAGCCCCGAACTCGCGATGGATCGCTTCCCCGGCGGGCAGAAAGACCTCGCTGCGAAACACCGCGCGGGTCGCGTCGACCAGCGGCAGCGACTCGAGCAGGGCCGCCGCATCACCACCGCCGGCAGCCGCCGCGGCCGTCCTTTTGAGCAGCTCCCCAGCCAGCGCCCGCGCCAGGCGGCGCGCATCGAGGTCACCGAGCAGCCGCTGCTGGAAGCCAACGACCGTCTCCAGCTCGCGCTCGCGCGCCTCGGCTGCTTCGCGTTGCGCCGTGGCTTCGATCAGACCCAAGGTGGTGCCGACCAGACCGCCGACGAGTGCGAGCAGAGCCACGGCTCCGATGCCCGCAGCCAGCGCGTGCCGGCGCAGGAAACAGGCGGCGCGGTAGCGTCGCGACCCGGGGACCGCCTCGACCGGCTGGCGTTCAAGCCAGCGGTCGAGGTCTTCCGCCAGTGCCTTGGCGTCCGCGTAGCGCGCCGAGGGATCGTGCGCCAGTGTGCGGTCGATGATCGCCGCCAGTTCGACGCGGCGGCCGCGCGGCAGGGGCAGTCGAGCCAGCGACTCGGCTGCCGACTCCGGCGCGCCTGCGGTCGCGATGCGGGCGAAGATCCGCGAGGCCCCTTCCTCACAGCCGGCCAGCCAGCCGCGCAGTCGGATTCCCGTCAACAGCTCCCGCAGGGTCGCGCCCAGCGCGTAAACGTCGCTGCGTGCATCGACCTCGCCCCAGCCCGCTGCCTGCTCCGGACTGATGTAGTCGGGCGTTCCGAGCACCTCGCCGGGGTCGAGTTGCCCCGTTGCTCGGGCGATGCCGAAGTCGATCACCTTCGGTTGCGCGCGACCGTCGATGTCCGTCACCAGCACGTTGGCCGGCTTGATGTCGCAGTGGACGACGCCGGCGTGGTGCGCATGGCCCACGGCATGGCAGAGATCGCGGAACAGCCGCACGCCATCGTCCACGCTTGGCAGCGCCGACTTCCACCAGGCATCGAGCCGACGCCCCTGGACGAACTCCATCGCGAACCATGCGGCGCCGTCAGGGGTGTTGCCCGCATCGAAGATCTGGGCGATGCCCGGATGCGCCATGCGCGCGAGCGCCTGCCGCTCGATCTGGAAGCGCAGCTGTGTGGTCCGGTCGACGTGGGTTCGCGCGACCAGCTTGATCGCCACCAGACGGCGGATCGGCTCGGTCTGCTCGGCGAGCAGCACCAGGCCCATGCCGCCTCGCCCCAGCACGCTGTCGATCCGGTAGCGGCCGATGCGCGTGCCAGAAGGAATGTCCGGCTGCCCGCCCTGCTGGATCGTCTGGACGACCTGCTGGGTCAACGCCATCAGGTCGGTGTCGTCGTCACTCGGGGTCATCAGGATGCACCGTCGTCGCCGTGCGGTTCGGGGCTTCGGCCCAGGCCGTATTCGCGGAGTTTCTTGTAGAAGCTGGTCTTGCCAATGCCCAGCAGTTGCCAGGCCGCGTCGTGCTGGCCGCCGCTGAGCGCCAGTGCGGTGACCATGGCCTCGCGCTCGGCGCGCGACACCACGGAGTCGAGGCGAAGATCGGCAGCGCTGGCGGGTGCGGCGCGCAACGACTCGGGTAGATGCACGCGATCCAGCGCCTCTCCCTCGTCGAGCACGGTCACGCCGCGCTCGATCGCCTGGCGAAGCTCGCGGACGTTGCCAGGCCAGCGGTGCTGCTGAAGCGCGAGCAGCGCGGCGCGGGTGATGCCGGGGCTGCGTCGTCCCTGCCGTTCCATCGCACGCTCGAAGAAGTGGGCGGCCAGCGGCGCGATGTCCTCGTTGCGTTCGCGCAAGGGCGGGATCGTTGCGCTGAACCCGGCGAGTCGATGGTAGAGATCCAGCCGGAACGCGCCGGCGTCGATCGCGACCTGCAGGTCGCGGTTGGTCGCGGCGATGATGCGCACGTCGACATCGACGATGCGCCGACCGCCGAGTCGGGTGACCCGGCCGTCTTCCAGCACGCGCAGCAGGCGCACCTGGGTCTCCGCCGTCGTGTCGCCGATCTCGTCGAGGAACAGCGTGCCGCCGTCCGCCTGCTCCAACAGGCCGGGGCGCTCGCTGACACCGGTCGCGGCGCCTTTCTCGACGCCGAACAGTTCGGCTTCGAGCAGGTCCTTCGGCAGCGCCGCGCAGTTGAGCGCCAGGAACGCTCCCCGGCAGCGCGACGAGCGGCGGTGCAGCCAGTGCGCGATCAGCTCCTTGCCGACGCCGGTCTCTCCGAGCAGCAGCACCGGGATGGCCGAGCGCGCCGCGCGCTCGAGCTGGCGCAGCGCCTCCTGCATCGAGGGCGACGCGCTGGGCAGGCCGGGCCAGTCGACCGCGGCAGCGGAGCTCGGGGGGGCGCCGGCAGGAACAGCCCCGGGCAGTGGGCAGAACAGCATCAGGTCTTCGACGATCGCTCCAAGCGCGCGCTGCGCGCTCGGCGCAAGCGCGTCTGCTTCGAAGCGCCACTCCCCGTGTGCGGCGATGCGCTGGAGGCCAGCGTCCTGCGCTGGCCCTGCAGAGGCCCAGACCGTGTCGTCGCTGTCGACCAGGCGCATCCGTTCGATGCCCAGGCGGTCGGCCCACGCGGCAAAGAGCAGCGACAGCGCGGCCGCGCTCCAGCCTCCGGCGGGGCGCAGGCCTGCGGCGATCACGCGCAGCTCGCGCGCCAGATCGACCGAGGCCGTCGGCGAGAACGGCGCGGAGGAGGCGGCATCGGCCCGCCCGGCCGCCGCGCTCGCGTAGGCCAGGGCGTCGAGTCCGACTTCACGTTCGGTGAGACGCAGCCGGGCGCTGCCGACGGCGAAGTCGACATCGCCGCTGGCGGCGAACTCGTCGATTCGCTGGCCGTCGATGCGCGTTCCGTTGGTCGAGCCGAGATCGCGGATCACCACGCCACGGTCGGTGCAGACCACCAGTTCGGCGTGGGCGCGCGACACGCCCTGGGCCTCGACCACGATGTCGCTGTCGCCGTCGCGACCGATCCGGTAGCTGCCCGCCACCAGATCGCGTCGCGGGCTGCTGGCGTCGAGCTGTTCGAGGCTGTAGCGGATGCGCATGCCTGACTCGCGGAAGGTGATGTCGTGAGCATAACGCTCAAGTTCGCGTTCGCGAACTCGTGCCCACGGGGGATCCGTTGGACGTTCGTGTTCACGGACGCGGTCTCGGAGGCGCCGTCGCTCGGCATCCCAAGAAGCCGCGGCCGTCTCCTGGAAAAGCCATGAGAAACAGATGCCTGGGGAAACCTTTCGCGGCTGGCACGCGGCGTGCTGAGGGCGCAGTGAGCCCTGACTTCCCAGAAGGAGATCGACCATGCCGTTCCGTCGTTACCTGCTCGCCAGCGCCCTGGCCGCCATGTTCGCAATGCCGGCCACGACTGCGTCCGCAGCCCCTTTCACCTTCCAGGGTGTCCTCGAACAGAGCGGTATGCCGCTGAACGGGGACGCCAATCTGGTCTTCAAGCTGTTCAACTCGGAGAGCGGCAGCAACCAGGTGGGCAGCACGATCACTGCCAGCGCCTACCCGGTGCTGGAAGGCGTATTCACTATCGACCTGGACTTCGCGGGCGTCATGTTCCAGGACGAAATCCGCTGGCTGCAGGTGGAGGTCGACGGTACGCCGCTGGTGCCGCGCATCGAGATTCTGCCGGCACCTGTTGCCGGAAGCGCGCTGGCCCTGCAAGGGCGTCGAGTCAGCATGTCCGTGCCGACGACAGGGCAGGTGCTGAAATGGGACGGCGGTCAGTGGATCCCGCAGAACGATGCTACCGGCACCACGTACAGCGCGGGTAGCGGTTTGACGCTGACCGGCACCACGTTCAGCGTGGATTTCGCCGGTAGTGGTGTGGCGAGTACAGCCGCGCGCAGCGATCACAACCATTACGGGCAGGTCTGGACCGGCAGTGCGGCCGCTCACGGCTTGAGGGTTGAGCACAGCAACAGCACCGCCGGTTCCAGCGGTGTGCTGGGTCGGAACTCCTCGGCGAGTGGTTTGACGATCGGTGTCTGGGGCGACGTCGACAACGCCACCACGGGTACCCGCGGTGTCTTCGGTTCTGCCAATTCGGCCACCGGTGACGTCTGGGGCGTGCACGGTCGAAGCGACAGCAGCAGCGGTCGCGGCGTGTTCGGCTTGGCCGCCAACAACAGCGGCATCAGCACTGGCGTCTGGGGCCAGACCCTCAGCGCCACGGCCGGCGCCCGCGGCGTGTACGGTTTTGCCGCAGCGACCAGCGGAGACGTCTGGGGCGTGCACGGCCGCACGGACAGCAGCGGCGGTCGCGGCGTCTTCGGCGATGCCGCGCCGGCCTCCGGCAGCACCTTCGGCGTCTATGGCCGCGCCGCCTCCACTGCCGGCACCGGCGTGCGGGGCGAGGCCACCGCGACCAGTGGCGCCACCATCGGCGTGTACGGCAGCAGCGCATCGAGCGGCGGTACCGGTGTGCGCGGAGACGGCGAGACCGGCGTGGTGGCGCAAGGGCAATCGCTGGGCCTCGATGGTGCGGCCACCGATCCTGCGGGCCAGGCCATCGGCGTGCGCGGTTCGAGCGGATCGCCCGATGGTGCCGGTGTGTTCGCGATCAACTCGGCGGCCAGCGGCATTGCCTTTGGGGCCCACGCCCAGACCAATTCCACGGCCGGCACCGCGCTGGTCGGCGACGCGCTCGCCACCAGCGGCAGCAATCGCGGCGTGCTGGCGAGAACGGCGTCCGGAACGGGCGTTGGCCTGCGCGCCGAGAACACCGGTACCGCGGGTCTGGCCACGGCGCTCGAAGCCATCGGCGCGGCGACTGGCGGCACGACCTCGGTCTTCCAGGCCAACGGCACCGGCTCTTCGTGGGCCATCGACGCCAGTTCCGCAGGACCCACCGGGCGGGCCTTGAACGCGCGGCTGACCAACACCGGCGCCACCGGTGCCGCGGTCTATGCGCAGGTCAACGCCAGCGGCGCACGCGCGGTGCAGGGCGTCAACCTCGCCGGTGGTCTGGCCGGCGACTTCACCGGCAACGTCAGCGTCAGCGGCACGCTGAGCAAGGGCGGCGGCAGCTTCAAGATCGACCACCCGCTCGATCCGGAGAACAAGTACCTGCTGCACAGCTTCGTCGAGTCACCGGACATGATGAACATCTACAACGGCAACATCGTCACCGGAAAGGATGGCTTTGCCACCGTCGAGTTGCCCGAGTGGTTCGACACGCTGAATCGCGACTTCCGCTACCAGCTGACCGTCATCGGCCAGTTCGCCCAGGCAATCGTCTCGAAGAAGGTCGAGGGCAACCGCTTCGAGATCCGCACCAGCCTGCCGCAGGTCGAGGTCAGCTGGCAGCTCACCGGCATCCGCCAGGACGCCTGGGCCGAGAAGCACCGTATCCCCGTCGAGCTGAACAAGCAGCCTCAGGAGCGCGGCAAGTACCTCCATCCCGAGGCCTACGGACTGTCCGCCGACAAGCGTATCGACGCTGCCGTCGACCACATCAAGGAGTGATGCCATGCAGTACCGGACAAGCGCCATTCTGCTGGCGCTGGGCCTGATCGGTCCGGCGTTGGCGGCGTCCGCAGGGCAGTCGAGCTCCGCGCCCGAGAGGGAGGCCGCGGCCAGGTCCGCGAAGTCTTCCCAGGGCAGCTTGACGCTGACCCGCTGGACCATCGATGCGGGAGGCACGACCAGCGTCAGCGGCGGCAGCTTCAGGCTCGCCGCGACGATCGGCCAGCCGGAGGCGGCGCTCGTGGGCGCTGCGAACTACGCGCTCAGCGCGGGATTCTGGACGCCGCGCGCCTCCTCACCGGCGGGGGACGCGATCTTCGCCGACGGCTTCGAGAGCCCCTGAACGAATCATCCCGAATTGCACGGTCGACCGCTTCCATCCTCGAGTAACCCGATGATGACGCTGGGAAATTTCGAGCCGAATGGCCTCACCCGTCGGGTGATCCCCGCTGCGCCACCGAAACAACGTCCGGCTGCGCTGCTCGCTGTTGCAGGTGTTCGTCCTGCGCCTTCTCGCGCCTTGCCAGCCGACCCGTCAAACGCACCCTCGCGCACGTTCAACTGCGGGGTCTAGGAGGATGGACATCCGCGGCTATCGGGTACGTCGGACCGGGCACCCCGGACCGCCGTGCCGGGTGATCGCCCACGGACGCTATCGGATCGGACGCGACCCGTGCTGCGAGCTCCGGTTCGACGACGCGACGGTGTCGAGGCTGCACGCCGAGATCGAGGTGCTCGCCGATGGCGGCGCGCTGGTGGTCGACCTCGGCTCGCTCAACGGCACTATCGTCGGTGGCGAGAAGGTCTCGCGAAGGGCGCTGTCGGGAGACTTCGATCTTCGGGTGGGCAATGTCGCGCTGTCCTTCGATGCTTGCCGGATCGGGCGCGCGTCGGTGCTGGCGACACAGACCACGGCTGCGCCCGCGTCGAGCGCTCAGCGCACCGGACCGATCGCCGCGGTGTCCGCGGACGCCAGGGGCGATCCCTGATCGATGCACCGGGCGGCGCGCGACTCCCCGCAGCAGGCGTTCAGGCACTACCATGCGCGGCGTGCGCCGATGGCGAGCCATCGGCACCGCTTGGTGGACGAATGCAGGTCAATCCGACGGGGGAGAGGGGATGGGCGATCGACTGGCTTCGGTGAAGGCGCTCTACGACGCCTTCGCGCGCGGCGACGTGCCCGCGGTGCTCGGCGCGCTGGCGCCCGACGTCGAATGGATCGAAGCCGAGGGCGGTCCCTACGGCGGTACGTCGATCGGGCCGCAGGCGGTGCTCGAGAACGTCTTCATGAAGCTCGGCGGTGAGTGGGACGGATTCTCCGCGGTGCCCGCGGAATTCATCGCGCAGGGCGACGTGGTCGTCGCGCTGGGCGAATACAGCGCGACCTTCCGCGCCACCGGCAAGGCCTTCCGGGCGCCCTTCGCGCACGTCTGGCGATTCCGCGGCGACGGGCTGATCGGCGCGTTCCGGCAGTTCACCGACACCCACCTGCACCGGCTTCCGATGCTGTGATCTCGGCCGGCTGGGGTCCATAGAGCGCCGCGGCAGTCGGGATGGCGAGTCGGGATTCCGGATCCCGCGTCCCAGCCTGCGGGTCGACCCCGACGCGGTCACGCGCGCCGCCACGTCGCGTCAGTCACCTCGAACGTTCGCCTTGAACCCCACCAAACGATAAGCAGCCAACCGTGAAGTCCGATCGCCAGCATCGCGACGCGCCGGAACAAGCCGCAGCGGCTCCCGCCGGTCGTCTCGCCAGTCGAGACCTCGTCGATCAGGTCGTCGACGAACTGTTCCGCAGCGACCGAGGGATTCCCTGGACGCTCGGGCAATTGCTGCTGCGGCCAGGCTGGATCATTCGCCGCTACGTCGAGCACCGCGATCCGCGGGTGACGCGGCCCTTCAGGCTGGCCCTGGCGTGCCTGGGCGCGGCCGCGCTGGTGCTGCACCTGCTGGGGAGTCTGGACGCCTTCACCAGCGGATTCGCCGACGGCGTGATGGGTCCGGGCGACCCGGACCGCCGGGGGACGGCGATGCAATCGGCGGGTGCGCTGCTGTTCGCCCGCTTCGACCTGGTCCTGGTGCTGCTGTGGGTGCCGGCCGCGGCGCTGGCGCTGCAGCGCGCCTACCCGAAGCTGGGCCTGAACTTCGCCGAGGGCGCCGCCTTCGGCCTGTACACGCTCGCGCTCAACCTCGTGCTGTTCACTCCGCTGTCGCAGTTGCCGCTGCCGGCAGCCCAGTGGTTGGCGCTCGCATTGGCGTTGCCGGCGTGGAGCCTCGGCTACGCGGCCTTCGGCTTCGGTCGTCCCGAAGGCCACGGCGTCCTGCGCGCACTGGGTTTCGCGCTGCTGGCGCTGCTCAGTGTCCTGCTGATGCTGCTCGCGGTGTTCCTGTCGCTGACCGCCGTCTACGCCGTGCTGGGTTGAGGCGGGAGGCCTCAGGGCGGGTCCAGGCTGCCGAACAGCGCGTCGTGTCGACCGTCGGCCAGCTCACGGTCGAAGCTCGGGCCGATCGACTCGATCAGCCGGTAGCCTTGCTGCGCCGTCGGGCCGTGACCGGCGTGGAGCGAGACTTCGCGATCCTTCGGGTCGAAGCGGAGGCCCAGCGCGACGTCGTCGACCCGCAGCTCGAGGCGCTCGGGATCGTCTCCCGGCACACGCTGGGCAGCATGTGCGCGTTCGAGATGCGCGGCCAGCCGGGCGAGCATCGCGCTCTCCACCGGCTTGATCCGGTACTCGACCATGCCGCCGCCGAAGTCGATCAGCCGGCCGGTCCACGGCCGCGGCGCGACGCCCTCGCGCAGCGCCAGCCGCAGGCCGCGCGCGCCCTCATCGCGCCACTCGAAGTAGTGGTTGAACCAGGCGGCATCGATGCTGCCCTCGCCGTGGAAGCGGGTGGGCGTGTTGTCGAACGGCACCACGTAGGCGCGATTGGCGCGGAAGTCGATGGCGAGCAGGGCGTTGCGGTAATACTCGCCGGCGGAGTGGCTGGTATGCACGACAAGCTGGCGGCCATCGGGCGACAGCGCGTGGGCCTCGCCGTGGGAGGCGGTGAAGGGCTGGATCTGCTCGACGCTGTCGTAGGGTTCGAAAGTGAAGGATTCGAGCGTCGCAACATCCAGCACGACCCGCTGATTGACCAGCAGCAGGCGCCCACCTTCGAGCCGGCGCGATTCGTCGCGCATATCGCGGATCGTCACCAACTGCTCCTGGCCGGGCTGGCCGCCCTCGCTGTCCAGCCACTGCATTCTCGCGCTGTCGCTCCCCGGCGGCACCAGTTCGCGGATCTCGAGCTGGCCGCCGCGGTCGCTAAGCAGAGTGATCCCGGTCTGCCCGACCAGCAGCGCGGGTCGCGGCGCGGCGGTCAGCACCTTGGCTTCCCAGAAGCGGTCGAGTTTCTCGCCACGGCCGACCGGTATCGCCACCTTGCGGCCGTTGTGCCGGACCACGAAGCCGGTGACCTCCATCCGCTCGAACGGATTGGCCGAGATGTTCGGGAAGCGGCCGGTGGAAATCTTCCGGACCTGGGTTTCGACGGTGAAAGGCCCTGCGGTGACCGGTGCGGGGGCGCCGTCACTGCGCGAGCGCGACGCCGACCACAGCGGCCAGGCCAGTGCGAGCAGCATGCCGAAGACGGCTAGGGTGATCAGCAGCGTGCGCATGCGGCGGCCCTGGACGTGTTCGCGGATTGAACGCGAGTCTGCCCCGGGAGCGGACATGATGTGGGGCGGGTAGCCGATAGCCGGTAGCCGGGAGCCGGAAATCGGGAATCGGGAATCGATTTGCGGGCGACTGTCTTGCCCGGGCTGCCCATTGCCTGCCGCCATCGCCGTCGCGCCCCGCAACGGCGCCGTGGCGCTTGCCGGGCCCGATCGCTATACTTCGCGCCTGCCCGCGCTCGGATCGAGTCGCCGGGACGCCTTCGTCGGGGCGTAGCGCAGTCTGGTAGCGCACTAGCATGGGGTGCTAGGGGTCGAGAGTTCGAATCTCTCCGTCCCGACCAACTTTCCATCTTCGCTCTGGGTCGCGGCGGTTGAGCCGCGCAGCGGACGCGCGCGCGCCGCGCGAGGGATCCGCCGGCCTCAGCGGGCGGCGCGCCGGTGCATGAAGGCCAGCCGTTCCAGCAGCTGCACGTCCTGCTCGTTCTTGATCAGCGCGCCGTACAGCGGCGGGATCGCCTTGCTCGGGTCGCGCTCGAGCAGCGCGGCCGGGCTGATGTGGTCGGCCAGCAGCAGCTTCAGCCAGTCGATCAGCTCCGACGTGCTGGGCTTCTTCTTCAGGCCGGGTACCTCGCGCACGTCGAAGAAGATCTCCATCGCCCGCGTCGCCAGGTCGCCGGCGATGCCCGGGAAGTGCACGTCGACGATGCGCTTGAGCGTCTCGCGGTCGGGGAAGGCGATGTAGTGGAAGAAGCAGCGGCGCAGGAAGGCGTCGGGCAGGTCCTTCTCGTTGTTCGAGGTGATGACGATGATCGGCCGGTGCCGCGCGCGCACCGTCTCGCCGGTCTCGTAGACGTGGAACTCCATGCGGTCGAGCTCGCGCAGCAGGTCGTTGGGGAACTCGATGTCGGCCTTGTCGATCTCGTCGATCAGCAGCACCGCGCGGCGATCGGCCTCGAACGCCTCCCACAGCGTGCCGCGACGGATGTAGTGGCGGATGTCGGCCACCCGCGGGTCGCCGAGCTGGGAGTCGCGCAGCCGGCTGACCGCGTCGTACTCGTACAGGCCCTGCTGCGCCTTGGTGGTCGACTTGATGTGCCAGGTCAGCAGCGGCGCGTCGATCGCCTGCGCCAGCTCCTCGGCAAGCAGGGTCTTGCCGGTGCCCGGCTCGCCCTTGATCAGCAGCGGGCGCTGCAGCGCGATGGCGGCGTTGACGGCGAGCTTGAGCTCGTCGGTGGCGACATAGCTGGCGGTACCTTCGAAGCGCATCGGACGTCCTCAGACCTTGACCAGCTGCTTGCCGAAATTGCGGCCTTCGTAGACCCGGCGCAGCGCGGCGGGGAAGTTCTCCAGCCCGTCGACCACGTCGAGCCGGCTGCGGATGCGGCCCTGGGCGGTCCAGGCCGCGAGGTCGGCGATGGCTTCCTCGCTGCGCTGCAGGTAGTCGATGATGACGAAGCCTTCCATCCGCGCGCGCGCCGAGATCAGCGACAGGTAGTTGGCCGGGCCGCGCGCCTCGCCGGTGGCGTTGTACTGCGAAATGCCGCCGCACAGCACGATGCGCGCGTGCAGCCGCAGGCGCTTGAGGACGGCGTCGAGGATGTCGCCGCCGACGTTGTCGAAGTAGACGTCGATGCCCTCCGGGCAGTGCTGCTTCAGCGCCTTCGACACGTCCTCGTGCTTGTAGTCGATCACCGCGTCGGCGCCGAGTTCGTCGGCGACGTAGGCGCACTTCTCGGGGCCACCGGCGATGCCGACCACGCGAAGGCCCAGCACCTTGCCGATCTGCACGACGGTCGAGCCGACTGCGCCGGACGCCGCGGAGACGACCAGCGTCTCGCCGGCCTTGGGCTGGCCGATCTCCTTGAGGCCGAAGTAGGCGGTGAGTCCGGTGCCGCCGAAGATCGACAGCGCCCAGGCCGGGTCGGGCAGGCGCCTGGGGTCGAAGGCGCGCAGGCCCTTGCCGTCGCTGACCAGGCTGTCCTGCACGCCGAGCATGCCGCTGACCCAGGCGCCGGCGGCGAACTTCGGATGACGCGATTCCGTGACCTCGCCGATCGCCGCAGCGCGCATCACTTCGCCCAGCGCCACCGGCGGCCAGTAGCTCTTTGCCTCGCTCATCCATACCCGCATCGCCGGGTCGATCGACACGTACTTCACCGCCACGCGAAGCTGGCCCTCTTCCAGGTCGGGCAGCGTGTCGCTGTGCAGTTCGAAATCGCTGTCCTTGGGCATGCCCTCGGGGCGGGCGGCGAGGTGCAGGGCGCGGTGGGCGTGGGGCATGGCGGATGATCGTCGGTGAGGAAGTCGCAGCATGACCGGCCGCGGGTGAAGGCGTGGCATGCTTGGGGTCTCGAAGTGTAGGGGAGAACCGGCGTGGGCTACCTGTGGCTGAAGACCTTCCACCTGCTGTTCGTGATCGCCTGGATGGCCTGCGTGTTCTACCTGCCGCGGATCCTGGTGAACATGTCCGAGGCCGCCGGCGAGCCCGCCGTGCAGGTGCGGCTGGCGCTGATGGGGCGAAGGTTGTACCGCTTCGGCCACATCATGTTCGGGCTGATGCTGGTCTTCGGCCTGTGGCTGTCGTTCGCCTACAAGCTGCACGGTGGCTGGCTGCACGCCAAGCTGCTCGGCGTGGCGGTGCTGCTGGGCTTCTTCATGTTTACCGGGCGCTGGCTCAAGCGCGCCGCCGCCGGGGGCCCGCTGCCGTCGTCGATGGCGCTTCGGCTGTTCAATGAACTGCCGGTGCTGGTGACGATCCCGGTGATCTACCTGGTGCTGGCAAAACCGTTCTGAGCGCCGGAGCAGCCCGGTCAGGGCAGCAGCACCAGCTTGCCCAGCGTCTGGCCGGACTCCAGCCGACGCTGCGCGTCGGCGGCGCGCTCGAGCGGAAAGGCTTCGACCGGCAGCGGCCGCAGGCGGCCGTCGGCGAAGCGCTCGAGCAGCCAGACCATGCCCTCGCGCAGCTCGCTCGCGTGCGATTGCAGGAAGCTCAGGTTGGCGGCGAGCACGCTGCGGTTGCGCTGGGTCATGTCGAGCGGATTGAAGCGCGGGGTGCGCAGCCAGTCCCAGGCCAGCCGCAGCCAGTTCAGTCGACCGTCGTGCGGCAGCATGCTGTGGAAGCCGTAGATCGCCAGCCGCCCGGTCGGGGCGAGATGGGCGTAGCTGTGCTTCAGCGTAGTCACGCCGTTGGCGTCGAAGATGGCCTCGTAGCCGCCAGGCGCATGCCGCTCGGCGGCGCGCCACAGCGCCTCGGACGATTTGTCGATGACCGCGTCCGCGCCCATCGAGCGGCAGTGCGCGACCTTGTGCGTGGCGCCGACGACGCCCACCACGTGGCAGCCCGCCAGCGCCCCGAGCTGGCACAGCGCCGATCCGACGCCACC
>VFQU01001228.1_pt1 | contig 16003 bp, 17 predicted proteins | sample 3512311 | NCBI WGS metagenome assembly VFQU01 (sample SAMN10412377, study PRJNA504923) | tailings metagenome | isolation source: Relicate 3 Philex TSF3 active mining site | place: Philippines: Tuba, Benguet | collected 2017-08-29
CCAGCTTCTCCAGCAGGGCCTCGATGAGGTCGGCGCGGGTGTTGGTCAGGCGCACCTCGCCGCCGGCCATGGCGGCGGCGACGGCGTAGGTGCCGGCCTCGATGCGGTCGGTGATGACGGCGTGGCTGACGCCCGACAGCCGCTTGACCCCGAGGATGCGGATCACCGGCGTGCCGGCGCCGCTGACCTGGGCGCCCATCTTGTTCAGGCAGTCGGCCAGGTCGACGATCTCGGGCTCGCAGGCGGCGTTCGACAGGATGGTCTCGCCCTGCGCCAGGACGGCCGCCAGCATGGCGTGCTCGGTCGCCCCGACCGAGACGAACGGAAAGGCGATGTCGGCGCCCCACAGGCCGCGCGGGGCCTGGGCGTAGACATAGCCCTCATGCAGGTCGATCTGGGCGCCGAGCGACTCGATGGCCTTGAGGTGAAGGTCGACCGGCCGCGCGCCGATCGAGCAGCCGCCCGGCAGCGACACCTTGGCCTGGCCATTGCGCGCGACCAGGGGCCCCAGCACGTTGAAGCTGGCCCGCATCTGCCGGACCAGGTCGTAGGGGGCGAAACCGCTGACGATCTGGGGCGTGTGCAGCACCGACTCGGGGCCGTCGGGCCCGGTCTTCTCCTCGATGCGCGTGCCCAGGTGGGTCAGCAGCTTGCCGAGGAACCGCGTGTCGGCCAGGCGCGGCATGTTGGTCAGACGCAGCGGCTCGTCCGTCAAAAGGCTGGCGACCATCAGCTTGATGGCCGAGTTCTTGGCGCCGCTGATCGGGATGTTCCCGTTGAGCCGCGCGCCGCCGGTGATGGCGATGCTGTCCATCCAGTCCCTCGAAAAGGCCTCGCAGGCCCGCGAATGTGTCGGAAGCGTCCCTCGCCCCGCACGATCATCTGTTGTCGGCCTCTTAGCGCCCGCAAGGCCGCGGCGCCACAAGGGCCGGTCAATTCCCTGTCAGGATTCGGCGCCCTCGCCGCTCCCGGGCCGCGTCGCGGCCTTCGCCGGCGCCTTGCGTCGCCTCAGGTTGGCGCGCAGGGCCGCGGCCAGCCTGGCGGCCTTGTCGTCCTTGTCCTGCGGGGGTTTTGCGCCCTTTTCGCTCATGACGACGAATGCGCCACGGCGGCGAAGTTCGATCAAGCCGATTTTTCCCTTCACGCGGCCGCCGACTTTCGCTATCAGGCGCGCCTCGCCTTTTTCGCCGCCGTAGCTCAGTGGTAGAGCGCATCCTTGGTAAGGCTGAGGTCGGCAGTTCAATCCTGCCCGGCGGCACCAGGCCTTCTTCCGTTCATCGGCAAAGCGTCCGCCCCTTCGGGGGGCCGATCAGCCGACGATGACGTTCTCCTCGACCAGGAACAGCGGCGACCGGGCCAGGTCGATGAACCGCTTCTCGTCCTCCAGCAGCTCCAGCGCCGCCTGGCGGGCGGCGGGATCGGGGTTGGCCATCGATTCGAGGCTGTCCCACCACAGCTCGGCCACCCCGTCGAACGCCGGCGGCCCGGCGCGGCTGGCGGCCAGGGCGGCGAAGGCGGCGTCCGGCAGGGTATGGCTCTGGACGTATCGCCTGATGCGCAGCAGTTCGGCCCGCGCGGCGACCAGCGGCGCATGGGTGCCGCGCCAGTAGGCCTGGAACGCTTCCCGGCTGAGGTGCGGCAGGCGGGTCAGGCAGAAGGTGATCTTGATCATCGGGCGTCCTCCGCCCGACACGCTAGTGCGGCCCGCGCCGCGGCGAAACGGTCACCCGACGGAAGCGACCTCAGCCCTTGACCAGCGAGCCGCCGAAGTAGCCGGCCGTGGCGATGGCAGCGGTGACGAAGGCGCCCCAGGCCAGGTCGGCGGCGACGATGGTCCAGGAGAAGCCCTTCAGCGTCGCCATGTTGGTCAGGTCATAGGTGGCGTAGGCGACAAGGCCGAAGATCGCCCCTGTGACCAGCGCCGTTGTCCAGGAGCCGGTCGCCAGCGCCGGCCGCACGGCGAAGAACACCACACCGGCCAGGTACAGCAGGTAGAAGGCCACCGCCGCGACCATGTTCGGCTTTTCCAGCAGCAGCCCGCCGATCTCGCGCTGGTAGAGCTTCTGGGCGATCACCGCCAGCCAGAGGAAGTCCAGGACCACGAAGGCGGCCCCGGCGGCGATGTAGGCGGCGATGAAGCGCATGTTCGGGTCTCCTGCTTCAGACCTAGAACGCGCCGCCCGCCTTTCCAGCCTCCGGACATGAAAACGGCCGGCGAGGTCTCCCCCGCCGGCCGTTTCCCCGATCTGTCCGCGCCTGGCCTACTCGGCGGCCAGCGCCATGGCCGCGCCGGCGGTCAGGGCCGTCTTGGCCGCCAGTTCGGCCTTGGCCTGCTCGTATTCGGCCGACAGGCGGGCGACCAGTTCGCCGGCGGTCGGCACGTCCTTGATGGCGCCGATGCCCTGGCCGCAGCCCCAGATGTCGCGCCAGGCCTTGGCTTCCTGGTTGCCGCCCGAGCCGAAGTTCATCTTCGAGGGATCGCTCTGCGGCAGGTTGTCGGGATCCAGCCCGGCCCGCTCGATCGAGGGGCGCAGGTAGTTGCCGTGAACGCCGGTGAACAGGTTGCTGTAGACGATGTCGTCGGCGCCGCTCTCGACGATCATGTCCTTGTAGCCCTGCACCGCCCGCGCTTCCTGCGTGGCGATGAAGGCCGAGCCCATGTAGGCCAGGTCCGCGCCCATGGCCTGGGCGGCGAGGATCGCGCGGCCGTTGGCGATCGAGCCGGATAGCGCCACCGGCCCGTCGAACCAGGCGCGAATCTCCTGGATCAGGGCGAAGGGCGACAGGCTGCCGGCATGGCCGCCGGCGCCGGCGGCCACGGGAATCAGGCCATCGGCGCCCTTCTCGATGGCCTTCCGGGCGAAGCGGTCGGTGATGACGTCATGCAGGACGACCCCGCCCCATCCGTGAATCGCCTTGTTCAGGTCCTCGCGCGCGCCCAGCGAGGTGATCATCACCGGAACCTTGTACTTGGCGCAGAGCTCGACGTCCTCATCGAGCCGGTTGTTGGTGCGGTGGACGATCTGGTTGACGGCGAACGGCGCGCTGGGGGTGTCCGGATTGGCCCGGTCCCAGGCCGCCAGTTCCTCGGTGATCTGGGCGAACCATTCGTCCAGTTGCGAGATCGGCCGGGCGTTCAGCGACGGAAAGCTGCCGACGATGCCGGCCTTGCACTGGGCGATGACCAGTTCGGGGCCGGAAATGATGAACAGCGGCGAGGCGATCACCGGCAGGCGCAGGCGGTCGCGGAGAACGGGAGGAAGGGCCATGGCGAGTCTCGAGGTTTACGTGATGTACGCCGTAAATATATCGGGCCGGATCGCCGCGCAATGCTGACGCAAGGTCCGCCAAGGCCGAATTTCGCGCGCCGCTTCCGCCGCCCCGCCGCTTGACGCTCGTTACGTCAGGGGCGCATGACCCCGGTTGATTTGCTGCATCGCACCTTGGAGCCGACGCCTTGACCGGAACCGTGCTGTCCCTGGCCGACGACTTCCCCGCCGCCCCTCGCGAGGAGTGGCTGTCGCTGGTGGAGAAGACCCTCAAGGGCCAGGCGTTCGAGGACGCGCTGGTGTCGCGCACCGCCAACGGCATCGCCATCCAGCCGCTCTACACCGAAGGCCCGGTCAACCCGCGCGACCTTCGCGCCCGCGACACCCAGCGCCCCTGGGACCTGAGGACCATCGTCGCCCACCCCGACAAGGCCCAGGCCAACGCCGATATCCTGAAGGACCTGGAGCAGGGCGCGGCCTCCGTGCTGGTGCGCATCGACCCGACTGCCCGGGACGGGGTGGCGATCAACGATGCCGATGGCCTCGCCCGCGTCCTGGACGGCGTCCTGCTGGATCTCGCGCCGGTCGCGCTGGACGCCGGTTTCCTGGGGCCGAAGGCCGCCGACTGGCTGGCCGCCCTGGCCAAGGGCGCGCCCAACGCGCCCCTCGCCTTCCACATGGACCCGCTGTCGGCCTTCGCCCGCACCGGCGCCTCGCCGGGGCCGATGGAAAGCTGCATGGTCTCGGCCGCCACCGTCGGCGCCCGCCTCCTCGACATCCATCCCAAGGCCAGCCTGATGCTGGCCAGCGGCGCGGTGGTGCATGAAGCCGGCGGCGGCGAGGCCGAGGAACTGGCCTTCATGGCGGCGTCCGCCGTCGCCTACGCCCGCGCCCTGGTTCGCGCCGGCCTGACCATGGATCAGGCCTTCGGCGCCATCACCCTTGGGGTCAGCACCGACGGAGAATACTTCACCAGCGTCGCCAAGCTGCGGGCGGCCAAGGTCCTGTGGGCGCGGCTGACGCGGGCCTGCGGCGTCGAGACGCCGCCGTGCATCGAGGCGCGCACCTCGCACCGCATGCTGACGCGCAAGGACCCCTGGACCAACCTGTTGCGGCTCACCGCCGCCGGTTTCGCCGCCGCAGTCGCCGGCGCCGACGCCATCGTCCTGGGCGCCTACACCGACGCCATCGGCCTGCCGACCGCCTTCGCCCGCCGCCAGGCCCGCAACACCCAGCTGGTGCTGATGGAAGAGGCCAACCTCGGCCGCGTCGCCGACCCGGCCGGCGGCGCCGCCTACCTCGAAACCCTGACCGACCAGATCGCCCGCGCCGCCTGGGGCGGCTTCCAGGCCATCGAGGCCGAGGGCGGCGCCATCGAGGCGCTGTCGCGCGGCGTCGTGGCGAAGGCCGTGTTCGCCACCCGCGACGCCTGGCTGGCCCAGCCGCGCAAGATTCTCGGCGTCACCGCCTTCCCCAACGCCGACGAGACCCCGGTCGAGGTGGTCCAGGTCGATCCTGCCGCCTTCGCCGTCGACAGCCCCGACCTGCGCATCCCGGGACCGGCCGCCACCTGCCCCGCCCTCACCCCCGTGCGCCTCGCCGCCGCCCACGAGGAGGCCTGATCCATGACCGCCTTCCCCGACTTCACCGCGCTCGACTTCGACGCCCTCGCCGCCGCCGACACCACGGGCGGCTCGGCGCCGGCCTGGGAGACGCCCGAAGGCGTCAGCGTCGCCCCCGCCTATGGCCCGGACGACACCCGCGAGCTCGACTTCCTGAACGGCTACCCTGGCGTGGCGCCCTTCCTGCGCGGCCCTTATCCGACGATGTACGTCACCAACCCCTGGACGGTGCGCCAGTACGCCGGCTTCTCGACCGCCGAGGACAGCAACGCCTTCTACCGCCGCAACCTGGCCGCCGGTCAGATGGGCCTGTCGGTGGCCTTCGACCTGGCCACCCACCGCGGCTACGATTCCGACCATGAGCGGGTGAAGGGGGATGTCGGTATGGCCGGCGTCGCCATCGACAGCATCCTCGACATGCGCACCCTGTTCGACGGCATCCCGCTCGACAAGATGAGCGTCTCGATGACCATGAACGGCGCGGTTCTGCCGATTCTGGCGCTCTACATCGTCGCCGCCGAGGAGCAGGGCGTCCCGCCCGAGAAACTGTCCGGGACCATCCAGAACGACATCCTCAAGGAGTTCATGGTCCGCAACACCTACATCTATCCGCCCGCCCCCAGCATGCGGATCATTTCCGACATCTTTTCATATACTTCCGAGAAGATGCCGAAGTTCAACTCGATCTCGATCAGCGGCTATCACATGCAGGAGGCCGGCGCGACCGCCGACCTTGAGCTGGCCTACACCCTGGCCGACGGCATCGAATACGCCCGCGCCGGCGTCGCCGCCGGCATGACCATCGACCAGTTCGCGCCGCGCCTGTCCTTCTTCTGGGCCATCGGCATGAACTACTTCATGGAAGTGGCCAAGATGCGCGCCGCCCGCCTGCTCTGGGCGCGGCTGATGAAGCGTGAGTTCGACCCCAAGGACAGCCGCAGCCTGTCGCTGCGCACCCACAGCCAGACCTCCGGCTGGTCGCTGGCCGCTCAGGACGTGTTCAACAACGTTTCGCGCACCGCCATCGAGGCGATGGCCGCCGTCAACGGCCAGACCCAGAGCCTGCACACCAACTCGCTCGACGAAGCCCTCGCCCTGCCGACGGATTTCTCGGCCCGCATCAGCCGCAACACCCAGCTTTTCCTGCAGCTGGAAAGCGGCACGACCCGCGTCGCCGACCCGTGGGGCGGCAGCTACTACGTCGAACGCCTGACCCACGACCTGGCCGCCCGGGCGCTGGCCCACATCGAGGAGGTCGAGGCGCTGGGCGGCATGGCCAAGGCCATCGAGCAGGGCCTGCCCAAGCTGCGCATTGAGGAAGCCGCCGCCCGCACCCAGGCCCGCATCGACGCCGGCCGCCAGAGCGTGGTGGGCGTCAACCGCTACCGCCCCGAGGTGGCCGACGACATTCCGGTGCTCAAGGTCGACAACGCCGCGGTCCGCAACGCCCAGCTCGAAAAGCTCAAGCGCCTCAAGGCCGAACGCAACGAAGCCGAGACCCAGGCCGCCCTGCAGGCGCTGGAGGACGGCGCGCGCGGGTCGGGCAACCTGCTGGCCCTGTCGGTGGACGCGGCGCGCGCCAAGGCGACGCTGGGCGAAATCAGCTATGCTCTGGAGAAGGTGTTCGGTCGCCACCGCGCCGAGATCAAGTCGATCCAGGGGGTCTATGTGTCCGAGGCCGGATCCAACGCCGCCGTCCAGCGCGCCAAAGCCATGGTCGAGGCCTTCGAACAGGCCGACGGCCGCCGCCCGCGCATCCTGATCGCCAAGATGGGCCAGGACGGCCACGACCGGGGCCAGAAGGTGATCGCCACGGCCTTCGCCGACCTGGGCTTCGATGTCGACATGGGCCCGCTGTTCCAGACCCCGGCCGAGGCCGCCCGCCAGGCGATCGAGAACGACGTCCATGTCGTCGGCGCCAGCTCGCTGGCCGCCGGCCACCTGACCCTCGCGCCCGAACTCAAGGACGAGCTGGCCAGGCAGGGCCGCGCCGACATCATGACCGTGATCGGCGGCGTCATCCCGCCGCAGGACTGGCCCGAGCTGGAAAAGGCCGGCGTCGCCGCCATCTTCCCGCCCGGCACCGTCATCGCCGAAGCGGCCATCGACCTGCTGGAAAAGCTCAACCGCCAGCTGGGCTATGAGCAGCCGGCGGCTGCCGAGTGATCTGCCGCCCGTTCGGCTCCGCGCCGGACGGTCCGCGACGCCTCAACTGATCCCGGTCAGCCCGGAATCCACCGCCAGGGTCTGGCCGGTGACGTAGACGCTTTCGTCGCTGATGAAGAACAGCGCCGCATAGGCCACTTCCCAGCCCGTCGCCTGGCGGCCAAAGGGGACCGGCGCGCGGCCGCGGCTGGGGCGTCCCTGGGTCGCCAGCCGTCCCAGCGGGGTGTCGACCAGGCCCGGGGCGACGATGTTGGCCCGAACGCCCTTTCGCGCGCCCTCCATGGCCACATGGCGCATCAGCCCGCCAAGCGCCGCCTTCGAGCTGTCATAGGCCGGCAGGCGCGAGCCGGCGACCAGCCCGGCGATGGAGGAGATGAAGACGATCGAGCCGCCGGGCTCCATCACCGGCAGGGCCTCGCGGCAACACAGCATCGGGCCCCGCAGGTTGATGCCCAGCACCTGGTCCCACTCCTCTGCCTTCACCCGCGAGAGGCCCAGGCCGCCGACGCCGACACCGACGTTGCAGACCATGCCGTCCAGGCCGCCCAGGCCCTCGGCCGCCTCGCGCACCATCCGCGCGACCTGCGCCTCCTCGGCGATGTCCGCCTCGATGGCGATCGCCCTGCCGCCCTCGGCCTCGACCAGCCGCACCGTCCCGGCCGCGCTTGCGGCATCACGGTCGGCCACCGCGACGGCGGCGCCTTCCCGGGCGAACAGCAGGCTCATCGCCCGGCCGTTGCCCACCGGATCGGAGCCGGGATCGACCTGCCGCTGGCCGCCGCCGACGACCAGGATGCGGCGCCCGGCCAGCCGGCCCCGGCCCGGAGCGCGGCCCTCGCTCTCGGCGCTGGGCGGGCGGATATAGGGTTCATCATCGGCCATGGTCTTCGCTCCCTCTCTTTTGGGAGCAGCATGAACGCAGCGGGCCGGCCGTGGAAGGCGCCCGCGCTAGTGCGCCGCCGCGCCCTTCCGCCCGCGCTTGCGGGTGTGCTTCTTCAGCGGCACGTCGGCGGGGGCGCCGTGGCGGCCCTCGACGTCCTTCTGCAGGGCCGTGGCGGCCATCAGGTGGCCCTGGAAGATGACGTCGATGGCGTCGCCGACGATCGGGATTTCCGAGGTCAGGGTGTCGAGCCCCAGATAGGCGATCATCCGCAGCAGGGTGGCCGGCGAAACCCTTGCGCGAAGGCCCTCGATGATCAGGAAGCCGCCGACGCTGACGCTGTAGATCGTGCCGGCGACGGGGATCCAGGTCAGCAGCCCGTCCAGCCCGATGCCGAACGGACCGATGCCGATGACGCGGTCCGACATCGTCTTGATCGTCTGTGCGGACTTCCAGGCGCTGTGGGCGCGTTCGCGGCTCATGGAGCGGGAGCGTATACCCGCGATATCGGTTCCCGCCAGTGACCTTGTGCGGCCGGACCTTGTGTCAGGCGACCTTGGGCTTGCGCGGGCTCTTGCCGAGGAAGACGACCCGCCGCTTTTCCTTGCCGGCGCGGACACGGGCCATCAGGTCGCGGTACTCGGCGGTGTTCAGCGCATCCTCGCGGGCGCCCTCGAAGTAGATGGTCTCTTCCATGTGCTTGAGCAGCATGTCCGCCGCCCACTTGTGGCCGGTGAACAGCACGTCGGCGATCTTGCCCAGGTTGCCGGCCAGAGGCGCGATGGTGTCCACCGCCAGGATGCCGCCCATCTGCACCAGGATCATCGGCTCGGCCCGGGCGCGCACGCCGTCGTAGATCAGCAGCATGCCGGCCAGGAAGCTGTAGAGCGATCCCGCGCCCGGCACCAGGTTCAGCGCGGCGTCCAGGCCGACGCCGAAGGGGCCCACGCCGATGACGTTGTCCGACAGCTTCTTGGTGCGCTCGATGCTGCTCCGCACATTGTGCAGATCGAGGTGCGTCCGGGCGAGGATCATCTGGGGCTCCGCATGTCCCGCGGCGGCGCAATCGGCTCCCCCGCGCGCGGCACTCTGCAACAAGCCTGCCGCCTCTTGGAAGAGCCGTGATCGGGATTCGCCGGTTAAGCCTGTTCCGGCGGCGATTCTTTCGCCTGCGGGGAGAACGCTCGCCGCCGGGCGCGTTTAGGCTTAATACTGACCCCCGTGAAAGGCGCACCCGACATGCTGATCTCGACCACCCCGTTCATCGAGGGTCGGCCGGTCCGTGAGTACAAGGGCGCGATCTACGCCACCTCGATTCTCGGGGCCAACGTCGTGCTCGACCTGCTGGCCGCGATCCGCGACTTCATCGGCGGCAAGTCCAAGTCCTACGAACGGGTCCTGGCCCGCGCCCGCGAGGATGCGCTGAAGAACCTGATGAAGGAGGCCGAGAAGGTCGGCGCCAACGCCGTCATCGCCGTCGACCTCGACTACAACACCGTCGGCCCCAACGGGCAGATGCTGATGGTTTCGGTTTCCGGCACGGCCGTGGTTCTCTAAACCCGGCGGCGTGACGACACCCACCGCCCGACCAGCCCTCGACATCGACGATCTCGCCCGCCGGCTGATGGCCGGCGAACGGCCGGCGCTGGCCCGGGCCATCACCCTGGTCGAAAGCCGCCGGGCCGACCATCAGGCGGCCGCCCGCCAGCTCCTGCAGGCGATCATGCCGTCCGCCGGCCGCTCGCAGCGCGTCGGCATCACCGGGGTCCCGGGCGCGGGCAAGTCGACCACCATCGAGGCGCTGGGCTGCAACCTCACCGCCGCCGGGCATCGGGTGGCCATCCTGGCCATCGATCCATCCTCGACGCGCACCGGCGGCTCCATCCTCGGCGACAAGACCCGCATGGAGCGGCTGGCCAGCGACCCGGCCGCCTTCATCCGCCCCTCCCCCTCCAGCGGCGAACTGGGCGGGGTGGCCCGCAAGACGCGCGAGGCCATCCTGCTGTGCGAGGCGGCGGGCTTCGATGTCGTCATCGTCGAAACCGTCGGCGTCGGCCAGTCCGAGACCGTGGTGGCGGACATGGTCGATCTCTTCATGGCGGTGCTGATCCCCAGCGGCGGCGACGAGTTGCAGGGCATCAAGAAGGGGCTGATCGAGATCGCCGACCTGATCCTGATCAACAAGGCCGACATCGACCCGGCGCGAGCCGAGCGCTCGGCGCGCGACTATCGAAACGCCCTGCACATCCTCACGCCCGCCCACCCCGACTGGACCCCGCCGGTGCTGACCGCGTCCGGTCTGAACAACGCCGGGCTCGACACCCTCTGGGCGACCATAGAGCGGCACCGCGAGATCATGACCGCCAACGGCGGCCGCGAGGCGCGGCGGGCGGACCAGAATATCCGCTGGATGTGGGCCATGGTCCGCGACCGGCTGGAACAGTCGTTCCGCACCCATCCGGGCGTGGCCGGCCAGGTCCCCGCGCTGGAGACCCTGGTCCGCGCCGGCGAGATGCCCGCCTCCACCGCCGCCGACAACCTGCTGGCCGCCTTCGAGGCACGCCCCCCTAACCGGGGATGAAACGACCGGCGCGGGGCGGCAGTGTGGGATCTGGGAGACCCGGACATGATCACCGCCCTGCTGCTCGCCGCCCTGCTGTCCTTCCAGCCCGCTCCCGCTGAGCCACCAGCGGCAGGACCCGCCGGCGCAACCCCGGCCGCGACCGAGCCCGATGACGAGGAAGACTGGGGATTCCCGCCGCCCGCGCCGCCCGTATCGGACGCTGAGGCGCGCGAGGCCGCCAATCGCGCCGCGATCGAGCGCGCGGAACAGGCGCGGATAGAGGCCCAGGGCGTCCCTCGCGCCCGGCCGCGCGGCATGCTCTGCCGCGAGACTGACGTGGGCCTCGTCTGCGCCACGTCCGAGCGGGCTCTGGATGATCAGGAACGGCGGCTGCGCGAGCAGCGGGCGAGAGACGACTAGAGCAGTATGACGTCAGTCGGATCCGGCTGGCGGCTGGATTCTGCTCTCGACCCAAGAGTTCAGAGCCTGACTCAGGGCTCAGGTGGTTCCATCTGAACCCGTCAGGCTCTAGCCGGCGGACAGCCGCAGCGCCTGAGCTACCCACGCCTCACGGGCGATGCGGCCCATCAGGCGCATCTCGCGGTCGAGCACCGCGATTTCTTCATCGGTCCAGGCGGCGATCTGGGCAAACCGCGTCACGCCGCGCGAGGCCAGGGCTGCAGCCAGCTTGGGACCGATCCCGGTCAGCCGGGTCAGGTCGTCGGCCGCCGCGACCTGCGGGCTCGCCGCCTGCTGGGGGTCGGCCAGGGGCTCGACTTCGAGCTCGGGCTCGGGCGCGGAAAGGACCTTCTGTGCGGCCGCCTCGACCTCGGGCTCCGGACGCGGGGTCACCGGCGCCTCGACGGCCGCCGGCTCGGCGCGCAGCCATCGCGCCGCCCAGTAGAAGGCCGCGCCCGCGACGGCGGCGCCGCCGAACAGTAGCCACAGCGGCGAGGCCGCGCCCACGGGCAGGCGCAGGGCCGTATCGTCGGATTGGGACAGGGAAAGGGTCATCGGCCGTGTCTCCGCCACGGCGGCCGGGCCGGCCGCCCTTGTGCAATGCAACATAACACGGCACAGCGGCCTTCGCACGTGCGAATGGATCAGCCGTCCAGGCGCCAGGCCTCGCCCCGGCCCTGACCTTCGCCGAGGCCCGCCACCCAATCGCAGACCACGCCCAGCGGCCCGTCCAGTCCCGCCGGAGCGCCGGCGATGACCAGGGCGCAGCCGTTCATCTTCATCGGCTCGGTCAGCGGACGCAGCCGGCATTCGCCGACCAGGGCGCCGGACGCCGAGGGCTCGATGTCGCGAAGGAAGGCGTCGAAGGTCTCCAGGTCCTTCAGCGGCAGCCAGACGGCGATGCAGGCGCCCGGGCGCGCGGCGACGACCTGCGCCATCGTCTCGGCGATCCGGCGGTAGTCGTCCGGTCGCTCGAACGGGGGATCGATCAGCACCATCAGCCGGCCCTTGCCCTCATGCGCGGCGCGGACGGCGGTCGCGTAGCCGTCCGCCTGCTGCGCGCGAGCGCCGGCGAAGGGCGCCAGGGTCTGGCTCAGCAGCGCCAGGTCGTCGTCGCGGATCTCGCAGGCGGTGTAGCGATCCTGTGGACGCAGCCGATGGCCGATCAGGCTGGGGGAGCCCGGATAGAACCGCACCTCGCCCTGGCCGTTGCCGGCGGCCACCGCCGCCTTAAGCGCCGCGAAGGCGGTCGGCGCCGTCTCGTCGGCCATCAGTCGGAAAACGCCCTGCGCCGCCTCGCCCGTCCGCCGCGCCAGTTCTCCCTCCAGGTCATAGCCGCCGGCGCCCGCATGCGTGTCGACGATCTCCAGCGGCGCCGGGTCGGCCATCAGCGCATCGAGCAGCAACAGCAGGCCGGCGTGCTTGACCAGGTCGGCGAAGTTTCCGGCGTGGAAGGCGTGGCGATAGTTCATGCGCGGGGTCTCGGGGGAACCGGCGCCCTGACTACCACGTTGCGCGCCATGCAGAAGGACGCCTTGCATGGCTCGCGACACGGCCGACCCGCCCCAGGCAGCACCGGGCGAACTTCCCGAAGGCCTCGTCTACTGCAACGACGATGGCCCCGGCATCCGACGACGCAAGCAGGGCGAAGGCTGGGCCTATCTGGATGACGCCGGCCGGACGGTCACCGCCGCCGCGACCCTCGACCGCATCGCCGGGCTGGCGATCCCGCCGGCCTGGACCGGCGTCTGGATCGCCCCGCGCCCCGGCTGCCATATCCAGGCCACCGGCCGCGACGCGCGCGGCCGCAAGCAGTACCGCTACCATCAGGACTGGACCCAGGCGCGGGGCGAAGCCAAGTTCGACCGCGTCGCCGCCTTCGGCCGCGCCCTGCCCCGGCTGCGCAAGCGGGTGGAGAAGGACCTGCGCCGACGCGGCCTGCCGCGCGAGAAGGTCCTGGCCGCCGTCGTCGGCCTGCTCGGCCTCACCCACATTCGGGTCGGCAACGACGCCTACGCCCGCGAGAACCGCAGCTTCGGCCTGACAACCCTGCGCAAGCGCCACGTCAGCCTGTCGAGCACAGGGGCGGTGTTCGAGTTCACCGGCAAGAGCGGCAAGGCGCACCGGACGGGGTTTCGCGACCGCCGCCTGGCCCGCGTCGTGCGCGCCTGCCACGAGCTGCGCGGCCACCGGCTGTTCCAGTATCTCGACGACACCGGCGAGCGTCACAATGTGACATCGGGCGACGTCAACGACTACCTGCGCGACGCCATGGGCGAGGCCTTCACGGCCAAGGACTTCCGCACCTGGACCGGCACGCTCGAGGCGGCCCGCTTCCTCTGCGGCCAGCCCGCCGGCGCGACGAAGGCCAGCCTGACCGCCTGCGCCCGCACCGTCTCGCGGGTGCTCGGCAATACCCCGGCCGTCTGCCGCAAGGCCTACATCCACCCGGGCGTCGCCCAGGCCTTCGAGACCGGCGCCCTGTCGCTCCGGCCCGGCCGCTCCGAGCGCGCCTTCGAGACCGCTCTCATCCGCCTGCTCGAAAAGCGCGCCGCCCTTCCGCCAAGTCACCCTTCCAAAGCCTCTCCCGACGAATAAAGTGATCGCCAATCACCCAAGAAAAGTCCGGGGAGGACAGAACCAATGGCCGGGACGAAACTCCGCTTCGGGGCGTTCATCGCGCCCTTCCATCCGCTGCGCGAGAATCCCACCCTCGCGCTTGAGCGCGACATCGAGCTGGTCCAGCACATGGACCGGCTGGGCTATGACGAGGCCTGGATCGGCGAGCACCACTCGGCCGGCTACGAGCTGATCGCCAGCCCCGAGCTGTTCATCGCCACGGTCGCCGAGCGCACCCGCAACATCCGTCTGGGCACCGGCGTCTCGTCCCTGCCCTACCACCATCCGCTGATGCTGGCCGACCGCATCAACCAGCTGGACCACATCACCCGCGGACGGGTGATGCTGGGCTGCGGCCCGGGCGCCCTGCCCTCCGACGCCTTCATGATGGGCATCCCCGTCAGCGCCCAGCGCGACCGCATGGACGAGGCGCTGGATTGCATCGTCGCCCTGCTGCGTGGCGAGCAGGTGACGAAGAAGACCGACTGGTTCGAGCTGCAGGAAGCCCGCCTGCAGATGACGCCCTACAGCCGCCCCTCGGTCGAGATCTGCGTCGCCAGCCAGGTGTCGCCCACCGGCGCCCAGGCCGCCGGCCGCAACGGCGCCGGGCTGCTGTCGATCGGCGCGACCCAGTCGGGCGGCTTCAACGCCCTGGCCTCCAACTGGGCCATCGCCGAGGAAAGCGCTCGCGATCACGGCAAGACGGTCGACCGCAACAACTGGCGCCTCGTCGGCCCGATGCACATCGCCGCCACCCGCGAGGAAGCCCGCGCCCAGGTCCGCTTCGGCCTGGAGGACTGGCTCTACTACTTCCGCGAAGTCGCCGCCCTGCCGCTGGCCCCGCAGGACGGCAGCGATCCGGTCGACGCCCTGATCAACTCCGGCATGGCCGTCATCGGCACGCCGGACGACGCCGCCGCCCAGATCGAACGGCTCCAGGCCCAGTCGGGCGGCTTCGGCGCCTTCCTGTTCATGGACCACAACTGGGCCGAATGGGATCACAAGCGGAAGTCCTACGAGCTGTTCGCCCGCTATGTCGCGCCGAGGTTCCAGGGCCTGAACGAGAACCGCGACACCTCGCTGAAATGGGCGGCCGAGAACCGCCCGCGCTTCATCGGCGAAGCCATGGCCGCCGTCGGCGCCCGCGTGGCCCAGCACATCCAGGCCAAGGGCACGGACAACATCCGTCCCGAGATCCTCGCCGCGATGGGCATGGACAAGAAGGACTGACCGTCCGCCGGGCGGGCCGCACGCCAGCGGCCCGCCGCCAGGCCATTGGCTTTGGCGCGACTCCGCCCAGAACATTGGCGTCATGTACGCCTACCTCCGCCGTTTCCTGCCCCAGGGCCCGGCCCAGCCCTGGTCCGAGCGCCTCAAGGCCTTCGCCGGGGCGCTGATCGGCATCGCGCTCACCGGGCTGGTCAGTCACCTCGCCATCCCTGACGCCGGCGCCCTGCCGCTGCTGATCGCGCCGATGGGGGCCAGCGCGGTGCTGCTGTTCGCCGTCCCCGCCAGCCCGCTGGCCCAGCCCTGGTCGATTCTCGGCGGCAACGTGCTGTCGGCCCTGGCCGGCGTCGCCTGCGTCCAGATGATCGCCCACCCGGTCCTGGCGCCCGCCGCCGCCGTGGCCAGCGCCATCCTGCTGATGAGCCTCTGCCGCTGCCTGCACCCGCCCGGCGGCGCGGTCGCCCTGACAGCGGCGGTCGGCGGCCCCGCCGTCCTGGCGGCCGGCTACAGCTTCGCCCTCGTTCCGGTCGCCCTGAACTCGGGCCTGCTGCTTCTGGTCGCCCTGGTCTTCAACCGCCTCGCGGGCCGCTCCTACCCCCACGTCGCCCAGGCTCCGGCGCCCGCCGCCCACGGCACCAGCGATCCGCCGCCGGACGCCCGGGTGGGCTTCACCCTGGCCGACATCGACACCGCCCTGGCGCGCTACGGCGAATTGCTCGACGTCAGCGCCGAGGACCTCGAGGCTCTCTTCCGCCAGGTCGAGGTCCAGGCCCATCGCCGGCTGCACGGCGCCATCGCCTGCGGCGAGATCATGTCCCGCGATGTCGTCAGCCTGTCGCCGCTGGACAGCCAGGACGCCGCCCGCGCCCTGCTCGCCGGCCACGACTTCCGCTCCGCCCCAGTCGTCGACGCCGAAGGCCGCCTGGCCGGCCTGATCACCCGCGCCATCCTGCTGGAGGACCGTCCCGGAACCGTGGCCGAGGTCATGGACCGCGATCCGCCCACGGCCGGCCAGGCGACGCCGATCGACGAGCTGCTGCCCGTCCTGTCCCACGGCGCCTGGCGCGAGGTGATGATCCTGGCCGAGGACCGGCGCCTTGCCGGCGTCGTCACCCAGACCGACCTGATCGCCGCCCTCTACCGTGCCCGCGTCGCCGAGGCGGTGGCGGCCGGCTAGGCCAGCGACGGATCGACCAGG
>VFQU01001229.1_pt1 | contig 16002 bp, 16 predicted proteins | sample 3512311 | NCBI WGS metagenome assembly VFQU01 (sample SAMN10412377, study PRJNA504923) | tailings metagenome | isolation source: Relicate 3 Philex TSF3 active mining site | place: Philippines: Tuba, Benguet | collected 2017-08-29
ATTTGCCGTTCTTGAAGAACTCGGTCGAAGCACTATCGAGGCCGAGCATCACGTCCACGCCCGGCTTGTAGCCCGCCGCCTCGATCGACTTGGCGATGAAGCCGAGCGCTTCGTCGGCCGATTTCAAATTCGGCGCGAAACCGCCTTCGTCGCCCACATTCGTCGCGTGGCCCGCATCCGACAGGCGCTTCTTGAGCGCGTGGAAAACCTCCGCGCCCACGCGCACCGCTTCGGCCAGCGTCTTGGCGCCGACCGGCAGGATCATAAATTCCTGGAAGTCGATCGGATTGTCGGCATGGGCGCCACCGTTGATGATGTTCATCATGGGGACAGGCAGCACATGTGCCCGCGCCCCGCCGACATAGCGATAAAGCGGCAAGCCCCGCGACGCGGCGGCGGCCTTGGCAACCGCCAGCGACGTGCCGAGAAGGGCGTTGGCGCCCAAGCGCGCCTTGTTCGGCGTGCCGTCGAGATCGATCAGGATGCGGTCGATCTTCAACTGGTCTTCGGCGTCGAGACCCGAGACCGCGTCGAAGATTTCGGTGTTCACGGCGCCGACGGCCTTCGTCACACCCTTGCCGAGATAGCGCTTCTTATCGCCGTCGCGCAACTCCACCGCCTCGTGCGCACCGGTCGAAGCGCCCGACGGCACCGCCGCGCGGCCGAAGGAACCGTCATCCAAACGCACATCGACTTCGACCGCGGGGTTACCGCGCGAGTCCAGAATTTCGCGGGCGCGGATATCGGCGATGGCGGTCATGGTGCGTGTCTCCGTTTCAGACGTCGAGCAATTCGGCGAGATGGACGAAATCGCGCGCGACGAGGGTCCATTCCCCTTCCGGCGCGAAATCGACCTTTTGATGCGGCCCGTATTCGGTGGGGCGCGCAACGAACGCGGTTTGCAGACCCAGCTTCTGGGCCGCGAGAAGATCGTTGTTGTGCGCCGCGACCATCATCACTTGGCCGGGTTCGCAGCCGAACATGTCGCAAGCGCCCAGATAGGTTTGCGGCTGCGGCTTATAGCCTTTGAACACTTCGGTCGACAGCACCGTATCCCAGGGCAGCTTGGCGTGACGCGCCATATCGACCAGCAGACGCACATTGCCGTTCGACAAGGGCGACAGCAGATAGCGCGTCTTGAGGCGCGTTAGGCCTGCGACCGTGTCGGGCCACGGATCGAGCCGGTGCCACGCGAAATTGAGATCGTCGATTTCGGGTTCGCTCAAAGGCAAACCGTATTTGCCGAGCAATTCGACCAGCGTTTCGCGGTGGAGCGTGTCGAGCTTCGTGTAAGGCCGCTTGCCCGACCGCACGACTTCCATCGACGGCTGGTAATTCGCGCGCCAATCGTCGGCGAAGGCGAAGAAGTCGAAGCGCTTGCCCTTGGCCAAGGCGGCCTTCGCCACGTCGCGCGCGATCGACGCGCGCCAATCCACGCAAGTGCCGAAAACGTCGAAAAGCAGGGCGACGGGCTTGGTCATCGGGCCCTTCGCGTAGCAGAGGATGGCGCGAGGGACAAGCGCCGGGGTAAGTTGGCGCCCATGAAAATCAAACTCCCCGCGCCCGCCCTGCTGATCGACCTTGCTCGTGAGGCGGGGGCAAAATTCGCCTTGGTCCCCGCATCCCGTTTTCCCGTCGGTGCCGCTTTGGTGGGGGCGACGACCGGCAAGGTCTATTTCGGCGCGAATTTCGAAATCGCCGGTCCGTCGATCGCCCAGACCGTGCATGCGGAGCAAGCCGCCTTCGTCAACGCTTGGCATGCGGGCGAGCGCGGAATCGCGGCGCTGGCGGTCACGCATAACCCCTGCGGCCATTGCCGCCAGTTCCTGGCCGAGACGCTGGGGGCGGACTTCCCGATCTATGTCGCCGGCGAAAAGCCTTCGACCCTGACGACGCTGCTGCCGCGCGCCTTTGGGCCGCGCGATCTGGGCAAGTCGAAGCCGCTGATGGCGGCGGCACCGGTCAAGCTGGCACTTCAAGGAAAATACGACGCGCTGACGGCAGCGGCCTTGGACGCCGCGCGCAAATCCTACGCGCCGCACACCAAGGGCCATATGGGCGTGGCGCTGGAACTCAAAGACGGGAGCGTCTTCGCCGGGCGCTACGCCGAGAGTGCGGCCTATAATCCTTCCCTGCCCGCGCTTCAGTCGGCGCTGATCCTGCGCCATCTGGCGGGCAGCAACTCGCCTATCCTGCGTGCGGCAATCGTGGGATCGCGCAAGGCGCAATTCGACGAGACCTTGCGCGCGCAGGAAATGCTCGCTTGGCTCGCCCCCAAAGCGAAGGTAGCGGTCGCCGTCGCCCAGTAGCGTCAATCAGTGAATATCGTCGGCCATGTCGAGGGCCTTGGCGAGTTTCGCGGCGGTGAAGCCCTTCTTCTTGGCGGCCGAGATAATCACCTTCTCGCGCCGGACGAGCAGGTCGATCATTTTGGGGATCTTGGCGACGGCCTCGGGCGGAATCACCACGGCGCCGTGACGATCGGCGTGAATCAGATCGCCCGATTCCACTTCCATCCCGTGCACGCTGACCGGTTCGCCGAACGATACCGAATGGACCCAGGCATGCGACGGGCCGACCGAGCCCGCCAGCGCCTGGAAGCCGCGCGCCCAGACATGCGTGTCGCGGATCGAACCGTCGGTGACGACGCCCAGCGCCCCCAGGCCGCGATGGATGTTCGATTGCACCTCGCCCCAAAACGCGCCGAAGCCCTTGGGATCGTCGAGATCTTCGATCACCACGATCGACGGGCGCGGGCCGCCATTCTCGATGTAATCGTAGTAATCGATCTTTGAACGCTTGGCGGCGGCCTTATCGAGCGTCGATTTGGTCCGCGCGCGGATTTTGACCGTGCGCGCATAGCCGACGATGGGCTTGGCGTTCGGGTACTGGCAAACCAGCGGTGCGGTCGTGAAATAGCGCGTGCGCCAGCGCGGGTCGATGACCTCCAGCGCGTTGCAGATCGTGGGCGTGTCCCACTTTGCGAGCCGTTCCAACGCCTTATTGTCGGCCATATTCCCCCCGATAATTTGTTCATCGAACCTTAAGCACTCCCGGACTTCACTGCAATCCGATCGGCCATGCCCACCCTCACCCCGACACCGCGCGCGAAGGCGCTTCTCGATCTTTGGCAATCCAAGCGCCACGACGGGCTATTGCCCGCCCGCCGGGATTTCGCGTTCGAGGAATTTCGGCCGTGGCTCGGTTGGCTCACGCTGCTCGAAGTTTGCGACGGCGGAAACGATTTCCTGTTCACGCTGCACGGCACGGCGGCGGTGGATCGCTATCGGCTGGACATGACCGGCAAAAAGGCGACCGAGCTGCCGCGCAATTGGAGCAAAACGATCATCGCCGGCTATCGCGACGTCGTGCGCACCGCCGTGCCCGCCTTCACCCGGCATCAACTGAAGGACGCGCAATTCGAATATAGCTGGCTGCGCCTGTTGCTGCCTTGCGCCGATGACGGGCGCAACGTCGATCGGATCATCGCGCTGATCGAGGATATCGAGTACGTCAAAAGGCCCCTCGCGCTATAAATTTGCGCGATGGATTGGTTCGTCTACGTGATCGTGAACGCGGCGCGCATCGCCCATACCGGCATCGCGACGGAGGTGGGTGTGTCCCGCTGTGCGCGCCATTCGAGCGGCATTTTTCCGGCGATGTCGGCCTTTTGATCTTCGTTCAGCGAACCTTAAGCTTTCTGCGATTTCACTGAATTCCGATCAACGATGGCTTCTTTCCCGCCGACACCGCGCGCGCAAGCGCTTCTCGATCTTTGGCAAGCCAAGCGCCGCGATGGGCTGTTGCCCGCGCGCCGGGACTTCATGTTCGAGGATTTCCGCCCTTGGCTCGGCTGGCTAACGCTGCTCGAGGTCCGCGACGGCGGAGAGGATTTCCTATTCACGCTGCACGGCACGGCGGTGATCGAGCGTCACCGTCACGACATGACCGGCAAACTGGCCAGCATGCTGCCGCCCCATTGGAGCAAGACGATCATCGCCGGCTATCGCGACGTCGTGCGGACCGCCAAGCCCGCCTTCACCCAGCATCAACTGAAGGACGCGCAATTCGAATATAGCTGGCTGCGCCTGTTGCTGCCTTGCGCCGATGACGGGCGCAACGTCGATCGGATCATCGCGCTGATCGAGGATATCGAATACGTCAAAAGGCCCCTCGCGCTATAAACTTGCGCGATGGATTGGTTCGTCTACGTGATCGTGAACGCGGCGCGCATCGCCTATACCGGCATCGCGACGGACGTGACCGCGCGGCTTTCGCAACATAACGGCGAGAAACGCGGCGGCGCCAAATTCACCCGCGGGCGCGGGCCTTGGCGCGTCGCGCATGTCGAAGGGCCGATGGCGAAGGGCGACGCGCTGAAACGCGAAGCGGCAATCAAGAAGGATCGCCGCTTCAAGACTTCGCTGAAGGCGCCTTCGCCAGTTCGTCGAACGCCTTGAGGCGCGCGAGCACGCCGGGCATTTCCTTGAGCGGCACCATATTGGGCCCGTCCGACGGCGCCGAGTCCGGGTCCTGGTGCGTTTCCATGAACACGACCGCCACACCCACGGCGATCGCGGCGCGCGCCAGCACGGGCACGAATTCGCGCTGCCCGCCCGAGGACGTGCCCTTCCCGCCCGGTTGCTGCACCGAATGCGTGGCGTCGAACACGACCGGATAGCCGCTTTCGGCCATTGTCGGCAAAGCGCGCATGTCGGAGACGAGCGTGTTGTAGCCGAACGACACGCCGCGTTCGGTTTGCAGCACCTTGTCGTTGCCCGTACTCGCGACCTTGGCGACGACGTTCTTCATGTCCCAGGGCGCCAGGAACTGGCCCTTCTTCACGTTGACCACGCGGCCGGTATTGCCGGCGGCCAGCAGCAGATCGGTCTGGCGGCACAGGAAGGCCGGGATCTGCAGCACATCGACCGCTTCGGCGACGGGCGCGCATTGCGCGGCGTCGTGCACGTCGGTCAGCACCGGGCAGCCGTATTTCTCGCGCACCTCGGCGAGGATCGGCAGGCTCTTTTCCATCCCCAGCCCGCGCCCGGCGGTGACCGACGTGCGGTTCGCCTTGTCGAAGCTGGTTTTGTAAATGAGCGGAATGCCGAGCTTGCCGGTGATCTCGACCAGCGCGTGGCTCATCTCCAGCGCATGCGCGCGCGATTCCAGCGCGCACGGCCCCGCGATCAGCGCGAAGGGCTTGTCGTTGCCGACCAGGAAATTGCCGATGGGAACGTGTTTGGGCGTGACGTTCATCGCGATCAAACCAACCGGCTCTGCACCAGCGCCGCTTTCACGAAGCTCGCGAAAAGCGGGTGCGGATCGAAGGGCTTCGATTTGAGCTCGGGGTGGAACTGCACGCCCACGAACCACGGGTGATCAGGTATCTCGACGATCTCCGGCAATTGCCCGTCGGGCGACATGCCCGAGAACCGGAGCCCCGCGCGTTCGAGCTGCGCCTTGTAATTGACGTTCACCTCGTAGCGATGGCGATGGCGCTCCTGAATGCGGCCCTGGCCGTAGATTTCGGCCACGCGGCTGCCCGCGACGAGATCGCATTCATAGGCGCCCAGGCGCATCGTGCCGCCCAGATTGTCGCCCGCCCCGCGCCGCTCCAGCGAATTTCCGCGCGTCCATTCGGTCAGCAGGCCGACGACCGGCTCGGGCGTCGGCCCGAATTCGGTCGTGCTCGCGCGCTGCAAGCCGACGAGATTGCGCGCCGCTTCGATGCACGCCATCTGCATGCCGAAGCAGATGCCGAAATACGGCACCTTCTTTTCGCGCGCGTAGCGCACCGCGCGGATCTTGCCTTCGGCCCCGCGCTCGCCGAACCCGCCGGGCACGAGGATCGCGTCGGCGCCATCCAGCGCCGCGAAGGCCGGTTCGATGCCTTCGAACAGCTCGCTTTCGATCCAGTTGAGATTGACGCGCACGTTGTTGGCGACACCGCCATGGGCGAGCGCTTCGGCGAGCGACTTATAGGCGTCGAGCAAATTCGTATACTTGCCGACGATCGCGATATTCACCTCGCCCTCGGGCTCGGTGATGCGCTTGACGATATGCGCCCAGCGGCTCAGATCGGGCTCCGGCTGCGGCAGGCCGAAATGGCGCAGCACTTCGCGGTCGAAGCCTTCGCGGTGATAGGCGATCGGCACTTCGTAGATCGTGCGCGCGTTGAGGGCCGGGATCACCGCCTCCTCGCGCAGATTGCAGAACAGCGCGATCTTCTTGCGCGCCGAAGCCGGGATTTCGTGTTCCGAGCGGCACAACAGAATATCGCAACGGATGCCGACCGATTGCAGCTCCTGCACCGAATGCTGCGTGGGCTTGGTCTTGAGCTCGCCCGCCGAGGCGATCCACGGCACGAGCGTGAGATGCACGAAACACGCGCGCTCGCGGCCAAGCTCGTTGCCGAGCTGGCGGATCGCTTCGAGGAACGGCAGGCTTTCGATATCGCCCACCGTGCCGCCGACTTCGCAGAGCAGGAAGTCGGTGTCGCCCAGATCGTTGGTGACGAATTCCTTGATCCCGTCGGTGACGTGCGGAATGACCTGGACGGTGGCGCCCAGATAATCGCCGCGCCGTTCCTTGGCGAGGATGTTGGAATAGATGCGCCCCGTGGTGATGTTGTCCGATTGCCGGGACGGCACGCCGGTGAAGCGCTCGTAATGGCCGAGATCGAGGTCGGTCTCGGCCCCGTCGTCGGTTACGTAGCACTCGCCGTGCTGATACGGGCTCATCGTGCCCGGATCGACGTTGAGATAAGGGTCGAGCTTGCGCAGGCGGACTTTATAGCCGCGTGCTTGCAGGACCGCGCCGAGAGCTGCGGAGGCCAGACCCTTGCCGAGAGAAGAGACCACGCCGCCGGTGATAAAGATGAACCGCGTCATGGAAGGCCGTTCTAGACCCCGGTCGCGCGGAACCCAAGCGATTCCGACGCGAAGCCGTGGACTTATCTACAGAATTTCGAGGTTGACGCGATTCGGGAACAGGCCCCGAGTCGCATCGACGAATTTCGCCGAAAAACTTAGCGCGCGACCGGTGGGGCGGGTGCGGCCGGAACCGCCGGGGCGGCGGGTGCGGTCGGAAGCGGCCCGTCCATCAAATCCGGGGCGCGGCGCGAATGACCGCCGGCCAGGATCGCCAACGCCAGGCTCGTCACCATAAACGCCGCCGCCAGGATCGCCGTGGTGCGCGTCAGCAGATTGGCCGTGCCGCGCGCAGTCATGAAACCGCCCATGCCGCCCGAACCGCCGCCGCCCAGGCCCAGCCCGCCCCCTTCGGAGCGTTGGACGAGCACCACGCCCACGAGGGCGAGGGCGATCAGCAGATGAACGACGGTCAGAACGAGTTCCATGAGGCGGGGATGCTTTCGGTTCGGAGAGGCCGGGTATTTAGCCCGCCAAGCGCCCCGGGTAAAGAGAGGCCGACCCTTATAATTGTTTCCTAATGAAGAACAAAGTTTTCAAAAATCGACGAATTGTAAAATGGGGCCCGCGGCGCCAATTTCTCCTTCGAACGCGGCGGTCTTTCGCCGCACCAACGATGGAAGGAACTCCCCCATGATCGTCGTCCGCCCCTCCGAAGAACGCGGCCCCGCCGATTTCGGCTGGCTCAAGGCGCGTCATAGCTTCTCGTTCGGGAACTATTACGACCCGCGCCATATGGGTTTCCGCAATCTTCGCGTCATCAACGAAGACCGCGTCGCCGCCGGGGCCGGCTTCCCGACCCATGGCCACCGCGACATGGAGATCGTGACGTATCTCCTCGACGGCGAGCTCGAGCACAAGGATTCGATGGGCAATGGCGAAGTGATCCGGCCCGGCGAAATCCAGGCGATGAGTGCCGGCACGGGCGTGTTGCATTCGGAGTTCAACCCCTCCGACGTCAACCCGACGCATCTGCTGCAGATCTGGCTGTTGCCCGACAAGCAGGGCCACACGCCGCGCTACGACCAGAAGGTGTTCGCCCGCGAGGAGAAGCTGAACCAGCTGCGCCTTGTGGTGTCGCCCGACGGCGCCGACGGGTCGATCTTCATCCACCAGGATTCGAAGATCTACGCGTCGATCCTGGAAGCGGGAAAGAACTTGTCGCTCGACCTCGCGCCGAAGCGCCACGCCTGGGTGCAGGTCGCGCGCGGCGAGATCGCCCTGGGCGAGACCGTGCTGAAAGCGGGCGATGGCGCGGCGATCAGCGATCTCGCCAAGCTGGAGATCAAGGGAATCGCCGACGCGAGCGAGTTCCTGGTCTTCGATTTGAACTAGGACGCGAAGCGACGGCGGATATTCGTTATCCGCCGTCGCCCACCAGCAGGAACGGCGCCCAGAAGATCGGGTGGGCGTAAACGAAGCCCGCCCCTTCGGGCCCCGTGCCGATCAATCCCAACATCGATTGACGCAACGCGGTGGCCCGATCGAGTTTCGGGTCCGCCGCTTGGCGCGCGAACAGATCGGTCGTCAGCGTGCGCGCCGAGACGGTCTCGACCGGCCAGGACGTGACCAGCAACGCGCGCGCCCCGGCATAAAAGAACGCGCGGCCGAGGCCCGAGATCGCTTCGGCCCCTTCGCCGTCGCCCGCCGCCGTGTTGCACGCCGACAGCACGACCCAATCGGCGTCGAGCTTCAGGCGCAGGATTTTCTCCATCGTCAGCAAGCCGTCGCCCTCGCCGCCCGAAACCTCGGGGGCGGACAACGCGAGGGCCGGCTGCACCAGCCCGTCGAGATCGCCGGGGACGAGCCCGTGCGTCGCGAACATCACGAAACGGCGATGGACGAGATCGGCTTCGCGCACGCCGCGTTCGCTGGCGCGTGCCCCCAGGAACACGTCGCGCGCCGGATCGGCATGCAGCGCGTTGGCGACCGACAGCACTTCATCGGCCGTGTCGGGCAAAGGCGGCAAATCGGCAAGCCGCGCACTCGCCGCCGCTTCGACGACCGGCGCGTTGCGGCGCACGAGGCGCGCACCGCGCGTGGCGACTTGGCTCGCATTCGCGGTCTGCGCCGGGATCGCTTGCGGCGAAAACTGCGGATCGCCGAAACCGGCGAATTCGCGCCGCCCGGCGGCGGGGGCCCGCAAGCCCCGCAACGCGCGCAATGCCGACGCCGACGGCACTTGCAGCACCGCGTAATCGCGCACCAGCCACGACGCGTCGCGATACTCGGCGAACATCGGGGCGCCGGACGCCGCGCGCGGCGTGCCGGGCTTGGTCGTCAACACGCCCAGCGGCAATTGCCCCAGCGCGCCATGCGGCACGGCGACGATGGCGCGCGCACCTGTCAGCGTCGCCGCGACCGGTTCGACCAGTGCCGCGTAGAGCTTGTGGCTGCGCGCCGTGTCGAAGGCGGGAATATCGGCGAGCGTGGCGGCATTGGGATCGAGGGAATCGCGCAGCGCCTTCACATCCGCCGCGATCTGCGCCTCGCCCATCGCGACCTGAGCGAAGCGCGGCGCCTGACCTTGGCGCACCGCCCACACATAGCTCGCGCGCTGGCCGACGAAGAAGGCGAGCATCGCCTCGTCCGGCTTCAGCGACGCTTGTGTGTCGGCGGTCGTCGGCGGGCGCGGGAAACGCAACTGCGCGTAATCGGGAAAGCGCCGCGCGATATCCTCGGCCAGGCGTTTGCGTTCGGCGTCTTGCGCGGCGGCTTGCGCGCGCAATTGCGCTTCGACCGCCGGATCGCGCTGCTCGGCCGGTGCCGCCGCCGCGTCGGCGAGGATCGCGCGCGTCGCTTGGACCTGTTGCGCCAAATCCTGTTCGCGGCGGATCGCGTCTTCGAGGGCGGGATCGCCCGCCCCGGCGCGCGAGCTCATCTGCGCGATCGCCCCCTGCACCGACAGACCGCGCGCCACATCGGCCAAGCGGAACGCCTTCTCCGCCGCGTCGCCCTGCCCTTTGGCGGCGAGGTCGGCATAGAGGGCGACGATCTCCTCGATCAACACGCGGCGCATCCGGTTGGCGACGGCGCCGTTCGCGTCGCTCGACGCCGCGTCGCCGGCGGGCCCGCGTTCGAGGACCGGGGCGATCGCGTCGAGTTCCGCCAGCGCCGCGTTCGTATCGCCCGAACGCGCGACGGCCAATGCGCGAAAGCCGCGCGCCATCGCCGTCCCGAAGGCTTCGGCACCGAAGCGCTCGACCGCGCGCTCGGCGTTCACGTCCAGCACTTGGCGCGCCGATGCGGCATCGCCGGTCATCAGCAGCGCCACGCCGTAATTGGTCGTCGCCGTCACCCAGCGTTCGGCGTGATCGCGCCGATCGCCGATCGCCTGCAACATGCGCCGGTATTCGCCCAGTGCCCCGGTGTAGTCCGCCTGCCACAGCCGGGTCGCGGCGAGTTGCGTCTGCGCGCCGAGATAGGAATTGGCCGCACCCGCGATTTTCATTTCGCGCTGAATGCCCATCGACACCGACGCCAAGCGCCGCGCTTCGGCGAAGCGCCCCTGTTCGACCAGCGTGCGCGTCAGCGACTGGATGCGCATTACCGTCGCCACGTGATAAGGCCCGTGCAGATCGATCATCGCCTGCAAGGATTGGCGCGCGTAGATCTCGGCCTCGACGAAACGCTGCTGGTCGTTCAGCAGATTGGCGAGCTGCTGGCGATAGAGGGCGAGCTGGTTTTCGTGCATGCCCGGCCGCGCGTCGAGCCCGGCTTTCACTGCCGCGACCATGCGCTCCATGCCGGCGATGGCGGCGCGCAGATGGGCTTCGGCGGGTTCGAGCTTGCCTTCGCCCTGATCGACAAGCCCGCGCGCGAATTCGAGGCGCGCTTGGAAATCCGGCATGAACGGCGCGAGCGCGCGCCGGGCGCCAAGCTGCGTGCGCAGGCTTTCGGCGCGTTCGAGCATCCGGCGCGCGTCGTCGCGCCGCCCGCCTTGGGCCAGCACGCGCGCGGCTTCCGTTGCCGTCGCGAAACCGGGGCGCGGATTGGGCATGCCCATCGCCGCATCCGCCGCTTCGATGTAAAGCGCGTGTCCGCGCGGCCGCACGCCGAAATCGGTTTCGGCCTTCGCGGCGAGATTCAGATAGTTGAACAGATTGCGCGGCTGACCTTGGCGCGCGAGGGCGAGCGCTTCGCGCGTGCGCGAAAGATAGACGTCGATCTTGCCGTCCCGGCGCGCTTCTTCCGCGGCACGGCGCGCGGCGTCGGCGCGTTCGCTATAGACCGCGCGATCGGCCTCGATGCGTTCGGCCGCACTCGGCCGCAACGCGCCTTGCGGCTGCTGTTGCTGCTGCTGACGGCCGCGTTGCTGGTTTTGCGCCGTGCCCGGGGCGCGCGGCACGGCGGCCGGGGCGGCCTCGTCGTCCGCGTCGAGTTCCGTGGGATCGCTTTCGTCGAGCACCGTCGCGGCGTCGGGCCGTCGCCGGGCGAGTTCGCGTTCCAACCGCTCGATCACATCGCCGATCGAACGCGGCGGCGCCACGAAGGCGTTCTGCGCGCGCGCGATGGCTGTGTTCCCCGCCGGATTTGACGTCACCGGCTTTGCAGCGTCTTGCTGGCAACCGAGCAGTAGTGCGGCGCTGCAAAGCGCCGCCGCGATTTTGCACTTCATCGAAACCCCTCGGACGACTCGTCCGTTGTACCGGCGCTATTTACACGCCGGACGTGGAGTTCCGGAAGTGACCTTAATCACGCGATGCGTCGCGGCGCGTTACGCGCGGTCCGGTGCCGCCGCCGCGATGGCGAGGAATTCGTCGGCCTTCAACGACGCGCCGCCGATCAACGCGCCATCGACATTCTCGACCGCCAGCAATTCGGCCGCATTCGATCCCTTGACCGAGCCGCCATAGAGAATGCGGAACGAAGCACCATCGGCGAATCGCGCCTCGAGATCGGCGCGGATCTTGGCGTGGACTTCGGCGACCTGTTCGACCGTCGGCGTGCGGCCCGTGCCGATCGCCCAGACGGGTTCGTAGGCGACGACGACATTCGCGGCCGTCGCCGCATCGGGGATCGAATGCGCGATCTGGTCGGCGACCACGCCCAAAGTCTGCGCCGCGTCGCGCTGCGCCAAGGTTTCGCCCACGCAGACGATCGGTTTCAATCCGGCGCGCAACGCCGCTTCGGCCTTCGCGCGCACGTCGGCATCGGTTTCCTCATGGTCCGTGCGCCGTTCCGAATGGCCGACGATCACGTAGGAACAGCCCACATCACGCAGCATTTCGGCGGCCACGTCGCCGGTATGGGCGCCCGAAATCTTGGCATGGCAATCCTGGGCGCCCAGCGCCACCGGTGCCGCCGCGAGCACGCCCTTCACCGACGCCAGCACCGGAAACGGCGGGCACACCAGCAATTCGGGGCCGCCCGCTTTGGCGCCTTTCGCCACGGCCTGGGCCAACGCCGTCGCCTCGCCCAAGCGGCCGTTCATCTTCCAGTTTCCGGCGATCAAAACGCGAGGGCTCGACATGGGCGCTTCTCCCTTGAATTGACGGCCGTTTTAGGCGCCCGGACCGGGGCCTGACAAGGCCCAACGCGCTGTTGCGGCCCCGCCCTTCGCGCCCTATTCTCGCCAACCTTTTGGTTTCCCCTCGCGAGTACACATGCTTCAAGCGATCCGCGAAAAGACGACCGGTCTGGTCGTCAAAATCTTCTTCGGCCTTCTGGTCGTGTCCTTCGCGGCGTGGGGGATCGGCGATTACGCCTTCCTGCGCACCACCGACGACACGGCGATCAAGGTCGGCGAGACGAAGGTGTCGCTCGCCTCGCTCGATGCCGATTACCGCGCGGCGCGCGACCGCTTGCGCCGGGCGCTGGGCGGCGAGCTCGACGAAAATCTCGTGCGCACCTTCGGGCTGCTCGAGCAGACGGTCGAGCGCGCGACGACGCAAGCCGCGCTGGACGAGGAAGCCCGCCGCCTGGGCATCGTCGCGAGCGACGCCCAAGTGCGCCAGCGCATCGCCGCCGATCCCGCCTTCCGCGGCGCCACCGGCCAGTTCGACCGTTTCCAGTTCCAGCGCGTGCTGTACGAGAACGGCCTGTCCGAGCAGCGTTATATCGAACTCGTGCGCGGCGAAACGCGCCGCCTGCCGCTGATCGAGGCGCTGGACACCGGTGCCGCCGTGCCCGCCGCGTTGGTCGACGCGATCTACCGCCATCGCAACGAGCGCCGCTCGGGCGAGCGCGTGTTCGTCCCCGCCTCGGCCTTCACCGATATCGGCACCCCGACCGACGATCAGCTGAAGGAAACCTACGAAGCGAATATCGACCGCTTCACCGCGCCCGAGTATCGCGCGGCATCGGTCGCGCGCGTGGGGCTGGACGACGTGCTCGCGTCGATCGAGCCCGACGAGAAGACGCTGGAAGAAGAATTCGCCGCGCGCAAAGCCGAATTCGACGTGCCCGAGCGGCGCGAGTTGAAGCAGATGCTGTTCGCCGACGAAGCCGCCGCCAAGACGGCACTGGCCGCCATCGAAGGCGGCAAGAGCTTCGACGACGTGGCCAAGGAAACGCCGGGCCAATCGCCCGAGCGCACGGCGCTGGGCGAAGTGACGCGCGACGAAACGATTCCCGAAATCGCCCAAGCCGCCTTCGCGGCCGATGCGGCGGCGGGCAAAACCATCGGCCCGGTGCGCACGCCCTTCGGCTGGCACTTGGTGGAGATTGTCGCGGTTAAGCCGGGCGAGGAAGCCACGCTCGCCTCGGTGCGCGACAAGCTGCTGCCGGATTTGAAGCGCCGCTTGGCGGCCGAGCGCGCGTTCGAGATCGCCAACAAGCTCGAAGATCAGATCACGCGCGGCCGCACGCTGGACGAAGCGGCGGAAGCCGCCGGCGCCAAAGTCGTGAAGATCGACGCGATCGACGCGCGCGGCCGCGACGCGAAGGGCGAAGCGGTCCCGCTGTTCGCAGGCGCGCCCGAGGCGTTGCGCGCCGTGTTCGACACGGCGGTGGGGCGCGAAAGCCAGTTGATCGAAACGCGCACCGGCCCCTATTTCCTGGTGCGCCCGGACGGCGTGACGCCGTCGCAGCGCAAGGATTTCGCCGCCGTGCGCGACGAGGTCGCCACGCTGTGGGCAGCACAGCGCCGCGACGAAAAAGCCGCCGAGCGCGCGAAGGAGATTCTGACGGCGCTTGCGGGCGGCGAAGCGCTGGAAGCGATCACGCTGCGCTTCAACTTGCGCATCGAGCCGATCGAGCCCGTGCTGCGCACCGGCGACACGTCGCGCAACATGCCCGCCCAAATCGCCGCGCGCCTGTTCGCGCTGAAACCGGGCGAAGCGGCGGTGACGCCGGGGCTGGAAGGCCAGTACGTCGTGCGCATGAAGGAGATCGTGCCCGCCGACCCGGCCGCCGACGCGGCCGGCGTCGAGCAGATCCGCACGCAGCTTCGTCAGGACATGGCGGGCGATCTGGTCGCGGAATACACACAAGGCCTGCGCACCCGCTTGGGCGCGCAAGTCAATCGCGCGGTCGTCGATCGTCTGAACGCGCCGAACTGAAGGATCAGGACGCTGCGCGGACCATCAACTCGCGGCGGACTTCGTCGGCGAGCTTGAGGCCCAGCGCCACCATCACGGCGCCGGCGAACAGATCGAGCTTGCGTGCCAGTCGCAGATATTGCGCGCGCGCGAAGCCGGTCGAGAAGAACAGCGCCAAGAAGCCGTACCAAGCCGAGGATTGCACGGCGATGATCGCCAGGATCGCGGCATAGACCCAGCCGGGCGCATGCGGCGGCACGGCAAGCAGGAAGGCGCTGGTCCAGAACACGGCGGATTTCGGATTGCTGAGCGTCGTCGTCAATCCCATGACGAAGGGGCTTTTGCCGAAGATGCGCGGCGGTCTCGCCGCCATCTCCCCCGCCCCTTTGCGCCAGCCCGCCCGGATCATCCGTATACCGACATAGACGAGATAGGCGGCACCGGCGAGCCGAAGCGTGCGATAGAGCCAGCCCGCTTCCAGCAGCAAAGCGCCCACGCCCCACAACGCCAGCGCCACCCAGATCAGCGACGCGATCACGACGCCCGCGACGGTCAGCAAGCCGTCGCGGCGCGAACGCGTCGCCGATTGCCAGCTGACCACCACCGTATTAGGGCCGGGCAGCATCGCCATCAGGATATGCATGCCCGCAAGGGCCAGGAGATTGGGGACGAACTCCACGGCCTAAGCCGGGCCGGCGTAGCCGAAACCCGCCTTTTCGATCGCCGTCTGCACGACCGCTTCGCTGGGCCCGCCCGCGATGCGCACGAGGCCGCCGTCGAGATCGACTTCGATCTTGGCCGACGGCGAAGCCGCATTCACCGCCTTCGTCACCGCCCGCGCGCAACCGCCGCAGGTCATACCCGTCACTCGATAGGATACCGCTTCCAAGGCACTTCGCCTCCATTCCAAACCGGCGCCGACGATTCGGGCGCCACGCGGGCCGTTTGCCGAATGGCCGGCGCCACGGCTGCCGCGACTTCTTGAACATTACGGCTTGCCGGCGCGGGAAGCTCAAGCGCCACGAGCGGCGCCGACGGTGCGGGCGTCTCGCGCATGCGCTGGCGCACGATCGCCGAGGCCGCGACCAATTGCAGCCCGCGCGCTTGCATTCCCGGCAGGAATTGCGCGAGCGCCTCGATCGTCGCCTCGTGCGGATGGCCGATGGCGATGGCCGAACCGCGACGCGATGCCACACGTTCCAGTTCGGCCAGTTGGACGCGGATCGCGCGCGCGTCGATTTCGTTGTCGAGGAACACGTCGCGCCCGGCGGCGGCCACGCCGGTTTGTTTGGCGACATCAAGCCCGACCGAAGAACCGGATGTGCGGCTGTCGACAAACAACAGCCCGCGCGCCGCGAGTTCGGCCAGCACCGGGCGCATCGCGCGCAAATCGCGGGTGAACTTGCTGCCCATATGGTTGTTGAGCCCGACGGCGAGCGGCAAGCGATCGAGCGCCGACGCGGTGCGCGCACGGATATCTTCATCCGTCAAAGAAACGCGCAAGGCGCCGGGGCCCGGATCGTCGCGGCCTTCGGGCTCCATCGGCAGATGCAGCATGATCTCGTGCCCGTTGGCGCGGGCCCCGCGCG